>Ga0070665_100008011_pt1 | contig 10703 bp, 9 predicted proteins | sample KBSS13metaG_FD_65862 | JGI IMG/M metagenome (GOLD analysis project Ga0070665, IMG submission 65862) | Switchgrass rhizosphere microbial communities from Kellogg Biological Station, Michigan, USA - KBS S1-3 metaG | ecosystem: Host-associated > Plants > Roots > Rhizosphere > Soil ...
GAAACGACGGCCAGGATGCCGAGCCAGAAATGCATCAGGAAGGAGACGACCAGAAAAAGAGGAAACCATGGAACATCGAACATGGCGCCGGAGACAGGGCTGGCGATCGTCTGGCGGATGGTTTCGAAGTCGCGCATGGCCTGCATCGCAGCATTTGAATTGCGGCCCATCATGCGCTTCAAAATCTTGGGTGCGAGCAAGGCATCCAGCCGCATGCTGGCCCGGATCATCAGTCGGTTGCGCACCGCGTCCAGCGCCGAGAGGGCAAGGAGCGAAACGGCGAGTGCAAGCGTGATGAACAACAGGGTGGTTTTGCCGCCGGTCGACACGACACGATCGTAGACCTGCAGCATGTAAAGCGCCGGGGCGAGGAACAGCAGGTTCATGAAGAAGCTGAAGACGGCAGCCGCGGCGAAGTGCGGGCGGCAGGCTTCGACAGCCTCCGCCATGTCGCGCGGCAGTTCGATCCCTGCGATCTTCATCGTGACGGCCTCGCCCTCATTCGAACGACCATAGCCGCGTTGCAAAGGGACGCGAAGGGCACGGCGATTGCCGGTCCCGGACTGGAACGGTATTGCCCCGGCAAGCTAAACATAGTCGAAATGATCTTTAATTTCAGGAGTTTAAGGCACTGCCTCTATCGATTACGAGCGGGCGGACGATTGCGGTTCTGCCGCTTCTTCGAATGGTGCTGCCAAATTGCGTACGCGAGAACGGCTGCAGACGAGCCCAAAGCCAGAATTTCAAACATGCTTACTCCTCAACGACTTATGTGCATCGTTGAAACGTGCAGGGCAAGATTTGCAGCGCGTTAACCATATCCGGTTAAACGGCGGCATGGGTTTCCGCATCCTGGCCTCGATCATGCTCGCCGCGTTGCTGGCTTTCCCGGTCTCCGCCGCGCCGGTCAGCGCGACCGTGACGGTGAAGGCGACGGTCGTGAAGCCGCTGACGCTGGCGACGATTCAGAGCATGGATTTCGGGACGATCGTGCTGAAGCCCGGCACCTGGTCGGGCTCTGCCGTCGCTATCTCGCAAGCCGGGGTGCTTACCTGCCCGGTCGCCAACCTGATCTGCACCGGGGCGGTCCAGGCCGCAAAGTACAACGTCACCGGGACCAACAAGCAGACCGTGCAGGTCAGCGCGCCCAACGTAACGTTGGTCAATCAGTCCGACGGCTCGCAGACGCTGCAGCTGGTGCTCGACAAGCCGGCGCCGTTCGTCCTCCCGAACTCCGGCAATCCGGGCGTCGACTTTTCGGTTGGCGGGTCGATCATGCTCAGCTCATCGACTGCGGACGGGACCTACGTCGGGACCATGAACGTCACTGTCGACTATCAGTAAGGCCGCAGACGGAATCATTCCCCGCCGCGCACTGCCAAATCTTTGTAAATCTGCCGAAAACCGGTGGTGGAGCTGAGGGGAATCGAACCCCTGACCTCTGCAGTGCGATTGCAGCGCTCTCCCATCTGAGCTACAGCCCCGCGCCTCGGCAGGCGGCTCACATAGCGGCGCCTATCCCCCCTTGCAATGACCCGCCGCGAGGCGATTTCGTCTCGTCGAATGGCTGATCTTCAGCAGGAACGGCTGGGCGCCGATATTCGTTCTTCACGAGATGGGCAGCCGGCAGCCCGCCGGCCCGTTCCCAGCTTGGAGGCAGCTATGGCGTATGACCGTTTCGACCGTGAACGACGCTGGCGAGAAGGCCGGCCCGATTTTTCAGATGAAAGCATGAACCGCGAGCGGGACTTTACCGGCAATCGCAATCGCGATGACCGCGGATTCTTCGATCGGATGGGCGATGAGGTGCGTTCGTGGTTCGGTGACGAGGATTCCGATCGGAGGGACCGGTCCGACCGGGACGACGACCGGGACATTCAGAGCGGACGCGATCGTTCAGGATCCTGGGCATCGCACGTTGAAGATCGACAGCATCACCATCCCGATTCCGATCGCAGCTATCGCCCGGTGACAGGCGATTACTCGCGGTCGGGCGACGGCCGTGACACCCCCTGGGACCGCGATGCGTACCGCCGCACCAGCTTTGCCGGATCGCGCGAGACGAGCAATCACGACGATCGCCATTATTCCGATTGGCGACGCCGGCAGATGGACGACATGGACCGCGAGTATGACGATTATCGCCGCGAGCGACAGGCTCACTTTGAGAACGACTTCGGCAGCTGGCGGGAAAAACGTCAGTCGAAGCGACAGCTCCTCGGCGGACTTCGCGAGCACATGGAAGTCGTCGGCAGTGACGACAAGCATGTCGGTACCGTCGATCGCGTCGCCGGCGACCGCATCATCCTGACTCGCAGCGATCCGGATGCTGGCGGCGCGCACCATTCGTTAAGCTGCTCGGATCTCGATCGGGTCGAGGGCGACAAGGTCATCCTCGACTGCTCGGCCGACAAAGCCCGCGAACGCTGGCGCGACGAGAGCCGTAGCCGCGCCCTGTTCGAGCGTGAGGACCAGGGTCAAGCGGGTCCGCATATGCTCGACCGCAGCTTCTCCGGCACTTACCGGTAAGGCTCACGGCCTTTCGGGGCTGGTGGGGGTGGCCCGGCGATCCCTGCAACAACGAGCAGGGACGCCGGGCCTTTCTTATGGGCGGGCCCGCGACTATGCGCCGCACCAACAGCGGGAGAACGATGATGGCGCGCGCCTGGCACTTGAAGAGCCGTCCGCAAGGACTTCCCACCGACGAGAATTTTGCGCTGGCGGAAATCGACCTACCCGCCTTGAGCGAGGGGCAGGTGCGGGTCCGCAACCAGTGGCTGTCGGTCGACCCCTACATGCGCGGGCGGATGAACGACGTGAAGAGCTACGTCCCGCCGTTCCAGATCGACCAGCCGATGGAAGGCGGTGCCGTTGGCGAGGTCGTTGAGTCCAAGTCGGAAGGCTTCGCGCCGGGCGACCGCGTGCTGCACATGGGCGGCTGGCGCGACGAGGCGGTGCTCGACGCGCGGACGGTCAACAAGCTGCCCGACCTCGGCGCGGAGCCGCAGGCGTTTCTCGGCAATCTCGGCGTCACCGGAGCGACTGCCTATTTCGGGCTGCTCGAGGTTGCGTCGGCCAGGGAGGGCGACGTGGTATTCGTGTCGGCTGCGGCAGGAGCGGTCGGGTCGGCCGTGGTCCAGATCGCCAAGGCCAAGGGCATGACGGTGATCGGATCAGCCGGCGGCGCCGACAAGTGCGAGTTCGTGAAGTCGCTCGGGGCCGACCATGTCGTCGATTACAAGGCGCAGCCGATCCTGAAGGGGCTGGCGGCAGCGGCGCCCGAGGGCATCGACGTCTATTTCGACAACGTCGGCGGCGACCATCTCGATGCAGCGTTCGCCCTGGCCAAGATGCGGGCGAGGTTCGCGATTTGCGGGATGATCGAGGGCTACAACAAGGCCGAGCCCGCCGCCTTCCGTTTCATCATGCGCGTGATCGCCATGCGAATCCGCATGACCGGCTTCATCGTCTTCGACTTCCAGTCGCGGATGGGTGAATTCTACGCGGAGATGGGCAAGCTGATCGCCAGCGGCCAGCTCAAGTCGCAGGAAACAATCGTCGACGGCCTGGAGAGCATGCCCGATGCGTTTCGCGGCCTGTTCAGCGGCGACAACACCGGCAAGATGCTGATCCGCCTCTAGCGATTGAACTTGCAGGCGGCCGGGTCTCCGGTCTTCAGGCCGGTCTGGAGCGCCTGCATTCGCTGCGCCGACGAGCCGTGCGTGAAGCTGTCGGGGACGACGACGCCCTGCGATTGCTTCTGAAGCGTATCGTCGCCGATCGCTTCGGCAGCGCGCATGCCTTCTTCGACGTCGCCCGGCTCGAGGATGTTACCTTGCGCATCGCGGGCATTGGCAGCCCACACCCCGGCGTAGCAATCCGCCTGCAGCTCGACGCCGACCTGGATCGCGTTGCCCTGCGTCTCGCTGGAGCGGCCTTGCGCGTTATGGGCGGCGTCGAGCGTCCCCTCGAGGTCCTGCACGTGGTGGCCGACTTCGTGGGCGATTACATAGGCCGCGGCAAAGTCGCCGGGCGCGCCGAAGCGCTGCGAGAGCTCATTGAAGAAATTCGGGTCGATATAGATGGTCTTGTCGTTCGGGCAGTAAAAGGGGCCCATCGCCGCCTGGCCCATGCCGCAGGCAGTCTGCGTGCCGCCCGAATAAGCGACCATCTTCGTCGGCGTGTAGCGCGAGCCGCTCTTTTGGAAGATTTCGCCCCAGGTTTCCTCGGTCGAGCCCAGGGCTCGAGTCAGGAAGTCGCGCATGTTCGGGTCGAGCGTCGATTTGCCGTTCGGGCTTGGAGCACTTGTCTGGCTGCCGGGCATTAGCCCTCCGCCGCCAGTGCCGGCGAACTGGGTCAACGCGCAATAGCCGACCAGCAGGACCAGGACGCCGACGATGCCGAAGCGGCTCATCACCATCGGAAGCAGGCAGCCGAGCAGGTTTCCGCCGCCTCCGCCGCCACCGAAGCCTAAGCCGCCGCCGCCCTGACCGGTGCGGTCTTCGAAATTGTCGCTTGGGCCTTCGCCGCCGAGCCGAACCATGAACTTCTCCCCTGCTGCTTCGCCCAAATGCCCGAACAAGGCACCCGGTTGCAAATAGCTGTTGCCGGCGCGACTAGCGCGGCAAAGGAGAAGCCATGATTCTCGAAGGCAAAGTCGCGCTGGTCACTGGTTCAACCTCGGGCATCGGGCTGGCCATCGCCCGGGCCTTCGCGGCCGAGGGCGCGAAGGTGATGCTCAATGGATTCGGCGATCCGGCGGAAATCGAGAAGATCAAAAGCGAGCTGAACGCGCCGCATGATGGCGCCGATCTTTCTGATCCCGCGCAGATCGAGCAGATGATTAGCCACTGCACCGGCGAGCTCGGAGCGCCCGACATCCTCGTCAACAATGCCGGCGTCCAGCACGTCTCGCCGGTCGAGGACTTCCCGATCGATAAATGGAACGCGATCCTGGCGATCAACCTATCGGCGGTCTTCCACACGACGCGGCTGGCGATCCCGTCGATGAAGGCGAAACAGTGGGGCCGGATCATCAACACGGCCTCTGCGCACAGCCTCGTCGCCTCGCCCAACAAGTCGGCCTATGTCGCTGCCAAGCACGGCGTTGCAGGCTTTACCAAGACCGTCGCGCTGGAAGCCGCGAAAGACGGCGTCACCGTCAACTGCATATCGCCCGGCTACGTCTGGACGACCTTGGTCGAAAACCAGATTCCCGACACCATGAAGGCGCGGGGCCTGACTCGAGAGCAAGTGATGAACGATGTCCTGCTGGCGGCGCAGCCGACCAAGCGCTTCGTTACGCCGGAAGAGGTTGCGGCGTTCGCGCTCTTTCTTTGTCGCGACGAAGCGAAGTCGATCACTGGCGCGAATCTCAGCATGGACGGTGGCTGGACTGCCGCCTAGGCTCCCGCCCATGCGCTTCCTTCTTCTCGCCGCAGCCCTCGCTTCGCTGACCGGTTGCGCGGAGTTCCGGCAATCGCCCGGGGTTATCGCCCAGCCGACGGCAAATTGGCGGACGGTCGCAACACCCTTCGACCGCGCTCGTCTGCGCGATTGGCGCTCTGCGTTTGTCGACGCCTTGCGATCCGCGCGGGCTGGCGGTCACGGCGCGGATGTCGCTCGCGAGGGCGTGCTGCTTAATCCCGATGGCGCGATCGGTGGCGGCCCGATCCCGAACGGCACCTATCGTTGCCGGGTAATCAAGGTCGGCGCGAAGCAGGCGGGGCTGCTCGACTATGTGAGCTACCCGGCCTTCAATTGCCGGATCCAACAGGAAGGCGTGCTTCAGGGCTTCGCCAAGCTGACCGGTTCGCAGCGGCAGATCGGGTCGATTTTCGGCGGCGACGCGCTGCGGCAGGTTTTCCTCGGTACACTGGTCCTCGGCGAGGAGCCGCAGGCGATGCGGTATGGCCGGGACCGCGAGCGGGACGTCGCCGGCTTCGTCGAGCGGATCGGACCCAATCGCTGGCGGCTGATCATGCCGAAGCCGGCCTTCGAATCTCAGATGGACGTGATGGAGCTGGTTCCTTCGTCGCCGGGAGTGCGTTGATGAGAGTAAGCCTTGGGGCCGCGATTGCAGCAATGACCATGTCCACTACCGCCAATGCCGCCACGGTCCACGACGCAATCCGCGCCGATATGCCTATGCTGATGGAGCTTTATCGCGATCTCCACGCCAACCCCGAGCTGTCGATGCAGGAGGTGCGGACTCCGGCCAAGCTGGCGGCGGAGATGCGCAAGCTCGGTTTCGACGTCACCGAGAAGGTCGGCAAGTCGGGCGTCGTCGCGATGATGAAGAATGGCGCTGGTCCGGTGCTGATGATCCGTGCCGACATGGATGCGCTACCGGTCACCGAGCAGACCGGGCTGCCATTCGCGTCGAAGGCCCGGGGCAAGACGGCCGAGGGGATCGAGACCGGCATCATGCATGCCTGCGGTCACGACACACACATCGCCTCCTGGCTCGGTACCGCGCGTCGTCTGGCGGCGATGAAGGGCCAATGGTCGGGCACCGTGATGATGGTGCTGCAGCCGGGCGAAGAGACGAGCCAGGGCGCCAAGGCGATGCTCGAGGATGGCTTGTTCACGCGCTTTGCCAGGCCCAGCCATGTGCTTGGCTTCCACGATGCGGCGGTGCTTCCGGCCGGAATCATCGGCATCACGCCAGGCTATGCATATGCCAGCGTCGACAGCGTCGATGTCACGGTTCGCGGGGTCGGCGGGCATGGCGCATTGCCGGCCACGACCAAGGATCCGATCGTCCTCGCCAGCCGGATCGTCACGACGCTGCAGACTCTGATCAGCCGCGAGAACGACCCGCGCGATCCGGCGGTGGTCACCGTCGGAAGCTTCCATTCTGGCACCAAGCACAACATCATTTCCGACGAGGCCAAGCTCCAGATCACGGTCAGGAGCTATAAGCCGGAAGTCCGCAAGGCCTTGCTAGATGGTATCGCTCGTATCGCCCGGGGCGAAGCCATCGCCGCCGGCATGCCCGAGGACCGGATGCCGGTCGTCACCGTCCGTGACGCTCAGTCGACGCCGTCGGTCTACAATACGCCGGGCTTCTCCGCGCAGGCCCAGGAGCTGCTCACAGCGCACTTCGGTGCCGAACGCGTGACCAACCCGGCGGCGGTGATGGTCGGCGAGGACTTCAGCCGCTTCTACCTTGCCGACAAGTCGATCGAGAGCCTGATCCTGTGGGTCGGAGCGACACCGCAGGACAAGTGGGACGCGGCGGGCGGCAATCCGCTGAAGCTGCCGTCACTGCACAGCCCGTTCTTCGCGCCCGATGCCGACAAGGTGATCTCGACCGCCAGCGAGGCGATGACGGTCACGGCGCTCGACTTGCTCAAGAAAGGCTGACTGTTCGTCGCTGACAGACAGCTGTTCGTGGAAGGATATCCCCCGACGTAATGCGAACCTGTCATTCGGCGCGAATGGTCGAGTTGCAATTCGCTACTGTTATTGAAACCGATGACAGGGAAGAGGACTGCTCATGGAGCAGCATAATTCGCGGCATCGAGCGGTACGCCGCTTATCATCCGGCGCAGGCTAAAGACCTCTACGAATGGGCGGACCTGATCGAAGGGGTCAGACTGCTGCGGGAGGGAAGCTAGGCACTCGCCTCGTTCAGCAAGGCGATCTGCTCGGTGCCAAGTTCGAGGCTGAGCGCCGCCGTTAGCTCCTTCACCTGAGCGACGCTGGTCGCGCTGGCGAGCGTTGAGGTGATGCCCGGCTGTGCGCTGGTCCATGCCAAGGTCACAGTCGCCAGGGGCGCGCCGGTTTCCGCGGCAACCTGGTCCAGCGCGTCGAGCACCTTCTGGCCGCGTCCTTCAAGATATTCGAGGTTGCGCAGGCCACGCGGGCTTTTGTCGAGGTCTTCCTTGCTGCGGTACTTGCCGGTGAGGAAGCCGTTGGCGAGACCATAGAAGGGGACGATCGCCATGCCATGCTTGAGTGCAGCGTCGCGCAACGGTCCCTCGAGCTTGTCGCGCGAGACCATGTTGTACCAGGTCTGGAGCGTGCAGGGCTCGGTCAGGCCGTTGGCATCGGCGGTCTGCATCGCCTCATCCAGCCGTTCGGGCGTATATTGCGACAGGCCGATCGAGCGGATCTTTCCCGCCTTCAGCAGCTCTTCCATCGCGCCCAGGCTGTCAGCCAGCGGGACGTTTGAATCGTCCTTGTGGTGGTAATAGAGATCGATCGTATCGATCCCCAGCCGCTGCAGCGAGGCGTCGCAGGCAGCGGCGATCTTCGCCGGGTCGAGGCCTTCAAGGAAGCCGACCTTGGTGGCGATCACGACCTTGCCGCGATTGGCCGGATCGCGCTTTAGCCAATGCCCGATGACGGTCTCGCTCTCGCCGCCCTGGTTGCCGGGAGCCCAGGCCGAATAGACGTCGGCACTGTCAATCATGTTGCCACCCGCTGCCACGAAGGCGTCGATGATGTCGAAGCTGGTGGCTTCGTCGGCCGTCCAGCCGAATACATTGCCGCCGAGCGCCAGCGGCGCGACCGATATTCCGCTGGTTCCGAGCGGGCGTTTTTCCACCGTCATGGCTGGGCTTTAGCGCATTCGTTCACCAGATATTTGTAAAATTTAGCGACACTCTTTCGCATGTCGGTGGAATTGACAGCGAAGTGTCGGTGCAGGGCCTGATCGCCTTCTGGAGTCACGCGCTCTGCGCGGCGATTTTCCTGGGCCTGCTGCTGTGGCGGGTGAGCGCGTTCCGTCAGCAGGACCAGAGGTTGCTGCTTGCCGGTTTCGCGATGACCGCCTGCTGGGCGTGGCTCAGCGCGATCCTCCCTGGCGACCCGCTGGCGAGCTATGCGGAGACGGGCCGCAACCTGGTCTGGATCGGCCTGATCTACGGCCTGTCGGCGAGCAGCGACGAGCGCCAGCATGGCGTCCGTCTTGTCTATGCGGCGGTCGCAGCCGTGCTCGGCTTCCAATTGATCGTAACCTCGCTGCGCTACGCAATCCCGATCAGCGCCTTGTCTGACACGGCGACGTTGCTGCGGATCACGGCAGCCGCCGGCTCGCTGGTGCTGGTGCACAATCTTTACGGCCAGGCGTCGCCGGCCAGCCGATCGAACATCCGCCTCGCGATGCTCGCGCTGTCGCTGACGTGGAGCTACGACCTCAACTTCTACACCATCGCGTATCTCGACAGCCGGCTAGCGCCGGACTTGTTCGAGTGGCGTGGCGCGATAGTCGCGGCAACGGCACCGTTGTTCGCGATGGCGGCGCGGCGCGAGGAAGGCTGGCGCATCCGCCTTTCCCGCGCCGCGACGTTCCAGTCGCTCTCGTTGCTTGCGATTTGCGGATATTTCGCGGTGATGGCGATCCTCGCCACCGCTCTGCGCGGGACCAGCGTCGATTGGTCGCGCGGCATTATCGTCGGCCTGCTGGCGGTCATGACGGTTGCGGCGATGGTCCTCGTCCCCAGCGCCAAGGCGCGCAGTTGGGCCAAGGTGAAGATCTCGAAGCATCTGTTCGAGCATCGCTACGATTACCGTACCGAATGGCTTCGCTTCACGCAGACGGTTGGGTCGACGGGGCAAGACGCCGCGCCGCTCGCCGAGCGGGCGATCAAGGCGTTCGCGGACATTCTCGAAGCGCCGGGCGGCCTGCTGCTCGCCAAGGATCCGTCTGGAGCGGTGACGACCGCATCATCGTGGAACTGGACGGGCAAGCATCCGCCGTCGGATGAACTGGACCGGGTCCGCGACTTCTGGTCGACGCTCGAAAGCAGTGGGCGGATCGTCGAACTCGACGCGTTTCGCAACGGCTGGGCGCGTCCCGATGATGCGGCGCTGCATCCGCCCAAGTGGATGCTTGAGGAACGGCGGGCCTGGGTCGGCATTCCGCTAATTCATGGCGAGCGCTTGTTCGGCCTGATCCTGCTTGCCGCGCCCGATTATCGCCGGGCGCTCGACTGGGAAGACTTCGACTTGTTGCGCACGGCGGGGCGCCAGGCGGCGAGTTCGCTGGCCGAGGCGCATGGCCAGGAAGCGCTGTCGAACGCGCAGCGATTCGAGGAATTCAATCGGCGCTTCGCGTTCATTCTGCATGACATCAAAAATCTCGTGAGCCAGCTGTCGCTGCTGTCGCGCAATGCTGAGCGGCACGCCGACAATCCGGAGTTCCGCGCCGACATGGTGGCGACGCTGCGCAGTTCGGTCGGCAAGATGAACGACCTCCTGACGCGCCTGTCGCCCAAGGCGCAGTCGCGCTCGCAAAGGGCGGAGCCGCAGCCGCTTCGCGCCATCCTGTTGGACGCGATCGCGGCTAAGCGACGCGACCACGAGGTCAAGCTGCTTGGCGACACGACATTGTGGGCGGTGGTCGACGCGGTCGGGCTCGAACAGGCGGTCGGTCACCTTATCCAGAACGCTGTCGAGGCCAGCTCGCCGAGTGCGCCGATCGCCGTGCGCGTGGACAGCAAGGGCGGCGAAGTGCGGATCGCAGTCACCGATCATGGCACCGGAATGGACGGGGACTTCGTCCGCAACCGGCTTTTCCAGCCCTTCGCATCTACCAAGCCCGACGGTTTCGGGATCGGTTCGTTCGAAGCCCGCTCGCTGATCGTGGCGATGGGAGGGCGCCTGGTCGTCGATTCCACGCCCGGCGAAGGCAGCGAATTCTCCATCTTTCTCCCGGCGGCAGACGATGCCGCCCAACCGCAACGGAGGCGCGC
>Ga0070665_100008017_pt1 | contig 10700 bp, 5 predicted proteins | sample KBSS13metaG_FD_65862 | JGI IMG/M metagenome (GOLD analysis project Ga0070665, IMG submission 65862) | Switchgrass rhizosphere microbial communities from Kellogg Biological Station, Michigan, USA - KBS S1-3 metaG | ecosystem: Host-associated > Plants > Roots > Rhizosphere > Soil ...
CGCCCTTCAACTTTCCGCTGAATCTGGTGGCGCACAAGGTGGGCCCCGCGCTCGCCGCCGGGAACACGCTGGTGCTGAAGCCGGCAGAAGAGACACCGCTCACCGCGATCCTCATGGCCGAGTGCTTTCACGACGCAGGCCTGCCCGACGGCGTCATGCAGCTCGTGCACGGCCCCGGCGAAGTGACCGGGGATGCGCTGGTGAGGCATCCAGGGCCCGCCAAGGTCTCCTTCACCGGCAGCCCGCCCGTCGGCGCGCATATCCTGAAAGTCGCCGGTCTCAAGCGCGTCACCCTCGAACTCGGCAACAATTCGGGCACCATCGTGGAGCCGGACGCCAGCCTCGATCAGGCCGTTCCGCGGACGGTGATGTCCGCGTTTGCCAACTCCGGCCAGGTCTGCATCAGCCTGCAGCGCCTCTACGTCCACGACGCGATCGCCGACGCGTTCCTCGAGCGCTTCGTCGCCGCGACCCGCGCGTTGAAGATCGGCAATCCGCTGGATCGCGATTGCGACGTCGGCCCGATGATTTCAGACGAGGCGGCCGATCGCGCGGAGACGTGGATTCGCGAAGCGCTCGACGAAGGCGCGCGCGCACTCACGGACGTAAGGCGCGAAGGGCGGATGTTGTGGCCGGTCGTCCTCACGGACACGCGGCCCGACATGAAGGTGATGTGCCGCGAAGCCTTCGCGCCGCTCGTCTCCGTCGTCAGGTATCGCAGCTTCGAGGACGGGCTGGCGATGCTCGCCGATTCGCCATACGGCCTGCAGGCCGGGATCTACACGAACGATCTCAAGAAAGCGTTCAGGGCCGTGGCAGCGCTCGACGTCGGCGGCGTGATGGTGAACGACACCTCGATCTTCCGCGTCGATCACATGCCGTACGGCGGCAACCGCATGAGCGGCGTCGGGCGCGAAGGCGTACGGTTCGCGATTGAGGAAATGACGAACCTCAAGCTCGTGTGCCTGAACCTCGGGGACTGACGCGGTCGGGTCCTACGGAACTTCGCGTGTCGGGTCCTTTGCCCTCTTTGAAAGCGATGTGACGGGACGGACGTCAGGTAGTTAGATAGAGCGGTGCGATCGACCACTGTCACGGCGTCTCATTGCCGGGCACAGAGTACCCAGCGGCAGCTAGAGTCTGCCGCCAGTGTTCATCAGCTAGACCTGCAGCCACCAGCACATCGCGCCAGTCGTTCGTGGCCTGCTGCGCCGCCCGACGCAATTCCAGGTGAGCTGGTCGGCTTGTTCGGAAACCGCGACACTCCGTGCCGCGTCCGAGGGACCTGGACTACGGCTTCGTGAAGATTCGCCGGTAGCCACCGGCGATGAGCGCCGAGACGTCGGTGACGACGCGAGGCAGCGCGAGGCCGCCGGGATAGGCGAGGTACCGCGGCTCCCAGACCGGATCGAACTTCTCCTTGTAGGCGCGCAGCCCCTGGAAGTTGTAGAACGATTCGCCGTGGCCGTAGACGAAGCGGCCCACCTTCGCCCAGAGCGGCGACACCGGCGAGGCCTCGAGGCCCGACAGCGGCGCCATGCCCAGGTTGAACCACTGATAGCCTTCCTGCTTCGCCCACGCGAACAGCCAGGCGAACAGCCCGTCCATCGCCGTTTGGCGCCGACGGCCTGAAGCGGATCAGGTCCACGGAGACTTCCTGCTTCAGCGGGCTCAGCCAGAGCGTGGCGAACGCCTCGATGCGGCCGCGCACCTCGAGGATCGCGACCGGGAACCTCTCGACGTACTCCTCGGCGAAGAAGCCGAGCGAGAACCCTTTCTCCGCTGCGGTCTTGTCGGTCAGCCACGCGTTCGATACCGCGCGCAGCTCCGGCATCAGCGAGGTGACCTCGGGCGGCTCGACGATGCGCAGCGTGGCCGCTTCGCGCTGCAGGCGGCTCAGCGTCGTGCGCAGCTTCTTGTGGCCGCTGCCTTCGAGCGCGAAGTGCGGCAGGAACACGCGCGCTTCCTCGCCAAGCTTCGCGAAGGTCAGTCCGAAGTCGGCGTAGACGTGCAGCCACTGTCTGGACGACTCGTAGAACACCGGGAGGCCCTGATAGTCGTCGCACTCTTCGAGGAAGGCCCTTACGAGCGGCTCGGCCGCGCCTTCAGGGCCCACCGGGTCGCCGAGCGCCACCCACGTGCGGCTCTGGATGCCGTACATCAGGAACGCCGTGCGCGCCTCGTTCCAGAGCAGCGCCTTGTCGCGAAGGAACACGAGGTTGGCCGACGTCCTGGGCTGTGCCGCCACCACGCGGCCGGCGTCGGTGAGCTCGTCGGGGCCGGGAAGCTGCAGAACACGTCGAGCCGGCCGCATCAGCCGTTGCACGCCGACCAGCGCGAGCGCGATCAGCACGCCGACGCTCGCTCTGAGGAAGCGCGGCGCATCCTGATCGACCTCGAAGCGCCACCACAAGTCGCTCGAGTACTCTACGTGCCTGAACGCGAACAGCCCGAGGCCAATCGACGCGCCCACCACGGCGACTGCCGAGACTATCCATCCGGTGGAGTAGGGAATGTCGAAGAGCGCGGCCTTGCGGTCGAACTCATCGCGGCTCGCCACGAGCGCCACGAGCAGCGCGGCCAATACCAGCGCCTCCTCGTAGTCGGCCCCTTTCAGCAACGAGGTCGCGATGCCCACGACGAGGCCGCCGGCGCCGAGCAGATACGCGGCGTCCAGCCGGCGCGCCAGGCCCCACGCGACCACCAGCAGCCCGAAGCCCACGAGACTGCCGACGAAATGGGACACCTCGATAACGGGCAGCGGCACGAGCGCGTTGACCCAGGCAAGCCGGCCTGCCGAGGTTGGCGTCGCGCCGGAGAACATCAGCACGGCGCCGCCGAGCATCATGAACACCGCGAGCAGCTTCGGCGTCACGGACGTCGTGAGCGTGCCGAACGCGTTGCCCCACTGGCCAACGAGGTGGCGCCGCTGGTAGAACTCGTCGATCGTGAGGACGACGAGCGCGACGGCGAGCGGCACCAGGTAATAGACGACGCGGAAGAGCGCCAGCGCCGGCAGCACGTCCTCGGCCGGCAGCTGCAGCATCAGGATCATCAGCGACTCGAACACGCCGAGGCCGCCCGGCACGTGGCTGACCAACGCGATGAGCTGCGCGGCGAGGAACGACCCCACGAACAGGACGAAGTCCGGCCGCGGTTCCGGCAGCAGCGAGAAGAGCACGGCGGCGGCCAGGCTCCAGTCGAGGGCGGACAGCACGAACTGGCCCGTGACGAGGGTGAGGGATGGCATCGCGATCTGCATGCCGGCGATGTTCAGCGGCCGCCGCCTGAAGATCGCCACCACGGGGTACGCGAGCGCCGTCGTCAGCAGAACCCAGCCGGTCGCCCGCGCGAGCCACATCGGGACGAACGTCTCGAGCCCCAGGGCCGGGCCTCTTGCGAGCGTCCATCCGCCGAGAACGAGCAGGCCGAGCCAGAACGTGCCCGAGTAGAAGAGCACGACGCGCGAGATCTCCTGGCCGCTGAGGCCCCAGCGCGAGTAGAAGCGGTAGCGGGCCGACGTGCCCGAGAGCAGCGCGAAGCCGACATTGTTCGCGATGGCGTAACCCACGAACGACGCCATCGCGATCTGCCAACGTGCTATCGGTCGGCGGATATAGAGGAACGCGAGCTGGTCGTAGCCGGTGAGGATGAGGTAGTTGAGCGCCGTGAAGACCATCGCCAGGCCGATGGCGCCGGGCGGAAACTGCTTCAGCGCAAATGCCAGCTTCGCGGGCGGCATGTGCCGCATCTCGCGGCCCAGCACGGCGACGGCGGCAACGAACAACGCGAGGCCGACGATGGGCGACAGCCGGTGCCACACGCGACCGAGGCCCGAGACGGACGGTGCCGACATCCGGGCCAATTATTGGCCGAGCTTCTCAACCCCGTCGAGAATCATCGTCAGCAGGCGGTCGATTTCCCGCTGCTCCCGCATGAAGAACCGTGCAGATGAGCCGCGTCGCTGCCCAACGCGGACGCCCATCACCCGCGGGAGGCCGAGCGAGAAGACGTCTTCGTCGGTGCGATCGTCGCCGACGTACAACGCGGCCCGGCGCCTGAACATCGTCATGTATCGCCGGAGCGCCGTGCCCTTGTTCGGCGCCCCGTCGGGCGTCAGGTTGAAGTCGGCATGGCGGCCGCCGAGCAGGCGCGCGCGCGGCAGGTGGCGCGCCGCGTGGTGAATCGCGGATTCGGTGGCCTGCAGGTCCGGCGCGTGCCGGTAGTCCACCGTCAGCGAGTACCGCTTGTCTTCGACCCAGACGCCGGGCAGGTCCGACAGATGGTTGGCGAGGCTCTTCCGCCATCCGGCCACGAGACTTGCGACCGCCGCGGTCTCGCCGAACGGCTCGATGCCGTGATTGCCGGCGATGCCCGCCACGGGGACGCCGCGGAATCGCGGCTCGAGGTCCGCGCGCGACCGTCCGGAGATGACGACGACGCGGTGCGTCTTCGCCAGCCGCGTGATCAGCCGCCGTGTCGTCGCGCGGAGCGCGGACCTGGCGGGCTGTTCCGAGAGAGGGGCGAGCGTGCCGTCGAAATCAAACGCAAACAGGGGAGTGCTGGTGAGCAGGGCGGTCAGCTCGCGCGTGCCAGCCGACCCGAACAGATAGCGCATCCGTAGTCCTCATCGTCGTCGTGCCGCGGCGTTCCGGTTCAACGTGTCTCCGTTCCGATAAACGCCATTTCCGGCTGGGTGTCCTCGCTGCCGTCGAACCGTCCCGCCATTCGCTCGCGCCGCCGCAGACGCTCGGCGTCGCGGAGCATGCGCGCCGCCCAGCGATAGACGTTGAACTCGGCGACGAAGCTGCGCATCGCCCGCATGCGAAGCCGCTGTTCGGCGGCGGGCATCGTCAGCGCGGCCGCGAGCGCGCCGCTCGCTTCGTCGAGATCGTACGGGTTCACGATGAGCGACTCGGGCAACTCTCGCGCCGCGCCCGTGAAGGAGCTGAGGACCAGCACTCCCTGTTCGTCTTCCCTGGCCGCGACGAACTCCTTGGCGACGAGGTTCATGCCGTCGTGGAGGCTGCTCACGTACGTGAGATGCGCGGCCTTGAGGAAGCGGAACACGCGCGGCGGCTCATGGTGCGAGCGGCGCAGGATCACCGGGCGATAGCTGTTCGTCCCGAACCGCTCGTTGATGCGCGCGACGAGTGCCTCCACGCGATCGCCGAGCGCGCGGTACTGCGGGATGACCGACCGGCTCGGCGCGGCCAGCTGCACGAAGGTGAAGCGGCCGCGATATTCGGGGAACCGCTCGAGCAGCCTCTCGACGGCCAGCATGCGCTCCTCGATGCCCTTCGTGTAGTCCAGCCGGTCGACGCCCACGCCGAGCAGCGCATCGTCCCGCAGGTTGAGCTCCGCGAAGATCTCGCGACGGCACTCGGCGGCCGGCGGGGCCGACAACGCCCATCGATTCGGCCAGTCGATCGAGATCGGGTACGGGCGGACCTGCGTGCGCGCCCCGCGGAAGACCACCGCGTGGAACTCGCGATCGAGCCTGGCCTCGAGATGGCGATCGACCGAGTCGAAGAAGTTATTGCAGTGGAACTGCGTGTGGAAGCCGAGGATGCTGCTGCCGAGCAGCCCCTCGAGGATTTCTTCGGTCCACGGGCAGATCGCGAGCTGCTCGCTGTTGGGCCACGGGATGTGCCAGAAAGTGAGGATCGTCGCGCGCGGCAGCCGTTCTCGGATCAGCTTCGGCACGAGCGCGAAGTGGTAGTCCTGCACGAGCACGATCGCGTCCTCGGAGTCCACTTCCTCGCAGGCGGCCTGCGCGAAGCGCTCGTTGACCGCGCGGTACTGCTCCCAATCCGACGTCCTGAAGATCGGCCGCGTGTGGGCGATGTGGCAGAGCGGCCACAGGCCCTCGTTGGCGAGCCCGTAGTAGTAGCCCTGTTCCTCTTCAGGCGTCAGCCAGATGCGGCGCAGCTGATAGGCGGGTGCGTCCGGGGGGACGGCCAGCCGATCCTTGCTGTCCACCATGTCGCGATCGGCCGACCCCGCGCCGTGCGCCACCCAGACGCCCGAGCAGGCGCGCATGACGGGCTCGAGCGCCGTGACCAGGCCGCTGGCCGGGTGGAGTAATTCGATCGTGCCGTTTTCGCCGCGCACGTGGATGTACGGCTCCCGATTCGCCACGACGACCACGCGTTCGCCGAACAGACGATGCCGCAGGGATTCCTTCAGCCGTTCCGGCGTCCAGACGCCGCCGCTGCCTTCCAGCTCGCGCTCGGCGCTGATGCGATCGATGAGATCGCGCACGTCGCTCATCAGCGGCTGAAACTCGGGCTTCTGCAGCCCGCCGTGCAGCACGCGCCGCAGCTCGCTCGTCCAGCCCCGCCACGACGCGCGGCGGATGACGACCGTCAGTACCGATGCGGCCAGCGCCAGCATGGCGAATGTGCCGACGAGCAGCCGCTGAATCTGGGATTCTCTCCGCTCGGCGAAACCGAAGTCGTGCAGCAGCATCACGAAGCCGAGCGGCTTCCCTTCGTCGATGAGCGGCAGCGCGCTCAGGTGCACGGGGCCGCCTTCGATCTCGACGACCGAGTGCCACCGCGTCCACTCGGACGCCGGCGCATCGGTGACGGGCCGGACACGCCGCGACACCGACGTGCATGGCACCTCCATGGGCCAGTCCGAAGTCGTCGCCAGCAAGGAGCCATCCTTGCCGCAGGCCGCCACCGCGAGGAGGCGCTCGTCGTGCGCGACCGCGGTGAGCAGCGCCGTCATGCGCGTGGACGAAGTCCCGGACCAGTCGGCGGCCAGTTGCTCGCGCGCGCCGGCGAGCGCCAGTTCGGCGCGGCCGGACAGATCGCGCTCGAACCAGTCGTTCAGCGTCTCGCTGACGAAGTAGGAACTGGCCAGAACCAGGAGGCCGAGGCCTGCCAGGACGCCGATTGTGACCCTCAGGGCTCGTGACATTACCTGGGCTGAGAGGAGAACGGCTGGTGTGGAGCGCTGCGCCGTCCCCAGTCTTTCACACGGCTTTAAACAGGGTCAAGGCGCGGAGCTCGCCGCCTGTGGGATGATGATGTGACATGCTTCGGTCGTCGATTGCGCGCCTGGCAGTCACCCTCCTCCTGCTCGTTGGTGCTGTTTCCGCCGCCTCGGCGCCCGGCGCCGCAGTTTTTGGTCCAACCGACGCCATCACGATCGCCGGGCTGCGACGTCACCTGAACTTCGTCGCTTCCGACGCGCTCGAAGGACGTGACGCCCTTTCACCGGGGTTCCGTGCCGCGGCCGAATACATCGCGTCGACGCTGGATCGAATCGGCGCGATGCCGGCCGGCGACACGGGCACCTATTTCCAGCACCTGGCAATTCGTCGCACGACGGTCGATCCCGAACACTCGACGGTCGCGCTTGGCGATCGGCACTACAAGTACGGCGACGACTTCCTCGTCGCATCCGCCGGCACTGCGGCGGGCGAACCGGTCTACGTCGGGCAGGGCTGGCGAATTCCATCGCGCAAGGTCGATCCCTACGCCGGCCTCGACGTCAACGGCAGGATGCTCGTCGTGCTGCACGGCCCGGCGAATCTCGATCTCGCCCGGAGCGATTACACGACGGCGCAGGAGAACGCGAGGTCGCTGGGCGCCCGGGGCGTCGTGACCGTGGCCTCGTTCCAGGGCCTTGCGGCCTGGACGCGCGCGAAAGACCTGGCGTCGCGGGGCTCGCTCGAGCTCGACCGCCTGGCGGCGGCCGAGTCGATGCCGGCCATCGTCGCCGCGCCGAGCCTGGTTGCCGACCTGTTCCGCGGCGAGCAGGAGGACGGCGCGCGCATCGCGCAGCGCGCGACCGCGCGAGACCCCGGAGAGTCGTTTGCCTTCAAACCTGGGAAGCTCCTGTCGTTGAACCTGGCCGCCGCCAGGACGCTCGAAGACACGATGAACGTGGTCGCCGTGATCGAAGGCAGCGACCCGGTGCTCAGGCACGAGTACGTCGCCCTCGGCGCGCACCTCGATCACCTGGGACGCAACCCGCCGCCGCAAATGGTCGGCCCGCGTCAGCCGGGTGGCGACGACATCTACAACGGCGCGGACGATGACGGGTCGGGCGTGGTGGCGCTGCTGTCGATGGCCGAGGCCGTCGCCGCCGGCCCGCGCCCGCGTCGCTCGCTGCTCTTCGTCTGGCACACCGGCGAGGAGTGGGGGAGCTGGGGCGCGAAGTACTTCACGGCGTTCCCCACCGTGCCGCTCGACCACATCGTCGCGCAGCTCAACGTCGACATGATTGGCCGGTCGAGGCCCGCTGACGACACGAGCCAGGAGGATGCCGTGCTCTCGGGCCCCGACGAGGTGTACATCGTCGGCTCCCGGAAGCTCAGTCAGGATTTCGGGGACACGTGCGCGGAGGTCGATCGCACCTTCCTGGGACTCTCGCTCAACTACAAGTACGACAAGCCGGATGACCCGGAGCGCATTTACGAGCGCAGCGATCACTACGAGTATGCGCGGAAGGGAATTCCGGTGGCGTTCTACTTCACCGGGCTGCACCGCGACTACCACGAGCCGTCGGACGAGGTCACCCGCATCGACTTCGACAAGCTGCAGCGCGTGTCGCGTACGATTCTGGCCACGGCGTGGACCCTGGCGAACCGTGACGAGCGGCCACGACTGGATCGGCCCGCCTCGACTCACTGAGCGCTAGCGAATCTCCCTGATCGAGACATTGCGGTACGCGACCGGATCATTGTGACCCGCGAAGCCGAAGTGACCTGAGGTCCGGTCCTTGCCCGGGTGTTCCTTGTTGTCCATGAACTCGGTCACCTTCGACACGTCGCCATCGACGATGCGAGTGCCGTTGAGCTCGACGGCGATGCGCGAGCCTGTTACGGTCACTTCTTCGAAGTTCCACTCACCGACTGGACGCAGGTAGCCGCGCGCGGCCGGGATCATCCCGTAGATCGATCCGTGGTACTGCCGTCGATCGAGCGCCGCGTACTGCGGGTCGTCGTTGTCGAGCGTCTGGATCTCGCACATGCCGACGTAGGCCGTGTCGCCGTCGCCCGGATACCGGATGGCCAGCCCGTTGTTCCCGCCCGGAGGGAGCCGGATCTCCAGGCGCGCGGCGAAGTCGCCGTATTCCTTCTTCGTGAAGATTGTGCCGCCCTGCTCGGGCTTGCACTTGATCGTGCCGTCGACGATCTCGTAGTTGTCGACGGGACCGGCCCACCCGGTCCAGTCCTTGCCGTTGAAGACGGGCTGGAAGCCTTCGCGATCGCGTGACTCGAGCAACCGGCGCCCCTCATCCCACTCGATATCGCGGGCCATGATGTTGCGCCAGCGGATCTCGCCGCCGTGCGTCTGGAGCTGAATCGGTCCCTTGGGCCACAACGGCAGCGCGCGATCCCAGAAGTTCTCCATTCGCGCGCCGTCGACCACGGGCTGCTCGTTCAGCCAGACCCAGGTGCGCTCGCCGACCTGGACGATGCGCAGCGAGTTCCACTGGCCGAAGGGGCGGTCGGCCTTCACGAGCGGATCCTTGCCGGGCGCGCCGGGCGAGTTGTTGAAGAGGCCGCCCGAGCCGAACTGCGCCCCGCGATCCCACTTGCCGCCGGCCTCGGTCGTGTCCCAGATCTGGACCTGCGGGTTGCCGCGAAGGTAGACGCCGCTGTCCGCCTTGGCGACGGTGCGGTACTCGAGCCGCAGCTCGACGTCACGGAACTCGCGATCGGTCGTCGCGTAGGGCCCCTCGCCATCGTTCACGAGGGCGCCGTCCTCGACCCGCCAGTGCTTCTCGAACTCCGGCCGGTCTTTCGCGCGCTGGGCCTCCTGAGCCGTGGCCGACAGCGCCCACACGCTGCGCGGATCGACATGCCCGCGCCCGTGCCAGCCGGTCAGGTCGCGTCCGTTGAGGAGGGAAATGAACCCCTTCGGAACGTCGGCCGCGCGATGCGGCAGGGGAGATGCCGCGCAGGTCGTGATGGCGGCTCCGAGCAGCGCGATAGCGGCAACACGCATTCCCGAATTATTGCACTGCAGGCGACGAGCAGAACTGAAGTTCTGCTCCACAGGTGCATGGACACCTGCCCGACCCCTGCAGGGACACCTGACAGAACAGCTGTGGGGACACCTGACAGGGCACTGTGGGGACACGTGACACCTGTGGCACAGGACTTTAGTCCTGTGCATCTAGTCAGTCCTGTGCATCTAGTGTCTCGGCAGGCGCTCGGCCAGTGCCACAACACTGAGCGCGTAGGTGTGCGCGCAGTTGTAGGCGAGCAGCGCTTCGTAATTCTCGGTGACGAGCCACGACCGCGTGTCGATGCGAAGCAGCGATGCCGGGTGCGTGGAGCGGGGCAGGGGCTGGCCGCCCTTCAGGATGATGCCCATGGCCTTCCATTCCTCGAGCGTGCGCGGCTCGGACAGATCGCGCACGGCACGGCAGCCGCTCCCACGCTGAGCGACGGCGGCCACCTGGGTCGTTGCCGACTCCGGCACCGTCACGCGGTAGCCGTAGGGCACGCCGTTCCGCCAGCCATGCCCGCGCAGGTAGTTGGCGATCGACGCCAGGACGTCGGGCAGCGATCCCCAGATATCGCGCTTGCCATCCTCGTCGAAGTCCACCGCCCACGACAGGTAGCTCGAGGGCAGGAACTGGACCTGGCCGAGCGCGCCGGCCCAGGAGCCCTTCAGCGTGTCGAGCTCGATCCCGCCCTGGTCCACGATCGTCAGCGCATCGAGGAGCTCGCC
>Ga0070665_100008020_pt1 | contig 10697 bp, 10 predicted proteins | sample KBSS13metaG_FD_65862 | JGI IMG/M metagenome (GOLD analysis project Ga0070665, IMG submission 65862) | Switchgrass rhizosphere microbial communities from Kellogg Biological Station, Michigan, USA - KBS S1-3 metaG | ecosystem: Host-associated > Plants > Roots > Rhizosphere > Soil ...
TTCCGAGCCTACACACTCATCAACCTCTACGAGGATGCCAATGCCTATACGCTGCAAGGCGAGGCGTCGAGGGTGGAGCGGCCGGCCTTGAAGAACTACCTCGGAGAGGTCTTCGCCACCCAGCGCGATGCCAATTACATGGAGTTGGCACAGGGAGACCATAGCCGCTCCGGCGGCCAATATGACATCTGGCAGGCGGTGTTCGGCCCGGCGGGCGCGGACGGTTATCCGAAGCCTATTTTCGACAAGGTCACGGGTGTGATCGATAAATCAGTGGCTGCGTATTGGCGCGATCACTTCGACCTGTCACACATCATTGCGCGTAACTGGGCAACGCTGGGCCCGAAGCTCCAGGGCAAGATCCACATCTACGTGGGCAGCGGCGACAATTACTATCTGACCGACTCCGTATATTTTGCACAGGAGCGGCTGGAAGCGTTGCGTCCGGAATACAAAGGCTCGGTGGCCTACGGCGACCGTGCGGAGCATTGCTGGAATGGCGATCCTCAAGCGCCCAATGCCTACTCGCGGCTTCACTATAACTATCAGTATCTTCCGGTCATCCTGGAGCGCATCAAAACCGCGGCGCCCGCGGGTGCCGATGTGAGTAGTTGGCGCTACTGAGAGCGGCACGAAACCTGCTGCCCCAACCCGTCACCGCAGGTTGGGGCTGTTCGATGATGAATTCAGGCACGATGCGCTACGAGGCTCAGCCGCCCCGGACTCCCCGACAGAATCGTGTCCTGATTGTGGATGACAGTGATGACGCCGCTTGGGCGCTGGCGGCGCTGTTGCAATCCTGCGGCCACGAGGTCCATGTCGCCCACACCGGACAGCGGGCCCTCGAGCTCGCCGAGCAGCTGCATCCCGAGGTCATCTTCCTCGATCTCGCCATGCCGCAGATGGATGGATTTGAGACCGCCATGCGCATCCGCCGGCGCCGTTGGGGCCGCGGAATCACCTTGTGCGCGCTGACCGCGTTCGATACTCCCGAGTTCCGCGAACGCTCGGACGAGGTTGGGATCAACCGGTATCTGCCCAAGCCGGCCGAATTGCATGACCTGGTGGCTGTGGCCGCGACTGCCTGAGCGAGCCAGGGCGCTGCCAAGCTGCGAAAGCTTGCGGAAAGTGCAAGTAGGAGAATCCTGACAGCACGTGCCGCGATGCGCTTCTGTTCACGCCGGGTACGTGCGCCTATGCTGACACCAATGGGCGAGGCACAGACATCGAAAACGCTTCCGCTGCAACTGTTGTTTGATCATGCTGCCTGGCGCAAGCGCAAGCACGGTTATGTACGGCGGGTTGATTGCGCCGCAGCGAAAACTGCGTATACACTCCCAGGGCGTTCGCTCATTGCCAATACAGGCTGCAAGGCGTTGTTGAGCTCCGGAGCCGCCTCGGCTTCGTCGCCATTGCCAACCTGATTTCTCACGAAGAGGCGCTTTCGCCACTGTCCGGCGGATTGACGGTCCGCCGCCGTACGCCTTGCTTCGTGAGAAATTTGCATGATCGTCATCAAAAATACTGTCTGGTTGTCCGTGTGCAGGATTGCCGCGGATTTGTCGGGCCTGGTGCTGTTTACAGTCATCTCCCGGCGCTATGGGCCCATGGGAACGGGCGAATACTCGTACGCATTCGCGCTCGGTGCATTCATTGCGATTCTGGCCACATCCGGTATCGAGCAGTACGGGGTGCGGCAGTTGTCATGTTTGAAAGATCCGCAAGCCAGGTCCGACGTCTGGCAGAGCCTGCTGGTTACACAAACGATTCAGCTCGCGCTCGGGTTGCTGATACTGGGCGCGGTGATGCTGGTGGCGGGGACTTCGCGCGCCAGTCCGCTCGTCATACTGGAGTTGACGATTTTCCTGGTCGGCTGGGGGTTGTCGCGCACACTATACGTGCCCGCATCCGCAGCTCAGGCAATGGTCGCCCCCGCATTTACCGAGCTCGGCTGCCGATTGGCCGGCACCGTGGTCGCACTCGCCCTGTGTCTGTACAAATCCATTCCCCTGGCGGTCATTCTCGCGGGATTTCCCATTGCCGGACTGGTGCTGGTGGGATTTTCGCTGCGTAATGCCACCTTCCACGGCGCAAAGATCGGCTTCCACGCCCGTTGGCAGGAAGTGCTGGACATTGTCCGCGGCGCTGCTCCGTTCACGGTCTGTGAGGCGCTGGGCCAGTTCTACATGCGGGTGGATCTGCTGTTGATTGTGTTTCTTCTGGGCAAGGCCAATGGCGGTTGGTATGCCACCGACATCAAGATCGTCGAGGTCGGGCTCATGCCGCTGGTGCTGCTCGGAACGGCAGCCTACCCGGTACTCAGTCGCAGTGCTGCGCACGGTGCGGAAGAGTTCGCACCGCTGTCGAGAGATTTCTTCCGCAGTGTGTTGTTTGCCAGTGGCTGGTTGGCGGTGGGGCTGTACTGTCTTGCGCCGCTCGTTCTCACGCGCCTGTTGGGTAACGCGTTCCAGCCCGCGGGTCGTTTGCTTCCGTTGTTCGCCGTGCTGGCGATATTCAAGGGAGTCGAAGTAGTTCTGTACCGCCTGCTTTATGCCGTCAACAAGCAGAACACCTATCTCGGCGCGCTTGCGCTCGGTACAGCCTTGATTGTGCTGCTGAACTACACGCTGATTCCGCGGTTCGGTGCCGTGGGAGCGGTGTTCGCGGTTCTGTTGAGCAGTGCTGTAGTGAATCTGCTGTGCGCGTTCGCGCTGCGTCACGACATCGCGCGCTCACTGTTTGGCAAGAACGTCGTCCGCCTGGCTTTCGTGATGGGCGTGACTGTGCTGGCTGTCTTCGGACTGCGGGCACTGGAACTGGGAGCCTGGCAGGTCGGTATCGCGGGCTGTGTGTTGTTCCCGTTGGCGGCCCTGGTGAGCGGGTTGTTCCCTAACCCACGGAAGAGTCCGCTGTTTGCGTGAAGCCATCCCAGCCGCGATCCTTGAAATAGACCGCGAGCGCCTCCGGGGCACCGGAGGCTTCCGCCAGCGCGACATACGTGTCCGGACGCAGGAGGTAGAGCGCGTTGCGCGCGAATCCCACGGTTGCGTGGGCGTCGGTCCATTCAAACACGTGCAGCGGCAGCTGATGGCTGGCACACCAGGATGTCAGTTCCGCGCTCGCAGCGCCGTAGACGTGGACCTGCCACGTTGGTTCGGTCAGCGGCGCGAAATTGTCGGCCGACTTGACCCAGGGGAGGCGATCGCCGCCGTGGACTTCGCCGGCTCGGCCGGTGCTGAGCTCACTGTCGCGATAGTTGATCATGAGTTGGGAGACGGTGCGGAACAGCCATTCGCGGGCGAGCCCGACCCGGGTGACCGTGGGGATCACCAGGGGTGCGAGGCGGGTCCGGATCAGGTCGGCGATGCGGCCTTCGGCCGTGGCTACACTGAAAATCTGGTCGGTGGTCTTGACCAGCTTGCGGGCGAAGGCAATGCGCTCGGCCTCGTAACTGTCGAGCAGCTCGTCGGGTGCCTCCTGTTTCAACACGGCCGCCAGCTTCCAGGCCAGGTTGATGGCATCACCAATACCCGTGTTCATGCCCTGGCCACCCGCCGGGCTATGAATGTGAGCCGCATCGCCGAGCAGCAACGCACGGCCTTTACGGAAGTGGTCCGTGACGCGGTGATGCACGTGGTAGGTTGAAAACCAGTTCACATGGTCAATCTGAATCTTCAGGTGCTCGATCGCGCGGCCGCTCACATCAGCGAAGGTGAGCGACTCCGAGTGCCGGGCGCGCTCATCACGCACGGTGCCAATGAGGCGGACCCTGCCCTGGCCTTGCAATGGAAAGACCGCGAGGAAGTCAGCTTCGTCCAGATCGATGTTGACTTCGCCATTCACCGAGGGACCGGATGCCCGCGCGTCGGCAACATAGAAGACCTGGTTGTACGTGCTGCCCGGGAATGAAGTCCCGGTCATCCTGCGGACGGTGGAGCGGGCGCCGTCACATCCGGCGATATAGGCCGCCTCCACCGTTTCGTCGCCTTCGGGCCCGTGCAGTTGGGCGATGACGCGATCGGCGCCTTCGGTGAATCCGACCAGCTCCACCGGTCGCTCGACGCGGATGCCAAATGACCTCAGGCGCTGGATCAGCAGCTTTTCGTGCTCGTCCTGCGGAAACATTTCTATGAACGGGTAGGGTGTCAGGTCGCTGGCAATATCGGCGAACGACACGCGCGCTTCCGGTTTGCCGCGCACCCAGAGATTCACGGCGGGTACCCGGTGGCCGTCGGTGACGACCGCATGAGTCAGATCGAGTTGGCGATAGAGCTCCAGCGTCCGCGCGTGGACCGCCAGAGCGCGGGATGTTGTTCCAGGTTCGGCCGCCTTGTCGATGATGCGAAACGGGATGCCCAGCCGGGCAAGCCAGTTTCCCAGCACGAGACCGGTCGGCCCCGCGCCCACAATCAGCACATCAGTACGGCTCACTAACCATCTCCCTCGATTCCGAACCGGTTCCGGCTGGCTTCGGAATAGGCTTTCGGTGTTTGAGGCTTGACGAACAGCGCGGTCACTTCGCTGTGGCGTGCACGAATGCTCGTCTCGATTTCAACGACCCGCTCCTCGAGCTCCGGGACCCGCAGATCGTCCGCGAACTCCAGGCTCAGGGCGATGACAATCTGGTCCGGGGCGAGTTGGGCTGTCAGCATGCCATTGACCCGGCGCACGGCCGGGTTGCGCGCCGCAATCTCCGTCACCGAGCGGGTCAGCTCGGCGCCGGCGCTTTCGCCGATCAGCAGGCTCTTGCTTTCGCGCGCTAGCAACATGGCAATGGCACCCAGCACCAGACCGATGAGCAAGGAGGCGACGCCGTCATACTCGGGCTTGCCGAAGTGCGTTGCCGCGAAAGTCCCGCCGGCGGCAATCAGGATTCCGAGCAGTGCGGCGCTGTCCTCAAACAATACCATGAATGACGGCGGGTCTTTGCTGCGCCGAAAGGCTTCGTAGAAAGTCTGCCGCCCGCGCGTGCGGTGAAACTGTTTCAGGGAGATGGCCCAGGAGGCGCCTTCGAACAACAGGGCAAACGCGAGCACGGCGTAGTTCACCCATGGACTTTCGAGCGTGCGCGGCTGGAGAAGCTGGGCGACGCCTTGATAGATGGAGACGCCCGAGCCGACTGCGAAAATCAGCAGGGCGACAATAAAGCTCCAGAAATACAGCTCGCGGCCGTACCCGAGCGGGTGCTCCGCATCGGGACTGCGTGCAGCACGGTGCTGTCCATACAACAGCAGCACTTCGTTCAATGAGTCAACCAGCGAATGCAGGGCCTCGCTCATCATGGCGGAGCTGCCTGTCCAGAAGGCGGCTCCAGCCTTGGTGACAGCAATCAGCAGATTGGCCGCCAGAGCCGCATAGACCACATGCCGGGATGTCAGAACGCCCGGCATCAGGGCCCGGGCACCCAGTCCGCTGCCCAACGTGACGGCCGCGGCCCCATGGTGAACTCGAGCTTTCCTCCCGATTCGATCTGTTGGTGGGTGATGAAGGGCTGCGCGAGCGGTCGGCCATTCAGGCGCGCGGATTGAATGTAGGGATGGTCTGCCGAGTTGTTGGCAGCCGAAATCTCAAAATGTTTGCCATTGGGAAGGTGCAGTATTGTACGGGTAAACAGCGGGCTGCCGATCATGTACTGTGCCGAGGCGGGATTGACCGGATAAAAGCCCATGGCGGTGAAGACATACCACGCCGACATCTGCCCGCAATCTTCATTCCCCAGAACGCCCGTGGGGGTGTTGGAGTAGGCGTCGCGCGCAATCTGGCGCACACGCTCCTGGGTTTTCCACGGCTGGCCGCCATAGTCGTACAGGTAGCCGTAATGGTGGCTCGGCTCATTGTCATGATGGTTGTGGTTGCCGGCAAAATGCTGGTCCAGCTTCGCGTTGAACGGCCCGGCTCCGCCGAGCAGCTGCATGACTCCCGGAATATCGTGGAGAGGGGCGAACAGGTATACCCATTCGTCGCCCTCAGTCCAACCGTCTGCAGGGCTGGCCCAGCTACCGTCCGAGTTCCGGGCTTGCATGAAGCCGCGGCTCGCATTGAACAGGTGGGTGTAATTCCGTGACCGCTGCATCAGCTCGCGATAGTCGCTCGTCTTGCCGAGCGCTTTGGCGACCTGGGCCACTGCGTAATCGTCGTAGGTTTCCTCCAGTGTGCTCGAAGCCGACTCGGACACCTTGTCGGCCGGGATGTAGCCGAGCTTGCGGGCGTATGTCAGGCCGGCGCGGGCTTCATAGGGTACGCCCGGCTCCCGATCCACCCAGCGCCGGGTCGTATCGCCATCCGGGGGTGTGTTGGCATCCTTGTATACGGCTTCGTATGCGAGCGCGTAGTCGAATCCTCTGAAGCCTTTGCGGATCGCCTCGGCGATCAGCGAGTCCGCATGCGTGCCGATCATGATGTTGGTGTAGGAGGGGTTCGGCCATTTCGGCAACCAGCCGCCTTCCTGATAATTCTGCAGCAGTGCCTGCACCATGCCGTCAATCCGCTCCGGCGCAAACAAGGTCAGCAGACTGTTTTCGGCGCGGAACGTGTCCCAGATGGAGAACGCCGTATACGACTCTCCATTGTGTACCCGGTCGTCAAACGCGCTGTAATAACGACCGTATTCGGAAAACAACCTGGGATAAAGCAGGGCGTGATACAGGCCCGTATAGAAGATGCTCCGCTCGTCTTGCGACGCGCCTTCGACAGTGGCGATTCCCAGTTTGTCATTCCACTTCTTTTTCAGCGCCGCGCGCGTGGCTTCAAACTGCCAGTCCGGCAGCTCCGCATCGAGATTGGCGCGCGCCTGTTCGACGCTGATGAAAGAGGTGCCGATCTGCACTTCCACCACCGGGGCGGCGAATTTGGCGAACCCGCCGACTTCGTCGCCAGTGACTTCGTTCTGACCGTCCACGGGGAGTACGCCGCGGTAGACTCCCTGACTCACAAACGGCTGGCGAAACCGGGCTACGAAGTAACCTTTGAAGTTGGGCAGCTTGACGTTGCTCAGGTGCGCGTCCATTCGATCCGGGTTGTAACCCACGATCTCGCGGCGGGCGGCATCCACCTTCACGTATCCAACGGTTCCGGCGCGGGTCGCTTCCAGCACGACGGTGCCCGCCTCCTTGACAGGAAACGTAAAGCGCATGTGGGCACAGTGATCGGTCGCAGTCATTTCCGCAAAAATCTGGCGTGCGGCCGGCGAGCCCATTTTCACGGAGTAGTAGTAGGGTGTGCTGACTTCATCGGCATGCTTGAATGGCAGCCGCCGATACTCCACCGTCGAGTTGAAATTGCCGATCTGCGGCATGAGCGTCACGTAGCCGTAGTCTCCCATCCAGACGGCGGGCTGATGCGTCCCGATGAAGCCTGAGATCGTGTCGTCCTCATAGGCGTAGGAACTGACACTGATGCGGTTCTGGCGCGTCTGCGGGGTCCAGTTGGTCATCCCGAACGGCGTGGTTACCAGCGGCATGGTGCCGCCGTAGTCGGGGCCGATTTCGGAGCCGCCGGCGGTGCCGATGAACGTGTTGACCCAGTCAACCGGTTCCGCCGCACCGGCTTGCGCGGCGACACAAAGAAGAACGAGGGCGGCGGATTTCATTGCGTTACTGCATCCTGGGAAGTGGGACGGCCGAACACGCCGTAGAGGCCGATGATCAGCCAGACAACGTTGATCATCACCGAAGGATAAGCGCCGTTATAGCCGCTGTTGCAGATGAGGCCTGCTCCGGACACGATGTTCAGCCAGTGGTAGCGGGGCGAATGGGATTTCAGGCGCCCGAGGGTCAGCAGCACATACGCGCTGAGCATGAGCACAGCGCCCACCCAGCCAACCACTTCAATGAACACTTTCATGGGAGATGATCCTTTAGAGCCATTGCGACCCGAGGCGCCGGATACAAGAATAGCCCATTGTCCGCACCTGCAATTGTCCACGCCCGGCGGGAGATCCCCATGACGTTCCGACCTTCATTCCTGTTCGACCTGGACGGCACCCTTGTCGATAGCGTTTACGAGCACGTGCTGGCATGGCAGGAGGCGTTGACGGCCGAAGGCATCGAGCTGTCGGTCTGGCGCATTCACCGCAAGATCGGCATGAGCGGCGGGCTGTTCATGAATCAACTGTTGCGCGAGACGCAGATGGACATCACCGCGGACCGCGTAGAGCGGCTGCAGCGGTTGCACGCCGAGGCCTATCAGAAGTTCCGGGGCAAAATCCGTCCGCTGCCGGGTGCGCGGGAGTTGTTGGATGCCTTGACGGAGGCGCAGATTCCGTGGGCAATTGCCACCAGCGGGCGAATGGAAACCGCTGCGCAGAACCTTGCCGCGCTCGGCGTCGATCCGGCCGTGAATGCGGTCGTCACCCGGGACGAAGTGAAGTACGCGAAGCCGGATCCCGACCTGTTCGTGGCGGCAGCGGAGAAATTGAACGTCCCGATCTCCAGCTCCATTGTGGTGGGCGACAGTATCTGGGACATGCTGGCCGCCCGGCGCTGCCAGGCTCTGGGCGTCGGGCTGCTATCCGGTGGCTACGGCCTGGATGAGCTGGAGCGCGCCGGTGGCTATCGGGTCTATGAGGATCCCGCCGACCTGTTGGATCATCTGGATGAGGTCGGCGGCCGCCGGTAACGGCCGCCGATTTGCAGACTCAACGCGGTGGCAGCCTGGAGGGATCGACGATTCCCCAGTACGCGGGCTTGGCCATAGTTGGAAGTATTGTCGCTGCCCTGGTAAATGCTCAGATCCAGCTCAGTGACCTGCTGAGGCAAGTGCGGGAAAACCGTCGCGAGCGCATCGATTGCACAAACATGGCCAGCGGTGACGGAGTGTCGATGTGGTTGTGCATCTCGTGCCCGATTCCGTCGAGTGGAAGTGCCTGGCGCCCGGCACCAGGTTGGTCAGTTTGAGGCTGGGCCCGCTGCTGCCGCCGCTGCTGTTGGTTGTGGTCAGCAGGCTCTGCGCGCCGCTGTGCGCCGCCGCCGTTGAGCTCACAGGTGTGCTGGCGTTGTTGAATGACACCCAACCCTGAGGGGTGGAGTCTTCAAAGCCATATTGAGCGATGATCCGGGCAGTGCCCGGGTTACCGGTTGCTGCGTTCCTCGTTCGCAACATCGGGGGCAGTCCATGGACGGTAGGTCGCTCAGTCGGCGGGAGATTCTGCGGACACTCGGCGCGAGCACGCTATTGCCGACTGCCGCACTGACAACTGCGCAGGATCAGGCGCAGTGCCTGCTGGCGGCCGAGCTCAGTATCGAAGCGCAGCGGACCGCAAAACGTGTGAGCATGCAACGGTCGGCCACCGCATTGGCAGCGAGTTGAAATCCGGGCATTCTGGTCGGTAGCACAATGGTTACCGACTCAGCTTCAACCCGCATTGGCGCGGGAACCCCGGCGTATCGCCGGTTCGCACTGGCACTCGTGATTGCAGGTCTGTCGACCTTCGCTCTGCTTTACAGCGTGCAATCGCTCTTGCCGGTCTTTGCGCACGATTTCCAGGTCAGTGCGGCGCAGTCCAGCCTCGTTGTCTCACTGGCAACCGGCGCGATGGCGCTGATGTTGCTGATTGCCAGTGTGATCTCGGACCGCGTGGGCCGTCGCGAGATGATGGTTCAGTCGCTGTTCGCCGGTTCGATTCTGACGATTGTATCGGCTGCGTTGCCGGGCTGGCATGCGCTCCTGTTCACACGCTTTCTCACCGGCATTGCGTTATCCGGCATTCCGGCGGTTGCCATGACCTATCTGGCTGAAGAAGTCGACGCAAAGACCATCGGTGGCACGATGGGGCTCTACATCGCAGGCGCGGCCATTGGCGGGATGATGGGGCGCATCGGCTCCAGTGTCATCGCTGACTGGCTCGGCTGGCGTGCGGCGGTCGGAAGCATTGGAGTCATATGCCTGATCGGTGCGTTTGTTTTCAGATGGGCGGCGCCCGTGTCCCGTTCGTTTGTGCCGCGCAGACACACTCTTGCCTCCGTGCTCACGAGCATTCATATCCTGCGGCGTGATGCGGGGCTGCCGTGGCTGTATGCCGAAGGGTTCCTGCTGATGGGATCCTTCGTCACCATATACAACTACGTGAGCTTCCGCTTGCTGGCACCGCCGTACTCTTTGAGCCAGTCGGCGGTGGGCGCCATCTTCCTGTTCTACATTGTGGGCTCGTTCGTCTCCACCTGGTTTGGGCAGTTGGCCGGCCGGTTGGGGCGGCGCCGGGTCTTCTGGATTCCCATTCTCGTCTTTCTGGCAGGTGTTGGAATGACCGCCGCGACACCATTGCCGGTGGTTGTGGCCGGGATCGGGGTCGCCACCGCGGGTTACTTTGGCGCGCATTCGGTCGCTTCGAGTTGGGTGGGGCGCCGGGGGCACGCGGCGCCGGCTCAGGCTGCCGCGTTCTATTCGATTTTCATGTATGTGGGGTCGAGCGTTCTCGGGTCGGCCGGCGGGGTCGCCTGGAGCCGGGCGGGCTGGCCGGGGGTTGCGGTGTTTACAGTGGTGTTGCTGGTACTGGCGCTGGGAGCGGCGATTCGGCTCATTGCGGTCAGGCCGCTGCCCCAGAATGTGGCGGCCGGGCCGCCGGCTGCCGTTTGAATATAATCAGCTAACCCCTTGAATCCTGGGCAGGCAGCCACACGTCTGCCCAGGGTAGATTACAATTCGGACCGCCCTTTTCAGCAGGAGATGTCGATGCCCCTTCCCGTGCGATCCGGTAACCC
>Ga0070665_100008022_pt1 | contig 10695 bp, 9 predicted proteins | sample KBSS13metaG_FD_65862 | JGI IMG/M metagenome (GOLD analysis project Ga0070665, IMG submission 65862) | Switchgrass rhizosphere microbial communities from Kellogg Biological Station, Michigan, USA - KBS S1-3 metaG | ecosystem: Host-associated > Plants > Roots > Rhizosphere > Soil ...
CTGGTCGGCGCGCGTATCGCCATGTCCGAAATCGCCGACTTCGCCACGCTCGTCCTCATCGTCGCCGGAGGCTTCTCCGTCGCGGTGGTCTCGACCAGGCTGACCGAGCGCGTCCCGGTCCCGGCACCCGCGCTGTTCCTCGTCGCGGCAGCAGTTGTGTCCGACCTGTGGCCGGAGATCTACCAGCACCTCCCGGTCCGCACGATCGAGCGCATCGCCGTGGTGGCGCTCATCGTCATCCTGTTCAACGGCGGCATCGACATCACGATGCGACGCCTGCGTGCATCGATCGTGCCGATTCTGTCGCTCGGCCTCGTAGGTACGTTCCTGACCGCCGGCGGAATCGCCGCCGTCGCGCACTGGGTTCTCGGCATGGACTGGATCCTCGCCGGCCTGATCGGCGCCGCCCTGGCGCCCACCGATCCAGCGGTGATGTTCTCCGTGCTCGGACGTCGCGAGGTCGCGGGGCGCTCCGGCACGACGCTGGAGGGCGAGGCGGGCATGAACGACCCAGCGGGCATCGCGCTCATGATCGGCATGATCGAGCTCGCGACCCACGACGACGCGACCCTGTGGGTAGTTGGCCGCGAGTTCGTCGTGGAGATGGTCGTCGGCGCCATCTTCGGCCTGCTGGGAGGCCGGCTGCTCGTGCCGCTACTGCGGCAAGCGCGCCTGCCGAGCGGAAGCATGTACCCGATCCTCGCGCTCACCCTTGCGGGCGCCCTCTACGGAGCGACCTCCATCGCTCACGGCTCAGGGTTTCTGGCAGTCTTCCTCGCGGGACTGCTCATCGGCGATGCCCGGTTGCCCTTCAAGACCGAGATCCAACGGTTCCAGAGCTCGCTGGCCGGACTGGCCGAGCTGGTGGTGTTCGTCGCGCTCGGCGCATCCGTGCACCTCAGCGAGCTCACCGTCCGCGACTGGGTCGAGGGTCTCGTCCTGGTCGTGATGATGGCCGCGGTGATTCGGCCCCTCGTCGTGGCGATCACGCTGACGGGCGTGCGCATGAGCAGGAGCGAGAAGGCGTTCATCGCGTTCGCCGGGCTGAAGGGTGCCGTGCCGGTCCTGCTCGCGGCGTTTGCAATCCTCGGCGGCGTGCCGGACGGCGCACGCATCTACGACCTTGTCTTCGTCGCAGTGCTCGTGTCCGTCGTCGCGCAGGGCTCGCTCGTGCCCGCTGTGGCACACCGGCTGGGCATCCGGATGCACCTGCGAGACCGGCTGCCGTGGGAGCTGTCGGTGCGCGTCGGCAGCGAGCCGACGGGGGCGCACGAGTTCCGCGTCGCGCCGCGCTCGGACGCCGATGGCGCGACGTTGAGCGACCTACCGCTGGGCGACGACGCCTGGGTGACACTCTTGGTGCGCGACGGTGACGCGTTGCAGCCCTCCATCGAGACGCGCCTGCGATCAGAGGACCGCGTGCTGATCCTGGCGGACGACCCCGAGCGACTGACGCTTCTGCGATCCACGTTCGCCGCAGGGTGACCCGCTGCCCCGGCGATCGCGTCGATAGGCTCGAACGATGACTGCGAGCCCCACCGTCCGCCTGGGCTACAAGGCCTCGGCGGAGCAGTTCGGCCCGTTGGAGCTGCTGTCGTTCTCGCTGCTGGCAGAGCGTCTCGGCTTCGACGACGTCGCCGTGTCGGACCACTTCCAGCCCTGGCGCCACGAGGGCGGCCACAGCCCCGCGGTCCTGCCCTGGCTCGGTGCGCTGGGTGGCCGCAGCGAGAGCGTCCGCATGGGCACGAGCGTGCTCACGCCGACGTTCCGCTACCACCCCGCCGTGATCGCGCAGGCGTTCGCGACGCTGGGATGTCTGTACGAGGACCGCGTCTTCCTCGGCGTCGGCACGGGCGAGTCGCTCAACGAGAGCCCGATCGCAACCGGCGAGTGGCCGGGGGTCAAGGAGCGCCGCATGCGCCTGGCGGAGGCGATTGAGCTCATCCGCCTGCTGTGGCGCGAGGAGCGCGTGGACTTCGAGGGCGAGTACTACACGACGCGCAAGGCGACGATCTACGACCGTCCCGACGAGCCGGTGCCGATCTACATCGCCGCGAGCGGGCCGCTGGCGGCGAAGCTCGCCGGCCGCGCGGGCGACGGGTTCATCTGCACCAGCGGCAAGGACCCCGATCTCTACCGGACGCTGCTCGATGGGGTGGCCGAGGGCGCCGAGAAGGCCGGGCGCGATGCGTCGCAGATCGCGCACATGATCGAGATCAAGGTCTCCTACGACCACGACGCGGCGCGCGCGAAGGAGGCGTGCCGCTGGTGGGCCGCGCTCGCGCTCTCCGGCGAGCAGAAGGCCGGCGTGGAGGACCCGATGGAGATGGAGCGCCTGGCCGACGAGAACGCCGACCGCGCGAGCAGCCGCTTCATCGTCTCCGACGACCCCGAGGACGTCGCTCAGCGCATCGGCACGTACATCGACCTCGGGTTCACCGAGCTGGTGTTCCACTTCCCGGGCAACGAGCAGGCGCGCTACATGGACGAGTTCGCCCGCGACGTCCTGCCGCTGCTGCGGGGCCGCGTCCCCGCCGAGGTCGCCTGACGTGGCCGCGCCCCGCAGGGAGCTCGGCGACTCCGGCGTCGAGGTGTCCCTCTTCGCGCTCGGGTCCTGGCGGACGTGGGAGCTCATCCCGCGCGAGCAGGCCGCGTCCGTGCTCGACCACGCGCGCTCGCGCGGCATCGACTTCCTCGAGGTCGCCCGCTACAACGACGAGTCCGGGAGCGCGCCGATCCCGTCCGGGTACTCGGAGGTCGTGTTCGGCGAGGCGTTCCGCGCGTCGGGCTGGCCGCGCGACGAGGTGACGATCGGCGAGAAGCTCTGGTGGGAGCACTGGCCGCAGCAGAGCCCGGCGGAGGAGCTCGACCTCTCGCTCGAGCGCACGGGCCTCGACCATGTCGACTTCCTCGAGTGCGACCCGCCGCCCGCCGAGCTCCCGATGGAGGACATCGTCGGGATGATGGGCGACCTCATAGCGGGCGGGCGTGCGCGCGCGTGGGGGATCGTCAACTGGGAGGCCGAGCGCGTCGCCGAGGCAGGTCGCGCCGCGCGCGCTGCAGGCGTTCCCGCGCCCAAGTCGGCGCAACTGCCCTACAGCCTCGCGAAGCGCGACTGGGTGGAGAGCCCGGAGATGAGCGAGGCCCTCGACCTGTGCGGCGCGAGCGTCATGGCGTCGTACGTGCTCGTCGGCGGGATCCTCTCCGGCAAGTACGCGCAGGGCGGCGGCGAGGGCCGCATGGCCGAGCGCCTCGACGACCCGCGCATGGCGCCCGCGATCGCGGCGGTGCCCGCGCTGCTGGAGCTGTCGGAGCGCCTCGGCGAGCCGCCGGCGGTGCTGGCGATGGCGTTCGCGCTGTCCAACCCGCGCGTGTCGACGATCCTCACCGGCGCGACGCGGCCGGAGCAGATCGACCAGAACCTGCGTGCTCTTGACGTGCTCGAGGCGTTGGGCGAGGAGGACCTTGCGGCGCTGAAGGCTGTGGGGGCGCCTGGCGTGGCCTGATCCGACGCCCCGCCGAGGGCGAAAGGAGCGCTCCGCACGCCTTCGGAGAGTCGCTAGCCAGTGGCTAGCACCAGTGCTAGCCACCCGCTAGTGCTGGTGAGACACGGGCGGGCAGGCCGATCAGGCGGGGAGGATCTGTCTGGCTATCCCCGCAGCTCCACCAGGAGGCCGCGGCACGCGGCCTCCACCTGGTCCAGGACGTCCTCGAAGCCGCTGTCGCCCCCGTAGTAGGGGTCGGGGACGTCGAGGTCCCCCTCCCCGGCGGGATCGAACGAGCGCAGCAGGCGGATGCGGTCCTCGGCGCCGGATGGTGCGACGGCGCGCAGCGCCGCGACGTTCTCCGCGTCGGCGCAGAGGATGAGGTCGAAGGTCTCGAAGTCCTCGTCGGTCACCTGCCGCGCGGTCCCCTCGAGCACGATGCCGCGGCCGCGGGCCGCCGCGGTCGCGCGTCGATCCGGCGGCGATCCGGCGTGCCAGGCGCCCGTGCCGGCGCTGTCAACCTCGATCTCCTCGGTGAGGCCCTCCTCTGCCAGGAGATGGCGCATGACGCCCTCCGCGGTGGGAGATCTGCAGATGTTCCCCATGCAGACGAACAGGATGCGCACGCCCGTACTCCCTAGTCCTCCGGATCCTGCGGCGTGGGGAACGCGCCCTTGTCGATGAGCTCGACCCGGTAGCCGTCGGGATCGGCCACGAAGGCGATCCGCGGCAGCGCCTCGTTGCCGCCCGGGTGGTAGGCCGGCTTCTCGGGCTCGACGCCGATCGCCGCCAGGTCGCTCAGGGCCGCGTCGATGTCCTCCACCGTGAGGGCGATGTGGTTGTAGCCCGTCCCCAGGTCGTAGGGCTCCGTGCGGCCCCGGTTGACCGTGAGCTCGAGGACGTCGCCGTCGTCCGGGAGGCCGAGGTAGATGTTGTACGCCGTCTCGAAGTTCAGCCGGCCGCGCTTCTCGAAGCCGAGCGTGCCGTAGAACCGCAGGGACGCGTCCGGGTCGAGCACGCGGACGCAGGTGTGGACGTAACGTCGGGCCATGCGCCGAGACTAATCTCCGGACATGCCTCGCGTCGTCTCCGTCAACGTCGGCCTGCCCCGCCAGATCAGCGTGCGCCGTGGGCGCCCGCTCATGAGCTCGATCGTCAAGGACCCCGTCGAGGGACGGGTCCGGGCGACCGGCGCGAACCTCGAGGGCGACAAGCAGGCCGATCTGACCGTCCACGGCGGCGCCGACAAGGCGGTCTACGCGTACGCGATCGAGGACATCGCCTGGTGGTCGGAGCTGCTCGAGCGCCCCGAGGTCGGCGCCGGCTGGTTCGGCGAGAACCTGACCACGGAGGGCCTCGACGTGACCGGGAGCGTCGTGGGCGAGCGGTGGCGCATCGGCGAGGCCGAGTTCGAGGTGTCCCAGCCGCGCCTTCCCTGCGCGAAGCTCGGCATCCGGTTCGGCGAGCCGCGGATGGTCCGGGGCTTCGCGCGTGCGTCCCGGCCGGGCGCGTACCTGCGCATCATCGCCGAGGGGACGGTCGGCGCCGGCGACGAGATCGAGCTGCTGCACCGACCCGAGCACGGCGTGACGGTGCGGCTGGTCTCCGACGCGTTCCTGCTCGACGCATCGCTGCAGCCCGAGGCGGCGAAGGCCCCGGAGCTCGCCGCGTCGCTGGCCGACGAGCTCAGGGCCGTCGCGTAGGGCCTAGCTCTCGGTCGGCCGGCCGCTCAGCACCGTCGAGAACGGCGTCGGGCCGGCGGTCCAGTACACGGTGTTCGTGCCGATGCCCCACCCGAGCGCGCTCGCGCCCGACGGCCCGACGATCCGCGTGCCGGCGGCGTCGAAGACGGTGACCACGCCCGCGTCGAGGACCGAGAGACCGCCGTTGCGCGTGACGACCGCCTGCAGGCCCTCACGGGTCCCGTCGCGGTTGAACGTGAAGTAGCGGCGGTCGGGGACGCTCAGGTCGTAGAGGAAGACGTCGGTGGAGTCCGAGGTCCCGGTGAGCTCCTCGAACACGATGCCGAGGTACTTCGAGCTCCCGAGGATCGCCTCCTGGAGGCGCAGCTCGCCGTCGAGGTCGTTGCGGAAGCGCGTCGTGAGGACCGCGGTGCGCGTGCCCAGGCGGCAGCTGTAGATGCGGACGTCCTGGCCGTCGTCGACGGTGCCGGTCGTGCGCATGAACACGCGGGTCGTCGTGTTGCGGGCGACGGTGTCGCCCTCCTTGGCCTCGCATCTCGGCGAGGCGGCGAGCGCCGCCGACGGCGCCAGCGCGACGGCTGCAACGGCGACCAGCCCCGTGAGGGCGACCTTCGTGGATGTCGAACGGAGCACGTGTCTCTCCTGTCAGATCATGGACGAGGTCATACGAGTGGAGAACGGGCTCTGTACGAATTCGTTGCGTCCCGCACCACCATTGTGGTCTTATGCCGCCCGCAGCAGCGGTTCCACTGAGGAGAGGATCGGTGTGACGGTATGACGGACCACATCTTGCCCGAGGCAAGCTCGGTGGCGGGCGGGCCCAGCGCGGTGCGGCACGAGGATCACAGCGGCAGGCTGGCGCAGAACGCGCTCGGCCTCCCCGGCGTGCTCTTCTGCATCGTCACCGGGGCCGCCCCTATCGCGGCGATGCTGTTCAACGTCCCAGTCGCCGTGCTCGGCGGTGGCTTCGCGGCGCCGGCTGCGTTCCTGGTCGCGACGGTCATCCTCACGATCTTCGCGGTCGGCTACATCGAGATGGCACGCACGGTGACCGCCGCAGGCGGCTTCTACTCGTTCGTGACCCACGGTTTCGGAACCGTGATGGGCATGGGCACAGCGGCGCTCATCTCGCTCTGCTACGTGATCTTCTGCTCCGCCGTCCTCGGCGTGACGGGCTACTTCGCGTCGACGAGCTTCAACGAGTGGTTCAGCATCAACATCCCGGCGTGGGTGTTCATGATCATCTTCCTGGCGATCATCACCGGCCTGTCGTGGTTCCACATCGAGCTCACGTCGAAGATCCTCGGCGTCTTCCTCGTGACGGAGCTCATCGGGCTGCTGATCTTCGGTTTCGCCATCCTGTTCCAGGGTGGCGCCGAGGGCGTGTCCCTCTCGCCGCTGAACCCGGCCGAGCTGTTCAACAACACGGCGGCCATCAAGGCGTTCGGCGCCGGTGCCGTCGGCATCGCGCTCTTCGGTGCGTTCTGGTCCTGGGTGGGCTTCGAGATGGCCCCGAACTACGCCGAGGAGTCCAACGACCCGAAGCGGATCGCGGGCATCGCGATGTACACCTCGGTCATCGGACTGGGCATCCTGTACGTGTTCATCTCGTGGATGTTCGTCACGGGCTGGGGCAACCAGGGCGCCGCTGACGCCGTGGCCGCGCAGTACAAGGGCGATCTCGCGTCTGCCTTCTATCCGCTGACGGACAAGTACGTGGGCTCGGCGTTGACCACGCTGTTCGAGATCCTGATCGTCACCGGGTCATTCGCGTGCGTGCTCGCCTTCTACAACACGTCGTCGCGCTACTTCTTCTCCATGGGCCGCGAGGGGATCCTCCCCCGCGGGCTGGGGAAGGTGCACCCGACGCACCGCAGCCCGTACATGGCGAGCATGCTCGTGACGGGACTGGTCACGCTGTACGCCGGCGCGTTCACGGTCGCCAACCCATCCACCCTGGATGCCCTGCTGAAGCTCGGCACCTGGAGCCCGCTGCTCGGCGTGCTCGGCATCCTGGCCATCCAGGCGCTCGTGTCCTTCGCGATCATCCGCTACTTCCTCGTGCACGCCCCGGAGAACGGGCACTGGTGGAAGACGAAGCTGGCCCCGGTCATCGGCGGCGTCGCGCAGATCGGCGCGTGCTACCTGCTCATCAAGTACCGCGGCGACCTGTCGGGTGCCGGGGACAACTGGTTCATCAAGTACCTGCCGTGGTTCGTCCTGGCGATGTTCCTCGGGGGGATCGCGGCGGCGCTGTACTGGCGCAGCTCCAACAAGGAGAAGTACGCGGCGATCGGCCGCTTCGTCCACGAGGACGCGTAGACGCCCGCGAGGTGCGGGGGCCGCACGGCCCCCGCACCTCGCGTCCTCACACCGCGGTCAGCGCCGGCTCCTCCACCTCGTCGAGCACCATCGGCGGCTGGTCGCGCCGACGCGACGCGACGAAGAAGCCGAGACCGACGGCGACGAGCAGCGTCAGCGGGAGGAGTGCGATGACTTGCGAGTCCGAGCCGGTGAGCAGCCCGAAGTTGTCGATGATGAGCACGAGGGTGATCGCCAGCAGCAGCGCCGATGCAGCCGGCGCGATCGTGCTCGTCCACACGCCCACGGCATGTCCGCTCTTGCGGAAGTAGCCGATCACGGCGATCGACACGACCACCATGAGGGAGACGACCCCGAGCGTGGTCATGCCGACGAACGTCGCGCCCAGCTGCGTGAACGGATCGGCACCCGCGATCGCGTACGCGAGGACCACCGCCGCCGAGATCGTGATCTGAACGACCGCTGCGACGTGCGGGGAGCGGTACCTGCGATGCGTGGCCGACAGCGCGTGCGGCAGCCAGCCGTCCCGGGCGAGCGCGAACAGGTAGCGCGAGGCGGAGTTGTGCGCTGCGATGAGGACGGCGAACAGGCTCGTCACGATCAGGATGTTGAAGGCGTGCGAGGACCAGGCACCGAGGTTGTCACCGGCGATGGCGAAGATCATCGCGCCCGGATCGCCGGCGGCCACCGCGACCGCGTCGCTTGCGCCGACAGCGGCCACCGCGGACCAGCTCGCCGCGAGGTACAGCAGCGCGATGACCGCGATCGCGACGTAGGTCGCGCGCGAGACGGTGCGCTTGGGGTCGCGCGCCTCCTCGGAGAAGATCGCGGTCGCCTCGAAGCCGAGGAACGTCGAGAACACGAACGCGAGCGCGACGCCGGGCGTGCCGCTGAAGATCTCCGCCGGAGAGAACGAGCGCAGCGGGTACTCGCCGGGTCCGACGTTGACGAAGACCGCGACGATGATCGCTACGAGCAGCAGTGTCTCGAGCGCGAGCAGCACGCCGAGGAGCCGGACACTGGCCTGCACCCCCAGCACGCACAGGGCGAACACCGCGGCCAAGCCGATCATCGAGCAGACCGGCCATGACACGCTGATCCCGAGCTCGGCGTCGAGTGTCGCCGACGCGAAGAAGCCGAAGAACGCGCCGATGAGGATCACCGACGAGAAGTACGCGATGAGCGCCACGTATCCGGCGCCGACCCCGAGCCCGCGGCCCAATCCGGCCGTGATGTACGCGTAGAAGGCGCCGGCGTTGCTGATGTAGCGGCTCATCGCGGTGTAGCCCACCGAGAACAGGACGAGCAGCAGCCCGACGACCAGCCACGTGCCTGGAGCCCCGATGCCGTTGCCCAGGCCGATGGCCATCGGGATGTTCGTCGTCGACGCGGCGAGCGGCGCCGCGAAGGCGATCACCAGGAACACCATCTCCGGCACGCCCATGGCGTTGCGCCGCAGGGTCGTGCCGTGCGTCTCGGTCATGTTCTCGTCCCTCTCTCGGTGCACGATGGCCTCAGTCCAGGATCGGGCCGAGGTGCTGCTGGGCGGTGGTCGTCGCCATGGCCTCCCAGGACGACGCAGCCTGGTGCGTCCGGTACTGGACGAGGTCGCGGAGATAGCGCTGCATCCGCGCGCCGTTGGCCATCGGCGAGCTGCCTGCGGTGCGTACGAGCTGGTCGGTCGCGTCGTACGCCAGGAACCCCGCCTGGATCGCCATCTGATCCAGGCGGTAGTCCATCTCGATCGTGAACGGCCGCTCGCCCGAGGCCGCGTCCGCGCAGTACTCCATGTACAGCTGCCCGACCCGCACGATCGTCGCCTCGGCCGCGTCGACCATGCCCATCGTCTGCCCGAGCGTGCGCTGGTAGTCGTGGTGGCGGGCACGCAGGACGTGGGGCGAGAACGTCGTCCTCTTGGACGAGATGAGCCGCTCGTACTCGTCGAGCGCCGCCTTGGCGCTGCCGACCGCGATCGACGCGAGCTCCGCACCGAAGAACCCGACCTGTCGCCCGGCGTACATCGGGTTGCCGTGGAGGCGGCCTCCCGGCGTCCCGTCGCTGACGTCCACGTCGAGCAGGTTGAGCGAGTGCACCATGTGCTCCGGCACGAACGCGCCATCCACGCGCACGCTGTGCGACCCGCTGCCCCGCAGGCCGATCATGTTCCCCCAGTCGTGCACGATCTCCCAGCTCTCACGGGGGACCGTCACGAGCAGCTGGCGGCCGGAGAACTGGTCGTACTCGATCGTCCCCGATCCGTCCTCGAGCATCGCCCCGGCCATCAGATGCGTCGACCAGGGGCTGCCCGAGCAGTAGTCCCACGTGCCGTCGACGACGTAGCCGCCATCGACCGGTCGCGCGGTGCCGCGCGGCGTGTCACGCGCTGCGCAGCGGAAGTCCCCGGCGGGGCCGAACATCTCACGCTGGGCGCGCTCGGAGTAGAAGGCCCCTGCCTGCAGCGCGTGCGCGGCGTTGAGCGACAGGCACCAGCCCGAGGACGGACATCCGCGCGAGACCTCGATGATCACGCGGTAGAACGTTGGGACGTCGAACTCGTAGCCCCCGAACATCCGCGGCTGCAGGATGCGGTAGAAGCCGGCGTCCGAGAACGCCTGGTGCATCTCCTCGCTGTAGAAGGTGCGCTCCTCCGTGGCGGCCTGCTCGTCGAGCAGCCGCGGGCGCAGCGCCTCGGCGCGGCGGATCACCTCTGCAGGCGTCAGGCCCGGCTCAGGGACCGGCAGCGCCGTCGCGTCCTTGGTGGCGGTGTCGCTCATGGGCGGCGACGGTAGACCTCGGATCGCTGGCCGACCAATGCCGATGGCACGCGGACCCATATGGCTCGCGTTATGGTTCCCGCACATCGGATGAGCCTCAGCGTCAAGCAGCTTCGGGAGTTCGTCGCCGTTGCGGAGGCAGGCAGCATCACGCGTGCGGCGCAGACGCTGTACGTCGCGCAGCCCGCGCTGAGCCTCGCCATCCGTCGGCTGGAGACCCAGCTCGGCGTCACGCTGTTCGAGCGCATGCCGCGGGGCGTCGAGCTGACGCCCGAGGGCATCGAGCTGCTCGAACCGGCGCGCCGCGCGGTTCGCGACGTCGACGCCGTCGTCTGTCGCGCACAGGAGCTGCGCGACCGTGCGCCCGAGCACCTCGACATCGGCTTCATGGCACACGGTGCAGCCGATCTG
>Ga0070665_100008024_pt1 | contig 10693 bp, 12 predicted proteins | sample KBSS13metaG_FD_65862 | JGI IMG/M metagenome (GOLD analysis project Ga0070665, IMG submission 65862) | Switchgrass rhizosphere microbial communities from Kellogg Biological Station, Michigan, USA - KBS S1-3 metaG | ecosystem: Host-associated > Plants > Roots > Rhizosphere > Soil ...
TTCGGCGACACCAACCAGCACGGCATGGAAGGCGTGAAGTTCTACACCAAGGTGAAGACCATCACCGCCCGCTGGCCCGAAGGCGCACAGGAAGACTCCGCCTTCGTGATCCCGACGATGGGGTGATCAGAGCCGCCGGCTGATGGCGTCCTTGGTCGCCTTGCGGGTCTTGGCGCCTTGGCTGCGTTCGGCGTCGCTCTTGGCTCCGCGCAGGGCGTGGTTGGCGGAGTAGGCCGCGCCTTCGTCGGCGGGTTCGCCCCAGTCCTCTTCCGGATTGTCGCTCAGCGCCGTCTGCGGCTTCAGCCCAGGTGCGGAGCTGCGCTTTTGGTCGGCCATGAGTGATCTCCTTCTCGCGCCCCCATCCTCATCAACCCCCGGACGTATGACCCCGTTCCTTGCCTATCGCGGCGGCGCTCGTTAGGCCCAGAGGCCATGCCGTCCGCGCTCCAAGCCGCCTACGACGCCCGCATCGCGCGGGGTGAGATCCGGCCAGACCCGGCGCAGGCGGCGGGGCTGGCGGCGCTGCTCCGCCTGGAAGCCGACCTGGCGGGCGAGGGGAACGGCAACCGCCTCACCGCGCGCTTCCGCAAGCCGAAGGGCCAGCGCGGCGTCTACCTTTGGGGCCCGGTCGGCCGCGGAAAATCCATGCTGATGGACCTCTTCTTCGAGGTCGCGCCGGTAGAGAAGAAGCGCCGCACCCACTTCCACGTCTTCATGGGCGAGATCCATCGGCTGATCGACGCCTGGCGCAAGGGCGACGCCGCGGCGCGCAAGGCGAAGTTCGGCCAGCACAAGGGCGATGACCCGGTCCCGCCGGTCGCCGACGCGGTCGCCGAGGGCGCGCTGCTGCTCTGCTTCGACGAATTCCAGGTCACCGACATTGCCGACGCCATGATCCTGGGCCGGCTGTTCGAGGCCCTGTTCGCCCGCGGCGTGACCCTGGTCGCCACCTCCAACCGCGCCCCCGACACGCTCTACAAGGACGGCATCAACCGGCAGCTCTTCCTGCCGTTCATCGAGCTCCTGAAATCCCGCCTGGACGTGGTCACTGTCGCCGGCGGCCACGACTACCGCCTGGACCGGTTGCGCGCCGTCGGCACCTGGTTCTCGCCGGACGATCCCGACAACCAGCGGGAATTCGAGCGGCTTTGGCGCGACATGCTGGGCCCCGAAGAAGAGACCGGCGCGACGCTGGAGGTGTTGGGTCGAAAGATCACCCTGCCGCACGCCTCCGGCGGCTTGGTCCGCGCGTCCTTCGCCAGTCTCTGCTCGGTGGCGCTGGGCCCTAACGACTACGTGGCGCTGGCCGGGCATTTCCACACCGTCTTCCTGGCCGACGTGCCGAAGCTGACCCCCGCCCGTCGCGAGGAAGCCCGCCGTTTCGTCATCCTGATCGACACCCTCTATGAAGCGCACACCCGGCTGATCGTGCTGGCCGAAGCCCAGCCGGCCCAGCTCTACCCGGCCGGCGACGGCGCCTTCGAGTTCGAACGCACCGCCTCGCGGCTTGAGGAGATGCGCTCTGCCGATTGGCTGGAAGAGAACGGCTAGGCCCGCAGGCTCTCCACCAGCGCCTTGGCGTAGGGCCGCAGCTCGCCCTCGGCCCGGACCACGATGGTCAGGTCGCGCAGGGCCCAGTCGTCGGTGAGATCGGTGATGGCCAGCGCCATGGTCTTGGCCGCCCGCGCCGCTGTCGTGGCCGGCACGACGCCCACGCCCACGCCGCACTCCACCAGCCGGCAGACCGCGTCAAAGCTGCGGAGTTGGACGCGCAGGCGCAGCGGCCGCCCCTCGCGCGCCGCCTTGCCGGCCAGGAACCGCTGCAGCGAACTGGCGCGGTCCAGGCCCACGAAATCGTAGTCCAGCACCTGCGCGAACCCGACGCTCCGACGCTGGGCGAGCGGATGGTCCTTCGCGGTCACCACGACGAACCGGTCGGAGCGGAATGGATAGGTGGTCAGCGCCCCGACCTCGACGGTGCCGGCGACAATGCCGATGTCGGCCGCGCCCTCGGCGACCAGGCCGACGATCTCGTCGGACAGCCGCTCTTCCAGGTCGACGCTGATATGGGGATGGTCGGCGAGGAAGAGGCTGAGCGCCTCCGGCAGGAATTCGGTCAGCGCATTGGTGTTGGCGAGCAGCCGCACCTCGCCTGACGCGCCGCCGGCATAGGCGCCGAGATCCTCTCGCAGGCGAGCGCTTTGGACCAGCATGGTGCGGGCGTGTTTCAGGAGCGTCAGGCCGGCCGGCGTCGGCGTCACGCCGTGTCGCGAGCGGACAAGGAGGGCGGAACCCAGGCTCTCCTCCATGCCTCGAATGCGGGTCGAGGCGGCGGCCAGCGCCAGCGCGCTCTTCTCCGCGCCGGCGGTGATGGACCCCGCGTCCACCACTTCGCAGAACAGCCGCAAATCAGTGAGATCGAACTTCATCCTTCACCTTTCGCGAAGGGAGCCTACAGGAAATGCGCATTGTCTTAGATAAGGTCTTCCGTGAGACTTCGCCAAATCCGAAGGTGGATGTCGCGTGCCCCGGGCGTTGACGGGCGGTGCAGGCGGGCTTCGTTGACACCCCTCGCCCGGCGCTTAAAAGCGGGGCGCAACGACGCGCTTCGGGGGAGATTGCCGAGATGACCGAGACCACGAAAGCGCCCCTCCGCGAACGGCCAAAGTCGCCGCACCTGATGACCGGGGGCTTCGGTTCGCCGCTGCTCTGGCGCTGGCACATCACCATGGCGACCTCCATCCTGCACAGGGTGACCGGCGTGGGCCTCTACGTCGGCGGGTTGATCGCGGCGTGGTGGGCGATCTCGCTGGCCCAGGGACCGGAGCACTACGCCCTGTTCAAGGCGCTGATGGGCTCGCTGCCGGGCAAGGTGGTGATGTTCGGCCTGACGTTCGCCTTCTTCTATCACCTGGCCAATGGCGTGCGGCACCTGGTCTGGGACACCGGCCACGGGCTGGACGTGAAGACCGCCAACGCCTCTTCGGTGATGATCTTCGCCTTCACCGCCGCGGCGACCCTGGCCGTCTGGTACATCGCCGCCATCACGGGAGCGCTCTGATGACCGCCGGCTATCGCACCCCGCTGTCCCGCGCCCGCGGCCTCGGCTCCGCCAAGCACGGCGTCGGCCACTGGATCTCCGAGCGGGTGGCGGCCATCGCGCTCGTACCGCTCACGCTGTGGGCCGTCTTCGGCGTGCTCAGGCTGGCGGCAGGCGACTACGACTTCGCAGTCGCCTGGATCCACGATCCGCTCAACGCGGTCCTGATTGTGCTAACCATTGCTATCAGCTTCTGGCACATGCACGCCGGCATGCGGGTGGTCATCGAGGACTACATCCACAAGCCCCTGTCCAAGTCGGGCCTCATCCTCGTCAGCCTCTTCGTCTGCGGCCTTGCCGGCGCGCTGGCGATCTTCTCGATCCTCAAGGTCGCCTTGGGCGGCGGAGCCTACTGACCGATGGCGACCTACGAATTCATCGACCACAAGTATGACGTCGTGGTGGTTGGGGCCGGCGGCTCGGGCCTGCGCGCGGCGCTGGGCTGCGCGGCGGCGGGTCTCAAGACCGCCTGCATCTCCAAGGTCTTCCCGACCCGCTCGCACACGGTGGCGGCGCAGGGCGGCATCTCCGCCAGCCTGGGCAACATGGGCGAGGATGACTGGCGCTGGCACATGTACGACACCGTGAAGGGGTCGGACTGGCTGGGCGACCAGGACGCCATCGAATACCTGGTCAGGAACGCGCCGGCCGCCGTCTACGAACTGGAGCATTGGGGCGTGCCGTTCTCGCGCACGGACGAGGGCAAGATCTACCAGCGGGCCTTCGGCGGCATGACCCGCAACTTCGGCGAGGCGCCGATCCAGCGCACCTGCGCGGCGGCCGACCGCACCGGCCACGCCATGCTGCACACCATGTATGGCCAGGCGCTGGCGCAGGAGACCGAGTTCTTCATCGAGTACTTCGCCCTCGACCTGATCATGGACGAGGGGACGTGCCGGGGCGTCACGGCGTGGAAGCTGGACGACGGCACCCTGCACCGTTTCCAGGCCCAGATGGTCATCCTGGCCACCGGCGGCTATGGCCGCGCCTACTTCTCCTGCACCAGCGCCCACACCTGCACCGGCGACGGCGGCGGTATGGCGCTCAGGGCCGGCTTGCCGCTGCAGGACATGGAGTTCGTGCAGTTCCACCCCACCGGCATTTACGGCGCCGGCTGCCTGATCACCGAGGGCGCCCGGGGCGAGGGCGGCTACCTCACCAATTCCGAGGGCGAGCGGTTCATGGAGCGCTATGCGCCTTCCGTGAAGGACCTTGCGCCGCGCGACATGGTCAGCCGCGCCATGACCATCGAGATCCGTGAAGGCCGCGGCGTGGGTCCGAAGAAAGACCACATCAACCTGCACCTCGATCACCTGGACCCGAAGATCCTCGCCGAGCGCCTGCCAGGCATCTCCGAGAGCGCCCGGATCTTCGCCGGCGTGGACGTTACGAAGGAGCCGATCCCGGTGCTCCCGACCGTCCATTACAACATGGGCGGCATCCCCACGAACTTCTACTCCGAGGTCGTCACCAAGGCCGGCAAGGATCCGGACAAGGTGGTGCCGGGGCTGATGGCGGTGGGCGAGGCGGCCTGCGTTTCGGTGCACGGCGCCAACCGGCTGGGCTCGAACTCGCTGATCGACCTGGTGGTGTTCGGACGCTCGGCGGCGCTGCGGGCGGCCGATACGATCACGCCGGGGGCCAAGCAGCCGGAACTGACGGAAGCGATGACCGCCAGCCACCTGGCGCGGTTCGACCGGCTGCGCCATGCGTCGGGAACGACGTCGACGGCGGCGCTACGGTTCGAGATGCAGCAGGCCATGCAGGAGGACGCCGCGGTGTTCCGCACCGGCGAGAGCCTGGTCACGGGCGTGAAGCGGATGGAGGTCGTGCAACAGAAGCGCCGCGACCTCGCCGTCACCGACCGCGGCATGATCTGGAACACCGACCTGATGGAGACCCTGGAGCTCGACAATCTGATCGGCCAGGCGGTTGTGACGGTGGTCGGCGCGGGCAACCGCGTCGAAAGCCGCGGCGCGCACGCCCGCGAGGACTATCCGGATCGCAACGACAAGAGCTGGATGAAGCACACCCTGACCTGGTTCGACGACGCCACCGGCAAGGTGAAGATCGACTATCGGCCGGTGCACGACTTCACCATGACCAACGACATCGCCTACATCCCGCCCAAGGCGCGGGTGTACTGAGGCTCGGGTGCTGGCGGATCGCGACACCGATGCGGACTGGCGCGAACTGGGCGCCACGCAGCCCTATTGGGGCGTGCTGACGCATCCGGATTATCGGACGGAGAACCTGACGCCGGCCAACCTGGAGGCGTTCTACGCGTCGGGCGGCGAGTATATCGGGGATGTCGTTCGTCGGCTGAAGGCGGCCACGGGCCAGCAGGCGGGCGGCCGGGCGCTGGACTTCGGCTGCGGCGCCGGCCGGCTGGCGGAGGCGATGACCGCGCACGCCAAGTCGGTCACCGGGTTCGACATCTCGCCCGGCATGCTGGACGAGGCGCGCAAGCGTGGCGGCAAGGCGACCTATGTGGGGACCCTGCCCGACGGTCCGTTCGACTGGATCAACTCCTTCATCGTCTTCCAGCACATCCCGCCGGAGCGGGGCCTCGTGCTGATCGACGACCTGCTGACGCGCCTCGCGCCCGGCGGTCTCGTCTCGCTGCACGTCACCGTCTGGCGCGACGCGCACCTGAAGGAGCCTTCGGCCAGCGGGCTCAAGCGCCTGCTGCGGCCGCTGGTGCGCCGCTGGCGGGTCGCGCGCCTGCCGAAGGGTACGATCCGCATGTACGACTACGACCTCTCGCAGGTGGTCGAACGCCTGAACCGCGCCGGGATCGGCGAGCTCTCGCTCGTCCCGACCGACCACGGCGGCCACCACGGCGTCATCCTTCTTGGCCGCAGGGCGCACGCATGAGCGCCCGGCCCGACACCCCTATCGTTCAAGGACCCTTCTGATGGTCGAACTCGCGCTTCCGAAGAACTCCCAGGTCAAGAAGGGCCGCCATCATCCGGCGCCCGCTGGCGCGACCAAGGTCAAGACCTTCAAGGTCTACCGTTACCAGCCCGAGGGGGATGAGAACCCGCATTGGGACACCTATGACGTCGACGTCGACGCCTGCGGCCCGATGGTCCTGGACGTGCTGATCCACATCAAGTCGACCATGGACCCGACGCTGGCGTTCCGCCGGTCCTGCCGCGAAGGGGTCTGCGGCTCCTGCGCCATGAACATCGGCGGGCGCAACACGCTCGCCTGCACCCACGGCTGGGAAGAGGTCCCGGGCAAGGACGTGCAGATCAGCCCGCTGCCCTCGATGCCGGTGATCAAAGACCTGATCCCGGACCTGACCATGTTCTACGCCCAGTACGCCTCGATCGAGCCCTGGCTGCACACCGACACGCCGCAGCCGGAGAAGGAGTGGATCCAGTCGCCTGAGGATCGCGAGAAGCTGGACGGCCTCTACGAGTGCATCCTCTGCGCCTGCTGCACGACCTCGTGCCCCAGCTACTGGTGGAACGGCGAGAAGTACCTGGGCCCCGCGACCCTGCTGCACGCCTACCGCTGGCTGATCGACAGCCGCGACGAGGCCACCGGCCACCGGCTCGACGAGCTGGAAGACCCCTTCAAGCTCTACCGCTGCCACACGATCATGAACTGCGCCCAGGTCTGCCCCAAGGGCCTCAACCCCGCCAAGGCTATCGCCGAAGTGAAGAAGATGCTGGTGGATCGGGTAGTCTGACGCGTCGCTAGCCTCGCACCGGCCGGAAGAGAGCGTCCAGGCCGGCGATGACGTCGTCTATGAGGTCGGACTGGTCGCGGCCGCTGGAACTGAGCGCGGCGGCGCCGTGGGCCGCCGCCCAGACGGCCAGCATGATCTGGTCCACGGGGGCGGAGAGGCGGTGTTGGGAGGCGGCGACCTCGCCCACAATCGCGTGCAGGCCGGCCAACGCCGCGGCGCGCGCCTCGGTCACCGGAGCCAGCTCGGCCATCTCAGGGTCGAACATCAGGGCGAAGAGCGCCGGCTCGCGGCGGGCGAAGCGGAAGTAGCCGGTGGCCCAGCCGCGCAGGCGCTGGCCGTCGACGGCCGCCCGGTCGGCGGCCTCCAGCTCCCGGTGCAGCTCCTTGAAACCGCCAGCCGCAAGTTCGCCCAGGAGTTCGGCCTTGCTCTCATAGTGGTGATACATGGAACCGGCGGTGATGCCGGCGCGTGCGGCGAGCGCCCGCAGGTTCAGCTGCTTCAGCCCGCCCTCGTCGAGGATGTCGCGCGCCTCGCGCATCAGCCGGCCGCGCAGGTCGCCCACATGATATCGCCGTCCAGCTTCCATGGGCCGATCATAGGCCCGGACATCGGCGCGCGTCGCGGGTCTAGTGTCCCGATTCCGAGTTCGTCGGCGCCTGCGGCAGGCGCCGAGCGAACTTCAGATCCAGCACGCTAGTTGCGGGCGGGAATGATCACCGGGAGCGTCTCATAGCCCTTCACGAACACCGAGTGGGTGCGGTCGGGCTCGCGGACCAGGCGCACCTCCGGGAACCGCGCCAGGATCTCCTCCCAGATTATCGTGAGCTGCAGCTCGGCCAGGCGGTTGCCCACGCAGCGGTGGATGCCGAAGCCGAACGACAGATGGTTGCGGGGCCGCTCGCGGTCGATGATGTAGCTGTTGGGATCGGCGATCTGGCTCTCGTCGCGATTGCCTGAGACGTACCACATCGCCACGCGGTCGCCGGCCTTGATGGTTTTGCCGCCCATCTCGAAGTCCTGCGTCGCCGTGCGGGCCATGTGGGCCAGCGGGGTCTGCCAGCGAATGGTCTCGCTCACCATTGAGGGGATCAGCGCCGGGTTGGCGCGTAGCTTGGCGTACTGGTCGGGGTTCTTGTTCAGCGCATAGACCGAGCCGGAGATGGTGTTCCGGGTGGTGTCGTTGCCGCCAATGATCAGCAGTACGACGTTCGAATGATAGTCGGTGATGCTCAGGTTCCGCGTGGCCTCGGCATGGGCCATCATCGAGACCAGGTCGAACTTCGGCGGTGCGTCGACCCGTTCGTTCCAGAGCTCGGTGAACCGGCCGAAGCAGGCGTCGGCCTGTTCGCGCTTGTGCTCCCAGCTCTTGGCCGGCCCGAACCCCGGCGCATTGGTGAACATGTCGGACCAGAAGGTCAGCGTTCGCCGCTCCGCCTGGGGGAAGTCGAAGAGCGTGGCCAGCGTCATGGCCGTCAGCTCCTTGGAGACAAGGTCGACCCAGTCGAACTCCTCGCCGATCGGCAGGGCGTCCAGGATCTTGCCCGCTTCCGCGCGGATGATCGGGCTCATGGCCTGCAGGTTGTGCGGCGCAACAACTGGGCTGACCGCCTTGCGCTGCACGTCATGGCCGGGCGGATCCATGGCGATGAAGCTCGAACCCCGCGGGCGCTTGTCCGCCTCGGCCTTGGCCTCAAGCGTCTGCAGTACGATGCCGTCGGCGGAGGAGAACACCTCGTGGTTGATGTCCACCGCCATGATGTCCTGGTAGCGGCTGATCGACCAGAAGCCGTCGTAGACGTCGCCTCGCGGCGTCCAATGAACCGGCGCCTCTTTCCGCAGGCGCTCGAACAGCGGCCAGATGGCGTCGGCGGCGAACAGGTCCGCCTGCGCGGGGTTCAGCGCCTCGATCGGCGTCGTCCACGCCTGCGTCTCCGCGGCTTCCTTGAATTCGGTCGATCCGTCGTCCATGACCTATCTCCGTTGCCTAGGCGTCTGGATGGGGCCTATCCAAACATCGTTCTGCAAGGACTAGTTGGGGGGCAGCAAGTTGACGCTACCGTCATTTTTCTGCATCGAGGTCCCATGAGCGATCCGGCGACACATGTGGTGATCCTGGGCGCCGGCCATGCGGGTGGCACGGCCGCGGCTTTGCTTCGCCAGTATGGGTTCGAGGGGCCGATCACGATGGTGGGCGAGGAGCCCATCCCGCCCTACCAGCGGCCGCCGCTCTCCAAGGCCTGGCTTAAGGGCGAGGCCGACGCCGACTCCCTGGCGTTGAAGCCGCTGGAATTCTATCCCGAGCACAACATCGACTTCCGCGCCTCGACCCGAGCGACCGCTATCAATCGCGGCGCCAAGACGGTCGCGCTCTCCGACGGGTCGGAGGTTTCCTACGACGTTCTGATCATCGCCACTGGCGCGCGGGCCATCGCCTTGCCGATCGCCGGCTCGGACCTGGAAGGCGTGATGTTCCTGCGCACGGCCGCCGACGCCGAGCTACTCAAGGCGACCGTCGGCCCAGGCAAGCGGCTGGCCGTCGTGGGCGGCGGCTATATCGGGCTGGAAGTCGCCGCATCCGGTCGCGCGCTGGGCGCCGATGTGGTGGTGCTGGAGCGCGAAACCCGGCTGCTCGCCCGGGTGGCCTGCGAGACGCTCTCGACCTTCTTCAAGGCCTATCACGAGGATCACGAGGTCACCTTTGAGCTGGGCTGCAGCGTCACGGCGTTCGAGGGCAAGGACGGCCACGTCTCCGGCGTGGTCCTGGCCGACGGCCGCTCGGTCGCCTGCGACGCCGTGGTGGTGGGGGTCGGCGCGACGCCCAACGACGAACTCGCCCGCGAGGCAGGCCTGGACACGGCCAGGGGGATCGTCGTCGACCTGGAGACCCGCACCTCCGACCCGGCGATCTTCGCGATCGGCGACGTGGCGCACCGACCGATGCCGATCTACGACCGCATGTTCCGCATGGAGAGTGTGCCCAACGCGCTGGAGCAGGCCAAGCAGGTCGCGGCGGCCATCACCGGCCGTCCGGCGCCGGCAGGAGAGGCGCCCTGGCAGTGGTCCGACCAGTACGATCTGAAGCTGCAGATCGCCGGCTACGCCTTCGACGTCGACGAGATCCTGGTGCGCGGCGACCCTGCAACATCGAAGTTCGCCGTCTTCCATCTGAAGGGCGACCTCGTACAGTCCGTCGAAGCGATCAATTCACCGCCCGAGTTCATGATGGGCAAACAACTCATCCTGGGCCGCAAGCCGATCTCGAAGCAGAAGCTTGCAGACCCGTCCGTTTCCATGAAAGAGGTCGCCGCTTGAGTTCGGCGAGGGGTTGAATGGCTAAGATCACCTACATCGAGCATGACGGTACGGAACACGTGATCGACGTGAAAACCGGTCTCACCGTCATGGAGGGCGCGGTGAAGAACAACGTGCCCGGCATCGACGCCGACTGCGGCGGCGCCTGCGCCTGCGCCACCTGCCACGTCTATGTGGACGAGGCCTGGCGCGACAAGACCGGCGCCTCCTCGGCCATGGAGGAGTCCATGCTCGACTTCGCCGAGAACGTCGAGCCCAACAGCCGGCTCTCCTGCCAGATCAAGGTCTCCGACGCGCTCGACGGGCTCGTGGTGCGGATGCCGGAGAGCCAGCACTAGGCTCCGATGAGCGACGCTATCCCGCTCACCGGCCCGATCAGCCTTCCGGCCGGCGGCGATCCCACGTCCATGGTGATCTTCCTCCACGGCTACGGGTCGAATGGGGAAGACCTGATGGGTCTTGCGCCCTACTGGCGGCCGGCCTTGCCGCAGACGGTGTTCCTGGCGCCTGACGCGCCGCAGGCCTGTCCGGGCGCGCCGGGCGGCTATCAGTGGTGGGCGCTGACGGACCTCAGCCCGGCG
>Ga0070665_100008026_pt1 | contig 10691 bp, 8 predicted proteins | sample KBSS13metaG_FD_65862 | JGI IMG/M metagenome (GOLD analysis project Ga0070665, IMG submission 65862) | Switchgrass rhizosphere microbial communities from Kellogg Biological Station, Michigan, USA - KBS S1-3 metaG | ecosystem: Host-associated > Plants > Roots > Rhizosphere > Soil ...
GCATCGTGCAGATGGACGTGCGCTCGGCCGAGCTCACCAAGTACGCCGCGAACGCGATGCTCGCGACGAAGATCTCCTTCATGAACGAGATCGCGAACATCGCCGAGCAGGTCGGCGCCGACGTCGAGCAGGTGCGACGCGGCATCGGCTCGGATCCGCGCATCGGCTATCACTTCATCTATCCCGGCGCGGGTTACGGCGGTTCGTGTTTTCCGAAAGACGTCAAGGCGCTCGCCTACACATCGCGCGCGCACGGGCACGAGCCGCGCCTGCTCGATGCCGTCGAAGCCGTGAATGCGGTGCAGAAGCGCAAGCTCTTCGCGCTGATCCAGCGTCACTTCGATGGTCGTCTTGCCGGGCGCACGATCGCGCTCTGGGGTCTCGCCTTCAAGCCGAACACCGACGACATGCGCGAAGCGCCGAGCCGCACGCTGCTCGAACAATTGTGGGATGCGGGCGCGAACGTGCGCGCCTACGATCCCGAAGCGATGGAGGAAGCGCGCCGCGTCTACGGCGGTCGCGGCGACCTTGTTCTCTGCGACGAGCCCTATGTCGCGCTCGAAGGCTCCGAAGCGCTCGTCGTTGTCACGGAATGGAAAGCATTCCGCAGCCCCGACCTCGAGCGCGTGCGTGCATCGCTGCAGGAACCGGTTGTCTTCGACGGCCGCAACATCTTCGAACCGAAGGCGATCGAAGCCGCCGGCATCGCGTATTACGGCATCGGCCGCGGGCGCAGCATCGTCGCACCATAGACCTCGCAGCCGGATTTTCTTCGCGAAAGGTCGGACCATCTGCCGATTTGAGCGGCTGCGTCACGTTTTGTCTCACGACGCACGTTAGGCTATCGGACGGCGGAGTCGATGGCGGGGACAACATGAGCGCGGAAGCATTGAGCGGCCTTGGCGCTGCTCGCCGAGCCATTCTTTCGGGTTCGATCGGCGCGGCCCGGCCCGCCGGGCTCGAACCATCGAGTCTGTCTTCGAACGCGCTGACGCCGCCGTTCGCAATCTACGTGCTCAATCGGCTCGGTTACGGACCGGCGAAGAATTCGCTGTTCTCGAGCACGCATTTCAATTCGCTCGGCGCCACCGACGATGCGCGACTGACGGCGTTCGTCGACGAGCAGCTCAATCCGACGCGCGACGGCAACGGCGACGTCGTCGATCCCGATGTCGACGCGCGCCTTGCGATTCCCGCGTACGAGACGCTGACCAAGAATTTCGATCAGCTCTGGAACGACTACGAAGTCAACGGCGCGCTGTCCGGCGAGCCGTACGTGCGCGACTACCCGATCCGTGAGGGCGAGCGTGCCGTGTTCGTCCGAGCGATCTACGGGCGCTGGCAGCTCGTCGAGCAGCTCGCCGATTTCTGGCACAACCACTTCAACATCTACGGCTACGATCGTTACGCGGCACCGACCTGGGGCAGCTGGGATCGCGAGGTCATCCGCCGCAACATGCTCGGCAACTTCCGCACGATGCTGCAGAAGACGTTCGAATCGCCGGCGATGCTGTATTTCCTCGACAACTACATCAATCGCGCGCCGAGCTTCAACGAGAACTACGCGCGCGAAATCTGCGAGCTGCACACGCTCGGCGCGTTGAACTATCTCGGTCCGGAATTGCAGCAGGCCGACGTGCCGCTGATTCCCGCCGGACAGGACGGCGCGGGCTGGCCGGTCGGCTATGTCGATGCCGACGTCTACGAAATGGCGCGCGCGCTGACCGGCTGGACATTCGGCAACGGCCAGAACGGCACGACCTACGACGGCCACCAGACCTTCATCACCGGCTGGCACGACATCGGCCAGAAAACCGTCGTCGGCGCGTTCGTGCCGGCAAACACGCCACCGGCGACCGAGATCGCGACGTTCCTCGATCGCATCGCGAAGCATCCGGGCACCGGCTGCCACATCGTGACCAAGCTCGCGCAGCGTTTCATCGGCGACGATCCACCGCAGGCGCTGATCGACAATGCGACGCACGTGTTCTTCCAGAACGTCGACGCGCCCGATCAGCTGAAGCAGACCTTGCGCGCGCTGCTGCTGTTCGACGCCGGCGCCGGCTCGTTCCGCGACATCGGCAATTTCGCGAACAAGATCAAGCGGCCGTTCGAAACGGTCGTTTCCGCACTGCGCGGGATCAGCCTCGACTACACGTTCCGCCGCAACATCGACAACGAATCGCAGAGCAGCGATACGTTCATGGATCGCTTCAAGCGCAGCGGCCACCGGCCGTTCGACTGGCGCGCACCGAACGGATTTCCCGACGCATCGTCCGACTGGATGGGCAGCACCGCGTTCGTGCACGCATGGCGCACGATCGACTGGACGATCGACGAGGGCACCGGCACCGGCCAGACGCCGCTGGCGCCGGTGCTCAACATCACGTTGAGCGAGTGGTCGCCCGATCCGCACAACCACACGCCGAACGAGCTCGCGAATTTCTGGCTGATTCGCATCCTCGGCTGGTCGCCGAGCCCGACTACCGGCTGGGTCGGCTCCGATCTGCACACGAAAGTGCGCGACTTCATGTGCCGCAATACCGACACGCTCAACATGTGGCCCGCGGACGTCGGCATCGGCACCGGCGAAGCCGGCAACACGCAGGGAATCGGCACGAATTCGAGCCCGAACTATTGGTACAACCGGCTGCGCGGAATGATCGACGTCATTCTGTTCAGTCCGCAATTCATGGTGCGCTGAGGAGACTCGACATGGGCAATATCACCCGGCGCGCTTTCATCAAGGGTTCGACGCTCTGCCTCACGGCGTTCGGCGGCTTGCGTCTCGGCCTCAACATGCGCAACGCGAAAGCCTCGTGGCAGGGCGAGCATTTCATCGTCTCGGTGTTCCTGCGCGGCGGCATGGACGGTCTCAGCTTCGTCGCGCCGATCAGCGGGCCCGACCGCGATCCGTATGTCGCCAAGCGGCCGACGATTTATCTGCGCACCGACGGCGAAACGGCCGCGTTGCCGCTATCGGGCAATTTCGGCCTGCACTTCGCCGCGACCGGGCTGCACGATCTCTACGTGCAGCAGAAGCTCGCGATCGTGCACGGCATCGGTTTCCCGGTCGATCTCATTTCGCGCAGCCATTTCGATGCGCAGGATTATTGCGACCTCGGCACGCCCGGCAATACGCGCACGGGCAACGGATGGCTCGCGCGCCACCTCGAGGCGATAGGGCAGGTGCCCGACAGCGCGCAGATTCCGGCGCTCGCGGCAGGTTCGGCGCCGCCGCTCAGTCTGCTCGGCCGGCGCGATGCGATGACGCTCGACGATCCGTCGAGCTTTCATCCGAATGCGAACAGCGGAACGCAGGTCGACGGTCAGCCGCTGTACAAACGGTCGACGATGATCACGATCAACCAGATGTACCAGGGCAGCGGCACGCTGGAGCTCGCAGGTACCGGCGCTGCGAACACCGTGGAGCTCGTCGATTCGCTCGATCTTGCCGATTACACGCCATCGCCCGGCGCGAACTATCCGACCACCGGCGCAGGCACGACGCTTGCGAACCAGGCCAAGCTGATCGCCAATATCGCCAAGCGCGAGGTCGGTCTCCAGGTCGCGACGCTCGATTATGGCGGCTGGGATACGCACGAAAACCAGGGCGCCGGCGACCAGCCGAATCTCAACGGCAACCAGTACGCCGCGCGCGTCGACGGCCTTTCGCAGGTGCTGACCGCGCTCTACAACGATCTCGCCGGCAGCGGCATCGCCGAGCGCATGGTGCTCGTCGTGCAGAGCGAATTCGGCCGTCGCGTCCGCGAGAACGACAATCGCGGCACCGATCACGGCAGCGGCAATCCGATGCTCGTGCTCGGCGGCAGCGTCGTCGGCGGAAATCTGTATGGAACGTTCGGCGGCCTGCAGGACGGACAGCTGTTCCAGAACGAGGACGTCGCGACGACGACCGACACGCGCCGCGTGCTGAGCGAAGTCGTCACGCAACATCTCGGCAATTCCGACCTCGCTTCGGTATTCCCGGGCTACAGCTATCCAGGGCCGCTCGGCGTGCTGCCGGGCGATCCGATCTTCGCGAACGGCTTCGACTAGCCGAAAATCCCTGCGGCTGTACCTTCACGGCCACCCTCGGTACCATCGCGTGCCTTGCGTCCGCGCGTCGCGGGCAACGCACTGACTTACGTGGTCGCCGGCGTTCGGTCCGGGATCGGCGGATGCTTCTGGTGTGGATTTTTCGGCATTCGGGCACGGACTCGACGGTAAGGGCTGGATGGAAAGCAAACGCGCACTCGTTACGGGAATCACCGGCCAGGACGGCGCCTATCTCGCCGAGCTCCTGCTCGCCAAGGGCTACGAGGTGCACGGCGTCAAGCGCCGCGCGTCGTCGTTCAACACCGAGCGCATCGATCATCTCTATCACGAGCTCGACGATTCGAAAGCCGGCATCCGTCTCCATTACGGCGATCTGACCGATTCGCTGAGCCTCCTGCGCATCATCCAGCAGGTGCGGCCCGACGAGATCTACAACCTCGCCGCGCAAAGCCATGTCGCGGTTTCGTTCGAGGAACCCGAATACACGGCGAATGCCGACGGTCTCGGCACGCTGCGCATTCTCGAAGCGATGCGTACGCTCGGCCTTGCGGATCGCTGCCGCTTTTATCAGGCGTCGACGTCGGAGCTCTACGGTCTCGTGCGCGAGACGCCGCAGAAAGAAACGACGCCGTTCCATCCGCGTTCGCCGTACGGTGTCGCCAAGCTCTACGCGTACTGGATCACCGTGAATTACCGCGAGGCCTACGGCATCTACGGTTGCAACGGCATCCTGTTCAATCACGAATCGCCGATCCGCGGCGAAACCTTCGTCACGCGCAAGATCACGCGTGCGCTGGCGCGCGTGATCCATGGTCTGCAGCATTGCCTTTATCTAGGCAATCTCGATGCGCGCCGCGACTGGGGCCACGCGCGTGATTTCGTCGAAGCGCAATGGCTGATCCTGCAGCAGGACGAGCCACGCGATTACGTGATAGCAACGGGCATCCAGCACTCGGTGCGCGAATTCGTGACGCTCGCCGCGCGCGAGATGGGCGTCGAGCTCGAATTCCGCGGCGAAGGCGCGGGCGAGCACGCCGTCATCGCGAGCTCGAGCAAGGCCGGCGCGAAGATCAAGCCCGGCGACGTCATCGTGCGCATCCATCCGCAGTACTACCGTCCGGCCGAAGTCGATACGCTGCTCGGCGACGCGTCCTTCGCGCGCAAGCAGCTCGGATGGACGCCGGCGACGAGCTTCGAATCGCTCGTGCGCGAAATGGCTGCGGCGGATTTCGCGCTCGCCTCGCGCGAGGCGCAAGGCCTGACCGGCGCGCGGCACGGGCGTCACCTCATCGAATCACTGCCTGACTGACGCCATGTCCGCGCCGCTCGAAGACCGACTGACCGAGCTCGAAGTGCGGCTCGCATTTGTCGACGACACGATGACGTCGTTGAATGCGACCGTGTCCGAGCACGATCGCGTGCTCGCCGACATCCGTCTCGCGATAGAACGCCTGCGCGCCGAGTTGACCGGTGTGCGCACGGCGATCGCAGAGGACGTGCGCGACGAACCGCCGCCGCCGCATTATTGAACCAGCAACTGCCGCCCGCCGGCGCGAACGAGAGCCGATCATTCCATGTCCGAGTCCCTGCGCGATCAACTGCTGAAAAGCGGTCTGGCCCGCAAGTTCAAGAGCGAGCCGCGCGCCGCGCCGGCGAAGCCGCAGCGCGCGCCGGCGAGACGCGAGCGATCCGAACGCGAGCAATCCGAGATCGATCTCGCCAAAGCGTATGCACTGCGCGACAGCACCGAGCGCGCCGAACGCGAGCGCGCGCAGCGCGAAGCCGAGCAGCGCGCGCGAGAGAAGCGGGAACGAAAGCAGCGCCTGCAGGCGCTGTTGAACGGCAAGGAACAGAACGCGAAGGACGCGGACATTCCGCGGCATTTCCCGCATGCGAACAAGATCCGGCGCATCTACGTCACCGAACAGCAGTTGCCGCGCTTGAATGGCGGAGAGCTCGGCGTCGTGCAGCTCGCAGGACGCTATCTGCTCGTCGCGAGCGATATCGCGAGGGCCGTGCGCGAAATCGATGCGGATGCGCTGGTTCTGCTCTGCGATCCGCTCCAGCAAACCAGCGAAGACGACGTGCCGAGCGATATCGTTTGGTAATTTCGTGACGTCATTCTCATTGTGTGATTTGTTTCGCACCATTCAACGGAATATTGCTGCGCATCGAGTTAGGCTCGGCCCCACTTGTTGTTGTAAGTGGGCATTATCGTGAGACGTATTAAACTTGCGTTGGCTTTATCGATATTTTCCTTAAGTGCATTCTCCTCGCCGAGTGCATTTGCCGACCCGCTGCCGAAATTCCCCGCAGGCGCGGTATGGAATCAGGATGTCAGCGCACCGTCGCTGAAACACGCCGATTCCGACCAGATGATCAACTGGCTGCAAGCGCATGGTGGCTGGGGCACCGGCAGCACCGCATTCCAGATCGATTTCTCGATGTCCGTGTTGCACGCGGATGCGAGTACGCCGGACGTCGATGTCATTGCGTTGCCGTACGACGATTATTATCTGCCCGATTGCGACGCGCCCGGCACCGTGCCGTTTCCGCTGCCGATCGGCGGCGCGATCGAAGGATCCGACGACTATTCGTGCAACAACGAAGGCGATGATTGCCACCTGCTCGTCGTGCAGGGCGATCAGTTGTTCGAGTCGTATCGCAGCAACGTGACGTCCGACGGTCTCGAATCGCAATGCGCGGTGCGCTGGGATTTGACGCGCGTGTATCCGCCGCAGGGTCGCGGCGAGCAATGCACGAGCGTCGACGCGGCCGGATTCCCGGTCTCGGCGCTGCTCTTCAACGCCGATGAAATCTATGCAGCGATACAGTCGCAGGGCGACATCGGCCACGCGATCCGCTTCATCCTGCCGAATGACGAGATGAAAGCGGGCGTGTACGTGCATCCGGCGACGCATGCCGGCGGCCCATCGAACGACGATACGTACGCGATTCCGTACGGCTCGCATTTCCGCCTGAAAGCCGATTTCGACATCGATGGATTCAGCGACAACGAAGGCGTGCGCGCGATCCTGCGCGGGTTGAAAAAATACGGCATGTTCCTCGCCGACGGCGGCAACCTGCCGCTGACGGCCGAAGTCGACACGTACACGACGCACAAGTGGGACGAGGCCGCGATCTCGATGGATTCGCATTCGCTGTTTGGAATCCAGGCGACCGATTTCGAAGTCGTCGCGGCCGATGCGCCGATCGACCTGACTTACGACTGCGTGCGCGAACCCGATGGTGGCGGCAATGATCCGCCGCCGCCGCCGGTCGATCCTGTTTTCGGGAACGGTTTCGACCAGTAGCAAGTTTCGATCGTAAAAGTTGGGCGGAAGGCTTGGGCGCGGCGGAACATTGCCGCGCCCAAGCAGATTCTTGGGGAGGGAATCATGGGGAATTCTCTGTTCGCATCGCGCGTGGCCGCTGGCCTGCGTGCCGCTGCATTGGCTGGGGTTTTATGCGTCGCGTGTTTCGCTCAGGCGGAACCGGCACAGCTGCCCAACCCGATCATGTTCGTGACGCAGGTGCCGATCCCCGGCGATTTCGCCGCGATCGGATCGGTGTTCGGCAACCAGCTCGGCGACATCGATACGGTCGGCCGCGGCGGCGATCTCTATATCCGCTACGTCGACGGCACTCTGCGCAATCTGACCGCGGAAGCGGGCTACGGAACGTCCGGACTGCAGGGCGCGAACAGCATCGCCGTGCGCGATCCCGCCGTGCACTGGAACGGCACCAAGGCACTCTTCAGCATGGTCATCGGCGCGCCGACCGAGCAGTATCAGCAGGGCACTTGGTTCTGGCAGATCTATGAAATCACCGGCTTCGGCGTCGGCGAAACCGTATCGATCACGCTCGTGCCCGGTCAGCCGCCGAACTACAACAACGTGCAGCCTGCGTATGGTTCGGACGGCAGCATCATTTTCGTCAGCGACCAGCCGCGCAACGGCCAGCGTTATCTCTATCCGCAGCACGACGAGTACGAATCGACGGCGACGCCGACCGGACTCTGCAAACTCGATCCCGCGACCGGCAATGTGACGCTGATGCAGCACTCGCCGTCGGGATCGTTCGATCCATTCGTCGACAGCTTCGGCCGCGTCATCTTCACGCGCTGGGATCACCTGCAGCGCGATCAGCAGGCCGACTCCGGCGACTACGGCAATTTCAACTACGCCTCGGAAGCCGAAGACGCCGCGCGGCTCGACAACGTCGACGAAGTGTTTCCCGAACCGCGCCACGACACGCCGCAGGCGAACGGTTTCACGATCAACCAGTTTTTTCCGTGGATGGTGAATCAGGACGGCGAGGGCGAGGAGACGCTGAATCACATCGGCCGCCACGAGCTGTCGCGTTATTTCAACTACAGCCTCGTCGGTGATCCGGATCTGCACGAGTTCATCGCCGGCAGCCCGCCGCGCACGAATCCGAACTCGGCCGAGAACTGGCTGCAGATCGCCGAGACGCCGACGACGCCGGGCCTCTATGTCGCGGTCAACGGACCCGAGTTCTACACGCACGCCTCGGGACAGATCGTCATGATCTACGCGCCGCCCGGTGCGCGCGCGAATACGTTGACGGTGACTTACCTGACGCCGCCGAGCACGGCCGTCGTCTACGACGGCGACGATCCGCCGGCCGATTTCACCGGGCACTATCGCAATCCGCTGCCGTTGTCGGACGGTCAGATGGTTTCGTCGTGGGCGGCGTACGCCGGCGTCGCCGGCAACGACGGCACGCGCGAGCAGCCCGATGCGCGCTACAAGTTCCGGCTGCAGCGTCTTGGCGCCGGCGCCGGCGGATACGTGCAGCCCGCCGAAGCACTGACCGCCGGCATCACCAAATCGATTTCGTACTACGACCCTGACGTGCTGGTCAGCTACAACGGACCGATGTGGGAGCTTTCGCCGGTCGAAGTGCGCGCGCCGGTCGCCGTGCCGCCGGTGCCGCCGGTCGTGATGGAATCGCCGGAAGTGCAGGCATTCGCGCTCGAAGGCGTCGACGCCGCCGAATTTCGCGCGTTCCTCGCGGCGCGAGGTCTCGCGGTGCTGGTCAGCCGCAACGTGACCGCGCGCGATTCCGCCGATCTGCAGCAACCGTACAACCTTCGCGTTCCCGGCGGCGCCGAGACGCTTGGCAACGACGGGCTCGTCTACGACATCAGCTATCTGCAGATGCTGCAGGGCGACCAGATTCGCGGCATCGGCGGCATCGATGATCCGAGGCCGGGGCGGCGCGTGCTCGCGCAATTCATGCACGATCCGGGCGCGCTGCAGTTCATGGCGCCGCCGGCCGCCGGAACGCCGCCGGCTGCCGTTGCGATTGCGATGGATGGCTCGGCCGCGTCGATCGTACCCGCGCGCCGCGCGATGGCCTGGCAGACGACGTCAGCCGACGGCACGCCGGTCGTGCGCGAGCGCTACTGGATCACCGCGCAACCGGGTGAAATCCGCGCGTGCGACGGCTGCCATGGCGTCAACGATCTCAATCAGGCGGGCTTGCCGCCGGCGCAGAACGTACCGCAGGCGCTGCGCGATCTGATCGCGTACTGGCGCGATCATCACGAGACGATTTTCGGCGACGGGTTCGATCCGTGATTGCGGCGAAATCCGTTACGAAAAAAGCTTCGCTCAGAAATCCATGAAGTAGCCGCCGTTCACCGGAATGTTCGCTCCGGTGATGAAGCCGGCATCGTCGGCGGAAAGAAAATCGACGACGCGCGCGATCTCGCGCGGCTCGCCAAGCCGGCCGACCGGGATGTTCGCGATGATCTGGTTGCGGACGTCTTCGGGCACCGCCATCACCATCGCGGTCTTGCAGTAACCGGGCGAGACGCTGTTGACCGTGACGCCTTTCTTGGCGACTTCGCGCGCAAGCGCCATCGTGAAGCCGTGCATGCCGGCTTTGGCGGCCGAGTAGTTGGTCTGGCCGAACTGGCCGGTCTGGCCGTTCACCGATGAGATGTTGATGATGCGGCCGTAGCCGCGCGTGCTCATGCCATCGACGACGTGGCGGCACATGTTGAAGACGCCTTCGAGATTGACCTTGAGCACGTCGACCCATTGCTCGGGCGTCATCTTGCGCAGCGAGATGTCACGCGTGATGCCGGCGGCGTTGACGAGGATCGAGATCGGGCCGTGCTCGGCCTCGACCTTGCCGATCATCGCGGCGCACGACTGAAAATCGGCGACGTTGAGCGCCTCGAACACGACGTCGTCACCGAACTCAGCCATCTCTTCGCGGAACGCCTCGACGCGTTCGACGCGCGAAGCGAGATCGGCCGCGACGACCTTGCGGCCGGAACGCGCGAGGTATTTGCAGATTTCGGTACCGAGACCGCCGATTCCACCGGTCACGACGGCGACGCGTTTGCTCATGGATAGGCTCGTGCAGTGCGACATGGAATGCGCCGCAACACGCTGCTGCAACGCACAAGGGCGGCGATGTTAGAAACGCGGAATTTGCTTGTCAAACGGCCGAGCTCGCCAGGGACCGGAGCCGGCTCAGGGCTTGGTGTCTTTCTTCGGCTGCGGCTGCTCGAAGGTGCCGTTGCGCACGCTGTTCGCCGCCGCGTTGAGAAAGCCCTGCTGCAGCGACTTCCAGAGATCCATGTTGCGCTCGGT
>Ga0070665_100008030_pt1 | contig 10686 bp, 9 predicted proteins | sample KBSS13metaG_FD_65862 | JGI IMG/M metagenome (GOLD analysis project Ga0070665, IMG submission 65862) | Switchgrass rhizosphere microbial communities from Kellogg Biological Station, Michigan, USA - KBS S1-3 metaG | ecosystem: Host-associated > Plants > Roots > Rhizosphere > Soil ...
ACCTTGGCCTGCGGACGATCAGTCCGCCACCGCTGCCGACGCGCCGGGCCCACCATCCCTCGACGCCGGCGGCCGCCGGAGCGGAGATGATGGGGACCCCGCACCCGTCAGGCTGGAGACCCATGGAACCGGAACCGCAGGCCGTCCTCGCCCCGCTGACCAGCGCGGCGCTGATCCTGGTCGGGACGGTGGGCCCCGAGCCGGACCACGCCGACCGCGTGCGGGGGTTCGCGGCGGACCTCCCGGGCCTGGTCCGCGCCGTGGGGTTCCGGGACCAGGACGCGGGCCTGACCTGCGTCGTCGGGTTCGGGGCGCTCGCCTGGCCCCGGCTGTTCGGCACCCCGGCCCCGCCCGAGCTGCACCCCTTCGTCCCGCTCGACGGTGTGCACAGCGCCCCGTCCACGCCGGGCGACGTGGTCTTCCACATCCGCGCCGGCCGCCTGGACCTGTGCTTCGAGCTGGCCACCCGGATCCTGGACACGCTGCGCGGGGCGCTGCGACCCGAGGTCGAGGTGCAGGGCTTCCGCTTCTTCGACAACCGCGACCTGCTCGGCTTCGTCGACGGCACCGAGAACCCCACCGGCCCCTCCCGGGCCGCGGCGGCGCTGGTCCCGGACGGCGAGCACGCGGGCGGGAGCTACCTCGTCGTCCAGAAGTACCTCCACGACCTCGACGCCTGGAACTCGCTGTCCATCGCCGCCCAGGAGCGGATCATCGGCCGGGACAAGCTCGCCAACGTCGAGCTGGACGAGGACGCGCTGCGGACCTCCGCGCACCGCCTGCTGACGACGATCACCGACCCGGACGGCACCGAGCGCAAGATCCTGCGGGACAACATGCCCTTCGGCAGCCCGGCCGCCGGGGAGTTCGGGACCCTCTTCCTCGGCTACGCGGCGACCCCGACGGTGCTGGAGGCGATGTTGCGCAACATGTTCCTCGGCGACCCACCCGGCAACTACGACCGCATCCTCGACTTCTCGACCGCCGTGACGGGCGGGCTGTTCTTCGCCCCCTCCGTCCCGCTGCTGGACGAGCTCGCCGCCACCCCGCCCGCCGTCGAGGGCGGTCTGAGCATCGGCTCGCTGAAGGGCGGGCCGCCTACTCGCCCGGGCGGATCACCGACTTGATCACGGCCCGGTCGCGGCCGGGGCGGTGAGCGCCGCCGCGGTGCCTACGGTGGGGCCCGGGCGATGGAGGGAGCAGGCGTGTTGCGCAGGGTCGAGGACTTCTGCACCCGCTACGGACTGGCGGTGCCCGTGCTGGAGGCGCCGATGGCAGGCGCCTGCCCGCCCGAGCTCGCCGTCGCCGTGGCCGAGGCGGGTGGGATGGGCGCGAACGGCGTGGTGCTGGACCAGCCGGAGGCGATCGAGGCGTGGGTCGCCCGGTTCCGAGCGAGCACGTCGGGAGCCCTGCAGCTCAACATCTGGGTCCCGGACGCACCGGTGGATGCCCCCGAGCGGGTCGCTGCGGCGGAGGCGTTCCTGGGCCGATTCGGTACCCCGGGCGCCGCCGCGGGCCCCGGACCGGTGTTCGCCGAGCAGCTCGAGGCGATGCTCGCCGCCGCCCCGACCGCCGTCTCCACGATCATGGGCCTGCTCGAGCCCGACGACGTCCGCCGCCTGCACGAGCGCGGGATCGCCTGGTTCGCCACGGCCACCACCCTCGACGAGGCGCTCGCCGCCCAGGAGGCGGGCGCGGACGCCGTCGTCGCGCAGGGGATGGAGGCGGGCGGGCACCGGGGGACGTTCGATCCCGCCGCGGCCGAGGCGACGACGATCGGGCTGATCGCGCTGGTCCCGCGGCTCGCCGACCACCTGCGGGTGCCCGTGATCGCCGCGGGCGGGATCGCCGACGGCCGCGGGGTCGCGGCGGCGCTGGCCCTCGGCGCGTCGGCGGTGCAGGTCGGTACGGCGTTCCTCCGCACGCCGGAGGCCGCGGTCGCGCCCGGCTGGGCCGCCGCGCTGGCGGACCTGCCGCCGGAGGGGACCGTCGCCACCCGCGCCTACTCCGGCAGGCTCGGCCGTGCGGTGGCCACGCCGTACGTCACCGCCTGGCAGGAGCCGGGCGCGCCCGCCCCGGCTCCCTACCCCGCGCAGCGGGCGCTGGTCGGCCGGTGGCGCCGGGGCGCGACCGAGGGCCTGGACATGGCCAACCACTGGGCCGGGCAGTCGGCGGCGCTGGCCCGCGCCGAGCCTGCGGGCGAGGTCGTCGCGCGGATCTGGGCGCAGGCCCGCGAGCTGCTCGCCTGAGGAGGGGGCCGTGGCGGGTGCGGCGGGAGGGTTCGCGCAGACCGGCGTCCCTCCCCCACACTTCCGGCATGCGCACTCAGGTCGCCATCGTCGGCGCGGGCCCCGCCGGACTCCTGCTCTCCCACCTGCTCGACCGCGCCGGCGTGGAGTCCGTGATCGTCGAGACCCGGTCGCGGGAGTACGTGGAGGCCCGGATCCGCGCGGGGATCCTGGAGCAGTCCACCGTGGACCTGCTGCGGGAGAGCGGGCTCGGCGATCGGCTCGACCGCGAGGGCGATGTCCACCGTGGCATCTACCTGCAGTGGCCGGGCGAGCGGCACCACCTGGACTTCGCCGAGCTGGTCGGCCGCAGCGTGACCGTCTACGGCCAGACCGAGGTGACCAAGGACCTCGGACGCGCGCGCGACGCCGCGGGCCAGCGGATCGAGTACGAGGTGTCCGACACCGCCGTCCACGACCTGGAGAGCGACGCACCCTTCGTCACGTTCACCCGGGGCGGCGAGGCCGTGCGGCTCGACGCGGACGTCGTCGTGGGCTGCGACGGTTCCTTCGGCCCCTCCCGCACCGCGGTCCCGACGCCGCAGACCTGGGAGCGCGTCTACCCGTACTCCTGGCTGGGGATCCTGGCCGACGTCGCGCCGTCGACCGACGAGCTGATCTACGCCTGGCACCCGGACGGCTTCGCGTTGCACTCCATGCGGTCCGCGTCGGTGTCGCGGCTGTACCTGCAGGTCCCCAACGGCACCGACGTCGCGGACTGGTCCGACGACCGCATCTGGGCGGCCCTCGCCGAACGCTTCGCCCTCGACGGCTGGACCCTCGACACCGGCCCGATCACCGAGAAGTCCGTGCTGCCCATGCGGTCCTTCGTGCAGCAGCCGATGCGCCACGGGCGGCTGTTCCTCGCAGGCGACGCCGCCCACATCGTGCCGCCCACCGGCGCGAAGGGTCTCAACCTGGCCGTCGCCGACGTCGCCCTGCTCGCCCCGGCGCTCGCGGCGCTGGTGCGGGACAAGGACTCCGCCCTCGCCGACACCTACTCCGACGACGCCCTGCGCCGAGTCTGGCGCTCCACCCACTTCTCCTGGTGGATGACCACCATGCTCCACACCTCCGCCGACCCCTTCGACGCCCAGCTCCAGCTCTCCCAGCTCCGCTGGGTCGCCTCCAGCGAGGCGGGGGCGCGGGGGCTGGCGGAGAACTACGCGGGCCTGCCCATCGGGTTCTAGGGAGGCACGGGAGCCGCCGGCCCGCACCGATGACGTCGCGGCCCACGCCCCGGCCACGGTCGAGCCCGGCGGCGCGCGCCCAGCCCCCCGTGGGTCAGGGTTGGTCGGGGTGGGGGTCGGAGAGGGTTCGGGCCGCTCGTTGCAGCTCCACCACCCGAGGGTCGCCTGCGTCTCGCGGCATCCGGCTGACGGTGCCGATCAGGGCGAGGGTGGCGACGAGGGACCCGTCGACTCCGTGGATGGGCGCCGCGATGCCGCGCAGCCCGTCCCCCGACGCGTCGCTGATCGCGATCCCGGAGCGTCTGATCTGCTCCCGCAGGCCGAGGAGGGTGGCGCGGACCGGGTCCTCGATGCCCTCCAGCGCGCGTTCGATGGCCCGCTTGTCGGTGAGGTGCGCGAGGTACATCTGGCCCTGGGCCGTGACGATCGGCAGCGTCGAGCCCACCGCCACGGAGATCCGGATGAACCGGCTCTGCTCGTCGTGCACCCGTGCGACCAGCGGGCCCCGGCCGCCCCAGACCGACAGCACGGAGGTCTCGCCGACGGCCTCCGAGAGGATCTGCATGACCGGATCGGCGCGGTCCAGCAGCGGCAGCCGGTCCAGCGCGAGCAGTCCCACCCGCGACAGCGTCGGGCCCAGCGAGTAGCCCTGGCCGACGGCGTGGGTGAGCAGGCCGTGCTTCACCATCGCGGTGAGGTAGCGGTAGGTGGTCGAGCGGTTGAGGCCGAGCCGGGCGGTGGCCGACGCCAGGTCGACGCGGGACGTCTCGTGGTCGAACAGCTCCAGCACCCGCGTGACCCGGGCCAGGACCTGCAGGTCCCGCCCCTCCCCCGCGCCTCGCCGCGCCTCGGTGTCCTCACCCGCCACCCCGACAGCATCTACGACGCCGCTCGGCGCCCGAAGTCCAGGTCCACCGGAGCGGGACGGTTCTTCTCGTCGACGGCGGCGAGCAGCCCCCGCGCCTCCTCCGGGCCGTCCGCGCACGCCACCGGCGACCACCGCCCGACGAAGCGCGACCGCCTGCGTCGCAGAGGCGTCGGACAGGCCCGCGTCGGTCATCACGAAGACTCGGTCGCGGCCGAGGGAGGCGACCAGCGCGGACGACGGACCCTCGACAGGACCGCTTGCCGCAGAGCGCTCGCGCACCCGGCCCAACCCGCCCGAATCACCGAACCCGCGGCTCGGCGGGCCCGAACCCCTTGTGGCGGGCCGGGAGGCCCTCCCACCGAACGGCGTCGAGCGGGGCCGGACGGTGGCCGGGCCCGTTCCGTTACGGCGGGGGGCCGAGAGCGGGCCCGGAAAGCGGCGCCCGGCCCCGAGGGCACCGGGGTCGGGCGGCCGCTGCCTGCTCGCTCAGGGCAGCAGGTGCCGCCTCCGCGCGGTGACGACCGCCTCGAGCCGGTTGGTGGCGTGCAGCTTGGCCAACAGGTTCTTGACGTGGCCCTTGACCGTGTAGAGCCCGATGCCGAGGGCCTCCGCGACGGCGCGGTCGCTCATCCCGGCCGCGACCAGGGTGAGGACGTCCCGTTCGCGGCGGGTGAGGTCGACCTCGCCTGCGCCGTCCGGGTTCAGCCTGCGCAGCAGGTCGGTGACGACCAGCTCCTGCTCGAGGGCGCGGGCCTCGCGGGCCACGACGTCGAGCACCCGGTCCAGGTTCTCCTGCGGTGCCCGCTGCGAGGCGTACAGCACCGCGACCGGGCGACGCCCGACGATCACCGGCACCGCCGCGAACGCCCGGAGCCGCTCGGCGCGGATGATCGCGTCGTACCGGTGGGTGATCAGCGGGGTGTCCACGTAGTCCCGCACCGCCAACGGCCGCTGCTGCGCCACGACCCGCCCGCCCAGCCCGTGCCCGGCCTCCAGCCGAGCGCCGCGCAGCGGCCCGACCACCGGGCCGTCGAAGTGGGCCAGGAGCACCCCGGTCTCCTCGACCCGGCCGCCGAAGGCGAGCGAGCTGCCGGTCTCCCGACGGACCCGGCCCAGTGCCCGCTCGATGCTCTCCGCCGCAGAGGGGACCCCCCTCGTCGGAGGGTGTTCACCGGCGTCGTGCACGAGCACAGTGTGGCTGCGCACGCACCGACGCTCAAGGAGGAGTCCGTTGCCGGGTATCCACGACACCCTGGCCGGTTGGCTGGCCGAGTACGACGCGGCGGATGCCGACGCCGCCCGCCTGCTCTGCGACCGGCACGACCCTCAGGCCGTCGCGTTCCGGTTCGTGAACCCGGACCTGACCACGCAGACGATGACCTACGGCGAGCTCGCCGACCGCTCGCGGCGCCTCGCCACCGCGCTGGCCGAGCGCGGGGTCGAGCGTGCGGACCGGGTGCCGGTGCTGATGGGCAAGCGACCCGAGCTCGTCGTCACGCTGCTCGCCATCTGGCGGCTCGGCGCGGTGCACGTGCCGCTGTTCACCGCGTTCGCCACCGGCGCCATCCGGCTGCGGGTCGAGGGCTCGGCCGCACGGCTCGTCGTCACGGAGCCGGACCAGCGGGCCAAGCTGGACCCGATCGACGGCATCGAGGTCCTCGAGACCGGCCCGGACTTCGACGCGCTGATGGCCGACAGCGCCCCGCTCGCCGAGAGCGAGGCCGTCGGGGGCGGCGGCGCGCTGCTGCAGCTCTACACGAGCGGTACGACCGGCAAGCCCAAGGGCGTGGTCGTCCCGGTGCGCGCCCTGGCCGCGTTCCACTGCTACCTGCACTACGGCCTGGACGTGCAGGCCGACGACGTCTTCTGGAACGCCGCCGACCCCGGCTGGGCCTACGGGCTGTACTACGGGATCGTCGCGCCGCTGGTCGCCGGGCGGCCGAACCTGCTGTTCGGCGGGGGGTTCACGCCCGAGTCGACCGCCGAGGTGATGCGGACCCAGGGCGTGACCAACTTCGCCGGGGCGCCCACCATGTACCGGGCGCTGAGCAAGAGCGGCGCGCTCTCCGGCGTCACGCTGCGGCGGGCGTCGTCGGCCGGGGAGCCGCTCACCCCGGACGTCGTGACGTGGGGCGAGCAGACCCTCGGCACCCCGATCCGCGACCACTACGGCCAGACCGAGCTGGGCATGGTGATCGGCAACCACTGGCACGCCGACGTGGTGGGGCCGATCAAGGAGGGGTCGATGGGCAGGCCGCTGCCCGGGTTCGCCGCAGGCGTCGTGGACGGGCAGATCGCGATCGACACCCCGGCCAGCCCGCTGCTGTGGTTCGCCGGGTACCACGAGGCCCCGGACAAGTCCGCGGAGCGGTTCACCGAGGACACCCGCTGGTACCTCACCGGCGACACCGGCCGGGTGGACGAGGACGGCTACTACTTCTTCACCGCCCGGGACGACGACGTCATCCTGGCCGCCGGGTACCGGATCGGCCCGTTCGACGTCGAGAGCGTCCTGATCACGCACCCGCAGGTCACCGACGTGGCCGTGGTCGGGCGGCCGGACCCGGAGGGCATCCGCGGGGAGGTCGTGGAGGCCTTCGTCGTGACGTCCGCGGCGCCCGCCGAGCAGGACGCGCTCGCCCGCGCACTGCAGGACCTGGTGCGCGACACCTACTCCCGGCACGCCTACCCGCGGACCGTCCACTTCGTCGACGCCCTACCCAAGACCCCGAGCGGAAAGATCCAGCGCTACCTGCTGCGTCAGCGGTAGGGGAGGCGGGCGCAACGGTCACAGGTGCCGAGATGCGCAGCCACCCCGCCGCAGCGACAGCGGCAGGGGTGGATCGCACCATGATCGTTCCGAGCGTGACAGGACGGCACCGACAACGACCGTCGTGTCCCACTCGCATGGATCACACGCACCATGATCGTTCCGAGCGTGACAGGACAGCACCGACAACGGCCGTCCTGTCCCACTCGCATGGATCAAACGCACGTGATCGTTCCGAGCGCGACCCGACAGCACCACCGACAGCCGTACCGTCCCACTCGCATGACACCCGCAGTGCGAGCCCGTGCCCCCGACCCACCCGCCATGATCACTCCGAGCGTGACAGGACAGCACCGACAACTGCCGTCGTGTCCCACTCGCATGGATCACATGCACCGTGATCGTTCCGAGAGTGACGCGACGGCGCGCGTGACGACCGTCCCGTCCCGTTCGGAACGATCACGGCGTCAGCGGGGACCGGCGGCGCCCGTGGTGATCGCGCCGATGCCGAACTCGAAGGCCTCGTCGGCGTCGGAGGTGTCCTCGGCGAGCACTCCGAGCCGGACGAGCTCGGCGTGGTTCTGCTCCTCGGCCACGAACCCGAGGACGTAGTGGACCAGGGCCCGCGCCGCCCAGGTCGCCTCCCGCGGGGCGAGGCCGCCGAAGAGCGCGGGCAGGGTCGCCAGGGTGGTCAGCGCGTCCGGTCGGAAGGCGTGCACGAACGAGACGACCTCGGCCCCGTCCCGCGCCCCGAGCAACGCGGAGCGCAGGTCACGGGCCGCCCGGCGGGGGTCGTCGGTCGGGCCGGGGGCCCCGGCGAGGATCCGGCTCGCGATCTCCGCGAGCAGCTCCTGCTTGCTGGGCACGTGGTAGTACAGCGCGCCGGGCTGCACGCCGAGGTGCTGCGCGACGCGGCGCATCGAGAGCCCGCCCAGCCCCTGCTCCTGCAGCACCGAGTACGCCCCGGCGACGACCTGCTCCCTGCTCAGTGTCACCCGCCCAGTCTCGCGGCCTTGCCCGACGGGCGGGTCGGCGGCTACCGTTTGAACGGTGTTCAAACCGTTCGAGGACCTCGCCGACCGACAGCTCGCGGGAGGCACGCTCGACCGTGCCGACGCCCGGATGATCCTGGAGGCGCCCGACGTCGACGTGCTCGCCCTCGTCGCCGCGGCAGGCAGGCTGCGCCGCGCCCACTTCGGCGACCGGGTCAAGGTGAACTACCTGGTCAACCTCAAGTCCGGACTGTGCCCGGAGGACTGCGGCTACTGCTCGCAGCGGCTGGGCTCGACCGCGGAGATCCTGAAGTACTCCTGGCTGAAGGACGACGAGGCGGTGCGTCAGGCCACGGCCGGGATCCGGGGTGGAGCGTCCCGGGTCTGCCTCGTGGCGAGCGGGCGCGGGCCCAGCAACCGGGACGTCGACACGGTCGCCTCGGTGGTCGGCGCACTCAAGGACGCCCATCCCGAGGTCGAGGTCTGCGCCTGCCTGGGGCTGCTCAAGGAGGGCCAGGCGGAGCGGCTGCGCGCGGCCGGGGTCGACGCCTACAACCACAACCTCAACACGGCCGAGTCGCGCTACGCCGACATCTGCACGACCCACGACTACGCCGACCGCGTCGACACGGTCGAGAAGGCGAAGTCCGCCGGTCTGTCGCCGTGCTCCGGACTGATCGTCGGGATGGGCGAGACCGACGACGAGCTCATCGACGCGATCTTCGCGCTGCGGGATCTCGACAGCGACTCGATCCCGGTCAACTTCCTGATGCCGTTCGACGGGACCCCGCTCGCGGACACCTGGGAGCTCAGCCCGCTCCGCGCCCTGCGGATCCTCGCGTTGGCCCGGTTCGCCTGCCCCGCGACCGAGGTCCGGATGGCCGGTGGCCGTGAGATGCACCTGCGGTCGCTGCAGCCGCTGGCGCTGCACCTGGCCAACTCGTTGTTCCTCGGCGACTACCTGACCAGCGAGGGCCAGGCGGCGCGGGCCGATCTGGAGATGATCGCGGACGCCGGTTTCCAGGTCCTCGGAGCCGATGCCGAGCAGGGCCGCGGATCGGTCGCCCTGCGACAGCGCGGCGCCGGGACCACCGCGGCACCGAACGCATGACCACGCTGGTCGACCGGGACCGCGGCCTGCTCTGGCACCCCTACGCCGCGCTCGACGGTCCCGCGCCCTACGCCGTCACCGCCGCCGCGGGCACCCGGCTGGCGATCGAGGCGCCCGACGGCACCCGGTTCGACGCCGTCGACGCCATGAGCTCGTGGTGGTGCGCGATCCACGGCTACCGCCACCCCGCGCTCGACGCCGCGGCCCACGCCCAGGTGGACCGGTTCAGCCACGTGATGTTCGGCGGGCTGACGCACGAGCCCGCCGTGCGGCTGGCCGAACAGCTCGTCGACCTGGCACCGGACCCGCTGCGGCACGTGTTCCTCGCGGACTCGGGATCGGTGTCGGTGGAGGTCGCGCTGAAGCTCGCGGTGCAGTACCAGGCCGCGACCGGGCGACCAGGGCGACGGCGGTTCGTCGCGCTGCGTGGCGGCTACCACGGGGACACCACCGGGGCGATGGGCGTGTGCGACCCGGAGGACGGGATGCATTCCCTGTTCCCCGGGCTGGTCGCCGAGCAGGTGTTCCTCCCCCGCCCGCCCGCCATCGAGTCCGAGGTGGACGGATGGGTGGCGGTGGCCGAGGAGATCATCGCGCGGCGGGCGGACGCGGTCGCGGCGATCGTGGTCGAGCCGGTGCTGCAGGGGGCAGGCGGGATGCACGCCTACCGACCGGAGTGCCTCACCGCATTGCGGCGGATCGCCGACGAGCACGACCTCCTGATCGTCGCGGACGAGATCGCGACCGGCTTCGGCCGCACCGGCCCCCTGTTCGCGGTGGGATGGGCCGGGGTCGAGCCGGACGTCCTGTGCGTCGGCAAGGCGCTGACCGGCGGCTACCTGACGCTGGCGGCGGTGCTGTGCAGCGGGCGGGTCGCCGAGGCGGTGACCCGGTCCCCGCAGCGGGCGCTGCTGCACGGCCCCACGTTCATGGCCAATCCCCTGGCCTGCGCCGTCGCGTCGGCGTCGCTGGAGCTGCTGCCGACCTCGCGCGAGCGGGTCCCGGCGATCGAGACCGAGCTGACCGCGGCGCTGAAGCCGGCCGCGGACCTGGCGTCGGTGCGCGAGGTGCGGGTGCTCGGCGCGGTCGGGGTGGTCCAGCTGGCCGGGCCGGTGGACGTGCCCGCGGTGACCCGGGCGGCGCTGGAGCGCGGGGTGTGGGTGCGCCCCTTCCGCGACCTCGTCTACACGATGCCGCCGTTCGTCAGCGGGCCTGCGGAGACCGCCGCGATCGGGTCCGCGATCGTCGGGGCGATCGGAGAGGTGCATGGCTGAGCCGAGCACCCGGGTCCGTGCCGCGGTCCGTTCTGAAGTCGGTGCTGAAACCGGTAACGGGGTCCGTGCCGAGATCCGTGCCGAAGCCGGTGCCGGCATCCGTGCCGAAGCCGGTGCCGGCATCCGTGCCGAAGCCGGTGCCGGCATCCGTGCCGAAGCCGGTGCCGGCATCCGTGCCGAAGCCGGTGCCGGC
>Ga0070665_100008031_pt1 | contig 10686 bp, 8 predicted proteins | sample KBSS13metaG_FD_65862 | JGI IMG/M metagenome (GOLD analysis project Ga0070665, IMG submission 65862) | Switchgrass rhizosphere microbial communities from Kellogg Biological Station, Michigan, USA - KBS S1-3 metaG | ecosystem: Host-associated > Plants > Roots > Rhizosphere > Soil ...
GGTCGGCAGGCTGGCATCGCAGATGAAGCCGCAGTGCGCGCCGCCGTCACCCAGGCTGACCAGGCTGTCGCGATGACCCAGCATCTCGGCGCAAGCGTCGAGGTTGCCGGCGGCGTAGTTGAGCAGCGGGCGGTAGAATGTGGCATGCCCGTCGCGCTCGAGCAGCATCTCGTAGGCTAGCTCGGCCGGGTCGCGGCCGAGGGTCCGGGCGCGGCCGGCGATGCTGTCGGAGGCTGGCGGCTCGTAGTCGGGCCGCTCGGCAAAGGGAAAGAGACGCTCGAAGTTGAACAGCCGCTCCCGGCTGGCGCGGTCACTCGGCTGCTCGGCGAGCAAGCGCGCCTTGAAGTCTGGCGCGCGCATCGCGGCGACCTTTTGCTCGAGTGCCAGGTCAGCGATCGCGGCCCAGCTCGCATGGCTGGAGAACGGGTTGAGCGACAGTTCCAGGCCGTAGACCAGGCCAACGGCGCGGCCGCACACCTGCGCCTTGATCGGCAGGCCCGAATCCACCGCGCCCTCGATCAGCTCCAGCGCGTGGCGCCAACGGTCGGGCGCGCGGTCAGCCTGGCCGAGCGAGATCGAGAGCGGCCGGCCGGAGCGGCGGGCGAGCCCGCTCAACATGGCGAATTCACCATCGTCTGAGGGATGGTCGGTGACGATCTGCAGCACCCCGCGGCCCGTCCGACCGATGGCCTCGGCGATGGCAACGAGTTCCGGCTCGTAGGCATTGAGCGTCGGCGTCGGCATGCCGTCGCTGCTACGATGGGCGAGCGTGCGGGAGGTCGAGAAGCCGAGCGCACCGGCGCGTACGCCCTCGGCGGCCAGCCGCGCCATTGCCGCGGCGTCCGCCTCCGTGGCCGGCTCGCGCTCGGCGGCTCGCTTGCCCATGACATAGATGCGCAGCGCCGCGTGCGGGACCTGGGTGCCGAGGTCGATGTCGAACTGGCGCTTCGCCAGTGCATCGAGATAGTCGGGGAACGATTCCCAATTCCACGGCAGCCCTTCTTCGAGAACAACGCTGGGGATGTCCTCCACGCCTTCCATCAGACGCACCAGCATGTCGCGCTCGTCGGGCCGGCAGGGCGCGAAACCGACACCGCAATTGCCCATGATCGCGGTGGTGACGCCGTGCGACGACGACGGCGCAATGCGGCTGCTCCAGGTCGCTTGGCCATCATAGTGGGTGTGAATGTCGACAAAGCCGGGCGTGACGAGCAGACCCCGGGCATCGATCTCCTCGTCGCCACGACGAGTGACCTGCCCCACCTCGACGATCCGGCCGTCCTCGATCGCGACGTCGGCCTCGCGCGACTCGGCGCCGGTGCCGTCGACTACAGTCCCGCCGCGGATGACAAGCCTGCCCGTACCCATCGGATCCTCCATTATTTCGAGTTGAAGACTGCGGGCCGAGCCGCTTCGCCTTCAATCGAATTCGGAGAATGTGTCGTATGCATTCACATATGTGAACACGCATGGCTGGGTTGCGAGAGCATCGCTTGAGAGATCGGATTCGCGACCGCCACACTCGCTGAATAATAAAGGGAGGAAATTAATGAACCGCATCACGTTGCGCCGCCGTCCGCTTTTGGCGGGACTGGCCGCCCTGCCCCTTGCCGCACCGGCAGTGGTGCGAGCTCAGGCCAAGATCGTCATCCCGCTCGCCACCTGGGGCAGCCCGACGCACATCAACATCGTGCAGTTCCTGGGGCCGCTCGAGGCGGCACTGCAGCGCGAGAGCAACGGACGCATCACGGTTAAGCACTATCCAGCTGGTCAGCTGGCGCAGGACGTCGACATGCCGATTGCGATCCCGACCGGCAAAGTGAAGTTTGGCTGGATCACCGTGCAAGGCTGGTCGGGGCTGATCAAGGATGTCGGCGCCCTGTCCCTGCCGACGGCCATGACCATGGAGCAGGTCGCCACGGCGTGCGATCAGCCGGGCGGCTTCAGGGAAGTGCTCGACAAGCAGTTCCGCACCAAGGGTGCGACCCTTCTCGCCATGACCGATATCGGCTCGCCAGCCATCGCCTCCTCAAAGAAGATTCTGGCGCCCGAGGACGTCAAGGGACTGCGCATGCGCGCTCCGGCCGAGATGCATGCCGAGTTGATCAAGCTGCTAGGCGGCTCGCCGGTCGCAATTCCCTTCGCCGAAGTCTACACCGCGCTACAGCACGGCACGATTGAATCGGCGATCATCGGCTTTCAAGGGATCCAGTCGCAGCGCGTCTACGAAGTCACCAAGTTTGCCATCATCCCCGGCTCGTTCACCGGAACCGGCATGCAGGGCTTCGCCGCCAACCTGCAATGGTGGAACGGCTTCTCGGCAGCCGACCGTGAGACGATCGGCAAGGCGATCCGCGAAGCCGAGCTGGCCTGCCGCGCGGAGATCATCAAGGACCGCGCCGGGCTCGCCGACCTGTATCGCCAGAAGGGCATGGAGGTGACGCTGCTCGATCCCTCGATGCCGCAGTTCGCGCAATGGGCCAAGGCGACGGCGCCCCTGCTCGCCAAGGGCGAGGGCTTCAGCAAGGAAATGATGGCACCGATTCTCGCCGCGAGCGCTGCGAAGTGAGCATCGAGGCGGAAGAGGCCCCAGAGGTTCGCGAACCGGGCTTCTTCTTCAAGCTGGTGGGAGGCATCAGCCGCTGGGGCGCGTACCTCGGTGGCGTGACGCTGATCGTCATCACCGCGATCGTGACCTACGACGTTTTCGCCCGCTTCCTTGGCCATCCGACCGACTGGGCAACCGAGGTCGCGGGTTACATGGTGATCGGTGTCGCCGTGCTGGGCGCGGGCGAAACCCTGCGCCACAACGAGCACTTCGCCATGCATCTGGTGGTCGACGTTCTGCAGCCACGGGTCCGCCGACGCGTCGGGCTGGTGGTCTGGGGCCTGGTAACGGCGCTGGTCGCCGGATTGTGCTGGGGTCTGCTGGCGCTGGTCGACAATTCACTACAGTACGGGCTGCGCTCGTCGACCATCGTTGGCGCTCCGCTCGCCGTGCCGCAGCTCGTGCTGTTGCTGGGCTTCGTAGCGTTACTGCTGGCGCTGGTAGCGCGGCTCGTGGCGCTGGTCCATCGCATCCGGAAGGAGCCGCGATGATCGCGCTCGGCGTCCTGCTGTTCTTCTTCGCGCTCGTGGTCGCCGGCACGCCGATCTTCGGCGCCATGGGGATCGCAGCCCTTACCGGCGTATGGTTGCTCGACGAGAGCACCACCCCCCTGCTCAATATCGGCCTCACCGTCTACCAGTCGCTCGGCAACTTCCTGCTGATCGCCGTGCCACTCTACATCTATGCGGGGACGCTCATGGAGGTGGCCGGCCTGAACGAAAAGCTGTTCAGGTTCGCGCGTGTCTGGGTCGGCGCGGTGCCCGGCGGACTCGGTGTTGCGACCGTGGTGGCGTGCGCCATCTTCGCCGCTATTTGCGGCTCATCGGTAGCGACCGCCGTGACGATCGGCCTGGTTGCCTTCCCCGCCCTGGTCCGCGGCGGGTACACGCCGCATTTCAGCGGCTCGCTGATCGCGGCCGGTGGCACGCTCGGCATCCTGATTCCACCCAGCATCGCCATGATCATCTTCGGGGTGCTGACCGAGCAGTCGATTGCCCAGCTCTTCATTGCCGGCGCGGTGCCAGGCGTGCTGCTGGCGACCTTGATGGCGATCTACGCCATTTTCTTCTCCGGCGTGCGTTCCGATCCGACGCCGATTACCTGGATCGAGCGCATCCAGGTGACGCGCGAGGCGATCCTGGTGCTGCTGCTGCCGCTCGGCGTGCTGTTCAGCATTTACAGCGGGCTCGCCACGCCGACCGAGGTCGCGGCGCTGGCCGTGGCCTACGTCCTCGTCATCGGCATCGCCACGCGCATGCTGACCTGGCAGCATTTCTGGGACGCGACTATGAAGGCGACGCGCACCAGCGTCATGATCTTCATGATGATCGCCTTCGGCCAGGCGCTTACCGAGTTCTTTACCCTGACCGGCCTTCCGCAAATGGTGGTCGACATGGTGTCCTCTTCAGGGCTCGGCTATCTCGCGGTCGTTACCTTGATGGTGCTGATCTACATCTTGCTCGGCACCTTCCTCGAGGCGACGTCGATGATGCTGGTATCGGTGCCGATCATGTTCCCTCTCGCCAAGGCGATCGGCATGGACCCGCTGGCGTTCGGCGTGTTCGTCGTGCTGGCGGTCGAGGTGGCGCAGATCCATCCGCCCTTCGGCATCAACCTCTATGCGCTCTCGGGCATAGGCAAGGTCCACATCGGGCGCATGTCGATCAGCGTCATCCCCTATATCGTGATGATGATCTGCATGATGTTCGCCATCTCGATCTTCCCGCAGATCGTCACCTGGCTACCCAAGACGATGAGATGACGCGTCAGCTATGGCTTGCCGAAATGCCGGTTGATGGCAGCACGCATCAAGCGAACGATCTCGCGTTCGCGTGACTGGAGCCTGTCGACCGGCCCCCCGGCGCCGATGGCAACCCTGCGGTCATTGGACGTACCGGGCAGGTTCATCGCGATAATGCCGCTTCCTGCAACATAGGTGCCGTACGACCGCGCGTAGCCAAGCGCCCTCACCTCCTTGAGTGTTGCTTTGAGCTCCTTGTGGTCGATCGGTGACCCACGTCCCTCGGCATTGCCGCGGTCGACAATGGCGCGGATCTCGGCGTCGTCGCACTGGCTTAGCAAAGCCCAACCCATCCCGGAGCGATGAAGCGGCCGCACTGTGCCCGGCGGTACATTGAGCATGATCGGATAGATGCCCGGGATGATATGAACGTATTGGGCTTCGAGGTCCTTTCGAATGCCGAGAATGATGGTTTCGCCGATCTGGCTGTGCATGTCCCCCATGAGGGCCATCAGGTTGCCCTGGCCGAATAGTGCGCCGTGCAAATACTCGGAGATAATGGCGATGCGAATCGTCGGAAAGTACCGGCGGTCACGCTGATCGAAACTGAGATAGCCGAGCTTGACCATGCTCTTGAGCAGCGCTGCAGTGCTCGATGCGGGGAAGCTGAACCGCTTGGCAATATCGATGGCCAGCATCGGTTTGCGCACCTCATTGAAGGCCTCAAGCACTTCAAAGGCACGACCGACCGATTTGACGACAGAATTCTCGCCGACTTCAGAGGCAGGCGTTCTCGGCATCGATCTTCTCTACACCGCCGCTATGTGACACTCAGCAGAATAAGAGTGGATAGCCTAGTTGCAGGGGAAAGCATTTCGTAGCGCCGTGAACACTGCAACTCCTCCGCCGAGGTCCAACAGGTCGGGGTTTGCCTCCACCAATGCGATGAACGAAGCTACGAGGTGCGGTCGGAGTGTGTCCGGGGGTAGGCAGATTAGGGGTCGGTCAGAACCGCCCGCACCCAAAAAAGCACCGACAAGATAGCCATCCATTACACCCGCGATATATGTGCCGCACTCCAACTGGCCCGCGGGGTCTTTGCAACGCCGAAAGAGGTCGGCAGCGCTCACTAGATGATCCGCGCGGCTAGCGACCGCTGCGGCCATAACCAACACCAACGTGGCCCACGCGCTCAACCGGGGCGCAATGCTTCGATGCGTTGCCATCAACTTCTCCGCTTAGGCCAAGGGCTCGCTCCTATTACTGACCATATCAACCTTCCGAATGCTCGCCGAGCGACCTTGGGTCCGGTGCGCAGCGGCTGGATTGCTTCGGGGTCGGTTCAGCGCGCGGGGCAGTTGCGACAAGCTACGCTGCGCGAGTGAAACAATGCTGTGCATCATTGTCGCCTTCAGTCGGCCGTCTGCGGCTGAAATACACAATGAATGCGGCGAGCCAGTTCTACATGTGTTATGTCGTTGACCTGGGATGAGACAGGCAGGCGGTCCACCACTTTAAGGAACTATTTGGGCAGCCGTTCGGCTGTTTTTTGTCGATGACGCGAGATCCACGGCCACCCGGATGCAGGCTCGCGAAACGAGCCTGGAGAAAGCTCGATGCCCTCAACCTCTGGAGTTGCCGCTGCCCATCCCGTGCGTTGGGGCCTGGCAGCCCGGCTTTTTGCGATCCTGCTCCTTCTCGGGGCAGTCGCCGTCCTCGTTACGGGCGGGCTGGGCTACCTGCGGGCTCACGAGGCACTCCAGGAATCCATCTACAACCAGCTTACTGCTGCCCGTAAGAGCAAGGCCCGCCAGATCGAAACCTACTTTGCCAGAATCCGCAACGAGCTGACGCAGCTCGCCTCGGCAAAGATGACCATCGACGCCGCGCGGGCCTTCCGCACGGCCTACGACGAGCTCGAGCAATCCGAGGTGGCGTTCGAGCTTCGCCGCAAGGTCGGCGAATGGTACGAGGCGGACTTCCTGGGCGAAATGAACCGCAAGGCGGGCAGAGAGCTGAACATCGTCGACTACCTCCCGGTGGGCCCCGCCGCGTATTATCTTCAATACCATTACATCGTCACCAATCCGCACCCCAAGGAGAGTCGCAGCCTGGTTGACGACCCCGGCGACGGTAGTGCCTACACGCGGCAGCACGCGATCTATCATCCATTGATGCGCGGCGCTGCGACCGGCTTCGGCTTCTTCGACCTTATCATGGCCGACCCCAAGGCTGGTCGCCTGTTCTATACGACAGCCAAGGAAGTGGATTTCGCAGCGTCGCTTCGCACCGGCAGCCTTCGACAGTCCAACGTCGCCGCCGCCGTTGCTCGCTGTGGAGTCTCTGCCGACCGGTCGAACGTGTGCTTCGAGGATTTTGCCTCCTACGCGCCATCGCGCGGCGCGCCCACCGCTTTCATGGCGGCGCCGGTCATCGACCAAGGTGTCGTCGTGGCAGTACTCCTTGCGCAGTTATCTATCCAAGAGATCGACAACGTCGTGACCGGCGATCGACTCTGGCGACAGGAGGGTTTCGGCGCCACTGGCGAAGCTTACGTAGTCGGACCCGACCAACTCGTGCGGTCCGGCCCGCGGGCATTCTACGAAACGTCCGCGCGATACTACGGCGAGCTGAAGCAAGGTGGCGAGTCGGACGAAGACATCGACGCCATTCGCCGCTACGGAACGCCGGTGCTGCACCAGCATGTGAGAACTGAAGCCGCCCGAGCGGCGCTCGCCGGAATCGAGGGCACCGGCGAGATCATCGGCTATCGCGGCATTCCGACCCTGGCCTCGTGGGGGCCGCTGGCGATCCCCGGCACCAAGTGGGCGCTGATCGCCAAGATCGACTCGTCCGAGGCGTTTGCCCCGGTCTACAAGCTGCAGCGTGATTTGACGATCGTTGGCGCTCTGGCGCTGCTTGTGGTGATCCTGACGGCCGGCTGGCTGTCTCGCGCGCTGCTTGGGCCGTTGCGCGAGCTTACCGCCGGCGTGACGCGCTTTGCGGCCGGCGATTACGACGCGAAGGTCCCGGTCCGTTCGCGCGACGAGGTCGGCGCGCTATGCACGGCATTTAACGGCATGGTCGACGAGTTGCGCGCAAAGAGCATCGTCATCGAGAGCAAGAACCGTGAGAACGAGGAGCTGTTGCTGAATGTGCTGCCGGCGCCGATCGCCAGCCGGTTGCGCGGCGGCGAGAAGGGCATTGCCGACGGCTTCGCCGAGGTCACGGTCGCCTTTGCCGACCTGGTCGGATTCACGGCGATGTCGTCGGAGATGTCACCGGCCGATGTCGTTACCCTCCTGAACGGCTTGTTCACCCGCTTCGACAATGCTGCGCAGGAACTCGGGATAGAGAAGATCAAGACAGTGGGCGACGCCTACATGGCAGTCTGCGGCATGCCTGTGCCGATGGCCAACCATGCCGAGCGTATGGTGCGCATGGCGATCCGCATGGTTCACATCACGCGCGAGCACGCGCTGGAGCACCATGTCTCGATGGCGCTCCGCGTTGGCATCAACAGCGGCCCCGTGGTGGCCGGCGTAATTGGCAAGAGCAAGTACATCTACGATCTATGGGGGGACACGGTGAATCTCGCCAGCCGCATGGAATCTGGCGGAATTCCTGATTCAATCCAGGTGACCCGGCGGGTCTACGAGGTACTCAAGGACGAATTTACTTTCGAGTCGCGCGGCGAGATCGAGGTCAAAGGCAAGGGCAGCATCGAGGCCTGGTTGCTGAAGGTCTAACCACTGGAAGCTGCGCCACCGGAGAGTTTGGCGCGGACATTGGGCAGGCGCTAAGTCGGCCGCCAGCCCAGCCCGAGCAGCAGCACAAAAAAGCCGGCCACATACGCGGGCGGCACGAACCATCCGAAGCGGATCCAGCCGCCCAGCGTTCGCACCTCATTCGGATAGAGGTTAGAGAGCGCGACACCGGCCGAGGAGCCGAACCACACCATCGACCCGCCGAAGCCGACGGCATAGGCCAGGAGACCCCAATCGTACCCGCCTTGCTTGAGGGCAAGGGCCGTGAGCGGGATGTTGTCGAACACTGCCGACAGGAAACCGAGGCCGAGCACCGTCTGCCAGGAGGCGACGGGAAGTTGTTGCACCGGCATCATCGAGGCGATCGCCACCAAGGCAACGAGGAAGGTCGCACCTGAGGTGGCACCGCTCACGACCGACCAGTCAGGACGGCGCCAGGCCGCGGTAAGCAGGATCGTCAGCCATAGGCCCATCCCTAGCCACGGTCCGATCCCGAGCAGCGAGCGCGCCCAGGCGTTGCCGCCAATGTTGATGGCCATGATCGACAGCAGTAGCAGCAGCACGATTATTCCGCGCGGCCAATCGATCGTGACGCTGACGTCCTTGGTCGTCTGAGCCGGCGCAAGGCGTTGCTGCTGGAGCGCGGCCAACGGCGCGAATATGGCGAATGCGGCAAGAGAGGCCAGGAAGGCACTCGCGACGACCAACGGCGAAACACCGCTGATCCACATCATCGTGGTGGTCGTGTCGCCGATCACGCTGCCCGCGCCGCCAGCGTTCGACGCCGCGACGATGGCGGCCAGATATCCGGTGCCCACCTGGTCCCGGTATACGTGCCTGGCCATCACCCCGCCGATGATCGCGGCGGCAATGTTGTCGAGGAAGATCGACATCGTAAACACGATTCCGAGCAGGATCACGCCGCCCCACCAGCTTTGCGGCAGCAAGGGCGGCAGCGAGTCGGGGATGTCGCTGAGCTCGAAATGGTTGGCCAGCACTGCGAAGCCGATGAGCAGCAGAAAGAGATTCGCCAGCAGCGGCCATTCGTGGGCGAAATGATGGCCCAGCCACATCAGGCCGTCGAATCCGCCGAGATCGAGGAGCTTCAGTCCGGCCGTGACGGCGAGGCCGGCGAGCGCGCTGTGCAGGGCAAGATTGTGGAACGACGCGATGGCTACGAGCGTGGCAGCGAAGACGAAAAACTCGAGCGGGATCCCAAACAGGTTCAAACGACACTCCGACTGCAAAGAAGTTGTCACCCCGCATAGATCAAGTTGGCTCTCGTTGATAGACGTCAGACGCGATCACGCCACCGCGCGTCCCCGCGAACTCAGGGATGGCGATTTAGCGCACCACCACCCAGCGTATGGCTACCGGTCGCAGTTGCTTCCGACGCGCTGACCTAACGAGCCTCACATTGCCCTGGTGCCAGCGCGTCGTTCTAGAACAGCCTCAAGCCACGGCCCGGCTAGGCCAAGCTGCCGATCGAAGATCGGCAGGATCCGGTCGTAGGAGCCGTCATCGACAATTCGAACTTCACCAGCGCAACAGCCGGCGACCGAGAATGGCACCCGCCAACACGATCGGGATCGCTGCCAAGCTATACCAGGTCACGACGAATAGCGGGGAGTCGTCGAAGCAGTGAAAGGCATAGAGCGTCGCGCCCAAGGCCGCCGCCAGCAGACCGGCCGTGGCACCCGCGAGGGCCGGAGATGCAGGGGCAGCCCGCCGCAGGATTGTGAGCACGGCGGCGAGCGGCGCAATCGAAAGCAACGGGATCGCCGACAGGCAAATGAGCGAATTGGTGCCGACCAAGCGCGTGCCCCAGGTCACCTTGGGAACGGTCACGAGTTCGACGGCGACCGCGAGGATCACGACCGCGGCAAGCGGCAGCAGCCGTCGCATCGCATGGCCGGATGGATCCGGCCGCGCGCACTCGAGGCAGAGACCGAAGGCCAGGACGAGCGCTGCCAGCACCATCCCGACCTTGAGATCAAAGCGCCAGGTGGCGAGCGCCAACTCGATGTCCGCGCGCACTCCGAGCTCGACCAGGAAGAGCACGAGCGATACCGCACCGCCGAGCACGAACGCCAGAACGAGCGCCACGGAAATCGGCTTGCGGCCCGCAGCGCGGTCGGCGACCAGGGCTTCGACAAGATGTTCGGTCTTCATGAGCGGTCTCGGCGATAGATGGCGGCGAGGGCCTTGAGGGCGCGGTGGAGCGTCACGCGCACGGCGCCTTCGGTCATACCGAGGCCCCGCGCCACGTCGGCGGCGCCCCGTCCCTCGAGCGAAATCTCCTGCACGATCCGCCGCTGGCGCTCCGGCAGGCTCGCGAGCATCTGCCGGGAATCCACGGACACCGCGGCATCGACTTCGGCGGCGAGTTCGGGCGCGTCGGCAAGGTCGTCGATATCGACATGATCGGTGAAGCCTCGCCGGCGCAGGTGATCGGCGAGCTTGTGGCGGGCGATGGCGCGCAGCCAGGGGGCGATCGGCCGCGCCTCGTCCCAGGTGTCGCGCTTCAGATGCATCGCCAGCAAAGTCTCCTGCACGATATCCTCGCAATC
>Ga0070665_100008032_pt1 | contig 10686 bp, 11 predicted proteins | sample KBSS13metaG_FD_65862 | JGI IMG/M metagenome (GOLD analysis project Ga0070665, IMG submission 65862) | Switchgrass rhizosphere microbial communities from Kellogg Biological Station, Michigan, USA - KBS S1-3 metaG | ecosystem: Host-associated > Plants > Roots > Rhizosphere > Soil ...
TGAACGCGTCTAGGGCAGCATCCGCTTGCCATTCGCCATCCATCATGAGCGTAGGCGCTTTGGCCTTAGCTAGCGTCAAGGCCTCACGAATTTTGGTCACGGATTCATGCTCCGCGCTGCCATGTGTAGAAAAGGAGAGAAAGGCAATTTTCGCCATTTGTTGTGTAAAAAAAGAAAACGCCTGCGCTCCATAAATGCCGATCTGCGATAGTTGCTTTGCCGAAGGATCGGGGATCACGGCGCAATCGGCCAAGAGCGCTAACGCATTCTGTGGATCCACCGGCTCGCGTTTTTCGATCAAAAAAAATCCGAATAGCGTGGAAATGCCATGTTTTAGTCCAATAATGGAAAAGGCCGCGCGTAAGGTATCCGCCGTTGTTCTCGTTGCTCCACCAATAAAACCTTCAACTTCATGGAGCTTTGTCGCCAGACACCCGAGCACTAATGGGTCTGTGAGCCGGAGATTTATCTCCGCGGCTGGCAACGTTTTAAATTTACTTAACGTGCAAAGTGTTTTGAAATAGCGTTCTTGCTGATCCGGCATTAGACGGGTGTTATCAATAATTTCCGGTAGCGGCACTGACGAATGACGTTGCCATAGGGCGGCGATCTTCTGTGTATTGCCGATCAGTACGGGATGCGCGATTTTTTGTTCCGTGGCCTGGACTGCGGCTTGAATAATACGGGGATCTTCACCATCCGCGAGAATGATTTTGCGTGGAGATTTCGCAGCCTTTTCACGAAACGCGTGCCAGGGAGACGCCGTCTTCATGTGAATTGGTTAACAGAAGTTTATAACGTTGTCAATGCTCGCTTTTTTAAGGCTTTTTCGACGATAGAAGGGACCAGCCCATGGACATTTCCCCCTAATCGCGAGACCTCGCGCGCCAAGCTGGATGATAAATACGTATAGCGTTCATCGGGCATGAGAAAGACAGTTTCTAGGGTTCCCGCTTGTCGGCGATTCATGAGGGCCATTTGAAATTCATATTCAAAGTCCGAAATCGCGCGCAATCCGCGGATTACAGCGGACGCTTTCTTTAAGCGAAAAAAATCGGCCAGCAATCCAGAGAAATGTTCGACGGATACGTTTTTTTGTCCGCGCAAAGCCTGACGCAAAAAATCTAAGCGTTCGGGAAGAGAAAAATAGGGTTTCTTCTGTGTGTTTTCGCTAACCGCGACAATCACGCGATCAAAAAGATGACTCCCGCGTTTAACAATATCGAGATGACCGTTGGTGACAGGGTCGAAGGATCCCGGATAAATGGCGATGCGCATGCCGCTATTGTAGCCAATCAACTAGAGAGCAACTTGGGAATTTTTGTATTGTGCTTTTCATGCCCAGTCTAAGTTTTTTTGTTTTAGCGCTCACTTTTTTTGGCCTATTTTTTTCTAACCTGACGCCGATTCAAAGTCATGATTTATGGTGGCATTTGGCCAGTGGTCGTTTCATCGTCGAAAGCGGATTGATTCCAGGGACGGATCCTTTCTCCTTCACGGCCCACGGGCAACCTTGGATTAACTCGTACTGGTTGCAAGAGGTCATTCTCTTTTTTCTTTATAAAGTGGGTGGCTTAAATAGTTTGATCATGATTAAAGCGTTGGTCGTTGCGGCACTAGTGCTCTTGACGGTTAAAAATGTGGCTCCTAAAAAATCGTTGCCGGCCGTCTACTTGGGCGCCTTCTGGATATTTTATGGCGCAGCGCCGCGCGGATTTGGTTGGTCGGAGCAAGCCAGTCTGGCCACCCTGTTGCTCCTTAGCGTGCTGCTGATATATCTTCAGCGCCAACATTATGCGTTAACTCGAGTTCCATGGGTTTATCCGGTTTTATTTTTTTCTCTTTGGGCTAATCTCCACCGCGGATTTAGTTTGGGACTAATGTGTGTAAGTGTTTGCGGGCTCCCTGCGGTTTTAGCTTGGAATTCGAGGGCCTGGCGATCTCTTTGGATCATCCTGCTATCTGCTTTAGGAACCTTATTAACCCCCTGGGGGATTTCCTTGTATCGCATGATTCTGGATGATATGCGGTTATCTCCTCATCATATTTTGGGATGGGCCGCAACACCTTGGTCGCATTTGGAAATTTTTTGGCTGACGGAAGTTGTTTTTTTACTTGCCTGGATTATTCGCTTGCGACGCCGGTCGTGGAATAAAGAGCAGCTTCCGCTGGTCCTCATTTCATTTTTTCTAGGATGGAACGCCAATCACTATGTGGCCCAAGTGCCCTACTTTATGATCTGGGCTGTTCCTTTTATTATGACGGAATTTACCATGCCTGTTTTTTCGTCCCCTATTTCCCGATATTGGACCCTGGCCCCATGGGCTGCCTTAGGTGGATTTTTTGTCCTCTGCTTTACGCACAAACCAGCGTTTGGAATTAATACCAGCCTTTTCCCGGTTGACGCCTGTTCCTACATCGAAAAGCAAAATCTCCAGGGCCGCTTTTATGAGGATTATTCTTGGGGCGGCTATTGGATGTGGCGGTTTGGTTTGCGGCGTCCTGTATTTATCGATGGCCGCTATCCTGCCGTGCAAGGCTATGAGACGGTGTATGAGCAAATGATCCAAGCTATTCAAGGACCACCGGAAGGATGGCAGACATTTCTTTCAACCTATAAGATCACAGGCGCCTTAGTGAAGTATGCCGATGAGTCCCCGCTCCCTTTGCCTTACGCGGCGTATTTTCCCAGGCATGACTGGGCCTTAGTCTATTGGGATGACAGCGCGCTGATATTTTTAAAACGCATTCCAGAAAATAAAGAATGCATTCGCACTGAAGAATTTCATGTTGTGCAACCCGATGCCAAACCCGCAGCGATAATGGAGCATTGGCCGTCCTTGAGTTCGTCAGAGAAAATGCGTTGGAAGGATGAGCTCTTAAAGAATGCAAGCTTGCATCCGGAGAGCCGTCGAACGGAATATATATTGGATATATTGGGAATTAAAAAGGAAAAGGAGGATCACTAGGATGCAACGGTCATCCCCGAATGATGGGGGCGGGGATCCCTCGTCTTTTCCAGTGGCTTTAAGTTAAATGCGTTTCTCTCGTGCTGTAATAGTGTTTCATGGTCTGCGCTAACGCTTGATTTTCTTGGGCGGTTAAAGTGGGATCGCGCGCGAGAAGTTCTTCCGCGGCTTGTCGGCTGCGTTGTATGATGGCCGCGTCGCGCACTAAATTTCCGGCTTTGAATAACGGAACGCCGTGTTGCATGGCCCCGAGAATTTCCCCCGGTCCGCGCATCGCTAAATCTTCTTCGCTTAAGCGGAATCCGTCGGAGGTCTGGGTCATGATTTCCATCCGCCGGCGCGCGTCTTCGCCCTGACTTTCGGCGACTAATAAGCATTCAGAAGCAAAGGCTCCGCGTCCGACGCGCCCGCGCAACTGGTGCAATGTGGCTAAGCCGAAACGCTCTGCATGCTGAACCGCGATGACGGTGGCATTCGGAACGTCAATGCCCACTTCAATGATGGACGTGGCGATCAGAATATCAATCCCATGATCGCGGAATCGGCGCATGACCGCTTCTTTTTCTGACGCTTTCAGTTGCCCATGCAGTAATCCCACGCGGCAATCTTTAAAAATTTCTTTAGCCAATCGTTCGGCTTCAATGACTGCTGCTTTCATTTCTACTTTGTCCGATTCATTGACCAGTGGATAGACAATATAGGCTTGCCGGCCTTGAGCTATCGCTTCGCGAATGGTTTGATACGCGCCCAGTTCATTTTGTTGCGTTGTCTTGACGGGCGTGCGACCCGGAGGCAATTCATTGATGGTTGAGACATCTAAATCTCCATAGAGCGTTAAGGCCAAGGTGCGTGGGATGGGTGTCGCAGTCATAACCAGCATGTCCGTATGCATTCCCTTTTCGCGCAACAAACTACGGTGCTCAACGCCGAAGCGATGTTGCTCATCGATCACGACCAATTTTAATTTGGAAAAAGCGACCGCCTGCTGAATCAAGGCATGCGTGCCAATAATCAAATCCGCGTCGCCGGCCGCCACACGCGCCAGGGTCTCACGCTTTTGTTTGGGCGTAAAACGTCCACTGAGTAAGGCGATGCGCACTGGAAGTTTACCGATAAAGCGCTGGATGGTGAGCGCATGTTGTTCAGCCAAAATCTCCGTTGGAGCCATCAATGCCGCTTGGTATCCATTCTCAATCGCAAGCAGCATGCCGGATAAAGCGACCAAGGTTTTTCCGCTACCCACATCCCCTTGCAAAAGTCGATTCATGGGATGCGGACCTTGCATATCCTCAAAAATTTCGCGGATGACGCGTTTTTGTGCTGCAGTAAATTCGAATCCCATGCTTTGCCGAAATGGCGTGAGCAGCGTGCGTTTTAATTCATAGGCATGACTTTTTTCCGTACGTTTCCTGGATTGGCGCAGTTTGCCCAAAGCCGTTTCTAATAGAAAAAATTCTTCGAAAGCGAGAGCCGCGCGCGCTTCTTCTTTTTGAATCAAGTTGTCGGGAAAATGCAATTTCTCAATCGCCCAGGCTTTTGCCGGTAAACGATATTTTTCCGGCACCCAAGAAGGCAACGTTTCTTGAATCGCTGTTTTTTTATCGCTTAAGACCTTCGCGGTCATGGTGCGAAGCAAGCGTTCAGAAAGACCCTCCGTCACCGAGTAAGCGGGAACAATGCGTCCGAAATGAACCGAATCCTCGCCTAGAGATTTATCTTCGACACGAATCTGTTTGCCGTGTGGACCCCATTCCACAGAACCGTAAACCAATAACACCCGTCCTTCTTGTAATTGTTGGCGCAAGGAGGCAAAAACGTCATAACGCGGCGTGACTTTTTTAAACCAAATCGCTTCCAATTCCCCTGTGTTGTCGCTGATTCGGGCCGATGCAAAACCTAACCCCATGCGGGTCTGTGAAAATTCGACCGCTTGGATCACTCCTTGAAGGGCTAATTTCTGGCCTAAAGGCGCGTCGCCGATGGAATAAAGAAAGCGACGGTCTTCATAGTCTCGGGGAAAGTGCTGTAAAAGGGTTAAGGGGTCATAAATTCCCATCTTCAGTAAGAGCGCAGCTCGTGCCGGGCCCACGCCGGGCATATACTGGAGCTTGCTTTCCGTCGTGGAATCTGGCAGAATCGACGGAACTAAATTACGCGAAGGAGTTTTTTTATGTCTTTTCGATGTGCGATTACCGGCAAAGGACCTAGCGCCGGAAACACGGTCAGTCACTCTCATAGAGCCACAAGACGCCGATTCATGCCCAATCTCCAAAAGGTGAAACTTGTGATTAACGGTAAAGTTCAGAGCGTGAAGGTCTCAACCCATGCCATTAAATCGGGGTTGGTCACCAAAGCCGTAAAACGCAACTGGAAGCCCCCCGTTACTGCGGCCAAGTAGTTTTTTCTAAAACGTTATTTCGTAAGCGGCGTTAGTTGTCCGGTCATAGGACTGGACGCTGACGCCGCAAACTTTTTAGCCATCCGCCCGGCCAAAAACGCTTTACGACCGGCCATCACGCCCCATTTCATGGCCTCCGCCATCGCCACCGGATCTTGAGCTTCGGCGACGGCGGTATTCATTAGAATGCCAGCCACGCCCAGTTCCATGGCTAAGGCCGCATCCGAAGCTGTGCCCACACCCGCATCCACAATTACTGGAACCTTAGATTGCTCGAGGATAAAGCGTACCGGCAGAGGGTTCAAGATCCCTTGGCCACTGCCAATAGGCGCTGCTAACGGCATGATGGTGGCCGCTCCCGCTTCTTCTAGCTTTTTGGCATAGATAGGATCATCTGAAGTATAGGGAAGTACAGTAAATCCTTCTTTTACAAGGATTTTAGTGGCCTGCAGCGTGCCTTCCACGTCTGGAAACAAAGTCTTGGGATCGCCAATGACTTCCACTTTAATAAGGTCTGTTTCCAGTAATTCCCGCGCCAGCCGCGCCGTGCGAATCGCATCCTCGGCCGTATAGCAGCCGGCGGTATTCGGCAATATGGGCATGTCCTTGGGTAAGTAATTCCAGAACGATTGAGACGAGCGATCCTTCATATCGACACGTCGAACCGCCACGGTCACCATGGCGGCATCGGAAGCCTCCAGGGCCTGTTGCATGAGTTCAAAGGTTTTGTACTTGCCCGTACCTAAAATAAGTCGAGATTTATAAGTGGTTCCGGCAATAATTAACGGGGTGTCATTCATCTTATCCGCCTCCAATGGCTTGAATAATTTCCACCACATCTCCCTCTTGAATCAAAGTTGTGGCATAAAATGCACGTCGAATAATCTTTAAATTTACTTCACAAGCCACACGGCCAAAAGGGATTTGCAGCTGGTCGAGAAGTTCCTGGAGCGTTAAAGGAGCTGTGAGCTCTTTCGGGTCCCCATTTAAGACAATGTTCATAAGAAGAATTATACCGCGGTTTTTTTCGACTCCTTATTATTCTCATTGCAGAATATCAAAACCAATGCGTTGAAAATGGTGATCAAACGAAAAAGCCGTAGAAATTCGGAGGTCTTTCATTATTGCGAATGAGCAGCAATCCACGAAAGAAAAATCATGATCAGAATACTTCTTAAAAAGAGACCAGGCCTCTTTTTCATGCGGTTCATTGGTGCGAATAATACGAATGGCGGCGCTCGAAAAAATATCATTACCGAAGCATTCTGCGAGAGAAAATCCCGCTCGGACACGCAGAAGAATGATGGTTTCTGAGATCACATAATTGGAGGTAAATAACGTAGGGTTTTCTTTTGGAAAGCGCTGCCAAATGTTTTTTGCTTTTGCAAAGTGTTGATCATGAGCATTATAAAGCGCAGCAAAGGCGCTTGTATCGACGAAAACGCGCATTCCTATTTCTTGTCCCAGCCATAGAGATATTTATCGTGATGTTCTGAAAGATCGGCATCGCTTTTCGCTGTTCCGATAGACCGTGTGATGGGATCGTTTTTCCAGTTAATCGGGCGGCGTGCATGCTCTTCCAGAAAGACGCCAATGGCTTCGCGAATAACATGGGCAATGGATTTTTTTCCATGGCGTGCATATTTTTTAAGGTGCCCAAAAAGCTCTTTAGGCAGATAGATTTGTGTGCGAATCTCTGAAAGTGCCATAAAACCTCCTTATTACAGTACTATATGTAGCACTTTATACAGTACTTTTTCAAGCGCTTAGTGTGGATAGAAAATTGTGGAAAGCGCTATTGAACGCGGCGGGGTTTTCGAGGTTGCTGAGGTGTGCAGCGTGAGGGATGATGATGAGCTTTGAGTGCGGTATTTTTTTGTGCATGGCTTCTGCAGCAGAAGGCGGGGTGATCTGGTCTTTTTCTCCGACTAAAAGAAGCGTCGGCACTTGAATTCGACTGAGAGATTCTGTGGTATCGGTTCTTCCCCCCATCGCTATGGCGGAACCAATCATGCCGGTAGCCGAATTGGCCAAAATCATTTGCCGAACGCGCTCTACAATAGCGGGCTGGGAGGCCATAGTTTCAGGCGTTAAAACAGCCTTTAAAAAACTTTCACAAAATACTTTTGGCCCTTTATTTTGAATGGTTTTAGCCGTTTCTGAGCGCTTTATTTTTCCTTCATTGGAATCGGCTTCACTGCGTGTGTCGCAGAGAATTAAGCCGCTGACTCGCTCAGGCGCGCGTTCGGTAAAACGCAGGGCAATGTAGCCGCCCATGGAGAGTCCGCATAGAATAGCTTTCGTAATTTTTTGCGTATCTAACAGCTCTAGCAGGTCATCGACAAACATTTCGAACCCGTATTGGCCCGTACCGGTTTCGCTTTGACCATGACCTCTTAAGTCAAAGGTCACGACGCGAAGCCCTGGATTTTTAGCCAGCGCGGCCTGCTCATCCCACATGTGCTGATTAAAAGGAAAACCATGTAGAAAGACGATTGTTTTTTCAGGTCCTGGACCCGAATCTTGACTATGCAACTTCATGTAGGAATTTTATCTTATCGACGACAGTAGGCAAGATCTAATTCTTCGTCATCGATCCAACTGGAATATTCCATGTAGGCGCGTTGCCGTTTAGCGGCGCGTTCATGCCAAAAATAGCCACCAATAAGAATGAGACCGGAAGAGCCCAATCCAACCAGGCAGATGTTCCGAATAAGGAGGCCATCGCAAAATGGCGCTTCTGCAATCCAAAGAAGCAGAAGCGCCATAGAGGAAAACAAGAGTTGCAGGCCCATCTTTAGCACGGTTAAAGCCTGCCGCGCGCTTGTTTATTTAGCAAGGGCGCATTTTGCTTGTTAACCGACGCAAACCCCGATGAAGAGATGTTTATTTCTTCGACGGAGCGACATCCGCGGGGGTGGTGGCTACGACGCCCATCGGACACATCATTTGCTGGTAATGACAGCGGGAGTAAGCACAGTGAGAACCGGCGAAATAACCAATGATTCCCCCGATTAATAGCAAGACCAAGGAACAAATGGCTTTTTTGCAGCAACATTTTTGCGCCCCGCACGGACAGCCGCCTGCCCCGCAATTACAGCCACTTTTTCCACAACCACAGCCTTCTTTATTATCGCCAGCTTTCATATCGTCGCCCATGAGAGAACTCCTTTGTCTTTCATTAATGTCCAAATAAACCTTTTAAAGCATCCTGAGCTTTGGATCTGACTCCGGATACTCCTGACCCTGCGGTCGCTTTATTTTTTGCCTGTGCTAACAAGTCTTCTACGAGCTTATTTTGTGAAATTAACGGCCCCAAGAATTGCTTCTGGTAAACGTCTACTTGCTGAGAAAGTTCCTGAATTTTTGCATTTGTGAGCCGGTCAAGTTCGGCTTTTAAGGCGGCTTCTTGCTTTGCCACTTCGGCGCCGACCACGCCTTTGAAGGCATTAGAAACGACTTGGCCTATATTAGAGTCTACCGTAAGATCGGGTGATTCGAGAGTGCCACCTAAATGCACATGCGCCGTTAGCGTATGGACAGAGGTGAAGGCGCTGGTGAGGGTAGACGCCAGACGTTTTGCTATGTCTGAATCGCCCGTTTTTCCCATCGCTGGCGTTAGAGTAAGGTTGTTACCGGAGCCGCTAACATCTCCCGTAAGGCGATCGCCTTCTATTTGAAATGAACCGGCGGCGCTCCCGGTGCCGCCTTGCGTGGTCAAACTAAAAGATCCCGGTTGACCTAGATTGTAAGCCGATAAGGCAAAGCCGTTATATGTGGCCTTTACTTGTGTCCGTGTAATTTCTTGTGTGAAGTCTAAAATGCCTCGAAAGTTTATTAAGCGCGCACCTTGAGCGCCATTTAAAATCAACGTCATAGGTTTTCCGTAAAGCGCGGGATTGGATGTCACGCCATTAAGTTCGCCTTTAAATTGCAATGGAGTCGTTTCTCCGATTTCTCCCGATAATTCACTTTTAATTAAAAGAAAATGCGGCCATTCATGCAGCCGCGGAAATTCAATCGTGCGTCCCTGACCGCGGGGCGGTGGCGGTGGTTGCTGCGCTTTCGCGGGCATATAGTTTTTGGCTTTGTGATAAAACTCTAATCCCTGTTCTAGATAACGCGCGACGCTAGGCCCCAAAAGCGCGCGGGCTAATGTGCTGGAATCCAGAGCCGGCACAGAAAAGGTATGGCGTAAATTTTTTAGATCTTCTTCTTTGGCTTGCTTGACGCTTTCGACCCATTGTCGCGAGGCTTGAATTTCTTGCGTGACGTTTTGTTGTGCGGAAGCGATATCGGTTTTTAATGTGGAAAGATCTGTTTGAATGGTTTTTGCTTCTTGAATTTTATTCAGAATGGCCTGGGGGTCCGATCCCCCATTGCCTAGCGCGGTTATCCGTTCTTTCAAAGCATGACTGCGCGCTTCGACATTCAGCGTGCTTACTTTGGATTTAAGACGATCGGGTGTTTTTAAAATCTCTTCTTGAGCTTGCTTGGCCACCGCTGTGACTTTAAGCGCGTCGGGATTAATCAGCGTTTTCGGATCGCTAAACTTTTTAATGTCCCCCCATTTATCGAGAGAAATCGTTTCAATCTGACTCCAAACCCGATCCACCGCTTTCGTCACAACTCCTGGTTTTTGAGGAGGCCATAATAACGCGCCAGAGGTTTTACGTGGCGTGCCTAAGCGAATCCCACGAATCGCCGCGGCTTGAATGACCACGCGTTTTTCTAAAAGTGGGAGCGCCATGGCGTCAAACGTCGCCTCTTCCAGTTCAAAAAGATTCTTCATCGGCGCGTTTTTATTGGCCACCGCCAGGCGCGCAATAGTCATGGACGTTTTTCGGAAGCTAATATGCACGGATTGCACTTCCACTTTGGCACCAAAAAGGGATTCTCCTCCTTTAACAAGCGCCCACTTGGCGATAGGGTCTGAAAGTAAAAAGGCCATCAGCCAAACGACGACAATAAAAATAAGCGCGGCAATGACTCTAGGCCAGCGGATGATTTTCATCGGGACATCCATCGCTGATAGAGATCAAAAATAGCGGAGGCTTTGAAGGCTTGCATAATTCGCCATTGCATGATCCGGTCGCGTAGATGAAGTCGATAGGCCACAACGAAGCGACGAGCTGCAAGAAAAACGGGAATCGCAAGAAGCATAGCCAAGGCTAGATTTCCCATCACTAGCGTATTGTTAAAAGCACTGAACGGAATAATCGGTGTGTTGTACAGGGTGGTCCAAAGTCCATGCAAGGCAGGAACCCCGGTGAGGAGCGTAAACCCCATTTTTTCTGCCCAGGGATCGGTAATGCTTCC
>Ga0070665_100008035_pt1 | contig 10684 bp, 3 predicted proteins | sample KBSS13metaG_FD_65862 | JGI IMG/M metagenome (GOLD analysis project Ga0070665, IMG submission 65862) | Switchgrass rhizosphere microbial communities from Kellogg Biological Station, Michigan, USA - KBS S1-3 metaG | ecosystem: Host-associated > Plants > Roots > Rhizosphere > Soil ...
CGCCCTATCTGGCGCCGATGAGCTCCTCGTGTTCGCGCCGGAGCTCGTCTTGCGCCTCGGCCTCCTCTTCCTGCTCGAGGCGCCGTTCCTGGTTGGCCGGGGGCTTCTGCCGCAAGTAGGAATAGATGATCGGCACCACGAACAGCGTCGTCACCGTTGCACCGAGCAGTCCGCCGATCACGGCGCGGCCGAGCGGCGCGTTCTGCTCGCCGCCCTCGCCAAGCGCGAGCGCCATCGGCAGCATGCCCAGCACCATCGCGGCCGCCGTCATCAGCACGGGGCGGATGCGGGCGTAGCCGGCCGACAGCATCGCCTCCCGCGCGTGCGGAATCGACACGCGCTCGTCGTTGGCGAACGTCACCAGCAGGATGCTGTTCGCGGTCGCCACGCCGATCGACATGATCGACCCCACCAGCGACGGCACACTCAGCGTCGTCCCCGTCACGAACAGCATCCAGAGGATGCCGGCCATCGCGCCCGGCAGCGCCGTCAGGATGATGAACGGGTCGAGCCACGACTGGAAGTTGACGGCCATCAGCAGGTACACGAGCGCCACGGCGAAGATGATGCCCAGCCCCAGCCGGAGAAACGACGTCTTCATCGTTTCGTACTCGCCCCGAATCGTGAGGGACGTGCCGCGCGGCAGGTTCGCCCGCTCTTTCTGAACGAGCTTCTCGACTTCCGCGCCCACGCTGCCCAGGTCGCGGCGGTCGACGTTGGAGTAGATGTCGAAGACCGGCGCGACGTTGTAGTGGTTGATGATCACCGGCCCGTAGCTGCGCTTCACGTCCACCAGGTTCGAGAGCAGCTGCGCGCCGCCCGCCATCGCGCCGGGATTGCCGTACGCCAGCGACGCGCCGCTCGGCGACGTCCCGATGGACGCGGTGCCCGACGCGCCCGCAAGCGACCCGGCCGTCGTCTCGGTCACCGCGTTGGTGGCGGCCGTCACGGGCGTCCGCAGCAGCTGATCGAGCGAGTCGAGACGGTACTGCGACGTCTGGACGCCGACGTTGTAAGAGATGCCGTTCGCCGGGTTCAGCCAGAAGCTCGGCGCCACCTGGTTGTTGCCGCTGAGCGAAATCAGCATGCTGCTCGTCACGTCGCGCTGCGTCAGGCCCATCTGCCCGGCCTTCACGCGATCCACGGTCAGGTTCAGCTGCGGCTGCTCGTACACCTGGTGGATGTGCACGTCGGCGGCGCCCGGAATCGCGGCGACCTGCTGCCGCAGCCGCTGCGCGATCGCGTAGTTGGCCGGGGCATTGTTGCCGACCACCTGCACGTCGATCGGCGCGGGCAGGCCGAAGTTCAGGATCTGGTTCGTGATGTTCGCCGGCTCGAAGAAGAACACCATGTCGGGGAACTTCTCGGCCAGCCGTTTGCGCAGCCGGACTTCGTATTCGCGCACGGGCCCGTGACGCTCGCGATTGAGCGAGATGAGAATCTCCCCGTCGGTCGCGGCGATGTTCGGCACGTCGCCCTGGGCGAGGCTTCCCCAGGCGTTCGGGATCCCGATGTTGTCGAGGATGGTGTCGAGCTCGCCCGCCGGAAGGGTTTCGCGAATTTCGTGCTCGACGTCGGCGAACCGGAGCTCGGTCTCCTCGATCCGGGTCCCTGGCGGCGTGCGCGCGTGCAGGCGCATGGTCCCGGCGTCCACATCGGGGAAGAAGTCGCGGCCGACCATCGGCACGAGCAGCAGCGAGCCGAGCGACACGGCCATGAACCCGATCAGCACGGGCGCCCGCTTCCCGAGCGACAGGTTCAGCAGGCCCATGTAGCGGTATCGCAGGCGCTCGAACAGCCCGTTCACGCCGCGATGGAGGCTCCAGAGAATCCCGCTTCCGCCATGCCCGCCGGCGTGGTACACCGCAACCTCGCTGCGCAGCAGGTGGTGCACCATCGTCGGCACCAGCGTCCGCGACAGCAGATACGACGCCATCATCGCGAAGACCACGGCCATCGCCAGCGGCGTGAACAGATACTGCGCCGTCCCGGTCAACAGCAGCACCGGGACGAACACGATGCAGATGGCGAGCGTGGACACGAACGTCGGCACGGCGATCTGGGACGCGCCGTCGAGCACTGCGTGAACCAGCGGCTTGCCCATCGCGAGGTTCCGGTGCGTGTTCTCGATCTCCACGGTCGCATCGTCCACGAGGATGCCGACGGCGAGCGCCAGACCCCCGAGCGTCATCACGTTGATGGTCTGGCCGAGCAGGGCCAGGGTGGTGATGGACGTGAGGATCGACAGCGGAATCGAGATGCAGACGATCAGGGTGCTGCGCCAGCTGCCGAGGAACAGCAGGATCACCAGGCCCGTCAGCAGCGCCGCGATCAGCGTCTCGCGCACGACGCCCCCGATGGCGGACCGCACGAACAGCGATTGATCGCCGAACACCGCCAGCTTCAGGTCCTGCGTCACCGTCGACATGACCCTGGGCAGCGTGTCCTTCACCGCGTTGACGACGGCGAGCGTGGACGCCTTGCCGTTGCGCGTGACGGTCAGCAGGACGCCGCGCGCGCCGTTGGTCCGCACGATGTTGGTCTGCGGCACGAAGCCGTCGTGCACGGTTGCGACATCCTTCATGTAGATCGTCGCGCCGTTGACCGTCTTGATCGGCAGGTTGTTGAACTCGGCGATGCTCGGCAGGCTGCTGTTCATCCGGACCGGATACTCGGTACCGGCGAATTTCGCCGTGCCCGCCGGCACGATCAGGTTCTGGAGATTCAGCGAGTTGGAGACGTCAATCGGCGACAGCCGCTTCGCGTACAGCTCGTCGAGGTTCAAGTCCACCATGATCTGGCGCTGCTTGCCCCCGAACGGAAACGAGACCGTCGCGCCCTGCACGGTCGCAAGCGGCGTGCGGATGAAGTTGTTCCCGAGATCGAAGATTTCCTGCTCCTTGAGCGTCTGGCTGCTCAACCCGAGCTGGAGAATCGGCACGCTCGCCGCGTCGTATTTCAGGACCTGCGGCGGGAACGTCCCCGGCGGCATGTTGCGAATCTGAACCTGGCACTGCGTCACGATCTGCGACAGCGCGAGGTCCACCTGGACGGTGGGGTGGAAGAAGACGCGGACGACCGCGACGCTCTGGTGCGACTGGGACTCGACGTGCTCGACGCCGACGACGTTCGCCGTGACCGACCGCTCGAAGTTCGTGACGATCCGGCTCTCCATCTCCTCCGGCGTCAACCCGTTGTACTGCCAGACGATGCTGACGACCGGAAGGTCGATGTACGGGAAGATGTCCACCGGCATCGTCGCGATCGAAAGCCCGCCCGTGATGGCGATGAGCAGCGCCATGACGACGAACGTATACGGGCGCCTGAGCGCGAGCCTGACAATCCACATGGGGCCGCCTCATATTCTATTGCGCGACCGCAGGCAGGCCCTTGCGACGGTAAATCCGGATGTTCGGCCCGGGGCGTTCGACACCCCCGAAGCCGGCGACAGGCAGGAAAAACGCGTCTGCCAGGTCGTAAACAGCCCAGCCGTAGTCTGCCGCGTGAACACTGCGGACAAGGGCATAGCGCTCGGCTGCCAGCTTGCGTATTTCCGGCGAAGTGCCTGCCCAGTTCGAGAGCGGCGAGCCCTCGAGCACGATCCAGTCCGGTGTCCGGCCGCCCGTATCGCCGAATGACCCGTCGGCCGGGTTGAACGACCAGCGATGCACCGGCGCGTCGCCCAGATCGATCGCCGCGTAGTGGCCGCCCTCCTCGTAGAGCGTCTCGTCCGGCGTGACGCGCTGGCCCAGCCAGTCCGCCGCCAGCACGCGCGAGTCCGTCCTGCCCAGCACCACGTCGAACCGGACGCAGTTGACGAGCGGCGGTCCCGCGACGACCGCGATCAAGATCGTCGTCGCCGCTCCTGAGGACAGCCGTGTCCGCGATGCGACCCAGCGTCCGGCATGGCGGACGGCCACCGCCGCGAAGAGACAGACAATCGGGACAACTGGCAGCAAGTACCGGAAGAACACCTCGCGGCCGCTGCCGAACGATACGTAGGATGCGGCGGCGAACGCGGCGGCCGGCAGGGCGCGTGTTCCGTAGTATCTCGCCAGCGGAATCACACCCGCCACCGCCGCGAGACACGTTGTCAGGCCGACGCCGAACGGGAGCGATCGCGTGAGGTGATACGACCAGCCGAGCCCGAGGTCGTGGCCGTGGCCGGCGGCGAGGTGCCCGAGATCGAAGCGCAGATCGGCGAGGAACGTGCGCGAGTCGATGGCCGCATACGGCGTCCCGGCAAAGAATCCGCAGACGAAGGCGGCGCCGAAAATCGCCGTCGGGAGCCACATGCCGGGCGTGGCCGCCTTCCGGGGTGAGCGGACCAGCCAGGCGAGCTGGATCGCGCCCATCGCGACGACGACAGCCGCCGCGTTGTACTTCGTGGAGGCGGCGAGGCCGCCGACGAGGCCCGACGCGGCAAACCACCGGAGCGGATCGATGTTCGCGACGTTGGCCTCCGCCGCGTCCACAGCGCGGGTGAGCAGCGCCAGCGAGGCCGTCGCGAGCAGCGTCATGAGCACGTCGGTCATGGCGAAGTGCGACTCGCGCACGTGCAGAATCGCGACAGCGAGAAACGCCGCGGCCGCAATGCCGGTCCACTCGTCCGCGACGCGACGGGCCAGGTCGTAGAGCACGGCGATGGTGGCCGTGCCCGCGAGCGCGACGACGATGCGGGCCAGGACGAGATACTGGGCGTCGCTGACAACCGCGCCGGGAGTCAGGGCACCGAGCACATCCGACACGGCGGTAAACACGGCGCCGAAGGTGTAGAACGTCAGCGATGGCCAGTGGAAAAAGTGGGGGTTCAGGTCGCCGCGCATGACCATCTGCCCGTGCATGACCGCGTCGATCTCGTCGGGCCGGGCGCGCAGGTACGGCAGGCCGAACCAGATCGCATAAAGCCGGAGGCCGGCGCCGAGCAACAGGATCCCGGCAAGCCGGCGCCGGTCTGAGGGCGCCTGTGCGCCGGACTGGGTGCTCAACTCAAGCGGAGTTTACCTCCTGAGGATGGGTCTGCAGGATTGGAGGCGACGTGCTGTCGTGAAAGCCGACACGCGAGCCGTCGCGGCGGGCCGCGAACGAAGGGAATCCGGGCAATTGGCGTGGCACGGTTTGTGGTTGGTGCAGCGGATCGTGCCTCGTGCGTTGATCTGGACGTGTCTCGCGGCGACGCTGCTCGCCGGCGCAGCCTGCAACGAGCAGGGCACCATCAAGGTCCGCAAAATCTCGTTCAAAGGCGTCAAGGCCGTGGACGAGGGGCAGCTCAGGAAAACGCTCGCGACGCAACCGAGCTCCATCCTCCCCTGGGGCAAGAAAAAATACTTCGATCGCAGCCGGTTCGACGCCGACCTGATGCGCATCGCGGTCTTCTACACGGACCGCGGCTACCCCGACGCGCGCATCACCTCGTTCGATGTGAAGCTGAACGGCAAGCAGGACACGGTCGACGTCACGCTGACAGTCTCGGAAGGCGAGCCCATCCGGATCGCGCATGTGAACTTCAACGGCTTCGCCGTCATCCCGCCTGAACACTTCCGCACGATGCAGCAGGCGATGCCGCTCAAGGCGGGGCAGCCCCGCGATCGGCAGCAGGTGGTCGCCACCCAGGAGCTCGCGCTCAACGAGCTCCGCGATCACGGCTTCCCGTACGCCCGGGTGGCGATCGACGAGCGGCTCGGCGGCACGGCCGGCAAAGACGCGGACATCACGTTCAACGCCGAGGCCGGCAAGATGGCGCAGTTCGGACCGATCGCGATCTCCGGCAACCGCAGCGTCAGCGAGCGGGTGATCGAGCGCGAGCTGCCGTATCAGCCGGGCGATCTGTATCGCCGCAGCCTGGTGCAGGAGACGCAGCGCCGCCTGTATCGAATGGAGCTGTTCCAGTTTGTCTCGGTGCAACCGACGGAGGTCGATCAGCAGCCGGCCGAGGTGCCGACGCGGGTCACCGTGGCCGAAGGCAGCCACCAACGGACCACGTTCGGCGCCGGCTACGGGAGCGAGGAGAAGGCGCGCGTGGACGCCGAGTACCGGCACGTGAACTTCCTGGGCGGCGCCCGCACGGCGACCGCCCACGCGCGCTGGTCATCGCTCGACCGCGGCATCCGGCTCGAGCTCACCCAGCCGTATTTCCTTGCCCCGCACTTTTCGTTCGGCGGATCAGGGCAGGATTGGTACACCTACACGCCCGCCTACCGCTCGCACGTCGTCGGCGGCCGCATCGCGCTGAACCACCGGGCGAGCGCCTCCACGGCGTGGTCGGTGTCCCTGATGTCAGAGCGCGACGAGAGCACGATTTCGACCAACGTGCTCACCGATCCGAAGCTGCGGAACAACCTGATCGCGCTGGGACTCGATCCGAGCACGGCCTCGCAGCTGGGGACGGTGACGGCGCTCGGTTTCGATGTGCAGCGCTCCACCGCGGACAACCTTCTCGACGCGCGGCGCGGCTACCAGGCGTCGTTTCACACCGAGCAGGCGGGGCGGTTCCTCCCCGGCACGTTCAGCTACTTCCTGGTGTTCGCGGACGGTCGCCACTATCTGCCCGTCGGCCGGTCGCTCGTGTGGGCCAACCGCGCGCAGATGGGCAACATCGATCCCACGAATGGCGACCCGGCGCTGGTGCCGTTCTCGAAGAAGTACTTCCTCGGCGGCGCGACCTCGATTCGCGGCTGGGGACGCTACGAGGTCAGCCCGCTCAGCGAGTCGGGGCTCCCGGTCGGCGGCGACAGCATGTTCTCGTTCACGTCCGAGCTTCGGGCGCCGCTCGTCGGCAATCTCGGCGGCGTGCTGTTTCTCGACGGCGGCAACGTCTGGCCGAATCCCTGGGGCATCAATTTCCGGGATTTGAACTACGCCGTCGGCCCGGGTCTCCGCTACAAGACGCCGATCGGGCCGATCCGCTTCGACGCGGGCTTTCAGCTGCGTCAGATTCCGGGTCTGTCGGTCAACGGCCAGCCCGAAACGCGGCGCTGGCGTATCCATTTCAGCGTCGGCCAGGCGTTCTGACACGTTCAGCTTCAACGGGTGACGAGATGGCGAGGCGGTGGATTCGAGCTCTGGTGATCACGCTCATGCTGGTGGTCGGCGCCGGCGCGGCGGCGTTGGTGGCGACGCAGACCGCCTGGTTCCGCGACTGGCTCCGCGGGTACATCGTCAAGCAAGCCAACCAGAACCTCAACGGCCGGCTGTCGATCGCCCGCCTCCGCGGCAACCTGTTCTACGGGATCGAGCTGGAGAACGTGGCCCTGACGGTCGACGGCCGTGAGGCTGTGAGAATCCGGAACGTCGGCGTCAAATACAACGCGCTGCAGATGATCACCAGGGGGATCTCGATCGCGCAGCTGCGCCTCGATCAGCCGGTCGTCCACCTCTGGCGCTCGGACGATCGCTGGGCCATCACCAGGCTCGTCAAGAGGGAGCGGCGGGAAGCCGATCGATCGGGCCCTGGGCGCCCGATTGCCTTCGAGGAGATCGGCATCAGCGGCGGAACCATCGTGATCGACGATCCCGCGGCGGCGCAGCGGATGCACGTGCCGTCGCGGTTCGAACAGCTCGACGCCAGCGTGGCGTTTCATTACGAACCGGTTCGTTACTCGGTGGACATCACCCACGTCTCGTTTCGCGGGTCGAGCCCCGACCTGGCGCTCCACTCTCTGTCGGGCGGCGTCGCGGTGCGCAACGACACGCTGTACATGAACCGGATCGCCGTGCGCACGTCCGAGAGCTCGGTCACCGTGGACGGCGCGATCGAGAACTACCTGTCCGTGCCCGTGTACCAGCTGAAGGTCGCGTCGGAGAAGCTGTCGATGCCGGAGCTCGCCGCCGTCTTGCCGGCACTCGCGGGACGGCCGCTGGCGCCCGCGTTCACGCTCGCGCTCGACGGCCCGCTCAGCCGCCTCAGAGTCGCGCTCTACGTGCGCTCGTCCGCGGGTGAGGGGTGGGCGCGTCTGGTGGCCGACGCGGACGGATCACAACAGTCGGTCGCTGGCGACGTGGACGTGCGGCGCCTCGACCTCGCGCCCATCCTCGCCGACCCGTCGCAGAAGAGCGACCTCACGGTGACCGCCCGCCTCGATTTCCACGGGCCCGCGCTCTCGCAGTTCGCCCAGCTGTCGGGACCGGTGACGTTCGCCGCGCCCCATGTGGCCATCGCCGGCATTGCCGCCGACCGCGTCGCCGGGTCGGCGAAGCTGGATCGCGGCCGGATGACGATCAACACCCGCGCCGCCATGTACGGCGCCGGCGTGACCGCCGCGGGGCAGCTCATCCTGCCGGTGAACCACCAACCGTTCGGCTACGACATCCAGGGCCAGGTGCGCGGCCTGAACCTGCAGAAGCTGCCGGCGACGCTGAAGACGCCGGCCGCGCCGACCAACCTGAACACCGGCTACCACGCCGTCGGCCGCGGTGGCCGGTCGGTCGAGGTGCAGGCGAACCTGCTCGATTCGACCGTCGCGGACGCCCGCGTGACGGCACCGAGCACGGCATCGTTCTCGCTCGAAGACGGCAAGGTCGGCTACACCGCGGATGCCAACATTTCCCGCCTCGACCTGCAGCGCATCGGCCGCGCGTTCAAGGTGAGCGCGCTCCGCGACGATCGTTTTAAGAGTGCGCTCAACGGTCACGTCGTCGTGAACGGCAGCGGGGCCTCGGCGGCGGAGACGGAAATCGCGGCCACCGGTACGCTTACCGACTCGTCGATCGGGTCCGGCCGGATCGAGCACCTGGCGTTCGACACGACGTTTGGCGGTGACGTGCTGCACGTCAAAGCGTCGGGCGCGTTCGCCGACCTCGATCCCGCGGTGTTGTCCGGGAAACCGGCGGTCGCCGGAAAAGTGGGCGGCGAACTCGATGTGGACACCACGGTGGCCGGCATCTCGAAAGGGCTGACGCCGGACGGCGTTGAGGCAGAGGGTCATATCGTTCTGGGCCCGTCCACGGTCGGCGGCCTGGCGATCGATCGGGCGGCCGTCGACGGCACATATCACGACGCCCTGGGCGATGTCCGGCAGTTCGAGCTGACCGGGCCGGATCTCGGCGTCCAGGCACACGGCACGATCGCGCTCAACACGAGCGGCCAGTCGAACCTGGCGGTCCGCGCCAACACGTCGAGCCTGGAAGCCCTCACTCGTCTCGTGAACCAGAAAGCGACGGGCATCGCCACCGTCGAAGCGACGATCACCGGCAACCGGAGCGATCTGCGTGCCGCCGGGCGCCTGACCGGCAACGATCTCGAGTTCGGCGGCCAGAGCGCGCTCCAGCTCGCATCGGATTTCACCGCGCATGTGCCGGATCTGGCCTTCGAGCACGCCGACGTGTCGTCGACGACGAACGCGACGTTCGCGATTGTCGGCGGCCAGGACATCAACGAGGTGACGGCGAAGACCGAGTACCACGATCGAAACATCGGCTTCGAGGTCACGGCCAAGCAGCCAAAGCGAACGCTGAGCGCCGACGGATCGCTGGCGCTCCACACGGACCAGAATCTGGTGAGCCTCGACCGGCTCGGCTTTCAGACCCAGGGCATGGCCTGGCAGACCGCTCCCGGAGTGCGGGCGCAGATCGGGTACGGCGGCGGATCGGTGTCGGTGAAGGATCTTCGCCTCGTCAGCGACAACCAGGAGCTCGTGGTCACCGGCACGTTCGGCCAGCCTGAAGACACGATGCGGGTGACGGCGCAGAACGTGAACCTCGCGGCCATCGACGCGCTGCTGCTACGCCCGCCGGTCCTGTCCGGAACGCTCAACGCCTCGGCCGAAATCGCGGGCACGCCGGACACACCGAAGGTCGCGGGCAAGTTCGACGTGGTCCAGGGAGCGTTCCGCCAGGCGCACTTCGACTCGCTCGGCGGCACGGTCGACTACGAAGGGCGCGGGATCACCCTTGACACGCGTCTTCAGCAGTCGGCCTCGAACTGGCTCGAAGCGAAGGGCTACATTCCGGTCGCCGCGTTCAAGAAGGCAACGGCGCCCGGCGCGCATCGAGACGACCCTGCCGCCAGGGAGGATGCATTCGACCTGCACATCCACAGCACGCCGATCGAGCTCGCGCTGGTGCAGGGGATGACAACCGCGCTGACCAACGTCCGAGGCACGACCCAGGCCACCATCGACATCACGGGCGCCGCCGACGATCCGCATCCGAGCGGCGTGATCACCATCGACAACGCCGCGTTTACGGTCGCGCCGACCGGCGTCACCTACTCGGATCTCGACGGCCGCATCGAGCTCGAACCCGATCGCATCCACATCGCCGACATCGAGGTGCTGGACAACGACCTGCAGCCGCTGTCGATCACCGGCGACCTGGCCATCCACGAACGGCAGCTCGGCGGCGTCAACATCGACGTGACCGCCAGGAACTTCAAGATCATCAAGAACAAGATGGGCGATCTGCGGATGGACAGCGATCTGCGGATCACAGGGGATCTGCTGCGGCCGCGCATCGAAGGCGACCTCGGCGTCACCTCGGGCGTCATCAACCTGGATCCGGTGCTGGCGGCGGTGGGCGGCCCGGGGGCGCCGGCGGCGCCGACCGCGTACCGGACGCGCGGCGGCCTGGGCGGTAATCGGGAGAGACGCCAGCCTGCCGATCCCGCCCTGGTCGAACGCGTCAACGCGCCCGAGGGGGCCGATCGCAATCCGGCCGCGGAGACGGTTCAGGCCGTCCCGGAGTCCCC
>Ga0070665_100008036_pt1 | contig 10684 bp, 8 predicted proteins | sample KBSS13metaG_FD_65862 | JGI IMG/M metagenome (GOLD analysis project Ga0070665, IMG submission 65862) | Switchgrass rhizosphere microbial communities from Kellogg Biological Station, Michigan, USA - KBS S1-3 metaG | ecosystem: Host-associated > Plants > Roots > Rhizosphere > Soil ...
CTCTGGCTGGTCGTCGTACTGGTGACTGGCTTCTCATTTCTCGGATACGTCGCCAACCGCATATTCGGCACTCGTTACGGCACCATCGCAACGGCTCTCATCGGGGGCGCTTACAGTTCGACCGCCGTTACGCAGTCTCTCGCACAACGGCTGGGTTCAGGTTCGGACGGGGGCGCAGAGCCAGCCGGAATAGCATTGGCAAGCACAGTAATGTACCTGCGGGTCATCCTGCTCGTCGCGCTGCTCGCTACGCGGCTGCTCATCCCATTCGCGTTGATAATCCTTCCGGCGCTTGTAATCGCTGCGGCAGCAGGGTGGCGGCTCTACCGAAAGTCGCCAAAATCGGCCGGACCGGCACCGCCGGGCAATCCGATTGCGTTGTTGCCAGCGCTCGCGTTTTTGGTCTTTGTGGCCGCCGCTGCTGTTGCCGTGACGTGGGCTCAGGGGCGGCTCGGACAAGCAGGCATTGGGCTGCTGCTGTTGATCGTGGGAACCATGGATGTCGACGTGGCGATTGTCACGGTCGGCGGACTCTCGCCAATTGCCATAGGAGACCTATTCGCTGCAGCGGCTCTTGCGGCAACCATTTTCGCGAACATGGCTGTGAAGCTTGCCATAACCCTGGCTTACGCTCGCAGCCGAGGGAGATCAGCGGCCATCGCGCTTGGAAGCAGCATGATAGGCTTGGCCGCATCTCTTGGGGTCGCGGCAAGCCTGCTTTGGTAATCCGCCATGGCGAGGCGCGCGCCGCACTTGTCGAAAGGCACTAAATGTCTGAAATGGGTCGAAAGCTGCCATTCCCCTCAGTCTTCCGGCGCGACGGTCACCGCGAGGCCCTGTAGTTCCTCAGTCACCCTGATCTGGCAAGACAGGCGGCTGTTCGGCTCGCGCCAGTCGGAGAAGGCGAGGATGGTTTCCTCTTCCGGTTGGATCGGCGGCAGGCGCCCTGCCCAATCCTCAGCAACGTAGACATGGCAGGTGCCGCAGCTCGCGCAGCCGCCGCATAGCCCAAGGATTTCGTCCATTCCACCGCGCTTGAGACTGTCTTTCAGCGAGACGCCGGACTTCGCATTTATCTCCCGGGTTTCGCCCGCGCGTGAAGTCGCCCAGACTGTCGGCACCTCACAGCGCCTCCACGATGGTGACATTGGCGATGCCGCCGCCCTCGCACATCGTCTGCAGGCCGAAGCGCTTGCCATGGCGCCGTAGTGCGTGAACCAAAGTCGCCATCAGCTTCGCGCCCGACGCGCCGAGGGGGTGGCCAAGGGCGATCGCTCCGCCATGAACATTCAGGCGCGACGGGTCGGCGCCAAGCTGCTGGAGCCAGGCGAGCGGGACGGGCGCGAACGCTTCGTTCACCTCGTAGAGGTCGAGCTCGCCCATGCTCCGGCCCGACCGTTCCAGCGCGATACGCGTGGCGCGGATCGGCTCGTCGAGCATGATCACTGGATCGCCTGCGGTGACCGTAAGGTGATCGATGCGCGCGATCGGGGTGAGGTTGTGTGACTTCAACGCGCGCTCGCTGACGATCAGGACGCCGGACGCTCCGTCGCAGATTTGGGACGCGTTTCCAGCGGTGATCACGCCATCCGGGACCAGGGTCTTCAGGCCGCCCAGCCCCTCGAGCGATGCGTCGTAGCGGATGCCTTCGTCGGTTCGGTGGGCGTCGCCGCTAACGACCAGCGGCACGATCTCGCTCTCGAACGCGCCCGCCTCCGTTGCCGCAGCCGCCTTGCGATGGCTTTCGAGGGCGAACGCATCAAGCTCCTCGCGCCCGAACCCGTATTTCTTCGCCATCATCTCGGCGCCGCGGAACTGGGTGAAGTCGTTGACGCCGTACCGGTCCTTGATCGACTGCGGCCACGGACCGATGCCGATTCCGGCCTGCATGGGCAGGATGATTGGAGTCCCCATCGGGACGCGCGTCATGCTTTCGACGCCGGCCGCAAAGACCACGTCCTGGGTCCCGCTCATCACCGCCTGGGCGGCAAAATGCACCGCCTGCTGCGAGCTTCCGCACTGGCGGTCGATCGAAACGGCGGGAACGCTGTCGGGAAGCTTCGAGGCCATCACCATGTTGCGGCCGATGTGGAATGCCTGCTCGCCGATTTGGCCGACGCATCCGGCAATGACGTCGTCGACGGCAGCGGGGTCGACCCCCGTGCGCTCGACCAACGCATTGAGCACGGCGGCACCAAGGTCGGCCGGGTGCCAATCCTTCAGCGCACCTTCGCGTTTCCCTCCGGCGGTACGAACCGCATCGACGATATAGGCTTCCATGCGCTTTCCCTACGCCCGTTCGACGGTCGCGAGGAAGTCGTCGATGATGCGATTGAAGTCGGCCGGCTTGTCGAGATTTGCGAGATGCGATGCGCCGGGAATCTCGACGTAGCGCGAACCCTCGATCAGGCTCACCAATTCTTCCGACAATTCGGGCGGCGTAATCGCATCTTCGTCGCCGCAGACCGTCAAGGTCGGCACATCGATCGCAGCCGCGCGCCCGCGCTGATCCGCCAGCCAGACCGCGCGGGCGCCAAGCCGGTACGCGTCCGGATCGATGCGCGCCATCGTGTCGATGACTTCGGTCCGGAGCGCGGCGTCTTCGGATACCATCAGGGCGCCGATCCGCCCCTGGGCGAGGCCGCGCATGTCGTGGCTCGCCGCGATCGAACGGTCGTAGATCGCCTGGCCACGCGGATGGATCGCGAAGCTGTCAGCGATGATCAAGGATGCGCAGCGTCCGGGCGCGGCCGCGTGAATCGCGATTGCCACGACACCGCCCAGCGACAAGCCGCAGACATGCGCTCGTTCGATCCCCAACGCGTCCATCGCCGCGACGATCGACGCGGCGAAATCGTCGCGCGTTGCATCGTTTCGAAACTCGCTCTCACCGTAGCCTGGATAGTCGAATGCAATCGCTCTCCGGCGCTTTCCGAAATGATCCAGTTGCGCCTGCCAGACCGACTTGTCGGAGCCGACGCCGTGCAGAAAGATGATCGGCAGCAAATTGCTGGAGCCTTGCTCGAAATAGCCAATTTGGCCGCGTGAAGTAGCGATCGAAGTCATGCGGCAGACGTGTACGCGGCACCGCCCGTTTGCAACATTACGATTCGCTTGCGGAACGGTTCACGATCCGCTCATCTGCCAAGGCGCACGTGTCGCCGTATCAACTCAAGCCGAGGTATTTGGCGATGCGTAAACTCATTCTTCTCATGCTCCTTGCCGGTGCAGCAAGCCCGGCGCTTGCAGCAGGCCCCGATGATCGCGGCGGCCGCGGTCATCGCGGACAGCAAAGTCAGTCCGACGACAATAAGCAGGCGCGTCCCGCTCCGGCTCCGGCTCCGGCTCCGCGTCCGGAGCGCAACGTCCAGCCCCGCGACAATGGCAACCGTGCAGCGTTCGGCGGCGGCAATTCCGGCAACAACGACATGCCGCGGGTCGAACGCCCGCAGCGCGGACCGGCCGGCGATACCGTCCGCAATTGGCGGCAGGATTCCGGTAACGGCAATGCAAACAACAACGGCACCTTCCAGGAGCGTGTCCGCAAACCGAACGATCGTCCGACGCTACCGGATCGTCCCGCGCTGGAGGGCCGTCACGGCGTTACCGAAAGCGGCGACACCGTTCGCAACTGGCGGCGCGTCAATCGCAACGGCAACGGCGAGCATAACGGCTCGACGATCGAGGACCGCAATGTCCGCACGCCGCCGCAGGGAGCACTGACCGGCCGCGCCGGCGGGACGCGTGGCACGACGCCTCGAATTTTCCGCCCGCAGGACGGACGGGTAAGCCGCACGCCGCTGCAGGGCACGCAGCCCCCGGCGCCGCGCACTGCCGGCCGGTGGCACGGCAATAATGGCTCTAACAACTGGCGGAACGATTGGCGGCACGATCGCCGTTACGATTGGCGCGACTGGCGCCGCCGTCACCAATCCACTTTCCGGATCGGCTTCTACTATGATCCGTTTGGCTGGGATTACATGCGCTACGGCATCGGCTGGCGCCTGTGGCCGAGCTATTACAGCAGCAACTTCTGGCTGAATGACTCCTGGCAGTATCGCCTGCCGCCGGCCTACGGCCCGTATCGCTGGGTCCGCTACTATAACGATGCCCTGCTGGTGAACATTTACACCGGACAGGTTGCGGACGTCGAATACGACTTCTTCTGGTAGACAGCAGAGGTGCATTGAACGAAGGGGCGTTGCGGCCAGTCCGCAGCGCCCCTTTTTCGTGACCAGCCGTCCGCAGCGAAAGTCAGATGATGAAGCTCAGCCTCCGTATCGTTCTTCTCGGCACGTCCATTGCGGCACTGACCGCCTGCGCGACCGCGCCGGGGGCGGCGCCCGAGCCAGCTGCTGCCGTCGCTCCGCCCGCCGCCGAACTGCCGCCCCAGAAGAGCGCGCACGACCGCCTGTTCGACCTGTTCAAGGCGAGCGACGAGGCCTCGCTCGAGCGCAATCCGATCAACGCTATTTACCGCGGCGACCTGCGCTACGCCGATAAGCTGGGCGACAATATCAGTGACGAATATTATGCGGCGGAGAAGGTGGCTGGCGAGCACGACCTCGCCGCGCTCCGCGAAATTCCGCGCGACCAGCTCAACGAGACCGATCAGCTCGCGTACGACACATTCGAATATACGACGAAGGACACGCTGCGGAGCTACGATCCAGACCTTCTAAACCTGACCAAGGTCCGGCCGCTCAACCACTTCTACGGCATCCACACCTTCTACCCGACCTTCGCCAGCGGGAAGGGCGGCGCCCCGTTCAACACGCTCACCGACTACGAAAACAATCTCAAGCGGCACAAGGACTTCGTGGTCTACGTCGACCGGGCGATCGGCCGCTTCAAGGAAGGCGAAGCGTCGGGCGTCGTCGAGACCAAGCTGACCGTCCGCAATATGATCGAGCAGCTCGACACACAGCTTAAGCAGAAGCCGGAGGATTCACCCTATTACGGCCCGATCAAGGAATTTCCCGCAGCAATCGGTGCAGCTGACCGCGAGCGGCTGACGACGGAATATCGCGCCGCGATTACCGACGAGATCTACCCTGCGCTGACCCGCCTGCGCGATTTCTTCAAGAACGAATATCTCGGCCATGCGCGCGACGGCGTCGGCCTGATGTACATGAAAGGCGGCGACCATCTGTACGAATATCTCGTGCAGTCGACGACGACGCTGCCGATGAAGCCGGACGAAATTCACAATCTCGGCCTCAGTGAAGTCGCTCGCATCACGCAAGGCTTTGAGAAAATCCGGCAGGAAGTCGGCTTCAAGGGCAATCTGGCGAAGTTCTTCGACTTCATTCGCACCGACAAGAAATTTCAGCCGAAGAGCCGCGAGGCTTACACGCAACAGTTCTACGCTGTTCAGAAGAAGGTCGAACCCAAGCTTCCGGCTCTGTTCTCGACCATCCCGAAGGCTGGCCTGACGATCACGCCTTACCCGCCCTTCCGCGAGAAGTTCGAGGCCGGCGGATCGTATGAGCCGGGGACGCCGGATGGCTCACGCCCGGGCCATTTCTACTTCAACGCCTACGACCTGCCGTCGCGCAACATCACTGAGGACACGACCCTGTTCCTCCATGAGGGCGAGCCGGGCCACCACTTCCAGATCAGCCTGGCGCAGGAAAATGAGGCGCTGCCGTCCTTCATGCGCTTTGGCGGGAACACGGCCTATGTCGAAGGCTGGGCGCTTTACGCCGAGACCCTCGGCTACGGCATGGGCCTTTACGACGACCCCTACCAACGGTTCGGTACACTTAACGACGAGATGCTGCGCGCGATGCGGTTGGTCGTCGACACGGGCATCCACTCCAAAGGCTGGACCCGCGACCAGGCGATCAGATACATGCTCGACCATTCGGGCATGAGCCGCACCGATGCGACCGCAGAGGTCGAGCGCTACATCGCCATTCCGAGCCAGGCCACCGCCTACAAAATCGGCGCGCTGACCATCCAGCGGCTGCGCGCGAAGGCCGAGTCCGAGCTCGGTCCAAAGTTCGACATCCGCGAATTTCACGCCGAAGTGCTCGATACCGGCGCTCTTCCGCTGCAGATCCTGGAACAGAAGATCGACCGTTGGATCGCGAAGAAAAAGGCTAGCTGACCTCGTCCAGCTCGACGAACGGCGCGAACTTCACCTCGCGTTTGACAAACTGCGTCTCGTACCGCCGCACCGTCGGCGATGAGACAAGGATTTCGTTGCACGCTTTATTAAAGGCCGACATGTCCTCGCAGTCGAACAATGCCATGATGTCGTGCGGACCGGTGATTTCGTAGCAAAACTGGACGCAGGACGCCGCATTCAGCCTTTGTTCGAGCGCAGCCTTGCCCTTGAGATCGGCATGCTCGCTGAGCTGGATCAGCACGATCGCTCGAAGTCGGCGCTCGGTCAGGCGTGGCGAAAGCATCGCAATCGTCCTGGTAATGTGACCGTCCGCCCGGAGACGGCGAAGCCGCCGGGCGATCGCTGACGGCGACAGCGGGACCTTCTCGGCCAGTTGATCGGCCGTCTGACCATCGTCGCGCTGAACGAGGTTGAGCAAGGCGAGGTCGAAGCGATCGAGCATAAGTCCGAGCTTGCCAAATTTTGGCGCGAAGTGAAGCAAAATTGCGCGAAAGATGAAACAGCGACAGCGTAAACTGGCGACCGAGGAGCGTGCTCGGTGCAACAGCTTTCCAAATCCTGTCTGCTGGCAGCAATGCTTTGCTGGGTAGCGCCATTGTCAGCCGAACGGCCCGGCAAGCCGCGAGCGGGCTCAACCGGCTGTCCGGCCGCCCGGGGCGAAAAAGCCAAGGTCCGGATCGGTTCGCCCGTGGTCATGGTTCCGCGATCCGACTTCCTCGGGATGACGCGTGGCTCAAGCCCGGCGCGAAGCCTTTTCCTGCACTAGAAGCCGCCGCCAGAATTTGGCGCCAAGGCGCGCGGAATTGCATGCAAATATCGCAAACTGCTGTTAGTGTGTTATGCAGATGATACAGTAGGATTGCGTTCAATGGCACTGAAGTCTTTGATCCTTGCGGGCGCGGCCTGCATCGGCGCCCCCCTCCTCGCGCAGGCACCCGCGTCTGCTCCGGCGCCGGCCACCGCTGAGCAGTTACGGTCCGCGGCGCTCGACCCCGGCGAGGGGCGAAAGGTCGCCGAATCGCTTTCGAACGAACTCACGGAAAAGTTCGTCATCGCCGAGCAGGGGAAGCAGTATGCCGCGGCCCTTCGCGCCAATGCGGCCGCCGGCCGCTACGATAAGGGCACGCGCGGCGATCTGGCGAAGCTGATCACCGACGACCTCATGGCCGTTCAAAAGGACGGCCATTTGCACCTGTCAGTCGCCGAGCCTGAACCGGCCGGCGGTGGCGGCGGGCCGCCGAAGGATTTCCCGCCCCTGATCCAGTCGGCGAAATGGCTCGCGCCGGGCGTCGCCTACATCCGTCCGAGCGCCTTCTTCTCGACCGATGAGGAGATCGCGGAGGTCGCCGCCTTCATGCGCGACCACAGCAGTGCGAAAACGATGATCTTCGACCTGCGCAATCATCACGGCGGCCGTCTGGGCGAGATGGACGTGATCTTTCCCTATCTGTTTGCGGAGAAGACGCCGCTCGTGAAAATGGAGATGGCGCGCGCGATCTACGACAAGTTCGGCTCACCGTTCGGCGATGCGCCGACCTTGGACTTCGTGAAGGGTGACAGCCGGATTACCGCGACCCACTACGCCGTCCCGGGAACAGCGACGCCTTTGCGGAACGCGAAAATCTACCTGCTGACATCGAACGCGACCGCCTCGGCAGGCGAGCATTTCGCCCTGGCGCTCAAGAGCACCGGGCGCGCCACGCTGATCGGCGAGGCGACCGCTGGCGCCAATCACTTCGGCGGCCCCGGCCCCGTTGATGATCACTTCACGGTCTGGATGCCGGTAGGGCGGACCTACGACATCAAGACCGGTCAGGACTGGGAAGGCTCGGGCGTCGCACCCGACCTCGCCGTCGACCCCAAGCAGTCGCTGGTCGTCGCCCTGGAAAAAGCCGGCTTGTCGCATGCCGAGGCGGTCCGCATCGACGCGACCGAAATTCCCCTCGAACCCGTCCACAAGGACCAGGTGCGCGCTCGCTAGGCGAGCGCTTCGGCGATTAGGCGGCGGCTGTTGTCGATGCCGTAAAGGGCGATGAAACTGCCCATGCGGGGCCCTTGCGAAGATCCGAGCAGGGTCTCGTACAGCGCCTGGAACCAGCCGCGCAGGCTCTCGAACGGATGGCGCTTGCCGACTTCGAACACGATGTTCTGGATTTCCTCGCCACCCGCGCCGGCGGACAGCTTGGCGAGTTCACCGTCGAGATCGCGGAGCGCCGCGGCTTCAACCTCCGTGGGCTTGCGGCGCTTCAGTGTCGGGACGACGAAATCGCGGGCATAATTGAGCGCCAGCCCGATCAGCTCGTCGAGTTCGGCGTGGGTCTCCGCCGACGTGTCCGGCGCATAGCGCTGGACGAACCGCCACGCCGTTTCCTTGTCGTGGATGCCAGGCAGGCTGACGAGGTTGAGCAGTAGGCCATACGTAACCGGCAGAGCCTGGGGTTCGGGCACATTGCCGTTGTGGATGTGGTGCACCGGATTGCCGAGCTGCTGCTCGATCGGCTGGTTCGGATAGTTTCCGCGAAATTGCCAATATTCGTCGACTGCGCGGGGGATCAGCCCGAGATGGAGGCTCTTCGCCTTTTTCGGCTCGCGGTAGATGTAGAATGCGAGGCTCGGCTCGCTGCCATACCGCAGCCATTCCTCGAGGCTGAGGCCATTGCCCTTCGACTTCGAGATTTTCTCGCCCTTTTCGTCGAGGAACATCTCGTAATTGAACCCTTCGGGCGGACGGCCGCCGAGGACTCGAGCGATTTTCGACGACTGGACGACGCTATCGATGAGGTCCTTGCCGGCCATTTCGTAATCGACGCCAAGCGCGATCCAGCGCGCGGCCCAGTCGACCTTCCACTGCAGCTTCGCATTGCCGCCCAGAGCCGACTGCTCGACACGTCCTTCCTCATCTTGAAAGGCGATGGTTCCGGCTTCCGCATCGACCACCTCGACGGGCACCTGCAGGACTCGCCCGGACGACGGCGAGATCGGCAGGATCGGCGAATAGGTTTGCCGGCGCTCCTCGCGCAGAGTCGGCAGCATCACGGCCATCACGCCGTCCCAATTACGCAGAACCTGACGAATCGCTTCGTCGAAATCGCCGCTCGTGTAGCATTCGGTCGCCGACAGAAATTCGTAGTCGAAGCCGTAGCGGTCGAGGAAATGCCGCAGCATCGCATTATTGTGGTGCGCGAAGCTTTCATGCGCGCCGAACGGATCGGGAATCTGCGTCAGCGGCTTTCCGAGATGCTGCGTCAGCATCTCCTGTCCCGGCACATTGTCCGGCACCTTGCGAAGGCCATCCATGTCGTCGCTGAACGCGATCAGCCGGGTTGGCTTGCTGGTCAGCTCCTCATATGCGTGGCGGACGAACGTCGTCCGCGCGACCTCGTTGAACGTGCCGATATGCGGCAGGCCTGAGGGGCCGTAGCCAGTCTCGAACACCATCGGCTTGCCATCGGGCTTGCCGTCCGGCCATCGTTTCAGAAGCTTGCGCGCCTCCTCATAAGGCCAGGCCTTGCTGGCAAGAGCGGCATCGCGAAGTGTGTTGGCGGTCATCGCGGGCGCGTTAGCGGCTGCCGGCCGTATTAGGAAGAACGGGCGATCCTTCGACGGTGGCCGCTTATGACGTTGCCATTTTGTTCACATCGCTTCAGATGAAGCGGTGACTGCCCTCCCGCTGCCCGCACTTCATGCGACCCACGCCGGCATATGGCTCGCCGAGCGTGGGGAGGGCGAGGCGCGCGAAGCGAGCCGCGGAGAGGCGATCGCCCGCGCGGCGGAGACGCCGCACATAATTTTGAACGCGCCCCTGGTCGGGCAGCGCCTGGGCTACCCCGAACTGTCAGGCCTCGACCTGCTGGAACTGTTTGCCTTCATCCATCCAGCGACGTTTGCGGTGCCCACGGTCGCGGGATTGTCCCGAGCTGTCGGGTTAAAGCCACCAAGGGCCGAGGCTGAAGCGGCGGACGTCCTGCGCTCGATCGCCGGCGCGTTGCTCGACGTGCTCGAAAGCCCGGACTGGCGCGAGCGCGAGGGTGCCTGGACGTCGGTTCAGTCGCTGGCGCGGATGGGCTGGGGCTGGGCGCCACTGATCGCGGCTCGGCTCGAACGTCCCGAGCGGGGAGAGCGAATGCTGTTTTCGCGGCTGACCTCGTGGGAAGAAGCGGCCGACCGTCCACCGCCAAGGGCGATCGTGGTGGACCGGACCGCTGCACGCGATCGCCTTCGCAAGCTGACTGGATCGCGATCCGAACTGCGCGAAGGACAGGCGGCGATGGCCGAAGAGGCGACTGCGATCTTCGCGCCGCGCAGCCAGAAGGACGCGCCGAACATGCTCCTCGCTGAGGCCGGGACAGGGATTGGCAAGACACTGGCCTATCTCGCGCCCGCCTCGCTGTGGTCGGAAGCGTCCGGCGGGACGGTCTGGGTGTCGACCTTCACCAAGGCGTTGCAGCGACAGCTTGATGCCGAGGGCCCTCGCCTGTTTTCCGACCCTGACGAGCGCGCACGCAGGATCGTCGTCCGCAAGGGCCGCGAAAACTATCTCTGCCTGCTCAA
>Ga0070665_100008037_pt1 | contig 10684 bp, 10 predicted proteins | sample KBSS13metaG_FD_65862 | JGI IMG/M metagenome (GOLD analysis project Ga0070665, IMG submission 65862) | Switchgrass rhizosphere microbial communities from Kellogg Biological Station, Michigan, USA - KBS S1-3 metaG | ecosystem: Host-associated > Plants > Roots > Rhizosphere > Soil ...
TCTCAGCGCTTTCCCAAGGGAGCCTTACCCTGGCCGACGTACCGCCAATTTCTTGATTTGTCCAAAAGAGTAGTCCGAAAGATACGTTCGTCCTGGCTTTCGCTACGTTGCGTTGCGCATTCGACGTTGCGTAGGTTCACAGCGGCATGCACGGCATTCGTTGTCGTTGCATGGGGAGGGGTCAATGCGGTCACCAAATGTCTTGCACTATGCCGTCACGGTTCTTGCCTTCGCGGCGATGGGCTGCACAAGCTACACTGCGCAGCCGCCCGACAGCGCGGCCGCACTCACCGGGGCGGCCGCGGCCGAATATATGATCGGCCCCGGCGATGGCCTCGACGTCGTCGTCTATTCTGCCCCCGAGTTGAGCGCGACCGGCCTGCCGGTGCGTCCGGACGGGCGCATCTCGATACCTTTGGTCCCCGACATCGTTGCCGCCGGCCGCTCGCCCACCCAGCTCGCCACCGACATCAGGGAGCGTCTGCTGCCCTATGTGTTCGAACCCAATGTCACGGTGATGGTGCGCAACTTCGTCGGCTCCCCGGCGCAGCAGGTACGCATCATCGGCGAGGCCGCCCAGCCGCGCGTCCTCCCCTATCGCGAGGGCATGACCGTTGTCGATGCCGTCATCGAGGCGCGCGGCCTGACCCGCTATGCCGCTGGCAACCGTGCCGAGATCATTCGCCGCGGCGGCCTCGGCGCGGCGCCGAGCACCCTGCGCGTCCGCCTCGACGACCTGATGCGCGGCGGTGACATGCGCCAGGACGTGCCACTTCGCCCGGGCGACACCATCGTAATCCCCCAGGGCTGGTTCTGAACAGTGGGCGCCATCGACCTCGTCCGCCGCTACTCCGCCTCGGCCTGGCAGCACCGCTGGAAGGCCGTGGCGCTGATCTGGGTGGTGGCGCTGCTCGGCTGGACCGGCGTGCGCATGCTGCCGGACCGCTACGTCTCCACCGCACGCATTTATGCCGATGCCGACGCCGTGCTCGGCATGCTGCTGCGCGGCATCGCCATGGATAATTCCCCCGCTGCGCAGGTCGAGGTGCTGCAGCGCACCCTGGTTAGCCGCCCGAACCTCGAACGGATGGTGGACCGCTCCGCGCTGTCGCAACGCGTCACCGACGGCGCCGACCGCGAGAAGACTATCGATGCGCTGGCCCGCGACCTCCGCTTCGCCAGCCAAGCCCGCAACCTGTTCACCGTGGAGTATCGCGACACCGATCCGCGCATCGCGCACGACGTGGTGCAGCAGGTGGTGGACCTGTTTCTCGAGCTGGCCAGCGGCTCCGACCGCCGTCAGATGGAGAATGCCCGTGGCTTCCTGCTACAGCAGCTTGCCGCATATGAGCAGCAGCTGCGCGAGGCAGAGCGGCGCCGCGCGGAGTTCACCGCGCGCTATCAGGATCTGCTCACGGTCAACGGCAGCACCTCGCGTCTCGATGCCGTGCGCACGCGCATCCATGCCATGCGCGGCGAATTGTCGGATACGATCAGCCACCGCGACCTGCTGAAGCAGCAGATCGCCGGCATGCCCGAGTCGGCGCCCCCCGCCGGCGCCGCTGCTTCCACCGCCGAGGCGGAGCAGCGTCTGATAATCCTGCGCCAGCGCTACACCGAGCTGCACCCGGAAGTAACGGCGGCGCGCGGCGCGCTCGAGGCTGCCCGCGTCGTGGGCAGCAGCCGGCGCACCCCCGCTGGTCCGCCCGGCCCCAATCCGATGCGCGAGCAGGTGCTGGTGCGCATCGTCGATACCGACTCCCAGATTGCGTCGCTGGAACGCCAGCTGCGCGACCTGGCGGCGGAGAGCGACCGGCTGGAGGAAATGGCGCGCAACGCGCCGGAGGTACAGGCGCAATTCGCCAATCTGGATCGCGACTACAACGTCATCCGGCGCAACTACGAGGAACTGCTGGCCCGCCGCGAGTCGTTGAACATTGCCGAGGCCGCTCGCACCGGCTCGGACCGTGTGACGCTCGAAGTGGTCGATCCGCCGACCCTGCCGACCAGCCCGGCCAGCCCCAACCGCCTGCTCCTGGCGGCTGGAGTGCTGCTTGCGGCGCTCGGTGCCGGGGGCGCGCTGCTCTTCTTGCTGGTGCAGCTCGACACCACCTTCTATACGCTGCGCGAGCTGCGCCGCATCGGCCCGCCGGTGCTCGGCACCATTTCCGCCCCGTTGCGCAGCCGGTTGCGCGGCGCGGACGCCGTGCTCCTGGCCTTCTGCCTGCTGCCGCTTCCTCTCGGACTCGTCGTTGCGGCTATCGGGCCGCTCAACTTCATGGCAAAGTTCGCCGCATGAGCCCCACCGTCCCTCGGCGTTCCCATCTGGTCGAGCGTGCTGCCGATGCGGCCCGCGCCGCCATCGCGGCCGAGGCGCCCCTCGCACGCGCGCCGCGGCCACCTCTGGCGCCAGTGGAGACTAGTTCCGCGACGGTCGAAGTGGTGCCGCCGCCGGCCCCCCAGAGCCATGCCGCCGGCCCGCTCCGCCGAAACGAGTTCCCGCCGGTTACGCGCGATCTGCTGCTTCGGGCCGGCCTGGTCGATGAGGCTGGCCGTGCGCAGGAGGAGATCGCACTGGTCCGTGAGCAGGTGCTGCGCACCGTCGAGGCCACGCCTCTGGCCGAGGGGCGGCAGCCGCGACTGGTGATGATCACAAGCACTCGCAGTGGTGAGGGCAAAACTTTCGTCGCACTGAACCTCGCCGCAAGCATCGCCGAAGGGGCGCATCGCCCCGTGATCTTGGTGGATGCCAACCGAGGTGCCGACTCGCTCACCAGCCTTCTCGGCCTGCGCAGCGCATCGGGACTCGAGCAGCTGCGTGACACAGACGACCCCGACCCCGTCGGGCTGCTGCGGCGCACCGAAGTTCCCGATCTGTTCGTGCTGCCGTATGGCACAGCCCAGCCTTCCGGCGTGCGGGGAAGTGCCATGGCCGGGGCTCTGCTTCATCTCGCCGGGCGGCTGACGGACCATATCATCCTCATCGATGCGCCGGCCTGCCTGGAATCCAGCATCGCCGGCCTGCTCGCTGGGGCGGCCGGCCAGATAGCGCTGGTGGTGGAGGCGGAACGCACCAAGCGGGCGGAGGTGGAAGCGGCCCTCGACATCCTCGATGCCTGTCCGACGCTGCAACTTCTGCTGAACCGCTCGGCGCTGCAGGTCAGCGACGGATTCAGAGGCTCGGTGCCGAACTCAGGCGATGTGGCGGTCGGTGCCCACCAAGCCTGATGCCACCCTGCCGGCCAGCCTGGTGGCAGCGTTGCTACTCGCTCTGCCCGCCGCCGCGCAGACCGCCCCACCGGCGAATAGCGTGACGCCGAAGGCTGGTGTCACCAACGACGGCGCCGCCACGCCGGCGGCCACACCAGCTCTCGAATCGCCGGCGCTTGGCCCGCTTGATGGCCGCGACACCCCGCTCCTCATCCGCCCGCCGGAAGGCGGCACACTGCCGGGCTTCGCGACCACCGCGCCGGGTCTCGGTGCCAGCGGCATCAGCGCGTCCGATCTCGGCAACCGGCCCTACGCCATCCGGCCCTCGATCGGCGTCGGCGTTCTCGCAACGGACAATCTGTTCCAGTCGAGCTACTACCGGCGCAGCGACATCGTCACCACCATAGCGCCCAGCATCGAAGCAGCGATTTCCACGATTCGCATGTCCGGCTCGCTGCGCTACGCACCTGCGCTACGCCTCTACGCCAACAACTCCGATCAGAACGGCGTGGACCAAGTTGGCGACGGCCAGTTCCTCGCCGCGTTGATTCCCGGCGCACTTTATCTCGACGTGCGCGGGTCAGCCAGCGTGCTGCCGGCCACGGCCGGGCTGATCCCCGGCAGCGGTCAGGTCGTCGCCGGGGGCAACACCGTGCAAACCTACACTACACAGGTCACGCCCTTTCTGGTGCACCGCTTCGGCAGCGCCGCCTCATCGCAGCTCGGCTATTCCTTCCAATATTCCCGGCAGGCCGGAGCCGCTTTCAACAACAGCGACCTGGCCGGCTTCGATTCGACCGCAAACTTCACCGCGCATCGCGGCTTCGCGGTGCTGCGCAGCGGCGAGGATCTCGGCCGCCTGGCGCTGCAGGCGCGCGTTGACGGCACGTGGTATGTCGGCGACGGCATTTATGACGACGCCCACAACTTCGTCGCTGGGCTTGGGGCGCGCTACGCCATTCTCCGAAGCGTCGCCGTAGTCGGCGATATCGGCTATGAGAATCAGCAATATGCCGGCACAAATCCGCTCAGCATCGAGGATGCTATCTGGTCGGTCGGGCTGCGGCTGACGCCGAGCCCGGATTCCATCGTCATCGTCCGCTACGGCCACCGGAACGGATTCAATTCCTTCAGCCTGAATGCGGGCGTGGCCGTCGGTGTGCGCACCAGCCTTTTTGCCACCTATAGCGACACTCTCGGCACGTCGCTGACCCAGGGCCAAAATCTGCTCGCCACCACCACCACCGATGCGCTGGGCAACACGGTGGACAGCCAGTCCGGCGCGCCGGTCGTGCTGATCAACTCCTTCCTCGGCCTGTCCAACACGCTCTACAGAATGCGCGTCGGCACGGCATCGCTGAGCCATTACTGGCCGCGCGACGGCTTCACCCTTTCCGGCACCTGGCAGACCCTGGACCCCGTCACCTCCGCCAATGGCCCCTTGCCTGCCAGCTCCAACGGGATCTATGCGACCTTCAATTGGGCGCATGAGTTCTCGCCGAACACCACCGGGGTGGCGACGGTGCAGTATGGGCGCGCCAGCCTCGGGCAAACCGGCTCGGGTGGCGCCAGCTTCGGGCAAACCGGCTCGGGTGATTCGGATACCTATGCTCTGGCGGCAACGCTGTCGCACCGGCTGAGCGAAACGCTCACCACCAGCATTCAGGTCGCCTGGACCAGCAGCACCTCCTCGCAGGCGGGCCTGGGCTACACGCAGGGCGTCATTCGCGCCGGCTTGCGACGAACCTTCTGAGGCAGCGCCATGAATCTCGACCAGTACGGATTCCGCGAGCCGCCCTTCCGGATGACGCCGGATGTGAGGCTGTTCTTCCCCAGCACGGCGCACGGCCGGGCCTATGCGCATCTGCTCTACGGCCTGTCGCAGCGCGAGGGCTTCGTTGTCGTCACCGGCGAGGTGGGCTCTGGCAAGACCACGCTGATCGAACGGCTCTGCGCCGAATTCTCCGCCAAGGACCATGCCATGGCGCGGGTGATGACGACACAGGTCGAGCCCGTAGAGCTGCTGCGCCTCATCGCCATCGCCTTCGGCGCCCCGGCCGAGGGCGGCAAGGCGGAGCTGTTGCATGGCATCATCGCCGCGCTCCGCCGCGGCGTTGCCGAAAGGGGCCGGCGGCAAGTCCTCATCGTGGACGAGGCGCAGGCCCTGCCGGTCGCCTCGCTCGAGGAGCTGCGCATGCTTTCCAACGTGACCGAGGGCGCACATGCACTGCTGCAGGTGCTGCTGCTGGGCCAGCCGCAGCTGCGCCACACCCTGGCGCGGCCGGATCTCGACCAGCTCCGCCAGCGCGTCCTCGCCGCCTATCACCTCGCCGCCCTGACGCGGGAAGAGACGCATCTCTACGTCCGGCACCGCATGACCTCGGTCGGCTGGACAGGCTATCCCGCCTGGGAGGAGACGGCACTCGACTTGGTGCACGAGCATTCCGGCGGCATCCCGCGCCGGATCAACCGGCTCTGCGCGCGGGTGCTGGTTGCCGGCGCATTGGAACACGCCGCGGTGCTGACTGCCGAACTGGTCAGCATCACCGCAGAGGAGCTGAAGCAGGATCTCGGCGCGATCTGCGCCGAGCCCCCGCCGCCAGCTGGCCAGGAGGATCGCGCCGCGTTGCGCACCCTGGCCGATCGCCTGGGCCAGCTGGAACGCGCGATAGGGGGACGCGAGCACAAGCCGCGCCGCCTGCGGAAGCTATGGGGGTTCGCCACCCTTGGAGGCCGCCCATGAACCCGCTTCGCAACGCCATGTCCGTCGATGTGGAGGACTGGTTCCAGGTCCAGGCCTTCGCCGGCATCATCCCGCGTGACAGCTGGGACGCGCGCGAGCGACGCGTAGAGGCGAACACTCATCGCGTGCTCGACCTCTTCGCCGCCGCAGACGTGCGCGCCACCTTCTTCACCCTGGGCTGGGTAGCCGAACGGCACCCGGCCCTGGTCCGCCGTATCGTTGCCGAGGGTCACGAGTTGGCAAGCCACGGCCATGGCCACGAGCAGGTGCATGCCATCGGCGAGGCTGCCTTCCGTGCAGACATTCGCCGCGCTCGGGCCATCCTGCAGGATACCGGCGGCGTGCCGGTGATCGGCTATCGCGCCCCAACCTTCTCGATCAGTGCGAGGCACACCCCGTGGGCGCATGCGGTGCTGGCCGAGGAGGGCTACCGCTACTCCTCCTCGGTTTTCCCGGTACGCCATGACCTCTATGGCGACCCCGATGCGCCACGCCGGCCGCACCGGCCGCGCCCGGACGGCGTCGCGGAGATCCCCATGACGACCGTGCGCGCCTTCGGGCGCAGCCTGCCCTGCGCCGGGGGCGGCTGGTTTCGCCTGCTGCCCTATGGGCTGACGCGCAGCGGGCTGCGCCGCGTCAACGCTACCGAAGGCCGGCCCGGTGTCTTCTACTTCCATCCTTGGGAGATCGACCCCGGCCAGCCGCGCACCGAGGGAGCTGGGCGGCTCTCGCGCTTCCGCCACTATGTCGGGCTGCGCAGGATGGAAGCGCGGTTGGTGCAGCTGCTGCGCGACTTTCGCTGGGGCCCTATGGACGAGGTATTCGGCGCCGCAATCGCCGAGCCGCATCTCGAGGTGGCCTGATATGCCGATCCGCATTCGCCCCCTCGACGAGACCAACGCTGGCGCCTGGGATGCTTTCGTGCGTGCCCGACCGGAGGGCAGCTTCTTCCACCTCTCAGCCTGGGCGCGGGTAATTGCACAGAGCTTCGGGCATTCCACCCATTACGTGCTGGCCGAACAGGATGGCGCGGTGGTCGGCGTGCTGCCGCTGGTGCGCATGAAGACTCTGCTGTTCGGCGATCTGCTCGCCTCCACGCCCTACTGCGTCTATGGCGGCGCACTGGCCGCCACGCCAGAGGGCGGCGCCGCGCTCGATGCGCATGCCTTCCAGCTGCAGGCCAAGCTCCGCACACCCTGCCTGGAATATCGCCGCCTTGGTGCGGCTGACCCGGGCTGGGTGGAACGGCCGGCACTTTACTACACTTTCCGCAAGCCGATCGCCGCTCTCACCGGCAACGAGGCCAAGGACATGGCGGCCAATATCCCGCGCAAGCAGCGCGCCGAGGTGCGCAAGGGGCCGAAGCGCGGCCTCGAGACCCGCACCGACCGCGATGTCGAGACGCTTTTCCGAGTCTATGCGGAAAGCGTGCGCAACCTCGGCAGCCCGGTCTTTCCCAAACGGTATTTCCGCGCGCTGCTCGAGGCTTTCCCCGAGGAATCCGACGTTACCACGGTGTGGCACAATGGCCAGGCGGTCTCCTCCGTGCTTTCCTTCCATTTCAAGAAGGAGGTACTCCCCTATTACGGCGGCGGCACGCGGGGAGCGCGCGGCCTCGCTGCCGCCGATGTGATGTACTGGGAGGTGATGCGCCATGCCGCGCAGGACCGCGGCGCCACGATGTTCGATTTCGGCCGGAGCAAAGCCGATACCGGCGCCTTCGCCTTCAAGAAGAATTGGGGCTTCGAGCCGGAGCAGCTTCACTACTGCTACCGCCTCGCACCCGGCGCGAAGGTGCCGGACAACAATCCAAACAACCCGAAATACCGCTACTTCATCTCGGCCTGGAAGCGGCTGCCCTTGCCGGTGGCCAACGTGATCGGCCCGCATCTGGTACGCGGCCTAGGGTAAGCACATGGGCAGGCCGCGGCTTTTATTCCTCGCGCATCGCATCCCCTATCCGCCCGACAAAGGAGAGAAGATCCGCGCCTGGCACATGCTGGAGCATCTGGCGCGGGACTGGGCGGTGGATCTCGGCTGCATGGTGGACGATCCGACGGACGCCCAGCATTTGTCCGTGCTGCGCAGCTGCTGCGCGGAGGTCCATGCCGCGCCGGTGACGCGCAGCGGACGCATGGCGCGCACCCTGTTCGGCACGCGGCCCGGACAACCGCTGAGCCTCGCCTGGTTCCACGAGCCCGGCCTCGCGCGTTGGGTGCGCGCCGGCCTCGAGGCGAGGCGCTACGACGCGGTGCTGGCCTATTCCTCGGCCATGGCGGCCTATGTACCGCCAGGGCCTGGCGGGCCGCTCCGCATCCTCGACATGGTGGATGTGGACTCCGAGAAATGGCGCGCCTACGCCGCCTCGGACAGCGGCCCGAAGCGGCTTGTGTGGGCGCGGGAGGCGCGCACCCTGCTGGCTTTCGAGCGCCGTGCCGCGGCACAATTCGATCGCACCTTGCTGGTCTCGATGCAGGAGGCGCAAGCATTCGCGACTCTCGCGCCCGAGGCCGCGTCGCGTATTGACTGGGTGGAGAATGGCGTCGATGTCGCGCGCTTTGATCCGGAATGCGACTGGCCCGATCCCTTTGCGGCCGGATCACCCGCCATCGTCTTCACCGGCACCATGGACTACCGCCCGAATGTCGAGGCGGTGAGCTTCTTCGCCACCGAGGTGATGCCGCGCCTGGCGTCACTTTCGCCGGCGCCGCACTTCCACATCGTTGGCGCCAATCCATCGCATGCCGTGCAGGCCCTCGCCGCATTGCCGCACGTTCACGTCACGGGCGGCGTGCCGGATATGCGGCCCTACCTGGCCCACGCGGCGGTGGCGGTAGCGCCGCTGCGCATCGCGCGCGGCATCCAGAACAAGGTGCTGGAGGCGATGGCCATGGCGCGCCCCGTCGTCGCCTCACCGCAAGCGCATGAGGGCGTGCGGGCTGTTGCCGGGCGCGATCTTCTGGTGACGGATGGCGCGGAAGCCATGGCAGCGGCGGTGACGCAGGTGCTGGCTGGCAGAATGCCCGGTCTGGGCACCGCAGCACGCGCCGCCGTGCTGGCGCGGCATGACTGGAGGGCCACCCTGGCGCGGCTGGACGACATCATGGCGGCAGCCTCCCGAACCAAGGCGGCCTGAGCCGGACGCTGAGCGCCGCCCTCCGGACCATCCGCTACGGAGTCTGCGACGTGCCACGAAGAATTGGCACGAGCCCGAGCGATCGAGCGAAGCGTTTTCGGCAACCTCTCGCATCTGCCGATGTCTTGGTCGACATGGTCCGCCGCGGCCTGCGTGGCAAGGCGTTCGTACCGGCGGGCGAGCGCTTCCAGATCGTCGCCTCCAAGTCGCACGGCAACAGCGTTGCCGTGCTGCGCGCCAGCGCCGGCTCGACCTGGCCCGGCTGCTCGGCGCGCGGTCCAGTCGCGAGGCCGACCTGGTCATGGCCATGATCGCCGCCCGCATCGTGGCGCCCCATACCAAGCTGGCGACCACCCGCTGGTGGCAGAGACTCGCACCCTGGCCGGGGATCTCGCCGTGGCCGATGCCGGGGATGACGAGCTTTACGGCGCCATGGATTGGCTGCTCGCCCGCCAGGACGCGATTGGGCACAAGCGAACAGCCCGCCACTCGCCGCGGGCGGCTTGGCACTCTACGATCTGACCTCGAGCTACGTCGAGGGAAGCCGCTGCCCGCTGACTCCTCGCGGCTACAGCCATGACGGCAAGAAGGGCAAGTTGCAGGTCAACTGGGGGCTGCTGGCGGACCGGCGGGCGGCTGCCCGGTGGCGGTCTCGGTGTCCAAAGGCAACAGCGCCGACCCCGCGACCCTGCTGCCGCAGGCCGAAGGCTTCAGCTGGATCACGGCGCTGAATAGCAGCCAAATCCGCAGCCTGCTGCACGACGGCGCGGTGCCGATGGACCTGTTCGGCGAGCGCAACCTACTCGAGCTCGCCCCCCCCCCGACTTCCCGGGCGAGCGCCTCGTAGCCCGCCGCAATCCCACCCTCGCCCCACGGCGCGCCCACAAGCGAGCGGCTCTGATCGTGGCCACCACCGCCGAGCTCGACAAGGTCCGTGCCATGGTCGCGCGCGGGCGCGGCGGCGCCCTCATCGGCGTGCGCGTCGGCAAGGCGGTCAACAAGTACAGGGTCGCCAAGCACTTCGAGCTGACGATCGAAGAGGCCAGCTTCGGCTTCACGCTGCGCCACGACAAGATCGCCGAGGAAGCCGCGTCCGGTGGCCTCTATTTCATTCGCACCGGCCTCAAGAAGCCCCGCATGAGCGCCGACGATGCGGTCCGCAACTACAAAGACGCTCACAGCCGCGGAACGCGCCTTTCGCTCTCTCAAGACCGTCGACCTCGAGGTCCGCCCGATCCACCACCGCCTCAAAGACCGCGTCCGCGCCCGCATTTTCCTGTGCATGCTCGCTTGCTATGTCGAATGGCGCATGCGCGAGGCGTGGCACGAGCTGATGTTCGCCGACGAGGAGCAGAGACGCTCGGCGCACGCGCGATCCCGCCCCGCCCCCAAGAAGATCGCCTCACGCACGCGGCCCGACGGCACGCCCCTCCACTGCTTCCGCACTCTGCTCGCCGGGTTCTCCACCATCGTCCGCAACACCCGCCGCATCCCCGGCAATGCCACCCTCCCGACCTTCGATATCCTGACCACCCCCAACTCCCTCCCGCGGGGCGCAGCCGAACTCATCGACGCAATCGTCCCGTAGTCAGAAA
>Ga0070665_100008041_pt1 | contig 10682 bp, 18 predicted proteins | sample KBSS13metaG_FD_65862 | JGI IMG/M metagenome (GOLD analysis project Ga0070665, IMG submission 65862) | Switchgrass rhizosphere microbial communities from Kellogg Biological Station, Michigan, USA - KBS S1-3 metaG | ecosystem: Host-associated > Plants > Roots > Rhizosphere > Soil ...
AGTGCCATCCTAAGTGCCTTCAGCGCCTCGATGCTGACGTTCATGGTGTTCGTGATGTCATCCCTGCTGCTTGTCGTTCAGCTGGCCAGCGCCCAAATGACACCGAGGATCATCGCGCCAGCCTTCCAGCACCGGGCCGTTCGTATCGCGCTCTGCCTTTTCGTGTTTGCCTATATTTTTTCACTCGGCGTTCTAGGTCGCGTTTCCAATGAAGTGCCGCAACTTGGGGTGCTAATCGCCATATTGGCCAACATCACTAGCATCGCGTCGTTCTTATACTTCATTGGCTCTTTGGGCATGTCGTTACGGCCGATCGTGATCATCGCGAATCTCGCTGCATCCGCTCGTAGATCAATCCTTGACGTTTACCCATCTTCCTTGAGTTCGCAGCCAGAGCCGATTGCGACAAAGCCTGGGATAGCACCTTTCCGCGTAATAAACCATTCCGGCCGATCGGGCGTCCTCATGGCCGTCGACATCGAAGGCCTGGTCGAAATCGGGGCAATCAACGATTGCCTGATCGAACTCCTGCCTCGTGTCGGAGATGACGTTTCAGAGGGAGATGCTATTTTCAACCTCTACGGGAACCGTGCACCTGAATCAGAGCTGCTTGCCCATTCGATCGCGATCGGCTCCGAACGAACCCTTCAGCAAGATCCGGTGTTCGCGTTCCGCGTGCTGGGTGAAATCGCCTGCCGGGCGCTATCTCCTGCGATCAACGATCCGGCTACGGCAGTTCTCGTGCTCGACCAGCTCCAGCACCTATTGTTCCGCGTAGGCCAGCGGCAACTTGATGCCGGCGTATACAGCGACGGAAATAAGCAGGTTCGGTTGATCTGTTCGACACCAGATTGGGAAGATTTTGTAACCGTAGCGGTCACTGTAATTCGCCGTTACGGCGCTGGCAGCCTTCAAGTGGCGCGGCGACTTCGTGCAATGCTGGATCATCTTCTTACGACGCTGCCCCCTCTGAGGGCTGAACCTTTGCGGGAAGAACTCCGACTGCTGCATCTCGACGTCATTACCAACTTTATTGATCTTCACGAAAGAGCCAGAGCAGAAATTGGTGATTTCCAAGGCGTCGGGGGTCGAAAAATTAACAGGACCGCCGGCGTACGCAACTAATTGGATCCGTCAATAATGTTAAATAGCTGTCATTAGTGCTTATCTTCGGGGCCTTCTTTTGCTGACAGTCATTCCCGGATGCGGCTTCACAAAGTTTCTCGGCGTGGATAGAGCAGCCTGCGGTGGTGGCCAGGCGTGCAAAAGTAGAAGCCCGCGGGCGAGCCGCCGGCGCCGCTAGCGGATTGGCCGATCGATCGCCTACGGAACTGGGCAGCGACGGCGAACGAGCCGCTGCGAGCGGAGAATCTGGAAGCGGTACGACTCAGCGTGAACTGCGGCCGCCCCGTCAGCGAGGCCGAGTGGATGATAAAGACTGCCAACCAGCTAGGGCTTGAGAACACGCCTCGATCGCTGGGAGACCGCGGAAAGCGGCCGCCGCGTCGAAAGGACGAATGACTCCTGCGCAATCAGCTTGCCGGGCAAAGCGCATTTATCTTGGCTGGAGCGGATCGAAAGTCGTTCCAAGAAGTGCGTGACATCGCCCGCATCTGGCATTCAGCCGTTCAACATCGGCGGTCATTCGATTCTTAGCATTACATACCCAGCATTTGCAAGTCTTCGCAGTTGCCTCGGCAGTCGCGGCTGACTGGAACGTTTTGAACTGTTCCGAATCGCAAAAGAAGAGTGTTGTCGTCGAGGCGGTCAGCATTTCGTAGGCTTGGTTGACCGCTGCCATTTCCTTTTCCGCCAACCGTCGTCGTCTCACTGGGTTCAAATAGCGCACCGGGCGTGTGACGCGGCGGTTCGTCATAGTGCTGTCGATCCGCCTGCGTGGCCGACATCTTTCCAGCCGCCGCGGGAAGAAGATCGGCCATGATCGTGTTGACCTTGGCCATCATCCCGACTTTCGTCGCCCGGGTAGGTTTGACCGCCGCGTCCAAGATCGCCTCGGCAACCTGTTTCGGCTCGATCATTGGCGTCGGTAGTCTCGGCTCCTGAGCCATGTAGTTCCTGGCATGTTGCGGGTATGGCGTGTTGACGGCAGTAGGCTGAATCAGCGTGATCGAGACGGGCGACTTATCAACTTCTTCGATCTCCACGCGCAGCGCGTCGGTAAATCCTTTCACTGCATGCTTAGATGCAGAATATGCTTCAGGGGGGCCGACCTCTTGCGGAATAGCGTTCGGAGAACTCCGAAGTTTCGGCTCTCCCGAAAGCCGAGCTATTTCTCGCGAAACCCTTGTCCAGTCCGACGATGCTTTTTGGATGTACGAATCCACTCCCGCTAAGTGCCGCTTGGTAGTTCCCATCCGCCCAACCTTGCGGGGCAAGGTCACGTTGCCGGTCACTATGTCGTAGATCAGCCAAGGTCCGCGACGCTTCGCAGCGTAGAATCGATACCAGACACCCAACGTAAGTCCGAGACAGGTGAGCAGCCCGATCGCTATGAAAGCGTTCGGGAGGGGTCAGCGGAGTAGAAGCGATCCGCCGCGTCCCAGCGTTACTCCCCAACACATGCCGACTATACCCAGTGCTAGGAATAGATTGATGCTCACAATCATGACGATCGGCAGTGGCGCAGGGTCAATTCTAAACTCATGTTCGTCGCAGTAGGTGATCGCCGTCCGCTGATTGCTATACACGCCGCGACCGATGATGAACTTCTCGGGATCGATATTTGACGGGGGCTTTGTCATGACGCGAGATAGTCGAATAACGCAAATTCGTTCAGCGGCCGGGGCCGCGCCCCGACGCTTTCGAACTACGGTAACACCGCCGCCGCGGTCCGCTCCAACGGCGGGTTATGCGACCGCGACGGCCGCACCGATTCCCCAAAGAAAGCCATATATGTTGAGTAACGGCACGGCGATGAAAATCGCCAACGCTACCCACAATGCGGTCGACTTTTTTGACGAGCACACTAGCACAATTCCAACGACTGCGGCGATCCAGCTAAGGAGATAAGCAATCAGGAACGGAACAGCCAGTGCATCGCTAAACCCAAGGCGTGGGTTCACAAACATCGCGAACCACATCAGGATGTCCGGCACGCAAAGAGCGAACGCGGCAACGATGCTCCGAGGCCAAACGGCTGGCGTCGGCACCTTTGAAGCGTAGTCGATAGTAGTGCTCGCCACAGGTCGCATAACGTAATGCCGATCAGTGGCCGAGCCGCCACCGTCCCGACTCTCGAACCACAAGAAGCTTGCCCGCCGGCTCGGTCCACTGCATTGGTGGGTTATGCGACGGCCGGTCCGCCGCGGTCCGAGATCTCGCCGCATTCGGGACACCGCTGGCTCGACGCACGAAGATCGTACCCGCAGACGGCGCATCGACCCTCATGTATTCGTCGCCTTCGGACGCGCTCGTGTACAAATCGCCTTGTCCATAATACCGGCATCAACGACGCCCCGAGTGCGATGAACCAAAGAGGCAAGACCAAGCTCCAACAACTTGCTTGCATTGACAACGATCCATACAAGATGTTCGGATCCTGATATATCACCCCATCGTTGTACGGAATACGCTCCAGCGCCGCCGCGGCCGGTAATGTCCCCCGCTGCATCCCATTCAGCTTCCCCCGATCTGGTCCGCCGTGAGCATCGAGCCTTCACCTTCCGGCGTCGCCAGCGGTTCGTTCTGATACTCCGCGCGGAACGCCGCCTCGCCATGGTCGAGGCGAAGGTTCATGTTCAGTGTTAACCGGCCCATCGAGTGCGTCGTGTTAAGCTGTTGGGTCACGGAAACGAACGACACCTTGTGCTGCTCGAAGACCTGCATCATGCGGGCAAAGTCCATGAGCGATCGACTGAGGCGGTCCACTTTGTACACCACGACGCAGTCCACCTTGCCGGCCTGAATGTCCTTCATGAGACGCCCTACCGCCGGTCGGTCTAGATTCCCGCCTGTGAACCCCCCGTCGTTATAGTGTTCGGGCAGGCAAATCCACCCTTCGTGCTTCTGGGCCGCGATGAACGCTTCGGCGCTTTCTCGCTGCGCGTCGAGGGTGTTGAACTCCTGCTGGAGCCCCTCTTCGGTGCTTTTGCGTGTAAATCGCACAACGGATGGGGCGAGCGATGTCGGGAGCGGTCTTTTTCACTTGTTTCCTTTCAAGCCGAAGAAGCCGTAGCCGTTCCAGTGCGATCCGGTGACCGCCTTGGCTACCGCGCTGAGTGAGCGATAAATCTGGCCCTCGTATTCAAAGCCGTTCGGCAGGACCATGACCTGAATCGTCTGGCCACGGTATTGGCGGGTGAGCATGGCGCCGGGCATTGGCAGGCGATTGTTGGTGTGTGGACCGGTTGCCAACACGCCTATCACGGTTCGCTCCGGAGCCGGGGCCGCCGATTTGATCCCCGGCATCGTCATGCGGATATCGGCGTCGCGGGCGAGTTCGGCAGAGCGCGGCCGACTTCGCGTTCCTGCTGTACGGGCTGCATTACCTGACAGACGACGGCGTGATGGCGATCATTCTGGCGCACAACGTGCTGTTCCCGTCGGCGGAGGGAGATAGAATGCCTCCTCCACACGACAAGGCGAGCGGTGGAGCCACCGTATGGGAGAAACGCACCGTGGAACTGATCGGCGCCGACAGAAACACCCGGCCGCGCCGCGAGGCCCGGCAGGAAGCGGATCGCTCGTTGCCCGGTCAGTCCGGAACATAAAAAGGTAGAACCGTATGGGAAGAGCATTCGAAAGACGCAAAGCCTCCATCTTCAAGACGGCGGCCAACAATTCAAAGCTGTATTCCAAATACAGCAAGCAGTTGTACGTGGCGGCCAAGAACGGCGTCCCCGACCCGGCACAAAACCCGTTCCTGCGCAGCATCGTTGAGAAGGCCAAGAAGGACAATGTGCCGAGCCACGTGATCGACAAGGCGATCCAGAAAGCCGCCGGCAAGGGAGGTGAAGACTTCCAGTCCGTGCGTTACGAGGGGTTCGGCCCCGGCGGCGCGCTGATCATCGTCGAGTGCCTGACCGACAACAACCAGCGCACGATCGCCGAAATCCGCAGCTATTTTGTGAGAGCGAACGCCAAGCTGGCGGCCACCGGGTCGGTGATGATGTCGTTCGACCACCTGGCGGTCATCTCGTTCAAGGGGGACTCGGAGGAGAAGGTGATCGAGGCGCTGTTCGCCGCGGACGTCGCCGTCGAAGACGTCGAGAGCAAGGACGGCGTCATCACGATCTTCACACCGCCAGCCGAGTTCTACAAGGCCAAGACGGCTGTGCTCGAAGCGATGCCGGGCGTTGAACTGGACGTGCAGGAGATCACGTTCATCCCGCACGACACGAAGACGCTCGGTGCGGACGATCTGGCAACGTTCGAGAAGTTTCTGCATACGCTCGACGAGAACGAGGACGTGCAGGAGGTCTATCACAACATCGTGCTGCCGTAATCTGCGGCAGGCGGGAGGGGCAAGCGGCAGAACCAGCTGACGTAAGCCCATATCGCCAGGATCATCGAGACGTACAAGAGGCGCCCGAATCAGATCGAACGCTACGCCCGCCGGGTGGACTTGAAGGAGATTCTGGAGAATGACTTCAACCTGAACATCTCCCACTATGTCAGGACAGCCGAGGCGGCGGCGGCTATCGACCTAGCCGCGAAGCGACGGCGAAGCACAATAAGGTCTTGAAAGAACTCGGCCTGCCGCCGTTGCCATAGCCAGATGCTCAATTGCGCCGCTAATCGACGATTCGGGTTGGTCGCATCATTGGCAGCCGATCGGAATAAGGTCGTTAACTGGCGCCTCAATTGAGGCCAGAGAATCGGAGCCGTCCTTGGCTGTGCTGGAATTCACCTTGGGCGTGCGCTCTCCGTCCGCTTGCACGAGTTCGGGCAGTGACCGCAGGAACGTGACCAGCCCACGCGGGTCGATCGCGCGGGAGTAGTCAGAGTCGGAGCGGATTGTGAGGTACCACGACATGGTCTCGGGCCGGATAACGTAATGCCGATCAGTGGCCGAGCCAGCGCCGCGCCGACTCTCAAATCACAAGAAGCTTACCCGCCGGCTCGGTCCACTGCAGCGGCGGGTTATGCGGCACGGTCACCAGCCGAGGCTAGTGAAGTAGGTTCGCCAAAACATCATCACGCCCGCGGCGATGCCGACGCCGAGCGGCACGATTCCGTACCGGACGCCCTTCGCGCCGATCGTCATCAGCGAAGCGACGACAAGCGCGGGCGCCAGCAGGTACTGAAGAAGCCCGGCGCTCCCCACGAAATCACGGAGCGAGTTGTTCGCCCGCTCCCGCCTGCTCTCCGAATCCAACTGACTCTGTTCAGCGACCGTCAACGGGCGGTCATCTATCCCGTTACGTCGGCGCCACTCGGATTCGACCACGGGAGGGCCTGCCCGCCATTTGACCGTGACCTGCGCGGGATCGTTATTGAAATACTCGCGGTTGGGCAGCCTCCCGCCGGATTCCGCATTGAGCCATTCGATCCGCAGCGTGATGAACGCGACGACCGCCGCCAATGCGTAAATGTGGATGCTTGATCGGAGGTGCCGCATAACGTAATGCCGATCAGTGGCCGGGCCAGCACCGAGCCGCGCTCGATCGACAGAAACTATACCGCCGGCCCGGTCCGGTGCATTGGCGGGTTATGCGACGCCGGCCGCCGGTGAACGCGACTGACATTTGAAGTAGAACCAAAACACACCCGCTGTGTCCGAAAGTAGCAAGTACGACTTCTCAGAGCCACACGACGGGCACGTCGATTCGCGCGACTCGTCTTCCTCTGCACTGTAGCGACAGAGCGAACAGTGCCACTGAGTCAGTGGGCTCGCTTCCTCGTCGACCGACCAAGTCATGGCGCGCCGATCGCATTTTGGGCAGAATTGCAGTGACATCAGAGTCGCATAACGTAAGGCCGATCAGCGGCCGGAGCCGCGCCCCGGCAGCTTTCGAGCGAGAAGAACGATACCCGCGGCTCCGGCCCACTGCATTGGCGCGTTATGTCGCTGGCCGGGCGGCCGTCAAGCGTAAAAGATCTCGAACTCCTGCACGTACGACCCTTCGTGTTCGCGAACGAAGAACGACGCCGCTAAACCCATGAGAGGAATTTGGTCGTTCTTCGGATCGCTCGGCTCCGTTGTTAGCGGGACCTGCGCCATGAGCCAACCGTCGACTTGCTCGGCCGCATCATTGATGACTTTCACGAGGCGGTCATTCGGTATCACGGCCGACCAAGGGTCGTCACCCCCGAAGAACGTTGTAATCCGCTCTTTTAAATCGGCCGAGGTCCACGTTGTGCCCTGTGGCCAATGGATCGCTTCCAACGCTCGCTGATAATCTCCGTCAGCGAGGATCGCGACCCACCGCCAGAAGCCTTCGAGGTAGTTACTCTTGCTGTCCTCGCGCGGAAAGCGGATGAGATGCCGACCGTTCAACTCCACGCAGCCTCCAGCGACATAACGTATTGGCGATCAACGGCCGGGCCGACGCACGCGCGGCTCACGACCACCAGTAACTATATCGCCGGCACGGTCCGTTGCATTGCCGGGTTATGTCACACGGCCGGTTGGCTAAGGCTTCGAGCGACAGAACCAACTTTTAGGGATTCTTTACAGAGCCAGTAGTGACCCCTTCGCTGCTCAGCCTTCCTTCCCAGGGTCTCCTTCAAGTGGAAAAATCGGGAAGCCACCTTGACCGCGAGACGCCCTTGGACGCTTAATCTTCCGCCGATCAACCGCTACAAATGCAAAGGTATACGCAATGCCAACAAGACAGTATCCGCTACCATACTGGTTTTTACTGTGAAGAACTAGGTCGTAGATTGGAGGAATCCAGATTAGCAGCAGACCCCATGAGCACCAAGCAAGCGGTGGAGTCCATTCCGCAACATTTACTCTTCTTCTCGTAAATACGATTGCAATCGGTGCCAGCAAAAAGCAGGCAGACGAAAAGAACATTAGTGCCGGCGTCAGTGCCGAATCATCGAAAATCAACACCGGCCACACTAGATAGGCCAGTGATATGAAAAACATCATCGTCCTGACTGTAAGCATTTCATCGTTCGCGTTCATCGCAATGTGGGTCGGCATGAACGCCGGTGTGGTCCACGATCCATAAATAATTATGATCGAAACTAAATAAACCATCCATCTTACCACAATCGAACGAGTGCGCGTCGGAGGTTTCTCGTTGGCTAAATGATTCGTTTTTTCGTTCATGGTACAGGACAATAGGAGATACTTCGTCCGGACCAACAACATATTGATATGCTTGGGCAGAGTTTTCACCGTTGGTCTCGTTGTTTCCGGCGACAATACACGCAGCCCATCCCATAGGCGACGTCGCAACGAGGTGTCTCCACTGCATAACGGACCAGCGTTCAATGGCCGGCACCGCGCCGACCGACTTTCAATTTACTAGAACCCGCGACGCGGGGCCGGTCCATTGCAGCGTGTGGTTATGCGACGGCCGGACCGCCGTCATCATTCCCAGATCTCGTCGAGATCGCAGACGAATCCCCCAAAAGGGATTACTTCTTCATCATCTGACAGCGACATCGGCGGCTCATTTCGATCCATGCTTTCCTTCATGCGGACCAGCACATCAAGAGAATCGATCGCGTTCGCCGGAATCCGGCCACATTGTATTTCAATGGCGAGCGTATCGCGTGCGGCCTTTGCCGCACGATGAAACTCCGTGCGGCATTCCGGCGGCAGTCCACGAAGATCGAAGTCCATGAAAGGAACCGGACGCTTACTTATATCCACTAGCCATCGCTTAAACCTTGCGTGCGAATCGTCGATCGCGACGGCGATCAAGTGATAAACACCCGACATATTAACCGTCGAGCGCCAGAATCCGCGGCCATCTTCGAGGACCAGGTGAACCACGCACCCTCCGTCGCATAACGGAACAACGTTCAATGCCCGGCACCGCGCCGACCAACTTTCACAATAACAGAACGCCGGACGCGGGGCCGGTCCATTGCAGCGTTTGGTTATGCCAGCAGCCGGACCGCCTACTCTTCAAGATAGTCTTGATTCTGCGGGATCAAGCGTTCCGTCTTGAAAGCTTCGAAGCTCGGATAGATCGCCGTGCCCGGCCACGGCAAGCGTTCTTGACCCTTCGCCCACGTTAGATGAACGAGGGCCAGCCTTCCCGTGCCGTCAAGAATTTCAAATAGTGTGTCGTCCGATGCCCCGTCACGGCCAATCATACGTACCGGCAATCCGTACATGACATGGTCGGGGCCGACCTCGGTCTTCAATTGGTTGAGAAACGTCTCGTGGAAATGCCCGTCTTGCTCGTCCGTTGACCACCACGGCTCCAAGAACTCGTAATGTCGCTTCTCCTGCTGCATAACGCAGGGCCGATCACCGGCCGGGCCAGCACCGAGCCGCGCTCGATCGACAGAAACTATACCGCCGGCCCGGTCCGGTGCATTGGCGGGTTTTGCAGCTCTGTTTGAGTCGGGAACCGGTCCACCCCACGGCTCACCTGTCCAATTCCACAGTTCCTTGACCGCTAGTTCTTTCGCGTTCCCAAACGCATGCTCCGGCTCAATCTTTCTGATCGCGTAGAGGACGTTCCATGTGCGAGTTCGTGCAGTGATCACGCCTGCATCTATCCGCGATGTGTCCAGCACCTCCACGTCGCGGCGAACATCGGGCGCGAGGAAGCGACTGACGACCGTGCCCGGCCGGTATCGCCGCTTCCACTGCCAAATGCGGAGTTTGTGAAGTGCGGCGAGCAGCATAACGTAGTGGCGATCAGCGGCCGGAGCCGCGCCCCAGCAGCGCCCGAATTACAGAAACTATACCCGCGGCTCCGGTCCGCTGCATTGCCGGGTTATGCAGCAGGCTGCGAAGCCGACGCCGAACGAGATTGCCAGCAGAACCAGTGCGTCCAACGCCAGTGCAAACCAATCGTAGACGTAGCTTCCGCCCATGCCGCCGAACGACTTGAATACCCACGGCCATCCGAGCAAGTATTCCAACCCATCTGCAACACCAGGTGGAACGCTCGTTCGAAAGCCGGGTAACCAATTGAGGCCGGCAAGTAGGACCGCGGAAACGAAAAAGGATGGCCAATGAATCGCTGGCAGTCGCAGCCGACGAGAGCGCGCCGCGTATTCGAGAACCTGCGATGGTGGTGGTGCTCCCTGCTGCATAACGTAAATCCGGTCAGTGGCCGGCCCACGGCAATCTCACAAACTAAGAGATCCACTGTCCCGGGCCGGTCCACTGCAACGGGTGGTTATTCCGCGTTGTGTTTCGATCGAACCAATCGAGGGCGGCCGCCTTGGCCACATACGTCGGAACGTAGTCGGCCTCGTTGAACCGAAGAACTGCTGCGCCATCCGGTTCAAACAGCTGTCGGACTAACCAAGACTTACCATCGTCACACGATTGCTCAAAAGCATCACCTAGATTCATGGACTTTGCGTCGAGGCAAACCGCCGACAGATTGTTCCCGCCGTCCGCCTCAAGCCAAATCGAATAGTCGAATCGCTCTATAGCCGCTTGAAGCTGGTCTCGTGACGGCATCTGGACCCGGTCGGCTAAACCGTCGCAGTTCAACGCGAGCACCGCCATTGTATTCCTCTGCGAAAACTCCCAAGCGGAATAACGTAAGGCCGATCAACGGCCGGAGCCGCGC
>Ga0070665_100008043_pt1 | contig 10678 bp, 8 predicted proteins | sample KBSS13metaG_FD_65862 | JGI IMG/M metagenome (GOLD analysis project Ga0070665, IMG submission 65862) | Switchgrass rhizosphere microbial communities from Kellogg Biological Station, Michigan, USA - KBS S1-3 metaG | ecosystem: Host-associated > Plants > Roots > Rhizosphere > Soil ...
GGGCATTCCGTTACGTTTCGGCCAATGCTTCTAGTCGCCACGCAGGGCGAGAATCGGATTGATCGTCGCAGCGCGTGTCGCGGGAAGAGTGGATGCGGCGAGCGCAAACGACAGCATGACGCCGGCAGAAAGCATCAGCACAAGCGGATCGAAGGGACTGACCCCAAAAAGAAAAGAACGCAAGAGGTGAGATACACTCGCCGCGGCAAGCAGCCCCAGGAGACATCCGATGGCGCCGAGCTTCATGGCGGATGTAAGAACCAGACGGAGTACACCCTGGCGCTGACAACCGAGCGCCATACGGATCGCCATCTCCTGCTCCCGCAAGGCGACAGAGAATGCTATCACGCTGTAGATTCCCAGCACGGCCAGTAGTAACGCAATGATCGCGAAGGATGAAATGAGCACTGTATTGAATAAGCGTGGAGCTTCGCTGCCCGAGATCAGCTGCTCCATCGTCTGCATCCCGATAAGAGGTAGCTGAGGATCAACATTTCTAACTGCCGCACGAAGCGAGTTCTCCATCTGCTCGGGTGGAGTGTTCGTGTGCAATACGATATAGCCGGAATTTGCTGCCAACTCTCCAGCCGAAGCGAAAGCCCCCTCTGAGACCACTTGTTGGGTTGCAGGTTGATAAAACTGTTCTGCAGTTTCACCATCAAGTGATCCGAGCTTGACGTCATCCACTACCCCCACGACCGTCAACCAGGGCGTCGGAGTTTCTGGCATACCGCGGCGCAGCCGTTTTCCTACGGGGTTCTGACCCGGCCAGAAATGCTCCGCCAACTTCCGGTTCACGATCGTCACCGGTTGCGAATCTGCCTTGTCTGATTCAGTAAAAAAGCGGCCTCGCAGCATGCGGATCCCGAGCGCCTGCAAGGGATCTCCCTGTACCATCAATAACGTTACCAAGTTCAGGCCCGTGCCTTTCTGGGGGACCAACCCTTCCACGGTGATTGCGATCTCTCCGCCATCACCCCCAGTCGGTAGTAGGGAAGAGATGCCTGCCGCTTTGACTCCCGGCAGTTGCCGCAGATTCCGCAACAACGTGTCCGTAAAAGCGTCGATTGCAGACTGAGTCGCATACCGCTTTTGTGGAAGATCATAGAACGCAGAGAGTGTGTGGTCCGCCCGAAAACCAGGATCGACCTGGCGCATTTTCTCAAAGCTGCGCAACAGTAATCCAGAGGCCGTCAGCAACACCAAAGCAACAGCAATCTCAGCGATGACAAGTGTGGATCGCAGTCGTCCGTGTCCACTCCCTAAAGTTCCGGTTCGTCCACCCTCTTTGAGGGTGTCGTTGACGCTGGTCCTGATAGCTGCGAATGCGGGCGATAATCCGCAGACCAGACCTGTCAGGACAGCCAGGCCGATGGCGAAGGCTACGACCGGCCAATCCAAGGAGATCTCGTGGATTCGAGGTAAGTTCTCGGGTAGAAGGCTAATGCCGATTCGAATGCAAGAGGCGGCAAATGCTAGTCCAACCAGACCTCCGGCAATACTCAACATGAGGCTTTCCACCATAGCCTGTCGCAGCAGCATCGCGGCGCGTGCGCCCAGAGCAAGACGAACAGCGATTTCTCTCCTCCTGCGAATCGAGCGCACCAGAAGAAGGCCGGCCAGATTCGCGCACGCGATCAGCAAGACAGTCGCAACTGCAAAAAGCAAGGTATGTATCAGCGGGCGGGACTGCGCTACTGTGTCTTCGTGCAAGAGCTTTACGTTCGCTCGAATCCGAATACTCCGCATAAACCCCGGATAATTGCGCATGGTCTCATCCGCTACCACTTGAGCATCGCTCTGTGCCTGTGCAGGTGTAGTTCCAGGTTTCAGACGCCCCACCATACGGGAGTTCCAGGATGCCGCATATCCTGCGGCGAATTCCGCCGGTAGAGGACTTAGCGGAACCCAAAGTTTGCTGTTGTTTACGTGCCCGGGTGACAGGGGGAACTCAAAATCACGAGGCATGACCCCGATTACGAGATAAGGTCTGCGATCAAGAAGGATCTTTGTCCCAAGAATCTTCTCGTCGCCATGAAAGCGCTCGCGCCACATGCCATAACTCAGTACAGCGACTGATTGATGCTGATCGTCCTCCTGCTGGGTAAACCAGCGCCCCATAAGCGGGGCGATACCCAACGTCTGAAACACCTCTCCGCTCATTCTGGTCGCACCTACATGAATGGGATCTCCGTCGCCTGACAGTTCAAGACCTATTCGTTGATAGCCGCCGAGGTGAAGAAAGCTATGCGTGTCTCGCATGTAGTTGCGGATGTCTGGAGCGGTCACGTTAGATTGGTCCCAATGCGATCCGACAAGGTCATCGCCAAGGATGACCAGGCGATCGGGGTCTGCAAACGGAAGAGGCCGCAGCAAAACTCCCTCAACAATGGAGAAGACGGCGGTCGTCGCGCCAATTCCGAATGCCAACATAAGAATTGCCGTAAGCGTAAATCCCGGAGATTTACGCAACTGCCGCAAAGTATATTGAACATCCATCACGGTGCAGGCCAGCCCCTGGTAGGCCCGTTCGTTACGGTGCAGTTGCTTCACTCGTTCCACTCCTCCATAGGCGCGCCTGGCCGCTCGGTGGGCTTCTGCAGGAGTCATGCCTCGATCCAGAAAGTCGTCTTCCAACAATTGAAGATGGGCTACAATCTCTCTATCCAATTCAGCCTCCGCTTTGGAATTGGTGAAGAGGTTGGAGAATCTGAGAAAGATGCGCCTCAGATAGTTCATCTTTAAAATTCCTCAATGAGAAGTTTCTCGACCAGGCCAGCCATCCTTTTCCATCGCTGGGTCTCTTCCCCAAGTGCCTTCTGGCCAGCCCGGGTTATCGCATAGTATTTTGCTTCTCGGTTCTTTTCCGTCTTCCCCCAGGTTCCCTTGATCCATCCATACTGTTCCAGACGTACCAGGGCTGGATAGAGCGTGCCTTGATTGAGATTGAGAAGATTGTTGGAGACCTGCTCCAGACGGCTTGCTATTTGGTAGGCGTGCTGTGCGCCCATGCTCGCAAGCGTACGCAGGACGATCAGATCAAGCGTACCTTGAAGAAGTTGCATTTGGCCGTTCTCTTTACTTGGCATCCAAGTGTTTCCTTTGAACGAGAGTCAGCTTTAGTCCACTTGTTTGTCAAGTAAAATCTGTTGAGTGTTCCGGGGCGAAGCTTAGTCTCTTGTTCTCCGAACCACTCCTACGTATGCGGTCACAAAACTTAGTGAAATTTTCCGCAGAGCGTTGCTTTTTCGGAAGATATTCAATGCGACGATGCACGCAGAAGCATAAGGGCATCGTGAGCGTAAGTACCCTCATAGCGATGCGCGAGTATCACGCCGTTACGCAAAGCATGAGTGACATCGCAAGAAGATAATTGTTTGAGCAGTAAAGCTCGCGTATCCATTTGCGTGACACAAGTATGCGGGTTGGCTCGCGGCCGAGCACACAAACAGCGAGAATGGCGTATTTCTATAATGGCTCTATTTGAACAGGAGGAAGGCTTGTTGCACCTTGGGAACCCGCCAGAGAGAATGGCGATTACAGATCGTAGGCTCAATCGTCAGAGCTTCGTACCGCTTTATCAGCAGATCAAAGATCTGCTGATGGATCGAATTAAGCATGGCGAACTCGCCCCCGGCGATGTGATTCCATCGGAAGCGCAGCTTCAGGCTGCGTTTCAGGTAAGCCGCCTCACCGTGAGGCAGGCCCTCTACGAACTTCGTGTGGAAGGTTATGTCATTCCCGAGAAGGGAAGGGGCACATTTGTTGGTGGGTATGCCGTCTACCGACTCGAGTAGTGCAAGGTTCTACAGTTTCGCCCGCGCTAGTTGCCAGTGCAGGCCCCGAGTGATCCGGTGAGGACTCGTCGATTTGAATAAGAAAGACCACCTCTCCTTGAGAGCGAGAGGTGGTCGCTAAGAATGCTGCGTTCTTTGTTACGAGGCTGGCAACGTTCTTCTTAGAATGACAGCTTCAACCCGAGTTCGATTTGACGTTCAGTGGAGAGTGTCCCTGTAATCTGCCCGAAGTTTTGAGCGGAGATGTCGTTCGCGGGCGCCGCTAGGCTGGTTGTATTGAGAACGTTGTAGAAGTTGGCACGGAATTCAAGTTTGCTCTCATGGTAAAGCGCAAAGGCCTTGCTCAAGTTTGCGTCTACATTCTTGAACCCTGGTGATCGTTCTGAACCGACGGAGGCCGTGCCAAATCCGGACGTGCTTTCTTGTCCATAAGCACAGACGCCATTGTCCTGGTCAACACCGCATTGCGATGCCGAGGGGTCCGTACCGAACCAATGATCCACGGAGCGATTCTGCACAACCAACTTGCGATAGTGATTGCCACGGTTCGCACGCTGGTTTACGGCGTAATTTCCTGGTGAGGAGACCGTGAAGGGGAAGCCAGAGTGAAGATTGGCGACAGCGCCAAGCTTCCATCCGCCTGCGATCGTATCGACAAAGCGATTCATACTTCCACCAAACTGGCGACCCCGGCCAAAGGGAAGGTCGTAGTATCCAGCAAAGGTGAAGATATGAGTTGCGTCAAAGAAGGCAGGCCCGTAGTCTCCCCTACCGTTGTAAGCATCCTGCCAATAGGCGCTCTGTGACGAGCCGGTTCCACCGTAGTAACCGAGGTTGTTGGTGAGGCCCTTACTCCAGGTGTAGTTGGTGAGGAACTCAAACCCATGATTGAACCGGCGGCGGCCCGTGATCTGCAGGGAGTTGTAATTCATCATCGACCTGGATTCCGTGTAGCTAATCTGCGAGATCTGCGAGATCTGCGGATTCGGCGAGTTGACCGAGAACGGGGCTGACTGCGAAAGAGTCGTGATGGGCAACGCACAGTCCTTACAGGGCCGTTGGTTTCCCTCGCGTGGATCCACGAGGTGATTTCCGGTCTGCCCAAGGTATGCGACGACCAGCGAGGTGTTGGCGTCGAGTTGGGTCTCTGTGGTGAGGTTGAACTGCTGCACGAGCGCAGGTTTCAGGTTCGGATCCCAGGCGCGAACGTTCCCGGACCAGATATTGGTGGAGGTGGGCAAGGGAAAGCCATTTCCTGTCTGGAAAAAGGGGCTATTTCCGCTCTGTTGACCCGACGAGTTGCTGAAAAAGGGGGGATTGAGAGTGAGGCGCAGGTTCGCTCCGGTGCCCTCAAGGAAGTTGGTGATGCCATATCCGCCGCGGACGACGAACTTGCCGTTCAAAGTGGAAGGCGAGTAAGCAAAGCCGACACGCGGCATCCATCCGTTCCAAAAGGCTTTGTAAAGAGCGCGGCTTGCACCATTCTGCCCGGCGATGGTGATGACCCCGGTGTTGATGTCCAGGTTAGACTGCTTATTGTGGGACTCGTAAAGAGGTTGATCCCATTCCCAACGCATGCCGAGGTTGAGAGTGAGGTCGGGAGTTACCTTCCAATCGTCCTGAAAGAAGATGGCATCACGCCACTGCCGCTGTCCCCATTTGGTGACATACGACCCCTGGCCGAAGGCCGAAGATTCATTCTGGAGGAAATCGGCCCAAGCGTCACTTATGCCTGTCTGGCTGGCGGTATACGTTCCATTGTAATCAAAGTGGCCAAGCACACCGTCGTTGCCGGAGTAGTTGCGGTTTGACTGGTAACGAATGGCTGTTATACCGAATTTGAGGGTGTGACGGCCGAGCTGCCAGCTGACATTGTCTCCGTAGGTGAAGGCGTTAGTGAGACTGTCGTTCTGGACAGCTTGTCCGCCGAAGGCGGGATTTGGGCTCCCTCCAGAGGGGCTGCCGAGAGCATAGCCGTTGATATTGAAAGCCGACATGCCTGGAGCGATCTGATCCCCGGGGATTCCAAGTGAGCTGTTCGCAGTTAATCCAAGCTTGCCGCCAGGATCCGATCCGAGATTGATGAAGCGCCCTCGGCTGAACCCAGCGCGAGCTTCGTTGACGATACGAGTGGAGATAACGTGGGTCCAGTTAACAGAAAATCCTGTATAGGGGCTGATGTTCGCGGTGCCGAGTCTGGTTGGAATCGATACCTTGCTGTCGCCATCGTTCTCGCGTCCGATCGTGAATCGGCCGGAGAGGTTGTCTTTGTCGGTCAGCTTGCCATCGACTCTGATGTCCCCCTGATTGTTGGTTGTCGCACTTGCTTTAGTACCGACATAGTTGTTGGCAAGGTCAGTTGTGGCGACATTGGGTAGTGGATAGATCTCTGGATGCGCGAAAAGGTAGAGGGCAACAGGATTGGTGATCTTCTCAACATACCGCCCAAGGTTTGGGGCGAAGCCATTACGCATTGCGACGGTCGCCACACTATCGAACTCCGTGCTGCTGCTGTGCTGGCGGCCTGCTTGATAATCCACAAAAAAGAAGAGCCGATCATGGATGAGTGGACCACCAAAGGTGCCTCCGAAGATGCTTCGGTTAAGCGAAGGCACAGGTCCTATAGCTGTTTTGTCGGGGGTGTGCTTGTTCGACCAGCTATTGGCATTCAGATTGTTGTTTTCGAGAAACCAGAACGCGTTTCCGTGGAAGGCGTTGGTACCGCTCTTGGTGACCATCACAACCTGGCCGCCGTTGGCGTTACCATACTCTGCGGTCGCATTGCCGCTGATGATGCGAATCTCACCGATAGCGTCTACATTAGGACTGTAGTTGATGTAGTTGTCGATCGCATCATTAATGTCGACGCCGTCGAGAGTGTAGTTGTTCGTCTGCTCACGGTTGCCATTTATGAAGAAACCACTATTGTAGGTAGGACGTCCGACATTGTTCGTATTGGCGGGAGTTGTTGCGACGGCGCCGGCTACCAGGGTGGTCAACGTAGAAAAATTACGCGCCTGTAGCGGCAACTCTGTGGCTTGTGCTGCGGTAATCGAAGCACCAGTGCTTGGGTTTTCCGTATTGAGAATCGGAGCGGCGGAGGTAACGACGACGTCCTCATTTAAGGAACCAACTTTCAGCTTGGCGTCCACTTTGGCTTCTTGACCTACTTCGAGACTAAAAGGACCGATCGAAGTGCCTCCAAAACCCTGCCCTTCGATGGACAGCTTGTAGTGTCCAATTTGCAGAAAGCGAATCACATAGACGCCGTCTGTGTTGGTTGTGGTGGAGGTCTGCACGCCGGTGTCGTTGTTAGACGCGGTCACCTTGGCTGCGGCAATGGCTGCCCCACTGGGGTCGGTGACCGTGCCGGTGACTGACCCAGTGATCGTCTGGCCAATTGCAACTGAACAGCACACCAGAAGGGTAAGTAAATAACATAGGGTGGTGCGGAATCTCATGGTGGTCTCCCGTAAATTATTGTGTGGACTATGTATAAGGTTGCATCCGGTCCTGCAAAGGACTGTCCTTGGGCAACTTCCTCTTTGATTCAACTCGGAATATGAAGTTGACCTACTGTATAGACAACTGGACTGGATTGCAAGCTAATCATGCTGCCGAGGCTTGTGCTTGAGGCTTGCCTCTTCGAATTGGGAAGAGTTTGCGTGCGGAACTGAAGAAGACCCTAGCCTGCGATCTAGGCACGGGGATGTTGAGTGCCTCTGTCCCTGGGGAACGCTTCACCTCACCAAGCGGTGATTCTGTTCTCTCAGCGAGAGAAAGCAGTCGTGACAAAATGCGGTGTACTGCTACGTTGCACCCTCTTTCGAGGATGGCCTACGATGGCTACCGGAAAGCACTACTGCACTGAAGAGAACGCCGAAGGGAAGTTTGCTGTGAGAGCTGCATCTAGTCGGCACGATTCTCAGGAAGAGGCTCTTGCTGAGGCTGAAAAGCTGAATCCTGAAGATCATCGAAACGTCGAACGGGCCCGAAACGTCGCTTCTAGCCGCCGCGTTCAGTGGACATCGGCTCGATAGGAGACCACATGGATAGAAGCCATAAGGACAACGCGGTCGAGGATTAGCTGCCCGAACGAGACGACACCCCTCAAGCCTCAGAAGTGGAAGATGAGAATCTCAATTAGCCTGGGTGATCACAGCGACGGAACCAAGTTGGCTTGGATGGGAAGGCGCCTAATAGCGCGAAGAGTAATGTGTGAGAACGCGGTTCGGCGGAAGCCCAAAATATAAGATTCGGCCCCGACAACACAGGGGCCGAACCTCTCGTTACGTCGAAGGATGTCCGCTAAAACATCCGTCCTTCTGAGGGGAACCGCCCCTCGAATTGTCCAAATCATACCCTGAGATGACCCTCTGGTTCTCACCGCAAAAGCACAGCTGCGAGTCGGAATCATAAGAAGAAACAGCTTCTTTGCCAAAGGTAGAGTTATTGTATAAGTATTACCTGTAAATAATTGATTTCATTTGTTATAACTGCAATATTAGTGGTCGACCGAAAGAGCAGCCGATTTCGACCCGGATTACAATCCGTGACATGGAAATGTCGCAGCCGAATACGGACGAATTCATGATGCACAGCCCGCTCCAAATAGGTGAACAACTCACGTGGCGGATATACCTACTTTCTTATCACTGACGCGGCCCAAAAAGTGGGTTTGATTCTTGTCGCTAAATCTTCCGCAGTTGAACAGCTCTGCGACCTTGAGCTCGTCAGCCCGCCGATATACAAGCCTAATGAATGACGTTTATCAAGTCTCTTCAGCTCGCTAATCGATGTCTGGATGACCGCGGCTGAGATCAAAGATTGCCGGCTGCGGTCGGTCTCGAAGAGCGGGAAGATCAACCGCGACACCCTGACCGACTGGGAGATTTGGTCCATAGTTGAACACTCATCGAAGCAGATTGGAATCGAGCACTTTGGAGCCCATGATCTGCGCAGGACTTGCGCCAAGCTCTGTCGAAAGAACGGCGGGGATCTCGAGCAGATCAAATTCCTGCTGGGTCACTCTTCGATCCAGACGACGGAGCGGTACCTAGGTTCTGAACAGGAGATCGCAGTTGCGGTGAATGTTAATTGGGGTTTTGCGATGAGGCCGGTATTGACTGGGAACGAACTGGACCTCCGGTGGGTGTTCGCAAGTTACGATTATGTAGGTAGGTTTGGAATGGGAGCGATTTAACGGAGTGCGAAAGGATCATGATGGACGGCCTTCTTCAATGAATCTGAAACCCGCACAACGCTCAGGCGAATTTCCGAAATTCTTGGGATCATTCAGGCGGGAGAATTCAAAGCGTTTGAAGCCGTAAATGTAGCCCTAATCGAAACCTATTGGGCGATTGGCGAGCGACTATCGCGGAAAGTCACAGAGGCAGGCTGGGGCAAGCGGATCGTAAAAGAAACTGGCCGACTGGCTGGGCAACCAGGCGCCTGATTTGAAAGGCTATTCCGCCTCTAACCTATTTAGAATGAAGCAGTTCTACGAAACCTATGTTGGGCTGCCAAAACTCGCAACACTGTTGCGAGATTTGTCTGGTCCAAGCATCTGCTACTGCTTTCGTACTGCAAGTCTGAGGAGGAAAAGGAGTTTACCTCCTTTCCGCAACTCGGGGGCGGTGGTCGCATCGCGAACTCGAACGACAGATCAAGAAGTCGGCGTTTTGAACGGATGTTGCTGTCTGACCTAAAACTCGCAACGATGTCGCGAGTTTTGCCAGAGAATGCAGTAGGTGTTTTCAAAGACAGCTATCTTTAGATTTTCTCGAACTTCCAGAAGCTCACAGCGAGGCGGACCTCCAGGCCGGCCTTCTCCTGAACCTGAGAACGTTTTTAATTGAGCTTGGAGATGGCTTTGCTTTCGTTGGAGAAAAGGTTCGAGTTCAGGTTGGCAATCAGGATTCTGAGCTGGATCTGCTCTTCTATCATCGAGACCTCCAGTGCCTCGTCGCCTTTGAACTGAAAACCGGCCCGCTTCGAATCGGAACACATGGGCAAGCTAGCGTTCTACCTCAAAGCCCTTGACCGCGATAGAAAACGACCACATGAGAACCCAAGCATCGGTGTTCTTGTGTGCAGAACTAAAGATGATGAAGTAGTTGAGTACGCCATGAGCAGGCATCTCTCACCTGCACTTGTAACGCGTTACGAAACGCAAATGATCCCTAAGGCGCTTCTCCGAAAGAAACTCCATGAATGAAATCTACTGCTGAAAGAGACAAGCGGGCGAATTGATTAATGTCAGCCAGTTAGTGTCCGAACCGGCTACCCTGCTTCTATGAGACAGCTGCTTTCCTTCCAACAAACCTGTTACATTGAGCCGCGAGTGCAGGCGTTGTTTGACGAGGCCAAAGCCGTCCACGACGACCCGAGTAAAGAGTCATTCTGCGCGAACACCCTATGGCGCACGGCGGCTTCCGGTCCCGCGTGATTGAACTGGTCAGTTGGGACGCATCCACCCGAGACGACCATTAGTCTTTGTCAGCTCCGTCTGGAGGCTGAGGGCATGGATCTCGGCAACGGGATACCTAACGGTCACCCGTGAATCTCTGCTTCATACTCGCGATACCGGAGAGTGCCTTCGAGAGTGATGAGCTGTCCCTTTTGAAGGGTCTTTGCGAATTTGGAGAGATTGTTCCGGGCAAAAGACATAAGCGCTATTGAACGGAACCTACTCCGCCATTCCGCATAAATTCAGTATGTTACGTGGGGTTATATTTCCGTGTAACGCCTGTTCCTATCCGTACGGAACCTAGCGCACCGTTTGAGTCTCTACCAAACTCACTTTCACGGTAGCACTCCAAAGTTCAGAGCAGAGTCTCCAGAACGATGCGCTCTTCGTGTGCATTGCCCGATCACCGGCC
>Ga0070665_100008045_pt1 | contig 10677 bp, 8 predicted proteins | sample KBSS13metaG_FD_65862 | JGI IMG/M metagenome (GOLD analysis project Ga0070665, IMG submission 65862) | Switchgrass rhizosphere microbial communities from Kellogg Biological Station, Michigan, USA - KBS S1-3 metaG | ecosystem: Host-associated > Plants > Roots > Rhizosphere > Soil ...
GCATACCCGCCGATCTTCGCCATCGTGACGCGCCTGGCCGAGCGATTTCGGATCCCGGTCGTGCGGGTGCCGTTCGAGCGGTGGCCGAACGCCTCCTTCAGCGGGCTGCAGCAACGGACAGTGCGAAAGCAGGCGCTGCTGAATGCGGCCATGCTGCCATGGGCGTGGCGTGACTACCAGCACGCTGCCGGCGCCGGAATCCGGACACCCCGCTTCATCGGCCGCGCCCACACCGGCGTGCTGTCCGCCAGGGCGCTGGCCGCGATGGTATCGGCGCTTCCGGCCGGCGTGACCGAGCTGATGGTGCACCCCGGGTACGTCGACGAGAGTCTGGAACGGCTGAATACGCGGCTACTCGACGCTCGCGCGGACGAAGTGGATCTGCTCACGCATCGGGACACCTTCGATCTGCTCGTCGATCAGCGGATCACATTAATCCGTCACGACCTTTCATTGTCCGAACACAGGAGCTTCCGTCATGCCTCGTAGTGCTCGATCCACGGCGTCGCCGAGCCGCGTTCATCTGTCGATCGTCGTGCCGCTCTTCAACGAGGCGGCGACCATCGCCGAGCTCCACCGCCGCCTCAACGCCGTGCTGCTGCTGCTCGGCACCCACGCGGAAATCGTCTACGTCGACGATGGCAGCAGCGACGGCACGAGGGAAGCCCTGGAGGCGCTCGCGGACCGCGATGAACGAGTCGTCCTGGTCTTGCTTGCCAGGAACTACGGACAGACGGCCGCGTTGGCCGCGGGCTTCGACGCAGCAGAAGGCGCGGTGATCGTCGCCATGGACGGCGACCTGCAGCACGCGCCGGAGGAAATTCCGAAGCTGCTCGCCAAGCTCGAAGAGGGGTACGACGTCGTCAGCGGCTGGCGCGAACAGCGGGTGGACAACCTCTGGACGCGGCGGGTGCCGTCGAAGATCGCGAACTGGCTGATGGCTCAGATCTCCGGCGTGTCGCTGCACGACTTCGGCACCACGTTCAAGGCGTACCGGGCGCCGGTCATCAAGCGCATCCGGCTCTATGGCGACCTGCACCGGTTCATTCCAGCGCTTGCGAGCTGGGGCGGCGCGCGCATCGCCGAAGTACCGATCGCGAATATTCCCCGGCCGCAGAACCAGTCGCATTACGGCCTGTCACGCACGTGGCGGGTGATGGCCGATCTCATTACCGTTCGATTTCTGCTGCGCTACGTGACGCGGCCCCTTCACCTCTTCGGACCGCTCGGCTTCGCCGCGACCGGCATCGGCGCGCTGGCGGCGCTCTGGGTGCTGGCCACCAAGGTCCTGACCGGCGCGGCCGTGTTCCTGGCCCACGGTCCGCTTCTGCTGCTCAGCGCGGTGCTGATTCAGACAGGGGTGATGTTGATTGGCCTCGGGCTCGTCGCCGAGGTCCTGACGCGCATCTACATGGACGGCCGGCACCGCCGCATTTACACCCTCGCCTCGCGGACGCAGCGGCCGGCGGTGCAGGCGTGGTCCAAGCCCAGGCCGGTGCTCATCCAGTCGGGCGGAGCACGGCAATGACGCGCCGCACGCTGGGTGGCGTGGCGATTCTCGTGGCCGGGCTATCGAGCGGTGCGCAGGGCAGCGCGATAGCCCCGCGTGCCCAGGCGCGAAGCCTGCCGGCCACGTCCCCGGCGGCTTCGCATGCGGCCGAGCGGCATCACTACCTGATGAGCGCCCGCGTGCGCCCGCTGCTGCTGTTCTGGATCGGCCGCTCGAACGTCGGCGATGCGATCGTGACCCGCGCCGCCGCGCCGGACGAGACACGCTACTCGTTGCTCATCGGCTCGGATCCCGATCGCGCGCCGCGCCGCATCAATCGATGGGGCTATATCGAGGAAAGGATTCGTGGGGGCTCGGCGACCGTCGTCGGGTTGATGACCGAGTCGGATGAGGCGTCGGTCGAAGAGGCGGAGGCCAATCTTCGTAAGGAGGGGAGCGGCCTGCACACCTTCAAGGTGATACACGCGGCCATCGACGCCGAGCAGTCCCGATCGGTCGTGACGGCGGTCGGCGCGCCCTCCGACTATTCGTTCCGTCAGGTGCAAACCGTGCTGGCTCTCGCAGGTGACGGCGAGCCGGATGACAAGTCACGCGTCGTCCGGCTGCCCCGTGGCACGCGGCCGGGATTCCTCTCCGCGTTGGCCGAGATCATTCACGGGCAGGCCGAGAGCGCACGGGCAGGAGTCGTGCGCACCGGTCCCCCGTTGGCTTACGTCTACCACGGGAAGTTGTATGAGCTTCGAGGCACGAGCGCCCAGTTCAAGCCGACGCTTGAGGTGAACGCTTCGCGGTACGCCCGCGTGGTCTCCGCACAGTTCGCGTCGAAGAACCTGACCGACGGTGAACAGACCCGCTTCTCCCTCTCATACGCCATCGATGGCAGGCTTGCCGAGGTGCCGCTCACCGTGTCGTACCAGCCGCGCTGGTGGATGCAGGTCGACCTGGCGCTGGCGGATGACGTCAATTCGTCGCTCTTGGGAGCGTTGGACCATTGATCATCGCGCGCGCGCTTGCACTCGCGTGCTTGACGTTTGCTGTCGGCACCGTCCGCCAGCCTGGTCCGAGCTCCACCGCTCTGCCGGTGGAGCTGACGCGGAACGGATATCAGGTGGACGTGCAGGTCGGACGACGCCCATTCACAACCTACTCCTTTGATCCAGCGGTTGCCAAACCATTCGTGTCTCCGCTTCGGAGCGCGAACGGCACCGTCGTCACGCGCGGCTTTCCGATGACGGCGGACGCCACTGGTGAAGACCGCGACGAGCCGCATCAGCGTGCGATGTACTTCGCGCACGGCGATATCAACGGGTTCGATTTCTGGGGAGAAGCCGCGTTTCCCAGGTGGAGCGATCACGCGGCTTCGACATTCGGCCGCACCGTGTTCCGCACCCTGGACGAGATCCACGGCGGCGCGGAGAGCGGCAAGCTTCAGGCGACATTCGACCTCGTGGCGCCGACCGGCGCCATTGCCGAGGAGACTCAGACGTACCGCTTCGGCGGCGACGAACAGTCACGGACGATCGACTGCGAATTTGCGATTCGCGCCACCCGCGGCCCGCTCGTGATGGGGGACACCAAGGAGGGCACGTTCGCGATTCGCGTGGTCAAGGCACTGGACTCGCCGCCCGGGCACATGGTCAATGCGAGCGGCGCCAGCGGAGAAAAAGCCATCTGGGGCAAGCGCTCGACCTGGGTCGACTACTACGGTCGCGCAGCCGGAGAGGATGTTGGCGTCGCCATCTTCGACCACCCGCAGAACCTGCGGGCCCCCACCTACTGGCACGCGCGCGCCTACGGCCTGCTGGCGGCGAATCCATTCGGCATCAAGCCGTTTACCGGTGACCGCCGCCAGAGCGGGAGCTATGAGATTCCGGCTGGCGGCTCGCTCGTCCTTCGCTACCGCGTGTTCATCCATCACGGAAATCCGTCGCAGGCCGGCGTCGCCGAGGAATACCGGCGGTTCGCCGCGCAGAACTAGGTGACCGATGTCGTCCGAATCAGATGTGACACGTCGAGACTTCCTCAAGACCGCGGCGAAGACGACCGGGGCCGCCGGCGCGTTCAGCGGGCTGACATTCCTGCCTCGACCCGACCGCGTGTTCGGCGCCAACGACCGCGTGCGAGTCGCCGTCTGCGGCCTCCACGGCCGCGGGAAAGATCACCTGGACGGATTTGCGCGGGTCCCGAACGTCGAGGTTGCCGCGCTGTGCGACGTCGACGAGACGGTGCTCGCCAAGCGGCGCGGCGAGGTGAGGGGCAATCCGCGTACGTTCGTGGATGTCCGCCGATTGCTCGAAGACACGACCATCGACGCGATCTCGATCGCGACGCCGAACCACTGGCACGCGCTGATCGCCATCTGGGCGTGCCAGGCGGGCAAAGACGTGTACGTCGAGAAGCCGTGCTCGCACAACCTGTGGGAAGGGCGTCAACTCGTGCGCGCCGCGCAGAAGTACCGGCGGATGGTCCAGCACGGCACGCAGAGCCGCTCGATCCGCGCGCAGATCGAGGCGATCGACCAGCTTCACAAAGGCACCTTCGGAGAGATCTATCTGGCGCGCGGGGTGTGCTTCAAGAGAAGGGACACGATTGGGCGAACACCGATCGAGTCCGTTCCCCGTGGAGTCGATTACGACCTCTGGACCGGGCCGGCGCCGTTGAAGCCGTTCACCCGCAACCGCTTTCACTACAACTGGCACTGGATCTGGGAGACGGGCAATGGGGACCTGGGCAACCAGGGCGTTCACCAGGTCGATGTCGCGCGGTGGGGCCTGGGTGTCAGGTTTCCGAACCGCGTCTCCGCGGTCGGTGGCCACTTCATGTTCGACGACGACCAGGAGACCCCGAACACGCTCGCCTGTACCTTCGAATTCGATCAGCCCGGTGGTCGCCGCAAGTTGATGGAGTTCGAGGTCCGGCACTGGATCACGAACAACGAAGCCGGCCTCGGCCGCGGTCTGTTCAATCGCCACAATGCGATCGGCAACATCTTCTACGGCTCGAACGGATACCTGGCAGGCGGCAACGAAGACGGCTTCAGCTATGAGAGCTGGGTCGGCTCCGACGAGCGAGCCGGTCCTCGTGGCAAGTCGGACGGCGATCATTTCGCCAACTTCATCGATTGTGTCCGGAGCCGAAAGGCGGAAAGCCTGAACGCGCCGATCGAAGAAGGGCACATCTCCTGCGCGCTGGTCCACCTGGCGAACGCGTCATACCGTCTGGGCAGGGCGCTGCGCTTCGATCCGGAAACGGAGCAGGTCGTCGGCGACGAAGAAGCCAATCGCCTGCTGGCTGACGGCGACCGAGGTTACCGGCCGCCATTTCAGGTCCCCGACGAAGTATGAATCTGCGGACGACCCTCCTGGTGCTTGCCCTTGAACGGACTGCGCATAGTCGTGCAATCAGTTGCGGTTGCTTCAGCCGCGCCACCGCCCGGCGACGCGCGCAATCACCAGCAAAACACGGGGAAATCACGCCTGCCGGAGTGGCAGGCTGACCGGGCCCATTCCTTGCCCCTTCCGGTCGCATGAGGATTCTGACGCGCATCTGCTGGACGGCTTTCTTCCTCGCATCCGTTGGCGTGGGAAGAGGCATCGCGCAAACCTCGACAGGCACGGTTGCCGGCACGGCCTCGCTGCCGTCGCCAGAGGGGCAGCCCGTAGTGGTGCCGGGGGTGACGCTGACGCTGTCGTGCGCGGGTCTGGAACCGCGCGTCGACGTTTCGAGCGAAACGGGCGAGTTTCGATTTGCGGACGTGCCGGCCGGCGACTGTTCGATCGTCGCAGAGCTGCAGGGTTTCAAATCCGCGGTGAAAGCGGTGGCGGTGAAGGCGGGCGAGGAAGAACGCTTTGCTCTCCAACTCGACATCGAGGCCCTTCACGAGGAGGTCAATGTTGTCGGCAGCCAGGACACCGTCGCCAGCAGCCCAATCGGCGCTCGTATCGATCGGATCAACGCGAGCGTGATGCAATCGGCGCCGCTTGCGAGCGAACGGTTTCAGGACGCCCTCCCGCTCATTCCCGGCGTCGTTCGAGGGCCTGACGGGCTGCTCAACATCAGCGGCACTCGCAGCAATCAAAGCGCGCTGATGTTCAACAACGCGGACGGCACGGATCCGGTGACGGGCGAGGATGCGATCGAGCTGCCGATCGACGCGGTGAGTGTGGTCCAGGTCCGCGGCGCCGCGTTCGCGCCGGAGTTTGGTCTGTCGGCGGGTGCGGTGACGACGGTCGAGACACAGCGGGCGGGAGACGCGTGGCATGTCACGGTCAACGATCTCGAGCCCCGGCCCCGCCGGCGCGCCGGCGAGTTCCGAGGCATCGAGTCGTGGACGCCGCGGTTCACATTCGGCGGCCCTCTGGTCAAGGGCAAACTCAACTTCCTCGAGTCGGTCCAGTACGAATACAGCCAGACGCGCGTGTTCGGGCTTCCCGCCTTCGAGAGCGATACGAAAGTCGAAAGCTTCGAGTCGTACAGCCGCGTGGACTGGACCGTCGGCCCGACCAGTCACTTCACCGGATCGGCCATGGTGTCGCCGCGCAAGACGACGTACGCCGGCCTGAACACCTTCAACCCGCAACCCGTCACGCCAAACATTCAAAACCATAACGTGCTGGGGAGTGTGTCCGACCAGATCGTGGTTTCCGACAGCGGCGTGCTCGAGACCCGCGTCAGCGTGAAGCAATTCGATTCGACCATCTATCCAAGCCAGGGCAGCGGTCCCATGGTCCTCGCCCCGGAGGTCAACTCAGGCAGCTACTTCAACAGTCAGGACCGGACCAGCCGCCGCGTCGAGTGGCTGACGACGTACGCGTTGTCACCGCTGGGGCCCGCGCACCTGATGAAAATCGGGGCCGGCGTCACCTACGAGACGTTTGACGGCATCAGCCGAAGCCGTCCCGTCGACATCGTCCGCGAGGACGGCACGTTGAGCCAGGAGATCACGTTCAGCGGCAGCGGCCTCCTGAACCGCCACCGGACCGCGCTCCGGGGCTTCGGACAGGACTCGTGGACCGTGTCGCCGCGCCTGACGCTCCAGTTCGGCGCCCGCTACGACTACGACTCGTTCACCGGCGACGTCAACGTCGCGCCGCGCGCGTCGTTCACCGCCACGCCGTTTGAAGATGGTCGAACCGTCATCCGCGGCGGCGGCGGCGTGTTCTACGATCCGATTCCGCTCAACGTCGCAAGCTTCACACAGCTGCAGGAGCGCGAGACGGCGTCGTTCCAGGGGGACGGGATGACCCCTGCCGGACCGGCGATTCTCATGCCGAATGTCGTCACCTCGGCGCTCCACACGCCGCGCAGCGCCAATTGGACGCTCGAGCTCGATCGAGAGTGGTTCAGGAATTTCTTCGTTCGCGTCGGCTATCAGCGGCGGGACCAGCAGTTCGAACCTGTGCTCGATCCGGTCACGCTAGCCGGCGGCGCCCCGGCGCTGGTGCTGGCAACCGACGGCCGTTCCCGTTATCGCGAAGGCCAGGTCACCGCGCGCTACCAGTTCCACGGTGCCGACCAAATCGTCGCGTCGTACACGCGATCGTCGGCGATCGGCAACCTGAACGACTTCAACAGCCACTTCGGCAACATCGAGAATCCCGTGATCAGGTCCGACGAACGGGGACCGCTGCCCTGGGATGCGCCCAACCGCTACCTCTTCTGGAGCAACCTCAGCCTGCCGAACGGTTTCACCGTATTTCCCGTGCTGGACGTTCGGAATGGATTTCCGCTGTCGGTGGTGGACGAAGACCGCAACTTCGTCGGCCCGCGGAACGAGGCCGGCCGCTTTCCCACGTTCGTCTCGCTCGATTTGCAGGTGAGCAAGCGGTTGCGTCTGTTTCACCACAACGCCACCGTCGGCCTGAAGGTGTTCAACATCACCAACCACTTCAACCCGCGCGATTTTCAGGGCAACCTCGCGAGCGCCGACTTCGGCGGCTTCGCCAACGGCGTTGGCCGGGCGTTTCGCGGCAAGTGGGTGTTCGAATTCTAGGAGCCGAAGGCTGAGTTATGTCACAACGAACGATTGAACGCGTTATCGGCCGCCTCTTGACCGATGAAGAACTGCGGCACGAGTTCACCCGGTCTCCGAGGCGCACGCTCGCGGAGCTGGTTGAACAGGGTTGGGACCTGAGCCGCCTCGAAGTCGACGCGCTGCTCGCCATCGAGATCGCGCTGTGGTCCGAGACCGCCGTCCGGATTGATTCGCGGCTTCAACGCTGCAGTCTGAAGACCCACGACGGTCGCGCGTGACCACTGAGAATCCGGCCGCCCTCGAAGAAGCGCTCGGGCCGCCGGCCGTGCCCATTGGAAACTGCGTCTGGCTGTGCATTGTGCGTGATGGCACACAGGCGGCGCACGTCGCGTCGCCCCCAGCGTCACGGGTCCGATTGTGAAAGCTGTTCATCTGCAAGGGGATGCACCGGTAGCCTGCACGTGGCGTGGCCGTTGCTCTCAGCGTGCATCGTGGGAACCAAGAACGCGCCTCGCCGCGGCCTGCTGCTTGCCCTGTCCCTGTTCGTGACGCTTGTCCCAGGGCCGGCATCGGCTCAGGAGACGACAGATCTGCCGCCCGGTTGGCTCCTTCCGACCGTGCCGGGCTTCCTCAGCGAACCGGCATTGCTCAGGAAACTGGTCGCCACGTCGGAGAGTCGGGCGAGCGATGAGCGGGAGCCGTCTGACGGTCTGTACGTCGAGACCGGCAACATGATCACGGGGGAAGGCTGGATTTCAGCCGGCCCCGGGTATCGGCGCCAGCTGCTCGATCGCCGGCTCAGGGTCGATGTGTCTGCCGCGGTCTCGTGGAAGCTCTATACCGTCGCGCAGGGGAGCGTCGAGATGCCGCACCTGGCCCACGATCGCCTGACCGTCGGCGCTCAGGTGATCCGTCAGGACTTCAAGCAGGTCGACTACTTCGGCCTGGGCAACGACTCGCGCGTGTCCGATCAGAGCGCCTACCGATTCACGAACACCGACATCCTCGGCTATGCGACCGTTCATGCGACCGACTGGCTCACGGTGAGCGGGCGTTTCGGAGGCATCCCGCGGCCGGGTCTGGGAGAGGCGACCGGTCCGCGCGTGACGGTTCCCAGCACGGTCGATCTCTTTACCGACGCAACCGCGCCGGGGCTCGTCGCGCCACCGTCGTTCCTGCACGGCGACGTCCATGTTGGCGTCGACCTGCGCGATCATCAAGGCCATCCGACCGGTGGCGGACTCTATCAGTTCGTCGCGGCCACGTATTCGGATCGCGACACCGGCACCTACAGCTTCCATCGCTACGAAGTCGACGCGGCGCAGTTCGTGCCGCTCGGCACGAAGCGGTGGATCCTCGCCCTCCATGGCCGCGCGATCCTCTCCGATACCACGAGCGGCCACCTCGTGCCCTTCTATCTGATGCCGAGCCTGGGCGGCAAGAACACGCTGCGGGGCTATCACGACTATCGGTTTCACGACAACGACATGGAGGTGTTCAACGCGGAGGTGCGTTGTGCCCTGTTCACCCACGTCGATGCCGCGGTGTTTGCGGACGCGGGCAAGGTGGCATCGCGCGCGGCCGACCTGGATCTCCAGCATCCGAGGAAATCGTACGGCGCGGGCCTTCGCGTTCACAACGCGACGGCCACGCTCGTCCGTCTCGACGTCGGTCACAGCCCTGAGGGCTGGCAGGTCTTTCTGAAGATCAGCGACCCGTTCAAGCGCTCGGTGCCGATCTCCGGTCGCTCCGCCGTGGTGCCGTTTGTGCCGTGAAAGGACGACGACCGTGACTAAAACGCCCGCCTATGTGTTTCCGCTGGTGATCGCACTCTACTACCCGTTCTGCACGGCCAAGGTTCAGCCGACGATGCCGCCGGGGGAGGCGCCGTTGGCGGCGCTGTGGCAATCGCCCACCGATCTGGCGACCCGCGACCTCTTTGCGGGCCCGTGGGGCGGCGAGCGGGCGCCGGACCCGGACGCGACGTACACATTCGTGGAGCGCAAGAAGCAGGGGACGAACCCCGGGATCACGGTTCGAGACCCGATCGGCCACGAATGGCACGTGAAGCAGCCGCCACACAACAGCCAGGGGGCCGAGGGACCTATCGAAGTCACGCTCTCGCGCGTCTTGTCCGCGGTCGGTTACCACCAGCCTCCGGTCTACTTTCTGCCGACGCTCTCGGTGAGAGACGCCAGGGGCATCCATGTCGAGCCGGGCGGCCGTTTTCGGTTGAGCGAGAAATCGATCCACAACGTCGGCGTCTGGTCCTGGCAGCAGAACCCGTTCGTCGGCATGCGGCCCTACCAGGGATTGCTCGTCATCCTCATGATGTTCAACAGCTCCGACATCAAGAACGAGAACAATGCGCTGTACGAGGTGAAGCACGACGGCCAGAAGGTCGAGCAGTGGTACGTGGTCCGCGATCTCGGCACGGCCCTGGGCGAGACCGGCCGGCTGGCGCCGCAGCGCGGAGACCCGGCGATCTTCGAGCGGGAGCCGTTCATCACCGGCGTGAACGACGGCGTCGTCCAGTTCAACTATCGCGGCTGGCATCAGGAGCTGCTGAAGCACATCTCGCCTGACGATGTGGCGTGGGCGAGCGATCTGCTCGGCCGCCTGAGCGACCGTCAGTGGAACGACGCGTTCCGCGCGGGAGGGTACCCGCCGGCGCTGGCGGATCGGTTCATCGGCCGCCTGCGGGCGAAGATTGCCGAAGGATGCCGGCTGGGCGAGTGCCGGGCATCGGAAGCCGGTACCTCGACAGTGCCGCGCCGCCTCCTGCTCGGGCTCCGGCGATGATGGACAGGCTTCCACACCGCTTGGTAGTCTGCCGGTAAGCAGGAAAGCGCGCGTAATGTCGATCGCATCCGAGCCGGACAGGTCGGGGACGGGCATGGCGGGTCTCGTGTTGGACCTGGCGCGGCCGTATCGAGGGTGGCTCGTCATCATCCTGGCGGCGATGCTGGTCGAGACGATCGCCGGACTGGCGGGGCCGTGGCCGCTGAAGATCGTCATCGACTATGCGATCGTCGCGGACCATGCGGCGCCGGCGTGGCTGGTACGACTCCTGGGCCCGGCGCTGGCCAACGACGGCAGAGCGCTCGCGGCGATGGCGGCCTTCAGCATGGTGCTCATCGCGGCACTCGGCGGCATCGCCTCGTACGTCGACAACTACTACACCGAGAGCGTC
>Ga0070665_100008046_pt1 | contig 10677 bp, 8 predicted proteins | sample KBSS13metaG_FD_65862 | JGI IMG/M metagenome (GOLD analysis project Ga0070665, IMG submission 65862) | Switchgrass rhizosphere microbial communities from Kellogg Biological Station, Michigan, USA - KBS S1-3 metaG | ecosystem: Host-associated > Plants > Roots > Rhizosphere > Soil ...
TTCGCGACCTGGATGGCGAACAAGCCGCTCGCCGCGGCGCACGCCGACTGGAACGTCGACGTCGACGAGGCGCAGGAAAACCAGACCGCGCTGGCACTCGATTCGCTGCGGTCGACCCGCCCGATTCACTCGGACGTGACGACCCCGGCGCAGATCGACGAGGCGTTCGACGGCATCGCCTACCAGAAGGGCGCCGCCGTGCTGCGCATGCTCGAGAGCTACGTCGGGGCGGAGACGTTCAAGAAGGGGATCAACGCCTACCTCCAGGCACACGCCTACGGCAACGCGACCTCGGAGGACTTTTCGAAGTCGATCGCCGCGGCGTCAGGCAAGCCGGTCGAGCGCATCCTCCCGACCTTCGTCAACCAGCCGGGAGTGCCGCTGCTCGACGTCTCGATCGCCTGCGCGAACAACCAGACGGCGGTCACCCTGAAGCAGCAGCGTTTCGTGATCGACGCCGCTCGCCCCGGCAACGGCCGCTGGCAGATTCCGATCTGCATCAAGGTGCCCGGCCGCGCCGCCACCACCTGCGAGGTGATGACCGAGGAGTCGCGGACCGTGAACATCGCCGGCGCCTGCGCGCCGTGGGTGTTCGCCAACGCGGGGGCGCACGGCTACTACCGGACCGCATATCCCTCCGAGCTGTTGAAGCTGATGGCGCCTCGGGTCGAGACGGATCTGACGGCTCCGGAAAGACTGTCGCTGCTCGACGACCAGTGGGCGCTGACCCGCGCCGGGCGCCACAGCGTCGGCGACTACCTGACGCTCGCCGCCGGACACGGCCGCGAGCACAACAGCGGCGTCCTCGAAGAGGTCGGCCGGCGGCTCGGCTTCGTGCACGACTACCTGACCACCGAGGCGACCAGACCGGGGCTGGAAGCGTTCACCCGATCGCTGCTGCGGCCGCTGTTCGACGAGGTCGGCTTCGCGCCGGGCACGTCGGACACCGACGACCGCCGATCGCTGCGCGCCACCGTGATCGGAACGCTCGGTATCATCGGCCGCGATCCGGACGTGACGGCGAAGTCGCGGGCGGCGCTCGACCGCGCCCTCGCCGGAGGCGCGGCGCTCGATCCGACCCAGGCGGGCGCGATCGTGACCACCGCGGCGATCCAGGGCGACGCCGCGCTCTTCGACGCGCTGCTCGCCGCCGCGGAAAAGGCGGCCGAGCCCGAGGAGCACTATCGGTATCTGTACGCCCTCGGCAACTTCAGGCAGCCGGCACTGATCGATCGGGGTCTGCAACTGGCGCTGACGCCGCAACTCCGCAGCCAGGACACCGCGCTCTACCTCGCGCGTTTCTTCGGCAACCCCGAGGCTCGCGGACGCGCGTTTACGTTCGTCAGCGACAACTGGGCCGCCCTCGAGCCCAAGGTCACGATCTCCGGCGGAGACACCAACCTGATCCGATCGATGAGCGCGTTCTGCGACGCCGGCTCGCGCGATCGGATCCAGGCGTTCTTCGCCGAGCACAAGCTGCCGGCCGCCGAACGCACGCTGGAGCAGACGCTCGAGCAGATCACCACCTGCATCGGCCTGCGCGAGAAGCAGACGCCGGCGGTCGGCGAGTGGCTGGCAGCACGCTGACGAGCGAGCTGCCCCACCCGCCCCACCCGCCCTACCTGCCCTGACGTTATAGTTCTTTACATAACAAAGTTCTCTTTGTATGATGCCTCTCGGAGGTCATGATGCATCGAGTGATGCTGCACCTGGGCGTGGGGATGTCGCTGCTGGCTACGGCCGCCTGCGGCGCCGAGCCCACGCTGCCCCTCGCGATCGTGGCGGCGCGCAACGCCGTCGACATCGTGCAGACGCTCCTGCGCCAGCGGCACGATCCCAACGAACGCGACCGCTACGGGTTGACGCCGCTGATGTGGGCGGCCCGGGCCGGCGCCGTCGAGGCGATGACGGCGCTGCTCGACAACGGCGCCGATCCCAATGCCCGCGGCGGGGTCAACGAATGGACGCCGCTCTTCCATGCGATCCACAAGGGCCGCACCGCCGCGGTCCGATTGCTGCTCGACCGCGGGGTCGATCCCAACCAACCCGCGGGGATGCTCACACCGCTCGCCATGGCCGCCGCCGACCGCGATCCGTCCATCGTCCAGCTCCTGCTGGCCCGCGGCGCCGACGCCCACGCCCGCGGCATCGGCGGATCGACGGCCCTGACCGTCGCCGTGTCGGGCGGTGCGCTGACCGATCTCGATCGGCCGATCTTCGGCGGCTGCCACCCGGCCACCGTCAAGGCGCTCCTCGCGCACGATCCCACGCTGCGCCTGCCGGACACGATCGCCGGACGCGAGGCGCTCTGGTGGGCCAGGTTTCATGGCTGCGCCGACGTGCTGTCGCTCGTCGGTGCCGGAAAGGGCTGACGCCGATCTCGACTCGACGCGCGACCACGGAGGGCACGGAGTCAATGAGAACGCGGATTAACCTGGCTCGGTGACGCCCGTCCGATTCCGTGTTCTCCGTGGCCGCGCGTCGCGAGTCGCCGACACCGCCGGATGGCCCGCAATCCAGGCGCGCCAGGGCGTGTCCATCCCCACCCGGATCCCGATTCGCGGTCCCCACGCGATCGGTCCCGCGTCGATCCCGCGATCCTCGATGAACAAGCGAGCGCCGAGCAGATCGAGGCGGTTCTCCCCGAGCGTGATCCCCATCGCCATCGTGAGATTCCCCGGACCGCGGCAGAGATCGGTCGTGCCGATCGCCGAAGCCGGCCGGCGTTGCCGCCCCTTCATCGCGCGCGCGCGGCGGCGGCGCATCACCTCAATCCCGTCGAGCGGCGCCAGCGCGCGGATCAGCACCGCGGCGGGCGACCCGTGCGCTTCAGTCACCACGTTGACCAGACAGTGGATGCCGTAGTTCAGGTAGACGTAGGCATGCCCGGGCAGCCCATAGAGCGGTGCGTTGCGCGCAGTGGGCCCCGGTGCGGCATGGCAGGCGGGATCGGATTCGCCGATGTAGGCTTCGACTTCGACGATGATGCCGCTGGTTCGTACGCCGCGGCGGTTGTGGACGAGAACCTTGCCGAGGAGATCGCGGGCGACGTCCAGCGTCGCGCGGTCATAGAAGCGACGGGGCAGCTTCACGCGCCCTTCTTACCTTGGTGGATTCTGTGCGCGCAAGCGCGCGACAGCGCGCTCAGCGCCGCGCGCGACCTCTGGATCGGGATCCGCCGTGAGCGGCTCGAGGGCGCTGATCGCCGCCGGATCGCCGGCGAAGCCCAGCGCGTCGATCACGTCGACGCGGATCTGCGGATCCGAATCGAGCAGCTGGTGGGCGAACGTCGTCGTCCGTCCGGGCGCGATCTCGATCAGGTAGCGCTTCGCCTGTTCGCGCGCGCGGGGCCGGGCGAGCGAGTCTGACACCTGATCGGTCGAGGCGTTCCCGAGCAGCACCGACGCAAAGGCGCCGGCCAGCGTCACGCTGGATTCGCGCTCCTTGTCGATCACCGCCTGAATCGCCGGCAGCTGCGACGGATCGCCGACCCGCGCGAGCCCTTCGATCGCGCTGCGGCGAAGCGCGGCCGTCTTGCCCGCAAGCTGCGCCGTGAACAGCGGCACGCTGCCGGCATTCGCGATGCGCCCCAGCGCGTCGAGCGCGGCTTCCGCCGGGGCGCCTTTGCCGTAGTAGGTGAACAGATCCGTGAGCGCCTGCACGCCGCGGTCGTACCGCATCGCCCCGAGGGCGGACATCGCTTCAGCCTTGACGGCGCGATCGTTGTCGTTGAGCGCCGTGATCAGCGCGTCGCCGACGGCCGGCTCGATCGGCTCGTCCTTCGGCCGCCGTGCGAACACGCGTCCGAGGACCCGGATCGCCGCGTACCGCATCGCCGGATCGGACGAGCCGATGAACGCCGCGATGTCGGGGCCGGCGACACGGAGCAGGTCGCGCCGCACGACGCCGCCCGGCTGCACCGCCACGACACCGAAGGCATAGAGCGCTTCAATCGCCACGCGCGGGTTCTGGTCGCGCGCCGCGGTGCGCAGCGCGGTCAGCACTTCGGCGGGCACCGGCCTCGGGCCGAGCGCGTACGGCCCGGATGAAAACGCCGCTTCAGCCTGCACCGCGTTGCGGACTTCCACCACGAGGGCGACGCGCTTCTTGGTCACCACCGGTTCGGCGAGGAAGATGTTCACTTCCGCAGCGATTGCCGCGAGCTGCACATCGTCCTGCGGATCCATCACGAGCGGTGCCAGCGGGACCGCGGCTTCAGGATAGGCCGCCGGCTTCAGCAGTTGCACCGCGCGCAGCCGGGTTCCCGCGTCCGGGCTCGTGAGGTCGGTGATCGCCGCCTCGAAGGACACCTGAGTAGAGCTCGGGGCAGGAGCAGCGGGAGGGGCAGGATACGCGAGAGCGGCAGGGTGAGCAGCCTGTGTGCGAGCGGAGAGCGCGATGGCCGCGAGCAGCATCCTGCCAATCCCGCCCATCCAGCCCGTCCCGCCCATCCGGCCCTTAACGCCCGGCCGCGTACGCATGGGATCTGCCTTCGGCGAGCACCGGACGCAGGTAGCGGCCGGTATGCGAGGCCTCGACCTGGGCGATCTGCTCCGGCGTGCCAATCGCGACGATGGTACCGCCGTCCTCGCCGCCTTCCGGCCCCAGATCGACGACGAAATCGGCGGTCTTGATGACATCCAGGTTGTGCTCGATGACCAGCAGGGTGTGTCCCGCTTCGAGCAGCTTCCTGAATGCCGTCAGCAGCTTCGCGATGTCGTCGAAATGCAGGCCGGTCGTCGGCTCGTCGAGGATGTACAACAGGCGCTCGCCGCCGTGCGACGACAGGTGCGCGGCAATCTTGATCCGCTGCGCCTCGCCGCCCGACAGCGTCGTGGCCGGCTGACCGAGGCGGAGGTAGCCGAGGCCGATCTCGTCGAGCACCTGCAGCCGCCGCAGCACCTTGGGTGAGCTGCTGAAGAACGTCAGCGCTTCGCGCACGGTGAGATCGAGCACCTGGTGGATCGAGCGGTTGCGGTAGCGCACCTCGAGCACCTGCGGCTTGAACCGCTTGCCGTCGCACTGATCGCACGGGACGAAGACGTCGGCGAGAAACTGCATCTCGACGCGTACTTCGCCCTCACCCTGGCAGGCCTCGCAGCGCCCGCCCGGCACGTTGAACGAGAAATGGCTCGCGGTCAGCCCCCGCGCCTTGGCGTCCTTGGTCGCCGCGAACAGCTCGCGGATCGGATCGAAGGCCTTGAGGTAGGTCACCGGATTGGAGCGCGGCGTCCGCCCGATCGGCTGCTGGTCGACGAGCACGGTATCGGTGACGTACTCGATCCCTTCGAGCTTCTCGAACTTGCCGACCGGCTTGTCCCATCCGCCCTTGGCGCGCTTGATCGCAGCGTAGAGCACGTCGTGGACCAGCGTCGACTTTCCGGATCCGCTGACGCCGGTGATCACGGTCAGCGTGTTCAGCGGGATGGTCAGGTCCACGTTCTTGAGGTTGTGCTCGCTCGCGCCGGTCAGCTTGATCTTCTGTCCGGTCCCCCGCCGCCGTGTCGTCGGCACCGGGATCGCCAGTTCCTGGCGGAGGTACTTCGACGTCAGCGAGCGCGGTTCGAGCATCAAGGCGTCGAGCGTGCCGGAAAACACCACACGTCCGCCCTGTTCACCGGCGCCCAACCCCAGGTCGACGATGTGATCGGCGACCTTGATCATGTCGGCGTCGTGCTCGACGACGAGGACCGTGTTGCCCTGGTCGCGCAGCTGCCTGAGGATCGCGATCAGCCGGAGGTTGTCGCGCGAGTGCAACCCGATCGACGGCTCGTCCAGCACATAGAGCGTCCCGACCAGAGCGGAGCCGAGCGACGTCGCCAGGTTGATGCGCTGCGCTTCCCCGCCCGACAGCGTCGAGGACAGCCGGTCGAGCGTGAGATAGTCGAGGCCGACGTCGCTGAGAAACGACAGCCGCCGCTGAATCTCCTTCAGCACCTTCTCCGCGATCGCTTGTTCCTTCTCGCTGAGCTGCAGGCCGCTGAAGAACGTTTGCGCTTCGCGCACCGTCAGCGACGCGACGCGATCGATCGTCCGCCCCGACACGTGGACGTCGCGCGCTTCGCGGCGCAGCCGCGCGCCGCCGCAGTCGGGGCACGTCAGGTAGCCGCGGTACCGGCTCAGGAACACGCGAACGTGAACCTTGTACTTCTTCCGCTCGAGCCACTTGAAAAAGCCGCGGATCCCCGCGAACTCCTTGGGGTCCTCGGCGCCTTCGATCACGAAGTGCTTCTCTTCGTCGGTCAGGTGCTCCCACGGCGCGTCGAGAAACACCTTTGCCTTCTTGGCCGCCCGCTTCAGCTCCGCGAGCTGGGCGCGATAGTGCGGCTTGGTCCACGGCTCGATCGCGCCCTGCTGGATCGATTTCTTGGGATCCGGCACGACGAGATTCATGTCGAGCTCGACGATGTTGCCGAAACCGTGGCAGGTCGGGCACGCACCGAACGGGTTGTTGAACGAGAACAGCCGCGGCTGCGGGTCCTCGTACTGAATGCCGCAGGTGCGGCACTCGAAGCGTTCGGAGAACAGGATGGGGCTGGGAGTTGGACCCTCCGGGCCGGCCAGGGGAACAGCCCAGGCGGCGCCGCCACCCTCGAGATACGCCATCTCGATCGAGTCGGTCAGGCGCTGGCGGAGATCGTCGCCGTTCAACTGAATCCGGTCCACGATCACCTGCAGCACCGGGCGGCCGCGCAGCGTCGCGGGATCGATGTCGTCGATCGCGACCGCCTGCCCGTCGATCAGCAGGCGCGCGAAACCCTTGCGGCGCAGGCTGGCGATGGTGCCGGCGACGGCACTGCTGCCGCCATCGGACAGGCCAACCCGGGTGTCGCCGCCCGGGCGGACCCGAGGATCGGCCGCCGCGGTCTCATCGCTGGCGAGATCGCTCATCTCGTCGACTTCAGGCGCCTCGACGCTCGATGACGAGACGTCGACCACCGGGAGGTCGAATCCGAGCAGCAGGCGGGTCCCCTGCGGCAGCCCGCCGAGTTGCCGCGCCACGACCTCCGCCGTCTCGCGAACGACTTCCTTCCCGCAGTTGCGGCAATAGGTCCGCCCCACGCGCGCGAACAGCAGCCGCATGTAGTCGTGGATCTCGGTGGTGGTGCCGACAGTCGACCGCGGATTGCGGATGCTGTTCTTCTGCCGGATGGCAATCGCGGGGGAAATGCCGTCGATGCGATCGACGTCGGGCTTCTCCATCCGCTCGAGGAACTGCCGGGCGTAGGCCGACAGCGATTCGACGTACCGGCGCTGCCCCTCCGCGTAGATCGTGTCGAAGGCGAGCGACGACTTTCCCGATCCGCTGACCCCGGTGACGATGATCAGCTTGCCGACCGGCAGCGTCAGGTCGATATTCTTGAGGTTGTGCGTGCGCGCGCCGCGCACGACGATATTCTGGGCTTCAGCGGCCCCGGAAACGGGGGTATCGGACATGCTCGGTGTTGCGACCCTATGCTGCGAATTTGAAGGAGACCTGAACCATCAATCGTAGCGCAGGGTCGCAACGGTCGCAACCGAATCGGCGGCCGACGAGCTCAGCCGGTCAATCGATCCGGCAGGCCTCGTCGAAGTCCAGGCGCGGGTTCCTCGGAAACAGTCCGGCGGGGTCGCCGTAACCGAGATTGACGAGAAAGTTCGAGCGGACGGTGCCGCCGGGAAAGAACTCGGCATCCACCTTCGCCCGGTCGAATCCGCCGATCGGCCCCGCGTCAAGGCCGAGCGCGCGCGCCGCCAGGATTAGATACGCCCCCTGCATCGAGCTCCCTTGAAACGCGGCTCGCTCGATGTGCTCCGCGGGCAACGCCGCGAACCAGCTCTTGACGTCGGCCTGCGGCATCAGCTTGGGCAGCCGCTCGTAGAATTCCAGATCGTGGGCGACGATCGCGGTCACCGGCGCGGTCAGGGTCTTCTCGACGTTCTGCGGCGCGAGCGCCGGCTTCAGACGCTCCTTCGCCTCTGCGCTTCTCACGAAGACGAGGCGCATCGGCTGGCTGTTGGCGGACGTCGGAGCGAGCTTGGCCAGGTCGTAGAGCTCGCGCAGCAACGCCTCGTCCACCGGACGATCGAGCCATTTGCTGTAGGTGCGCGCCGCGACGAACAGCTGGTCCAGGCTGCCGTGATCGAGGCGCATCTCGTCGTCGAGCGCAATCGCGGTGCGCGCGCTCATCGGCCGCTCCGGCGCGCCGACGCGATCGTGGCGGTGGAGGCGAGCAGCAGGATCGGGACCAGCGGGCTGCCGCCGATCACAAAGAGATGGGCCAGGATGGCGCCGACCATCGTCACGGCGAGTACGGCGGCGCCGTAGGCTGCGACCGACGGAATCAGCAGCAGCACCGCGGATACCACCTCGATTGTTCCCGTCAGATACCGAAACCATTGCCCAAGGCCGATCACGCCGAACTCCTGCACCATCAGCGGATTCCCCGTCAGCTTCAGTGATCCGGCCAACAGGAACATCCCCGCGCTGATGATCTGCAGCGCCCACAATCCGGCCACCGTGACCCGCGACCGTTCCGCAATTGCTGTCGTCATGTTCTCTCCTGCATTGTCTATTGATGAACTATTTACCCAAAAAAAAGAGCCTATCCCTGGAGCTTGCCGAGGAGCTCATGGAGCGTGTCCGATTCGGAGGGGGTCAGGATGCCGAAGAGCTCCCGTTCCGCCTGCTTTTGAATCTCGCTCCCCTTCACATACGCCGCCTTACCAGCTTCGGTCAGCACAGCCAGCCGCGACCGCCGATCGTTCGGATCCGCCGTGCGGTTCACCAGCCCGTCGGCTTCCAGACGATCGACCAGCTGCGTCACGTTCGACTTGACGCACGAGAGCCTCTCGGCCAGCTGGCCCAGCGGCAGCGACTCTCCGGCTTCGGTCAACCGATTGAGCGCGGCCAGCTTCGCGAGAGAAAGGCCCACTTCCGAGAGCCTGGCTTCGAGCCGGCTCTCGAGCACGCTCGACGCGTGCAGGACCGCAAATAACCCCGTCCGCTGTGTTCCACCCATCTAGTTCAGATATGTAGCATATCACGAATCCGACAAATCGGTAGGTAGAATAGCCGCCATGCAGGACGGCCGATTTCGCTCGCGTCGATGGTTCCTTGGGTTTGGCGCGGCCTGGAGCGCAGCCCTGGTGGCGTGCCGCGGGAAGGCGGGCGCCCCTGCGAACGCCGAACCGCGGGCCCTGGGCGCTGCCGTCAGCCCGTACGGATCGCGGTCGAAGTACGAGAAGACCGCACGCTTCTTCAACCAGAACACCAAGGTGCCGCTGGAAGAAGCGTCGAGCCGCACGCCGCTGCACGACACCTACGGCATCATCACCCCTTCGTCGTTGCACTTCGAGCGTCATCACTCCGGTGTCCCCGAAATCGATCCCGCGCAGCACACCCTGACGATCCACGGCCTCGTCGATCGCCCGCTCGAGTTCAGCGTCGACGAGCTGAAGCGCCTGCCGTCGGTCTCGCGCATTCATTTCCTCGAGTGCTCCGGCAACAGCGGCGGCGAATGGCGCGGCGGCTCCGGCGAGTCCGACGTGCAGCGGATCCACGGCCTCACGAGCTGCAGTGAATGGACCGGCGTGCCGGTGGCGACGTTGATGCGCGAATGCGGCGTCCGGGCGGATGCGACGTGGGTGCTCGCCGAGGGTGCCGATGCCGGCAAACACGACCGCAGCATCCCGATGAAGAAGATCATGGGCGATGCGCTGGTGGTGTACGGACAGAACGGCGAGCCGCTCCGGCCCGAGCAGGGGTATCCGCTGCGCCTGCTGCTGCCCGGCTGGGAGGGCAACGCGAACGTAAAGTGGCTGCGACGGCTCAAGGTGATGAACCAGCCGGCGATGAGCCGCGAGGAAACGTCGAAGTACACCGACCTGATGCCCGACGGCACGGCGCGGCAATTCACGTTCGATCTCGAGGCGAAGTCGATCATTACCCGGCCGTCGGGTGGCGACCGGCTCGTGCCGGGCGCCTTCTGCGAGCTGACCGGCATCGCGTGGACCGGCCGCGGCACGATCGTCAGCGTCGAGCTCACCACCGACGGCGGCGCGACGTGGGAAAAGGCTCAACTCCAGACGCCGGTCCTTCCCATCGCGCACACGCGTTTCCGGTTTCCGTGGAAATGGGACGGCAAGGAGACGCTCATCGCGTCGCGCTGTACGGACGACACCGGCTACACTCAGCCGCCGCTTCCGGATCTGATCAAGATCCGCGGCATGAACTCCCAGTACCATAACAACGGCATCCAGGCGTGGAAGGTTGCGTCGGACGGAATGATCACCAATGGCAACCGCGCATAAGCGCTTCGCACTCACCTTCGTCGTGTGCGCGGGACTGTGCGGCGCGAGCGTCCGGAGCGCGGGCCTTTCCGCTCGACAGGGCTCCCCCACCTTCAGCATCGGCCACACACCGGCGCCCGATCGCCTGAAGCGGATCGACATCGACGTGACGCCCGACGGCGTGGGCCTGCCGCCCGGCAGCGGCACCGCGGCCAAAGGCAAAGACGTGTTCACGCGGCGGTGCGAGACCTGCCACGGCCCCACCGGGACTGAGGGTCCACAGGACACGCTGGCCGGCGGTAAAGGGTCGCTGGCGACGCCAAAGCCTTTGAAGACGGTCGGCAGTTACTGGCCGTATGCGACGACGCTGTGGGATTACATCAACCGGGCGATGCCGTTCGATCA
>Ga0070665_100008051_pt1 | contig 10671 bp, 10 predicted proteins | sample KBSS13metaG_FD_65862 | JGI IMG/M metagenome (GOLD analysis project Ga0070665, IMG submission 65862) | Switchgrass rhizosphere microbial communities from Kellogg Biological Station, Michigan, USA - KBS S1-3 metaG | ecosystem: Host-associated > Plants > Roots > Rhizosphere > Soil ...
CTGCGTGAAGCCATGGAGAAGACGCTCGACCAGCCCTTTGTGACCACCGTGCGGTCGCGCGGCGTCGGCGAATTCGTCATCCGTTGGCGTCACGTGTTGCGGCACGCTCTGTTGCCGGCAGTGACGCTGGGCGGCTGGCTGATCGGCGGCCTGCTCGGTGGTGCGGTCATCACCGAGAAGGTGTTCGGCCGGCCGGGCCTCGGCACGGTGACGCTGGGGGCGGTGCTGACCCACGACGTGCCGTTCGTGCTCACCGTCGTGCTGCTCGCGGCCTTCATCCACGTCGCCGCGTCCACGCTGCTCGACATCCTCTATGTGCTGATCGATCCGAGATTGAGGGCTCAATGACCGCGCCGTCCCATCGCTTCTTTGACACGGCCGTGCCGCTCGATCCTCCGGAAGACGTGCTTGCCTTCGAGGCATCTCAACCAACGGTCGAGATCGTTGATCGTCGTCGACCACGCTTGGGGCTCATCCTGTCCGGTATCTTCGTCACGTTCCTGATCGCGGCGTCGATTGCTCCTTCGCTGTTTACTCACTTCGACCCACTGATCGGTGATTTCGGCGAAGGCCTGAAGCCGCCGGGCTGGGCGCATCTGTTCGGCACCGATCGGCTCGGCCGCGACGTGTTCGCACGGACCATCTTCGGCACGCGCTATTCGCTCTTGATCGGGTTCGGGGGCGTCGCGGTCGGGCTCGGCGCGGGTATTGTCCTCGGCATCATCGCGGGCCAACGCAATCGTATTCTGGACGAAGCCGTATCGCGCCTGTTCGACATGCTGTCGTCATTCCCCGGCGTGTTGCTCGCCATGCTTATCGTGACCTTTCTCGGTCAGGGGATGCTTAACATCGCCATCGCCGTCGGAATCGCTGGCATCCCCAAATTCGGGCGCGTGGTGCGGGCGCAGACCCAGTTGATCCGTGACGCGGACTATGTGACGCAGGCTGCGGTCTACGGCTTGAGCCGCTGGCAGGTGTTCCTCCGCCACGTCCTGCCGAACGTGCTTGTTGCCATCCCGATCATCGCTACCGTCTATATCGGCTCTACGATCCTGATCGTATCAGGCCTGAGCTTTCTCGGGCTCGGCCCGCAGCCGCCGACGCCGGAATGGGGCGTGATGCTGGCGGAAAGCCGGGACGTGCTGCGCGTCGCCTGGTGGCCCGGCGTGTTTCCCGGCCTTGCCATCACCGCGACCGTGATCGCCTTCAGCGTGATCGGCAACCATCTGCAGCAGAGATTCGAAGGACGCCTTGCATGAGCAGCGCAGGTTCTCAGAGGGAGCAGGCCGCGCCGATCGTCGAGGTGCAGGGGCTGAGCATCGGCTTTGCCGGCGCCAATGGCGGCAAGCCGATCGTTGCCGATTTCGATCTGACGATCAGGCCTGGCGAGTGCGTCGCGCTGGTCGGGGAGTCCGGTTCGGGCAAGAGCGTCACCGCCCGTAGCCTGCTGAACCTCGCGGGCGAAGGTGCAAGGACCGTCGCGCACCGGTTCGAGATCAAGGGGCGGGACGCGCGCAGCTTCACCGAGGCGGATTGGCGCGGCCTGCGCGGGACCGTGACGGGACTCGTCATGCAGGATGCGCTGGTCTCGCTCGACCCCTTGCGCACCATCGGCCAGGAGGTTGCCGAGGTCATCTCCAGCCATCGAATTCTGACCGATGCGGGCGCCATCCGGGATCGGACGCTGCAAACGCTCGCTAAGGTTGGCATCCCAAATCCCGCCGATCGTGCCCTGCAGTATGCGCATCAATTGTCGGGTGGCCTGCGGCAACGCGCGCTGATCGCCTCCGCGATCGCGGCTGGTCCGGATCTGATCATCGCGGACGAGCCGACGACCTCGCTCGATGTGACCGTCCAGGCGCAGGTTTTGCGGGTGCTGGCCGAGCGCATCCGCGAGGGGGCCGGTCTCCTGCTCATCAGTCACGACCTCGCGGTGGTCGCCGGCATCGCCGCCCGTGTCATCGTGATGCGCGACGGCAGGGTGGTCGACAGCGGGCCGACCCGCGATGTCCTGACCCATCCGCGCCATCCCTATACGCGGCAGTTGATCGCGGCGGTTCCGTCGGGGCAGTCGCGGGGATCAAAGCTAGCATCGGCGAGCTTCGAGCCCGGTGCGCAGGCGATCGCCATCGTCCGGGAGCCCCTGCCGCAGCGACAGGCGGCAGGCGAGGTCGTACTCGAAGTCAAGGATATCTCGAAGAGCTTCATTTCGCCGAAGGCCGCTGGACGGGCAAAGTCGGTGGTCCTGCAGGACATCAGCTTCGACGTCAGGGCGGGTGAGGTCGTCGGCATCGTCGGCGAATCCGGCTCGGGAAAATCGACTTGCGCCAAGATCGTGCTCGGCCTGCTTCCGCCTGACGAAGGTGAGGTCAAATTGCTCGGAGCGCCCTGGTCCTCGGTCTCGGAAGCCGAGCGTCGCCGGCTTCGTCGCAAGCTGCAATACATCCCGCAGGACGCACTCAGCAGCTTCGATCCGCGCTATCGCGTCAAGGACATCATTGCGGAAAACCTCACAGGCTCGGAAAGCCGTATCGCGCGCCTGGACCGGATCGTGTCGCTGCTCGAACTGGTTGGCCTGAACGCTGATAATCTCGGCCGGCGACCGCGATCATTGTCCGGTGGCCAGCGTCAGCGGGTATCGATCGCGCGGGCGCTGGCGGCTGAACCAGCCATCATCGTCTGCGACGAGCCGGTCTCGGCGCTCGATATCTGCATCCAGGCCCAGGTGCTCGATCTTCTTGCCGAACTGCAGTCCCGGCTCGGAACGGCGCTGCTCTTCATCTCGCATGATCTTGGTGTCATCGAGCATCTGTGCGACCGCGTGCTGGTGTTCCAGAACGGCCAGATCGTCGAACGAGGTGACGCCGAGGCCGTGCTCAGGCATCCGCAGCACGCCTACACCCAGAGCCTGCTGGCGTCCGTGCCGGACATCCAGAATGGCTTGAGGGCAGGCTCTGCCGCGGCCTGAGCCGGCGATCAGGATCCCTTCGGCGACCAGATCTTGATCGCTGTGGTGTCGATCTTCACGGGGATCAAGCCCTCGGCGTGGAACGCGTCCGCAATGCGCTGCTGCTCGGACAGGCCCGGGCCGGTCACAGCGCCCACCTGATAGGAGCGGTGGCTATTGGCTTCCTCGACGGTTGCGGCGTCGATACCCCAGAGCCCGGCAAGCAGCGTGGCCGCGTCCTTCGGCTGCGCCTTCACCCAGTTGCCAGTCGCGGCAAGCTTGGCGAAGATCACGTTGAGGACCTGATCGTGCTTGTCTGCATACGCGGCCGAGGCGAGGTAATAGCGCTTGTAGCTCGCCAGGCCGTTACCGCCGTCGGCGAGGATTTGACCCTTCGTCTGGTGCAGGGCGCTGGTCAGGAATGGATCCCAGGCCACCCAGGCATCCACATTGTTGCTGACGAAGGCCGCTCGGCCGTCCGCAGGCGTCAGATAGGCCGGCGTGATGTCCTTGAAACTCAACCCCGATTTCGCCAATGCTGCGAGCAGCAGATAGTGGCTGCCGGCGCCCTTGGTCACCGCGATCTTCTTGCCCTTGAGTTCGGCGATGGCCTTGATGGTCGACGACTGCGGGACCACGATCGCCTGCGCCGCAGGCGAGGCGGCTTCCTCCGCGATATAGGCGAGCTTGGCGCCGGCGGCCTGCGCGAAGATCGGCACGGTGTCGGCAACGTCGGCGCCGAAATCGATGCTACCGATGTTGATGGCTTCCAACAGCGGCAAGCCGCTGGTGAATTCGTGCCAGGAGACGGTGACGCCGAGCGACGCCAGCGCCTTCTCGAGCTCTCCATTCGTCTTCAGGATCGCGGTCAGCGTCGAGGATTTCTGATAGCCGATGCGGAGTTCTTCGGACATCGCTGGGCTGGCAAACGACGCCAAAACGAATGCTGCTGCGGCAAGGGCTCGCAGGCGGGACGCGAAAGGATGCATTGAGAAGTCCTGTTCAATGAGCTGAGCTGTTACCTTCAATTTGCCGGTAATTGAGGTCGCGTGGCAATTTCGCAGTCGGGCGCAGAAGGAAATGAACGTTCTCTCGTAGGCAACGATTGCAGAATAGAATTGTCGATCGCGGCTAGTGCTTCGTTGCCGTGGCGCGTATCGCCGCAGCCAGTGTCCGCAATGATTGCCGGGTCGGTTGGTCGCCGGGGCTCGCATGCAGCACCACGTCCCGCGACGGGAGCGGGGGCAGCCCAAGTGCTGTGCCTACATCGATCGTGTCGAGCGGAGCGACGCGTCGCCCCAGAGCTGCAACCGCCAGACCCGCCGAGATCGCCACGCCGATCGTGACGACGCCGCCACCGACGAAGACTTCGGTCCAGGCGATCCCGGCCTTGTTGAGGGCGTCCACGGCCATGCTCCGTACGCTGCAGGGATCGGCCTGTGTCGCGAGCCGCAATGGCTCGCCGTCATGATGCTCGAAATCCGGCGCAGCCATCCAGCCGAACGACTCTTTCAGGATGACCTCGCCGCCGCGCCGACGGTTGTCGTGGCGCCGCACGATCGCGGCGTCGATCGTGCCGCTATCGAAATCATCGAGCACCTGGCGCGAGGTGGATACGCGGATTTCGAGAACGAGGGCCGGCTCAGCGCTCTTCATGCGTCGCAGCAGGATCGGCAGCTCTGCGCCGACAATGCGGTGGCTGATGCCGACGACGAGGCGTCGGCGCTCCAGGCCGAAGCAGCCGAACGCACCATGGTGGGCGGCAAGCAGGGTTCGCGCCGGCGCAAGGAAAGCATCACCATCCGCGGACAGGCGGACCCCCGCGGCGTGCGATCCAGCAGCCTGCGCCCGAGTTCGTCTTCGAGCCGCTTGATCTTCAGGCTCACGGCCGACTGCGTCGTATCCATCGCCTCGGCCGCCCGCGTAAAACTCTTCAGGTCGGCGGTCAGCACGAAGGCCTGCACCGCCTCGATGTCCAGCGTCTTCATCGCAATCATTCTTGGCGGCCGCATTCCGGGAACATCGTCCGCCGGCCGCTTGAGGCGGTCATTGGGCCGCGTCGGATCGAGGTGTATCCGTGACGGAAGACAGACGACGGAAGCCCGCGCCTGGATGCGTCGCGTGCAGCTTTGGACCGCGTCCAGGAAACAGTTTTCGCGCAATGTGCCTTCGCGATAAGCGGTCTTGTAGACGCCGCGGGATTGCAGCTCCGGGACGGCGAGATCGACGAAGGCGTTCAGCGACTCCGGTACGACGAGCCGAAATAGGTTGAAGCCGTCGACGTCGGTGTCCTCCGCCCAGGAGATCAGTTCGTCCGCGACGTCCTGCGGCGAGCCAACCACGAAGGGGGACCGGGCGCCGGCGCGGCTCAGCTTCGCGAGGTCGCCGACATGGACCGGCCGATCGCTGCGCAGGGTGAAATTCTCGACCATCGACTGGATGGCGTTGCTCTCGACATATTCGATCGGCTGGTCCGGTCGGTAGGTCGAGAAATCGATTCCAGTCCAGCCCGACAGCAAGGCGAGCTGGCCGGTCTGGTCGACGTGGCTCGCATATTCCTCCAGCAAATCGTTGGCCTCGCTACGCGTCGGCGCCACGATGACGGTGGCGCCGGCGAACAGGCGGATGTCGTAGGGATCGCGGCCATAGTCCCTGGCCGCACTCCGGATCTCGCGGACGGCGCGGGCCAGGATCGGCTTGGTCTGGCCGTTGAGAAAGATCGCCTCCGCATGCTGAGCCGCGAAGGCGCGGCCGCGCTTCGATGTGCCGGCCTGGTACAGAAGCGGCGTTCGCTGTGGCGAGGGCTCTGCGAGATGAATGCCGTCGACCTTGAAATATCGGCCTTCGTGCAAGACCCGATGGAGCTTGGCCGGGTCCGTGAAGATACGCGTGCCGCGGTCGCGGCGTACGGCATCGTCCTCCCAGCTCCCCTCCCATAGCTTGTAGCTTGCGGTGAGAAAGTCCTCGGCCGCGTCGTAGCGGTCGTCGTGAGCGCGGCCGGCCGGAAGGCCCATGCCGCGGGCGCCGCTGTCGAGATATCCGGTAACGATGTTCCAACCAATCCGGCCCTTGGTCAGGTGGTCGAGCGTCGAAAACGTGCGGGCCAGTTGATAGGGATGCTCGAAAGTCAGGTTTGAGGTGATACCGAATCCGAGATTTTGCGTCACGCTTGCCATGGCGGAGACGAGCAGGGTCGGATCTGCATTGGGGAGCTGCACGGCATGTGCCGCGGCGGTGTCGGCGCTGCCGCCATAGACGTCGTACACGCCGAAGACGTCAGCCAGAAAGATGCCGTCGAGCAATCCCCGTTCCGCGGTCCTTGCGTAGTCGATCCAATAGTCGAGTGTGTTGTAGTCGATGGACCCATCGCGTGGGTGAGACCACAAGCCTGCCCAATTGTGGCTCGGCGCAGTCATGTTGAAAGCGTTGAAGCGCAATTCGCGCGGTCTCGTCATCGTCGGGTCCTGTCGTCAATTGCGAGAGACATTTCTGTCGGCACGATGATTCCTACCATTTTGCGCGAGTGGGTTTGTTTCCAATTCGTCGAGCGATCGGGAAGAAACGAATTCCGAAACGGTGAGGATGCAGCATGTGCATCGCTATTTTTTCCGGCCGCTCGACAGCCCGAAAATCCAAACGCATCATTTCGCTCCCTTGGCATTGCGCATCGCGCGCGTGCTCTTGAGATCGAAGGAGTTGCAGATGGCGTTGGAGACCCGGAACTTCGAGACGCTGGCGCTGCACGGTGGGTCGTATCGCACTGATCCTGCCACCGGCGCGGTCGCGGTTCCGATCTATCAGACCACGTCATTCCAATTCGAGAATGCCGATCACGCCTCGCGCCTGTTCGCGCTCGAGCAGCTCGGACCGATCTACACCCGCATCGGCAACCCGACCCAGGAAGCCTTTGAAACGCGGCTGGCCGCGCTCGAAGGCGGCGTGGCGGCGCTTGCCGTTGCTTCGGGCCAGACGGCTTCGGCCTTCGCTATACTCAACATCGCACAGGCCGGCGACAACATCGTGTCCTCGACCGACCTGTACGGCGGAACTTGGACACTGTTCTCGCAGACCCTGAAGCAGTTCGGCATCGAAACGCGGTTCGTCGATCCCGCGGATCCCGAGAACTTCCGCCGCGCGACCGACGCGAAGACGCGAGCCTATTTCGGCGAGACGCTCCCGAATCCCAAGCTGAATGTGTTCCCGATCAAGGAGGTCGCGGATATCGGCCGCTCGCTCGGCGTTCCGCTCATTCTCGACAATACGGCGTCGCCCCTGATCGCGCGTCCGTTCGAGCACGGCGCTGCGGTGGTTGTCTATTCGACGACCAAATATATCGGTGGCCATGGGACCGCCATTGGTGGCGCGATCGTCGATGGCGGCAATTTCGACTGGGCGGCCCATGCGGACCGCTTTCCCCTTCTGAACAAGCCCGACGAAGCCTATCACGGTGCGATCTGGACGGAGGCCGCGAAGCCGCTCGGGCCGATCGCCTATATCCTCCGTGCCCGCGTCAAGCTGCTGCGGGATCTCGGCGCGTCGATCGCGCCGCAAAATGCCTTCCAGTTCATCCAGGGGCTCGAAACCCTTCCGCTGCGGATCCGCCAGCACAACGAGAACGCGGTCGAGGTCGCGAACTTCCTCGCCAAGCAGGCCTCGGTATCGAATGTGATCTTCCCCGGCCTGCAAAGCGGGGAGAGCAAGCGCCGGGCGGATGCGTATCTGAAGGGCGGCTACGGCGGCCTTGTCGGCTTCGAGCTGAAGGGGGGCGTCGAGGCGGGACGATGGTTCATCGATGCGCTGAAACTGTTCTATCACGTTGCCAATATCGGCGATGCGCGCTCACTGGCGATTCATCCGGCCTCGACCACGCATCAGCAGCTCACCGCAGACGAGCAACTCGCCGCCGGCGTTACGCCCGGCTATGTCCGCCTGTCGGTCGGGATCGAGCACCCCGACGACATCCTCGCGGATCTCGGCCAGGCGCTGGCGCAGGCCGACGCCGGCGCGCGCCAAGCTGCGTGAAGCCCATCGTCAAATTCCAACGGGAAGCTGAGATCATGAAAGTCCTTCGTCGTACCGCGCAAGCCGCGGGTGTTTGGCTTGCGCTCACTGCGGCCGCCTTCGCCGCCGAACCCTTGAAGATCGCGACCAGCGCCGGCCCGGTTGGGCAATTGGCCGCCTTCGCCGCCAAGCTCGCCAAGGAGAAAGGGCAAAACGTCAAGATCGTCGAGCTGTCGGACTGGGTGGCGCTGAACGAGGTCGTCAACAGCGGCGAAGTCGATGCCAATCTGTTTCAGCACGCAACGTACCTGGCGCTCCAGAACAGGCAGCGTGGTTTCAACCTCGTGCAGGTTGACAAGGTCGGCGTGATCGCGCCGGTCGGCCTGTTCTCGAAGAAGATCAAGAAGCTTGACGAGATCAAGTCCGGCGACAGCGTCGCCATTCCGAACGAGCCGCTCAACGGCGCAAGAGGCCTGATCCTGCTCGAGCGGGCCGGGCTGATCAAGCTGACACCCGGCAAGGGCTTCTCGGTCAGCAAGTTCGACATCATCGAGAATCCCAAGAACCTGAAGATCGTCGAGCTCGATCCCGCGCAGACCTACCGCTCCCTCGACGATGTGACGCTGGCGCTCGTCAACATCACCTACCTGATTCCGGCCGGCGGCGATCCGAAGTCCGCGCTGATCATCGATCGCACGCTCGACGACGGCCTAGTGCTGCGCTTCACGGCTCGGCCGGACAAGAAGGACGATCCGCGCCTGAAGGCGTTCATCCAGGTGTTCAACTCGCCGGAGGTGAAGCAGTTCATCGAGGAGAAGATCCCGGCGTTCATTCCGGCTGGATTCGGCAGCTAGAGCCTTGAGGCGCGAGGTAGCTGCGGTGGTCTATGTTGTTGAGGTCGGCGACGCCAACCTTGCTTTCCGCGCGGGCAGTGAGGCAGAGGCGGCCCGGATCGCGTCTTCTGGCTGGTTTGCTCGCGCGCTCGACCGCTTTATCGCGAAGAGGCGGGAATCGCGAAGCGTCCACTCCGCTCCACGGATCGCGACCATCGGGGAATTTGTCGCCTTTCAAAATATGTCGAGCGAATTTTCGGATGACGCTATCGAGTTCCTTCTGGCGCGAGTGAACGAGCCTGCCCGAACAGGACGCGGAGAGTGTTGTGAGTGATACGAAGACCAACCTCAAGGTTGTTGCCGGGCCGTCCAAGAGCGATGCCGTGACGCAAGCCCTACGGGCCCGCTGCGGCAACGATCTGCCCGAGATTGGCGAGTCCTGGAACGGCGTGCTGGCGAATTTGCTCTCGCACCGCTCGGTGCGCGCCTATGGTCCCGATCCGGTGCCGGCGCGAATTGTGGAGACGCTGGTGGCCGCGGCGCAGTCGGCGCCTTCAGGACGTCGTGATCCATCATGAACGCTATTCCGACGCTGGCGACGAGACGGGCATCGCGGCCTATGACACGACGCTTCGCGGGTTCCAGGAGAGCGAGGGATTGCCTGCGATCGGCTGGGTTGAGGCTGGGCTGAAGCGCCTCGGCTCGGTCCGCTCCCTGAATGGCAGGGACCGCCTGATCGAGGAATTGCGCGCCCTGGGATTCTCGCTCAGGTGAATGGCTCTAGGTCTGTTCCTGACCCCAACGCTGGACCGTGATTCGCGTCAGGGTTCGGAAGATCACGCCTTCCACGATGAGGCCGATCAGGATCACCGTGAGCAATCCGGCAAAGACGCTGGCGGTCTCCAGTTGTGCTCGATTAGTGTAGATGAACCAGCCGATTCCGCCTGAGCGCGCGCTGACGCCGAAGACGAGTTCGGCCGCGATCAGCGTGCGCCACGCGAAAGCCCAACCGATCCGCAGGCCCGACAGGATCTGGGGAAACGCCGCAGGCACCAGGATCTCGACCACGAAGCGGCCGCCCGACAGACCGAGATTGCGACCAGCCATCCTCAGCGTAGGCGGCACGGCGAGAAAGCCGCCATGGCAGGCCAGCGCCACCGGCCACAGAACCGAATGGACGATGACGAAAACGAGGCTCGGCGTTCCCACGCCGAACCACAATAGCGCGATCGGAAGCAGCGCGATCGCCGGAAGCGGATTGAACATCGAGGTCAGCAGGCCAAGCGCCTCATTGCCCCAGCGCGTCAAGGCCGCGAAGGTCGTGAGCACGGCGGCAACGGCGACCCCGATAGCGTAGCCCGTGATAAGAACCCGCAACGACGTCAGTGCCCGGTTCGGCAATTCGCCGGACAGGATCGCCGACCACAATGCGGACAGCGTCGCGCCAAGGGTTGGCAGCAGCAGCGCGTTGTCGAGCCAGCGCGCATAGAGTTCCCAGGCGAGTGCTAAGCCGGCGAGGATGACGACGCGCCGCCAGGGCGTTCCCTCCAGCGCGCGCTGAAGTGCCGGCGCGCGTACCAGCTTTGGAGCGGCGATGTCAGCCATGGTCGGCTTCCGGATCGGCAAAGACGGTCTGCTGGATCCGTCGCTCCAACGCGGCAAAGCTGGCGGTGCCCCGGGTGCGTGTCTCGATCGGAACGTCGAACGTCGCGGCAAGCCGTCCGGGATGCGGCGTCAGGGCCAGGATGCGGGTTCCGACACGGATCGCCTCGTCGATGCCATGCGTCACGAACAGGGTGGTGTTGCCGGTCTCCTCGCACAGCCTCAGTAGTTCATCCTGCATCTGCCGCCGCGTCAGCGCGTCCAGCGCGGCGAAGGGTTCGTCCATCA
>Ga0070665_100008052_pt1 | contig 10670 bp, 2 predicted proteins | sample KBSS13metaG_FD_65862 | JGI IMG/M metagenome (GOLD analysis project Ga0070665, IMG submission 65862) | Switchgrass rhizosphere microbial communities from Kellogg Biological Station, Michigan, USA - KBS S1-3 metaG | ecosystem: Host-associated > Plants > Roots > Rhizosphere > Soil ...
GGGACAAGCAAGCGGTTGACCCGGCTGCGTTTGCCGAATGGCTGACGCGCTCGCCCGCGCACGTCCAGGAGTTCCTCGCAGTCTCGGCCCTGTGGTCGACGCTCGGGGTGAGGGGCTCAACTGGTTATGCCCCGGAAGATCTCATTGCGGCAGCCCGCGCAGAGCAGGCGCAGCGTCGGGTGGTGCCGCTCAACGCGCCACGCGCTGAAAGTTCGCTGGGCGCCAGTGGCGTGTATAGGCGGCGGATACGGAGGTTTGCGGTGGGGATAGCTGCTTCACTCCTGCTAGGGTTGGTGGTGTGGGGGGGCATTGCGCTGTCACGTCGTGGCTCTGAGTTCACCACGGCAGTCGGCGAGCAACGCAGTATTACTCTCTCGGATGGCTCCGTCCTGTTTCTGAACACCAACTCGCAGGTGCGGGTCCGGCTTGGCAGGCAGCATCGCGACATCGATCTCGTCCGCGGTGAGGCTCGTTTCCAGGTAGCCAGGAATCCGCAGCGGCCCTTCGTGGTCGTGACTGCGGACGCCACGATTCGTGCTTTGGGCACCGTTTTCAACGTCGCCATGGCCAAAGAAGGTACTCAGGTTGCCGTCATCGAGGGGCGGGTCGAGTTACGCGAGCGGGGCACGAGCTATGCACAGCCGCCGTTGAGCGCTGTTGACAGCGCGGCTTCCAACGGGACGTCGGAAATCAGAAAGAGTCAACAGGCTCGCGTGGAGCTCGCCGCCGGCGAACGTGCCGCCGTGACGCGCAAGGGAATCGAGCCCGATGTGGGTCCCTCGATCGAGTCCGTCAACGCCTGGACGGAACATCGGGTGGTTTTTCGCGATAAAACACTCGCCGAGGTCGTCGGCGAGTTCAATCGCTACCGCTTGCAGCAATTGATAATTGACGATCCGGGGTTGGCGGGGTTGCGCATCAGCGGCACCTTTGATCCCAGCGATCCGGATTCTCTGGTGGCTTATCTCGGCGCGGAGGAGGCGGTGCAGGTCAGTATGCCCAACGACGGGAATGTTCACCTTTCGCGCGGGCATAAATAACACTGCAAACGCCGAGGTACTGCCGGCTATCTGAAATCCATCGAAAAATGAGGTGCCCGATTTTCCGCGAATTTCTGTCTTAGTGCTCGCAATCGGAGCATGAGCTGCGAATGAGGGGGGACGGAACGATGGGTCGACGCCATGCGCGTCGGGCGTTGCCGTGGATCACCGCTGCGTTGGTCACGTCTTTGGCGATTTCCAATGTGCAGGCTGCGGGATTCTCAACAGCGTTGCCGCCGCAACAGCTTGCGGACGCCCTGGATGTCTTCTCGCGGGCAACGGGTTACCAGGTTATCTATCGAGCCGACCTGACCGCAGGGGTGGCGACTCCAGGGGCCGAGGCGGGCCTGACGGTGATAGATACCCTGCGACAGTTGCTGAGAGGCACTGGACTTGGGTTCAAGTTCGTCAACGATCGAACCATCGCGATCGTCAAGTTGCCCGCGAGCGAGTCGTCCCGTCCCGCATCCCCTGAAAGTTCGGCCCCCAGGGCCGAACGATCGTCGCTCGTATCTGATGCCGGCGCTCCACCGAGCGCCGCCACTGATATGAGGGGAGACAAAGACGTGAAGCATCGTGGATTTTGGGGCCGAATCGCAGGGTTCTTTACACTGTGTGGATCATTGGCGGCGGCAGGGGCGGCGTGCGCTCAGGATCAGGTCGCCAATGCGCCTGAGGCTACGAAGGATGAGCTGCAGGAGATTGTGGTGACCGGCACGCTGATCCGGGGTATTGCGCCGGTGGGTACTGAAGTGGTCACCGTGACCCGTCAGGACATCATTGACTCCGGCGTGGTCTCGACCCAGGACCTCCTCTCGACCATTCCCGCCATCACGAGCTCCTTCAACCAGGTGCAAAATGCGAGCAGCGGCGTCAACGGGCTGACCATCGTCCGTCCCAACATCCACAACATCGGTGCCGCCGGTGGCAACACGACCCTCGTATTGTTCGATGGGCACGATGTGGTCGGCGGCGGTATCCTGCAGACGACCCCGGATGCCGGCATCCTGCCGCCGGCAGTGCTGCAGAGTGTCGAGGTGCTCACTGACGGCGGATCGGCAATCTACGGTGCGGATGCCGTAGGCGGTGTCGTAAACTTCATAACGCGCAAGCGCATGGAGGGTATCGAGACCGACGCACACTTTGGCCTGGCGGACCAATACCACGCGGGAGACGTCAACGTCACCGGCGGTCATGACTGGGGGAGCGGCTCCTTTCTCCTCTCGTACTCCTACAGAAATACGTCCAACCTGTTTGGCGCCGATCGCGATTACTTCTCGCAGTACCTGGTGCCCTTCGGCGGGACGGATCATCGGGTCGCCACCTGCCCGTTGGGAAACGTTTCGGCCGCAGGGGTGAACTACGCGCTGCAGGGGTTGGCGCCCAACACCCAGAACCTTTGCGACCAGGACAAAGTGACGGATCTGTTTCCGTCGGAGACGCAACACAGCGTGTTCGGCGCGTTCACCCAGGATCTGTCGGACGTCATTACGTTCGATGCCACCGCTTACTACACTCATCGGGAAACCAACGGGCGGGCGCCACAGATCACCTCCAGTGGCACCATTACCAACACCAATCCGTATTTCATTCCGATTGGCGGTGTCACGAGTCAGACAGTTCAATACAGTTACGAGCCCGCTGCCGGCCAGTCCATCATCAATCGGACCTCGATCAGTGAAGGTGGCGTGGCGCCCGAGTTGAAATTCAAGCTGGGGGGCGACTGGGATCTGACGACGCTCCTGAATTACGGACGCAGTACGACCACCGCGCATTCGCCGGAGCTCAATCCGACGGCGGATGCGGCCGCACTGGCTGGAACGACATTAGCGACGGCGCTGAATCCGTATAACGTCGCGCAGACCAATCCCCCCTTGCTCGATTCCATCCTGCACTACGAGCAATACGCCTCCAACGTCCAGAGTCTCTACGAGGTGCGTGCGGTGGCGCAGGGCACGGCCGTGCATCTGCCGGGAGGGGATGCCCGACTGGCAGTAGGGGCGCAGTATGAGAATCAGACCGAGTCGGCCCTTCAGATCGATGCGCCGATCGGAAATCTGGCCGGGGCGGCGACCTCGAGCGACAGTCTGCGATCCGCAGCGGCTTTCGGCGAGCTGCTGGTGCCCATTGTCGGTAATTCCAACGCGATGACCGGGTTGCGTGCACTGACCGTCGATCTGGAAGGCCGGTATGATCATTACAACAAATTCGGGAGTACGACGAATCCGAAATACGGCTTGAACTGGAAGCCCGTCGACGATCTGACTGTCCGTGCGACCTACGGCACCTCGTTTGTGGCACCGAGTCTTGCGGACCTTGCCGGGTCGGTGGACTTTCGAGCCCAGGTCATCCCGGTCAGTCCGTTCGGTCCGGGACCCTTCAGCATACGTCCCACGATCCTGCTGGCCGGTGGTGGCACCAACCTGAAGCCGATGACGTCCAAGACCTATACACTTGGGGCGGACTTCAGCCCGAGCTGGCTGCCCTCCACGACGCTGACCCTGACCTACTGGAATACCCAGGTAGATCATCTCATCAATATCTTCCCCTTCTTTGCGGGGGCGTATTACTTCAACACCTTCCCGAATCAATACATTGTCAACCCCACCCTGGCGCAGGCCCAAGCCATCATTGGCAACCAGCGTGTCCAGGGCCCAAGTCTGGTGCAGCTGTATAGCAATCCCGCCACGACGCCCTACGCGATACTCAATGCCGAGCGGACCAATCTCGGCAGTGAGTTTATCGAGGGCGTGGACTTCAATCTCGCCTACAAGCAACCCGTTCCCTTCGGCGCGGTGACAGCCGGCCTTGCCGGCACGTATGTGCTCAGTCAGCAAAGTCAGGCGTTAGGTGGGCCACGAGTCACCATGTTCACGGCGGGTAACGACATCAGCCGCCTGTTGGCGAGCGCGCAGGTGGGTCTGTCGGCCGGCGCATTGAGCGCGCGGGCTGTCATGAACTACTCGAGCGGGTTTCCGGTCTCCCAGCCCGGCCAGACCCGGGTGGGCTCCTTCCACCCCGTAAACCTGATGTTCTCCTACAAGGTGCCCACTTCCGGTCAATGGGCGAAGGATCTCTCGTTGGCATTGAACATCAACAATATCGGCGACGAGAAGCCGGCGTTCGAGAACATCACCGGTAACAACAGGGATGGGATGGGCAACGGCAGGACAGTGGGCCGCTTCTTCCAGTTGGGCGTGCACGCCGCGTTCTGATCATGCAAAAGTCATTGACTCGACCGCTGACCCCGTTGGCAGCAGCCCTGGCAATGGTCATCGGCTCTGGCGCGTCCGCTGTAATGGGTGCGCCAGAGTCGGCGTCAGCCGGCGACGCGCTGCTGGACGGCTTTCGTGACCCGCCTCAGTCCGCCCGCCCGCAAGTGTGGTGGCATTGGATGAATGGTAATGTCACCTCGCAAGGAGCGAAGCTGGATCTCGAGTGGATGGAGCGTGTGGGGATTGGAGGCGTACACATCTTCGCGGGCAGCCTTTTCGAGCCACACGTGATCGAGCCCCCGGTCGACTTCATGAGCGATCGCTGGAAGGCGATTTTTCGCGAGGCGACCCTGATGGCTCGGCAGGCCGGGATGACGGTCACCATTGCCGGCTCACCCGGGTGGAGCGAAACCGGGGGCACCTGGGTCGCTCCCGAGCACGGGATGAAGAAGTATGTCTGGAGCGAGCTGCAGATCGAAGGAGGGCACAGGTTCGATGGAGTGCTACCGCGACCGCCGGCAACCGTAGGCCCCTTTCTGGGCGTAAAGAGACAGGCGCGGGGAGCGCCGGCGAAGCAATTGCACGAGGAGATCTACCACGACAGCGTGGTCGTTGCTTTTCCGACGCCGGCCGCTGAGACCGCGGTAGGGGACGCTCAGTGGACCTCCAGCGCAGGGTCTGTGGCATTGAGCTCGTTGCGAGCCGGGGATCTATCGACCGCTGTGAACTTACCGCTGCCGACAGGTTCCAACAGCGCCTGGATTCAAGCGACCTACCCGGGCCTCACGACGCTGTCGGCCTTGACACTCGGGTTGAGTGCTCCAGCGGATGTCACCATCGAGGCCGCGGACAAAGAAGGTCAACCGTTCCGCGTCATCCTGCGAGCGATGGCGGATAAGAGTGAGGCTCCTGCACCCGAACGCACTTATGCGTTCACGGCTACCCGGGCCAATGTGTTCCGGGTGACCTTGACGGCGCCGCCTCCCCAACCGCCGCTCCCCGACTTACCGTCCATGTTGAGTGTGCCGCCCAAACCCGCCGACCACTTCGCGATCTTGCGGCTTGCGTTCTCCGGTGGCGCCCGGATCGCTCACTTCGAGAGCAAGGCGGGATTCCAGTCGATCGGAGGAGGTACCGGGGAGCCGACGCCCGCCGCGCCCGCGGCTGCCATCGTGCCGGTCAATCGGGTGATCGATCTCACCTCCAACCTGGATCAGGGAGGGAGGTTGCATTGGACCCCGCCACCCGGGCAATGGACCGTGCTGCGGTTAGGTTGGGCATTGACGGGCCAGACCAACGGGCCTGCCGAGGAAAAGGACACGGGGCTCGAAGTCGACAAGCTCGACCCGGTAGCGGTGCGAGCCTACATCGATCGATATCTGTCGATGTATGAGAGCGCCATGGGCGCGAAACTGGGTGCGGCGAATGTAGGTGCCCTGTTGACCGATAGCTGGGAGGCCGGTCCCCAGAACTGGACCCCCGTCCTTCTGCAGCAGTTCCAGCGTCTACGCGGTTACGATGCGACACCCTACCTGCCGTGTCTCGCCGGGCACGTGGTGGCGAGCGCGGATGCGAGTGACCGTTTCCTCTGGGACTTCTACCGTACGCTCAAAGACTCCCTTGCGGACAACCACTACCAGGTGCTGGCCGAGGCACTGCATGCCCGCGGCATGGGCTATTACACCGAGTCCCAGGGAGACACTCCCCGCGCCATCGGGGACGGCATGACCATCAAGTCTCGCTCGGATATTCCGACCGCTGAATTCTGGTACCGGCCGTTTGCGACCGCGCCTGGGCAACCGAGCCTGGTTGCCGACCTTGATGAGGCAGCGTCCGCCGCTCACGTGTATGGCAGGACTCTTGCCGCTGCTGAATCCATGACCGTCGCCGCGGGGACCGACCCCTGGGCATTCTCGCCGGCCATGTTGAAGCCGGTGGCGGATGAGATCTTCGCACACGGCATCAACCGGATCCTCATTCACGAGTCCCACCATCAGCCCTTCGTGGACAAGGCGCCCGGGTTGGAGTTGGGATTCTTCGGTCAGTTCTTCAACCGGAATGACACGTGGGCGGAGGAGGCGGGACCCTGGGTCAGTTATCTCTCGCGCACCTCGTATCTGCTGCAACAAGGCCACGCGGTGACCGACGTGGCGGTGTTCTACGGCGAGGACCAGAACCTGACGGAGCGCTACCAATACAACTTCAACCGTGAGGTTCCGGCCGGCTACGCGTTCGACTACATCAACCCGGAGGCGTTGCTGAGGTTGCTGTCGGTGCGTGACGGTCGCCTGGTCACCCCGGGAGGGGCCAGCTATCGCGTCCTCTACCTGCCGGCCTATGTCACCCGGGTGACCTTGCCGGTCCTGCGAAAACTACGTGACCTGGTGAAAGCCGGCGCGATCCTGGTAGGACAGCCACCCGCGGGAGGATTGGGGCTCGAGTCGCCCGATCCCGAGGTCCGGGCCCTGGCGGATGAGATCTGGCGCAGCCCTGGTGTGTATGGCGATCTTCACGTTGCGCTCGAGAGCCAAGCGATCAGGCCGGACGTTGCGGAAGACCGCGCCGACGCGTCGACGCGCTTCATCCACCGCCAGTCGACGGACGCGGACATTTACTTTCTATCGAACTCTCACGCGCCGCCCGACGATGGTTGCCCCACTTTCCGAGTGTCCGGCAAGCGGCCCGAGATCTGGCATGCGGAAGACGGCCGGATTGAGCCGGTCTCCTACGAGCAGACCTCCGCGGGCATACGGGCCTGTTTGCATCTCGAGGAGAATGCGGCCGAGTTCGTGGTGTTCAGGGGCAAGGCACCCCTGCAGACATGGAGGGCCCCCGCCTCGACGTCCACTGTGTTGGCAGCGCTCGATGGGTCGTGGGCGGTGAAATTCCAGGCCGGCCGGGGTGCGCCGCCGGCAGCCACTTTCGAGCACCTCACTGATTGGAGTGTCTCGAGCGATCCCGGCATCAAATACTTCTCGGGTGCCGCGGTCTACAGCCGGCAGGTAACAGTCCCGTCGACGTGGGCGCGGCAGGGCAGGCGAGTGGTCCTGGACCTGGGTGATGTGCGAGAGCTCGCGGTCGTCAGCGTTGACGGTACCGTGGTATCGACCGCGTGGCATGCACCCTTCGAAGTCGACCTCACGTCGAGACTGACTCCGGGGCCTCACCAACTCGACATCAAGGTCGTAAATCTCTGGGTCAATCGCTTGATCGGCGATCAACAGCCTGGCGCGACCCGCATAGCCTTCGCGCCCCAATCGCCCTATACCGCCCATTCGGCGCTGCGACGGTCCGGACTGTTGGGTCCGGTGCGGATTCTGGCGCGCGACAGCAAACAGGATTCGCCATGAGAGCAATGTGGAGTTTGAGGCTCGTCTTTTGTTCGTGGGCGTTGGGGTGGGCGTCTCAGGCCTCGGCCGCGGGCGCCCAGGGCCCCGAGGTCGCACTGTATCCGCAGTCTCAACAGGCCTCCGCGGAGGAGATACGCGAGTCTGTGTATGGCGAGCCGAGAGTGCGCAATGTCACTTCCCCGACGTTGACGGCGTATCTGCCGGATCCAGCGAAGGCCACCGGCACGGCGGTCATTGTCGCGCCCGGCGGTGGATTCATCATGCTGTCGATCAAGAGCGAAGGGCAGGACGTGGCTGAATGGCTCAATGAGCAGGGAGTCACCGCATTCGTTCTGAAGTACCGTTTGAATCCGACGCCCGCGGACAGCGCAGCCTTTCAGGCGGAGCTCGCGAAGCTCGTGACCTCCGCTGCGCGAGGTTCGGATACGGCGGGAGCTTTGGAGACCAGCCCAGGTGCACGGGAGGCCTTGGCCGATGGACTGGAAGCGGTCAAGTTGGTGCGCCAACGAGCCGGTGAATTTCACATCGATCCGCATAGAATCGGCTTTCTCGGCTTTTCAGCCGGAGCGATGGTGTCCCTGCACGTGGCGACCGCCTACGATCCGAATACCCGCCCCGACTTTGTAGGGTCAATCTACGGGTCGCTCCCGGCGGGAGCTGCGATTCCCAAGGATGCGCCGCCGCTCTTTCTCGCCGTCGCGGCGGATGACCCGCTGCTCGCCCACGCCAGCACACCGGTATTTGAGGCATGGGAGGCGGAGCATCACCCGGCGGAGTTGCATATCTATCACATGGGAGGGCACGGCTTCGGGATGAAGTCGCAAGGTCATTCGAGCGATCACTGGAGCGACGAGTTTGGTTGGTGGATGGACTCCGAAGGCTTGCTGAAAGTCGCGTCTCCCGCGGCCGCCGGCAGCGGTGCTCCCGCAACTCCCATCGCGCCGCCGGCCACCACCCGTGCTCCCATGGCTGCCGCTGCGCAACCGGCCATCCGCCCGTGGACCGACACACGGTTGTCAGCCGATCGACGCGCCGCGCTGCTCAATCGGGAGCTCACGCTCGATGAGCGCATCACCATGGTACACGGGCTGATGGCCCTTCCAATCAAAGGCACTGTTCTTCCGCAGGAAGCGATCCCGGCGGCGGGATACGTGCCCGGCATCCCGCGCCTCGGAATCCCTGCGCTCTACGAGACAGACGCTAGTCTGGGGGTGGCTAATCCCATGAGAGTGCGTGAGGGTGATGGGGCCACAGCGTTACCGTCCGGGCTCGCGCTGGCCGCAACATTCAACTCCGCACTGGCCTACGCGGGCGGTGCCATGATTGGCAGTGAAGCGCGCGCCAAAGGCTTCAACGTGTTGCTGGCCGGTGGCGTCAACCTGACACGCGAACCCCGTAACGGGCGCAACTTCGAATACCTGGGCGAGGACCCACTGCTCGCCGGGACGCTGGCAGGGGAATCCATCCGAGGCATTCAAAGCAATCACATCATTTCGACCATCAAGCATTTCGCGCTCAACGATCAGGAGACCGGCCGGCACGTCGTGAACGAATTGATCGATGAGGCCGCTTTGCGCGGATCGGATCTCCTGGCCTTCGAGCTCGCGATCGAGGCCGGCCATCCGGGGTCGGTCATGTGTGCCTACAACAAGCTGAACGGCCCGTACGCGTGCGGCAATCGCTTTTTACTGAATCATGTCCTGAAGGGCGACTGGAGTTACCCGGGGTGGGTGATGTCCGACTGGGGCGCGGTCTACGCGACCGACTACGCTAGCGAAGGCCTGGACCAGGAGTCCGGTGAGCAGTTGGATCGACAGGTGTGGTTCGGCGCGCCACTGCGGGAGGCTCTCCACGCGGGCCGGATTCCTGCCTCGCGCCTCGAGAATATGACGCTGAGGATCCTGCGCTCCATGTTTGCCAACGGGCTGTTCGACAATCCACCGCAACGAGCCGACATCGACTACGCGGCCCACGCGCAAGTCGCTCGAAAGGAGGCGAGCGAGGGGATTGTGTTGTTGCGCAACGAAAGCGCGGTATTGCCGATCGCATCCTCGACGCGGCGCGTCCTCATCGTCGGGGGTCGGGCAGATGTGGGCACGCTCTCGGGCGGTGGCTCCTCGCAGGTTTTCCCGCCGCACGCAGACCCGAGCACGGTGCTTCCCGCCGATGCAGGGGGCGAGCTGGCTGCTTTCAGCAATATCGTCTTCCAGTCTTCATCGATTGTAGAGGCGATTCGAGCGCGAGCACCGAAGTCCACGGTCACCTATGACAATGGACAATACCCCGGGCGCGCAGCCGGGCTGGCCAAACAATCTGACGTGGTGATCGTATTCGCTACCCAGTGGACAGCGGAAGGTCAGGACGTGCCTGACCTCACGTTGCCCGCGGGTCAGGACGAGCTCATCGAGGCGGTGGCCGCCGCAAACCCTCACACCATCGTGGTACTGGAAACCGGCGGGCCGGTCGAAATGCCTTGGCTCGAGCATACCGCGGCGGTGTTGGAAGCCTGGTATCCGGGTGCAGGTGGCGCGGACGCCATCTCCGATGTGCTGTTTGGAATCGTCAATCCTTCCGGACACCTGCCGATGAGCTTTCCGGCTACGAGCCATGCCCTGCCTGGGGAGGGCCTTCCCCCGGGTGAACCCTTTGACGCACCCCACCCGAACGGGGCCGCGGTGGGCTATCGCAGCGCGGCTCAGCAGGCCCTGTTTCCATTCGGATTCGGCCTGTCGTACACGCAGTTTTCCTACCACAATCTCAGACTGACCGGGCCCAAGCAGCTGACGGTTGCGTTCGACGTGCGTAACGATGGTAAAGTTGCTGGCAAGATTGCTGCCCAGTTCTATGCGACATCCGCTGCAGGCGTAAAAATCAAACGCCTGGTCGGATTTACCAAGGTGGAGTTGAGTCCTGGCGACACCAGGCACGTGTCTGTTCGCGTGGATCCTCGACTGCTGGCCAGCTTCGATGCGAAGCAGCAACGTTGGCATCGGTCAGCGGGCGACTATCGGATTGAAGTCGGGGCTGCATCGCAGGGCGGTGGCCTGGCTGGCAACGTTCATCTG
>Ga0070665_100008054_pt1 | contig 10670 bp, 11 predicted proteins | sample KBSS13metaG_FD_65862 | JGI IMG/M metagenome (GOLD analysis project Ga0070665, IMG submission 65862) | Switchgrass rhizosphere microbial communities from Kellogg Biological Station, Michigan, USA - KBS S1-3 metaG | ecosystem: Host-associated > Plants > Roots > Rhizosphere > Soil ...
GGGGAAGGCGGCAGCTTGTCAGGGGCGTTCATCGCGTGGCACTCCGAATGAAATGAAAAAGCGGGAGTGCCGGCTACGAGCACCTCCCGCTCCCGATCGATTCTAAATGCCCGATGCGAACGGCGAATGCCAGGGTAATGCGATCGTCCGCCCGCGGCACGGAACGTGCTGCACTGCAACACCACCACGGCACAATGTGCGTGCGATGACTCAGCCCAAGCCGCGCGAATTCTTCATACAGGGCGTGACCCTGGACGGCCAGACGTTTCGCCCGAGCGACTGGGCCGAGCGCCTCGCGGGGGCGATGTCGTGCTTCCGCCCCGAAGGCGTGCGGGGCGGCATCGGCGCCTTCATCGGCTACTCGCCGTTGTGCGTGCCGCGCACCATCAACGGCGTGAAGTGCGTGATCGTCAACGAGGCACTGCGCGGCATCGAGCCGATGGCGTGGGACTTCGTGATGAACTTCGCCCGCGACAACCAGTTGCAGACCGCCGAGGCGTGCCTGATCCCGGAGCCGCCGAAGGCCGCTCCGGGCTGATTTGCCAGTCGTCTCGCGTCAGAGCGAGTTTTCCATCGCGAGCGCGTCCGGCGGTGTCTGACGCGCCTTCATGAAGTCCGCCACGACCTTCTCGCGCGACACCGGCGCGGCCACCTCGTGGGTGACGAGACCGCCGCTCTCGATCACGTAGAGCTCGCCGCTCTGGCGCGCGGCCATCAAGTCGGCGAGGACCTGCTCGCGGGTCACCGGCGCGGCCGCTTCGTGGCTGACGATACCGCCGCTCTCGATCACGTAGAGCTCACCACTCTGGCGCGCAGCCAGCACCTGAGCGACGACCTCGTCGCGGGTCAACGGGCGTTGTTCATCGGCACGCGCGGCGATCGACAGCGTGCACAGGGCGGCCGCAATCGCGGCGGTCAGGGCGAGTTGCTTGTTCATGACAATGAAGCCTCCATTCGGACATTGATCGGTCGACGACCTCACGGCCCGACCGGGATGTCGATGCGCGCGGGGTCGGCGAGCTGATCGTCTCGCGGTGGAGTTGCTTCGTGATGTCGTTGCGATCGGGCGATGTTGCAGATGCAAGAGGCGCGGTCATCGAACGACATCGACGGTCGCGGCGAACAGCCCGGCGAGCTGGCGCGCCAGTTCGCCGCGCTGCAGCGGCTTGTCCAGCAGCGCCGAGACGCCGGCATCGCGCGCGCGCTGCCGCAGATCCGCGCCGCTGAAGCCGGTGGCCAGCAGGATCGGCGCTTGCGGGCGCAACGCGCGCCAGGCCCGCGCCAGCTCGAGGCCGGTGATGCCGGGCATGACCTGGTCGGTCAGCAAGGCGTCATAGCGCTCGGGTGAGCGGCGCAGCAGACGCAACGCCGTCGCCGGTTCGCTGAAGCCCGCGGGCTCGTAGCCGAGGTCGGCCAGCAGCTCTTCGGTCAGCGCGACCAATGCGGGTTCGTCGTCGACGATCATCACGACCTGGCCGCGCCCGCGCGGCAGTTCGGCGACGCGGGTCTCCGCGTCGGCATCGTGCTCGGTGGCGGCACGATCGGCGATCCTGCGATCCCTGCACGGCAGCACCAGCTCGAAGCGCGACCCGCTGCGCGGTGTCGATCGCACGTCGATGGCGCCGCCCATCTCCTTCACCGCCCCGTGCACCACCGCCAGGCCGAGCCCGGTGCCGCCTTGTGCCTGGCGCGTCGTGAAGAACGGCTCGAAGAGCTGCTCGAGCACCGCGGGCGGCATGCCATGACCGTCGTCCTCGATGGCGATGCGCACGTGCCGGCCGGCTGCGAGCGTGCCGTGCGACAGCGTCAGCGGCGTGGTCGTCGTCCAAAACGAGGTCTGGACGCGGATCCGGCCGCCCTCGTCGGCCGATGCATGCAACGCGTTCGCGCACAGGTTGCCGAGCGCCTCGAACAGCATCGATGCATCGCCCATCACGATGGCGCCGGGGGCGTTCAAGGAGAGGTCGAACGCGACCAGGGGCGGCGCCGCGGCGCGCTGCAGATCGATCGCTTCGCCGACCAGCGCGTCGACCTCGATCGGTACCGCAGAGCGCTTCTGGCCGCTGGTCAACGACAGGATGCGCCCGACGAGATGACGCCCGCGCTCGCCGGCGCGCACGACCTGCTCTGCGTGCTGGGCCACTGTGCTGCCCGGTGCGGCGTGGCGCAGCAGCAGGTCGCCGAAGCCGAGGATCAGCGCGAGGATGTTGTTGAAGTCGTGCGCGATGCCGCCGGCGAGTCGTCCGATCGCCTCCAGGCGCTGCGTGCGATGCAACGCGGCCTGCGCCTGTAGCCGCGCCTTCATCTCGTGCTGCAGGCGGTGCACGATGAACGCGAGCACCGCCAGGGCGATCGCGGTCGTGATGACGGCGCTGACGACGTATTCGAGCCAGGGTTCGAACACCGCGCGTCGATCGCGCGAGGTGGCCGCGATCATCGGCTGGCCGTCGACGGGCAATGCCGTGACGAAGAGCGCGGGCGAGCCGCGATCGTGCACGTCGGACCAGGCGAGCGTGCCGGCGAGGCGTTGGCCGTCACGCGTGAACAGCGCAGCGCGCGCGTCGTCGGCGACCGCAATGCGGCCGAAGAATTCGTCGACGAAGCGGTTGTCGACCTGCGCGACGACGCGTGCGACGTCGCCGCCATCGGCCACGGCGTGCGCGAGTTCGATCGCGTCGCGTCTTGGCAGCGTCGCGGGATCGTCCGAGGAGGTGGCCAGCACGCGTCCTTGCGCATCGACCATCGTCAGCGCGAGCAGTGCCGGATTGCCGCCGACGCGTTGTCGCAGGCTGCGGTGCGCGTTCGGCGGCACGCCGCCGGCCTCGCGCACGTCGCGCACGGCGCCACGCAGCGTGGCGTCGACGGCGCCGAGAACCACGCTGGCGTGCTCGGCGAGCGCCGCCGTCTGCAAGCGGACCTGGCGCGTCGTGAACTGCATGCGATGGTCACGCAGCACCCGCAGCCAGTACACCGTCGCCCCGCAGCCTAGCAGCGCCAGGGCCATGGCCGCGATCACCAGGCGGCGCGAGTTCATCGGCCGAGCATAGGGACACTGCGCGTCGGACATCTTGCTTTACACGCCACGCCGCAAAATCGTTTTCGATGGTGATAACGAGCGAACCGCCGCTGCCGCACGTGCTGGTCGTCGACGACGACGCGGCCGTCTACGGGCTGCTGAAGAACTACCTCGAAGCGAACGAGCTGCGCGTGAGTTGGGCGCCGGACGGCCGCGCGATGCACGAGGCCTTCGATCGCGAGGTGATCGATCTCGTGCTGCTCGATGTGCGGCTGCGCCATGAAAGCGGCATGCAGCTTGCCGCGCAATTGCGCGAGCGCACGCTGCTGCCGATCATCTTCGTGACCGGCCGTGCCGAGGAGGCCGACCGCGTGATGGGGCTGGAACTCGGCGCGGACGACTACGTCGTCAAGCCGTTCAGCGAACGCGAGCTGCTCGCGCGGGTGCGCGCACAACTGCGCCGCGCGCGGATGCAGGAGGAGGTGCGCGCGAACGACGAAGACAAGCGGCGCGCGTTCCGCTTCGCGGGTTGGGAGTTAAATCTGCGCACGCGACGGCTGTTGCGGCCGGACGGGGTGAATGTCGAGTTATCGAAAGGGCAGTTCAGCCTGCTGGCGGCGTTCTGCAGCTGCGGGTGCTGTCACGCGACCAGTTGCTGCAGATGTCGCGGCTGCACGGCAGCGAGGTGTTCGATCGCAACATCGACGTGCAGATCCTGAGGCTGCGCCGCCAGATCGAGGACGATCCGTCACAGCCGCAACTCATCCTGACCGAGCGCGGCGCGGGCTATCGGCTGACCACGCCGGTCGAGGTGCTGTACTGACCGGAGGCGGAAACGAAAAAGGCTCGCCGAAGCGAGCCCTTTGCCTTGCCCCGCGATGATCAGGCGGCGGCGGACAGCGCCTTGACCTTGGCCGAGAGGCGGCTCTTGTGGCGGGCGGCCTTGTTCTTGTGGAAGAGACCCTTGTCGGCGACCGAATCGATCACCGACTGCGCGCTCTTGAAGAGATCGGCGGCCTTGGCCTTGTCGCCTGCCGCGACGGCCTTCTGCACGTTCTTGATCACGGTGCGGAACTTCGAACGCAGCGCGGTGTTGGCGGCGTTGAGCTTGACGTCCTGACGCACGCGCTTCAGACCCGAAGCGATGCGGACGGTCTTTTTCTTGGCTTTGGCAGAGGTGGCCATGGGCGTTGTGGCTGTCTAGTGTGAAGCTAGTCTAGCTGTATGGGGCAAAGACGACGAGTATAGCATAATCGGTCGTCCATGAACCTGCTGCGAGCCGTCTCAACCATCTCGTTGCTCACGCTGGTTTCACGGATCTCCGGCCTGGCGCGCGACATCGCCGTCTCCAACGCCTTCGGCGCCAGCGCCTGGATGGACGCGTTCAATGTCGCGTTCCGCATCCCGAACTTCCTGCGGCGCCTGTTCGGCGAAGGCGCGTTCCAGCAAGCGTTCGTCCCGATTCTGGCGCAGACGCGCGAGCGTGAAGGCGATGCTGTTGCCAGTGCGCTGATCGACGCCGTCTCGACGACGCTCTTCTGGGTCTTGGTGCTGACCTGCATCGTCGGCGTCGCCGGGGCGCCGATCATGGTCTACCTGATGGCCTCGGGGCTGAAGGAGTTCGATGCCGCGGTGCTGATGACGCGCATCATGTTTCCTTACATCGGGTTGATCTCGCTGGTCTCGCTGGCCGCGGGGATCCTCAACACATGGAAGCGCTTCGTCGTGCCGGCGGCCACGCCGGTGCTGCTGAACCTGGCGTCGATCGCCGCGGCCTTGTGGCTCGGGCCGGCGTTCCAGCACTACGGCGTCCATCCGATCTACGCTCAGGCGGTGGGCGTGATGATCGGCGGCGTGGTGCAGCTCGCGATCCAGTTCCCCGCGCTTGCGCGCATCGGCGCGGTGCCGCACTTCGCGCTGCTGCCGGGCAAGATCCGCGCAGCCTGGGCGCATCCCGGCGTCGGCCGGGTGATGAAGCAGATGGCGCCGGCGCTGATCGGCGTCTCGGTCGCGCAACTGTCGATCCTGATCAACACGCAGATCGCGACGCACCAGGGCGTCGGCGCGGTGTCGTGGCTCGATTGGGCGAGCCGCCTGATGGAGCTGCCCACCGGGCTGCTCGGCGTCGCGCTCGGCGTGGTGCTGATCCCGCAGCTTTCCGCCGCGAATGGACGCAACGACGCGGCCGCGTACTCGGGTTTGCTCGATTGGGGCCTGCGGCTCGTGCTGCTGCTGGCATTGCCGTGCTCGGCGGCGTTGCTGCTGTTTCCGACCGGGTTGATCTCGGTGCTGTTCCATCACGGCGCCTTCGATGCGCTCGCGGTGCAAAAGACCTCGGCCGCGTTGGTAGGCTACGGCGTCGGGCTGCTCGGGCTGGTCGCCGTGAAGATCCTCGCACCCGGCTTCTACGCGCGCCAGGACACGCGCACACCCGTGAAGATCGCGGTCGTCGTGCTCGGGTTGACGCAGCTGATGAACGCGTTGTTCGTGCCGTTTCTCGGCCACGTGGGGCTGGCGCTGTCGATCAGCGTCGGCGCGATGATCAATGCGCTGTGGCTCTTCGTCGGCCTGAAGCGCGCCGGCGCGTACACGCCCGCGCCGGGCTGGCGTGGTTTTTCGTTGCGCGTCGGCGGCGCGACGGCGCTTCTGGCTGCACTGCTGTGGTGGTCGGAGCACCACATCGACTGGATCGGGCTCGGCTCGCACCAGGCGTTACGGGTCGGGTGGGTGGCGCTGGTGCTCGGCGGAGCGGGGCTGCTCTATTTTGGGGCACTGCGTCTCTCCGGCCTGAACTTCAAGCAGTTCATGCACCGCGGCTAAACTGAGCATATGGGACAACCCCCAAGCTCTCTACGTTCGCCGCCCCCATGGGCCACGTGGGGCCCCTACGTGGCCGTTGGGGTTTCAGCGCCCTTCGGGCGGCCGGGCGGGCGCTGATGTCCGGCCCTTTGACTTTTGAGACGCCGACTGCGCTCGAATATTTCGCCACGCTGGTGGCCGACGATGCCAGTCTGTCGCTGGTCGAGGCCGGCGTCTCGATCGCCCAGGACGAATTCCCGCAGCTGGACACCCAAGCGGTGCTGGCCGAGATCGACGCGCTGGCCGCCAAGCTCAGGCGCCGCTTCCCTGCCGACGCGGTGCCGGTGCAGCGGCTGCGCTGGCTGAACCGCTTCTTCTTCCACGAGCTCGGGTTCGCCGGCAACGTCAACGACTATTACGATCCGCACAACAGCTATCTGCACCTGGTGCTGGAGACGCGCCGCGGCATCCCGATCACGCTCGCGGTGCTCTACATGGAGCTGGCCACCCAGATCGGACTGACCGCTCGCGGGGTCTCGTTCCCGGGGCACTTCCTCGTCAAGCTGAGGATGGCGACCGGGCAGCAGCAGGGCGAGGTCGTGATCGATCCGTTCACCGGCCAATCGCTTTCGCGCGAGGAGCTCGACGAACTGCTCGCGCCCTACAAGCGCAGCCGCGGGTTGCAGGGCGAGTTCGATGTGCCGATGGGTCTGTTCCTTCAGGCGGCGACGCCGCGCGAGATCGTCGCGCGCATGCTGCGCAATCTGAAGGAGATCCACCGCAGCGCCGGCAACTGGGCCCGGCTGCTGCCGGTCATGCAGCGTCTGGTGGTGCTGCTGCCGAAAGTTTGGGAAGAGCGCCGCGATCGCGGCCTGCTGTACGCCGAGCTCGGCCAGAACGACGCCGCCGCGCGCGATCTGCGCACCTACCTCGACGAGACGGGCGACGATGCGCCCGACCGCGCGATGATCGCGTCGCGCCTGGCCGGGTTGGCCCATCCGTGACGCCCTCATGACATTGACCGCAGCGCAGCGCCAAACCATCTCCTGGATCGCGATCAGCCTGCTGGCGGCGCTCGTCGTCTGGTTGCTCGCGCCGGTGCTGACCCCGTTCATCGTTGCCGCGGTGCTGGCCTACGTGCTGCACCCGCTGGTGGAACGCCTGGCACGCCGCCGCGTGCCGCGCGTCGTCGCGGTGGCGGTGGTCGAAGTCACGGCGATCGTCGTCGCGCTCGCAGTGGTGCTGCTGATCGTGCCGATCCTGTCCAAGCAATTGCCGCTGCTGCGCGAGCAGATTCCGCTGTTCGCCGATCGCGCGAACGCGACGCTCACGCCGCTGCTCTCGCGCTTCGGCATCGACGTCACGCTCGACACGGCGAGCATCAAGGCCTTCGTCCTGAAGTACCTGAACGCGAACCTCGAGGACTGGACCGCGACCGCGCTCAGTTCGGCGCGCATCGGCGGAAGCATCCTGCTCGCCATCATCGGCAACCTGTTCCTGGTACCGCTGGTGCTGTTCTACTTGCTGATGGATTGGAACAGCCTGCGCGACCGGCTCGGTGCGCTGATCCCGCCGCGGCTGCGCGAGCGCACCCAGGGCTTCATCGAAGAGTGCGACAGCATGCTCGGTCAATACTTGCGCGGCCAGCTCTCGGTGATGATCGCGCTGGCGATCTACTACAGCGTCGGGCTCGCACTGTTCCGCTTCGATCTGGCGGTGCCGGTGGGGGTGTTCACCGGCCTGGCGGTCTTCATTCCGTACGTCGGCTTCGGCCTCGGCCTGATCCTGGCGCTGATCTCCGGCGTGCTGCAGTTCGCCGGCTGGCACGGCGTGATCGGGGTGGCGGTGGTTTACGGCATCGGCCAGTTGCTCGAGGGCTTCGTGCTGACGCCGCGGCTGGTCGGCGAGCGCATCGGCATGAGCCCGCTGACGGTGATCTTCGCGCTGCTCGCATTCGGCCATCTGTTCGGCTTCGTCGGCGTGCTGATCGCCTTGCCGGTCAGCGCCGTGATGGTCGTCGCGGTGCGGCGCCTGCGCGCGCTGTATGTCGAGAGCGAATTGTTTAGAGGATGAGCCGCCGCGCCGGGCCGCCCCAAGCAAGGCTCGCCCCCACGGGGGGCGGGCCGACGTACTCGTCGGACCGGGGGCCTCAGTGAAACAGATTCCGCTGCCGATCGCGGCGCTGCCGGCGCCGGCGTTCGACAACTTCATGCCCGGTGCGAACGCACCGGCGATCGCCCACCTCGAAGCGCTCGGGCCGCAAGCCGCGCCGGTGTACCTCTGGGGCGTGAGCGGCAGCGGCAAGACGCACCTGATGCAGGCGCTCGTCCACCGCTTCCAGGAGCACGGCTCGCACACGGGTTGGTACAGCGCCGACGATCCGGCGCCGTGGGCGAGCGACGAGGCCTGGGCGCTGATCGCGATCGACGGCTGCGATGCATTGAACGCGGAGCAGCAGCACGCCGCATTCACGCTGTTCGTCGACGCGGCGACGCGCGGCGTGCCGGTGGTCGCCACCGGCCGTGTGCCGCCGGTCGATCTGCCGCTGCGCGAAGACCTGCGCACGCGGCTCGGCTGGGGCCATGTGTTCGCGATCCAGCCGCTGGCAGAGGAGCAGACGCGCGCCGCGCTGCGCCGCGAGGCCGATCGGCGCGGGTTGTTCTTCTCCGACGACGTGATGGACTATCTGCTCACGCGCTTCGCCCGCGATCTCAAGCACCTGATGGCGCTGCTCGACCGGCTCGATGAATTCTCGCTCTCGACCAAGCGCGCGATCACGGTGCCGCTGCTCAAGCGGATGCTGGCCGAGGAGGGCGCATGACGACGCCGCGCGCCAATCTGTGCCTCTTCGATCTCGACGACACGCTGCTGCCGATCGATTCCGACCACGCCTGGGGCGAGTTCGTCACGCGCCTGGGATGGGTCGATGCGACCGAGTTCTCGCGTCGCAACGACGCGTTCTACGCGCAGTACAAAGCCGGCCAGCTCGACATCCACGAGTACATCGCGTTCGCGACCGAGCCGCTGCGCGCGCACACGCCGGGCGAATGCGCGGCCGCGCACCGCAGGTTCATGGCCGAGGTCGTCGAGCCGGCGCTGCGGCCGAGTGCGCTCGAACTGGTGCGCTCGCATCGACGACTGGGTGATGCGATCGCACTCGTCACCGCCACCAACGACTTCATCACCGCGCCGATCGCGGCGGCCTTCGGCCTGGACGATCTGATCGCCGTCCGGCTCGAACGCGGCACTGGCGGTACCATCACGGGCCGTATCGACGGCACGCCCAGCTACCGCGACGGCAAGGTCACCCGGGTCGTCGAGTGGCTGGCATCACGTGGCAAGACCTGGAGAGACTACGAGCGCATCAGCGTCTACAGCGACTCCGTCAACGACCTGCCGCTGCTGGAGCAGGCGACCGACCCGGTCGCGACGAACCCGACGCCGCCCCTGCGCGCGATCGCCGAGGCGCGCGGCTGGCGCATCCTGAATCTGTTCGAATGAACGCTGCATGATCAAGAAATTCATCGACAAGCTGCTCGGCAAGACACCCAAGGTCGCGGCGCCGCCGGCCGAACCCGCGCTGCCGCCCGAGGGCCGGCGCGTCGAGGTGCCGAAGGCGCAGCATCAAATCGATCCGAAGCTGGTCGACGAACGGGCGATCAAGGTCGTCGCTACGCTCGTCGAGGGCGGCTTCGAGGCCTACATCGTGGGCGGCGCGGTGCGCGACCTGCTGGTGGGGTTGAGGCCCAAGGACTTCGACGTCGCGACCAATGCGACGCCCGAGCAGGTCAAGGGCCTGTTCCGCCGCGCCTTCATCATCGGGCGGCGTTTCCGCATCGTTCACGTCGTGTTCGGGCGCGGCCGCCAGGATCGCGGCCTGTCCGAGGTGATCGAGGTCTCGACGTTCCGCGCGCTGATGGATGCCACCGCCGCCGCGCAGGTGAGCGGCAACGAGAAGACGTCCAGGAGCGACCTGGCCGGGCGGCTCGAGAAGACCGGCCACGTCGTCGACGCCGAAGGCCGCGTGCTGCGCGACAACGTCTGGGGCCCGCAGATCGAGGATGCGGCGCGGCGCGACTTCACGATCAACGCGATGTACTACGACCCGCTGCGCGAGATCGTCGTCGACTACCACGGCGGCATCGCCGACGTGAAGAAGAAGCTGCTGCGCATGATCGGCGATCCGGCGACGCGCTACCGCGAGGATCCGGTGCGCATCATCCGTGCGGTGCGCTTCGCCGCCAAGCTCGGCTTCGAGATCGAGCCGCAGACGCGTGCCCCCATCAAGACGATGGCCGCGCTGCTCGACAACGTGCCGGCCTCGCGCACGTTCGACGAGATGATCAAGCTGCTGCAGACCGGCCACGCGCTGGCGAGCATCGAGCAGCTTCGCAAGCTCGGGCTGCACCGCGGCGTGTTCCCGGTGCTCGACGTGGCGCTCGACGAAGCGCATCGCCACGATGGCCGCGAGAAGTTCGTGCAGCTCGCGATGTCCGACACCGACCGCCGCGTCGGCGAGGGCAAGCCGGTCGCGCCGAGCTTCATGCTCGCCTGCATGCTGTGGCACGACGTGCTCGACCGCTGGAGCAAGCTCAAGGAGCACGAGCCCTCGTTCCCGGCGCTGCAGCACGCGATCGATGCGGTGTTCGACGCGCGCATCGGCGATATCTCCGGCCGCGGCAAGCTCGCCGCCGACATGCGCGAGATCTGGCAGATGCAGCCGCGCTTCGAGCGCCGCCAGGGCAACGGCGCGATGGCATTGTTGGAGCAGCCGCGCTTTCGCGCCGGGCTCGACTTCCTGCGCCTGCGCGGCGATGCCGGCGAGATCGATCCCGAGGCCGCGAACTGGTGGGAA
>Ga0070665_100008057_pt1 | contig 10668 bp, 9 predicted proteins | sample KBSS13metaG_FD_65862 | JGI IMG/M metagenome (GOLD analysis project Ga0070665, IMG submission 65862) | Switchgrass rhizosphere microbial communities from Kellogg Biological Station, Michigan, USA - KBS S1-3 metaG | ecosystem: Host-associated > Plants > Roots > Rhizosphere > Soil ...
CGGGGATGAGGAAGAAGAACACCATCATCACGCCGTGCATCGTGAACAGCTTGTTGTAGGTCTCGTCCGAGACGAAATCCCCGGCCGGCGTGGCCAGCTCGAGGCGGATCAGCACGGCGAATGCGCCGCCGATGAAGAAGAAAAACGTGACGCCGGCCAGGTACAGCAGCGCGATGCGTTTGTGGTCGCGCGTCAGCAGCCACGATTTGATGCCGTAGCCGTCGTTCAGGTAGTGATGCGGAGGTGCCGCCACCGTATTCGACATTGTTACTGCCCGGCCTTCTGCGCTTGCAGCGATTTGACGTATTCGATCAGCTGGAGCAGCTGTTCCTCGCTGACCAGCCCCTGGAATGTCGGCATGATGGGCTGGTAGCCGTTCGTGATCTTCGCCGACGGGTTGAGAATCGACTCCCGCAGGTAGGCCTCGTCCGCCACGACGGTTCCTCCGCCCTGCAACGCGACGGTCTTGCCGAGCAGCCCGTCCAGCACCGGCCCGCGTCCCTGCGCGTCCGGCCGGTGGCACGTGTTGCAGGCCAGGTCCACGAACAGTTTCTGCCCCGCGTCGGCCATCGAGCCGCCCTGGACGCCGCCGCTCAGCCACGCCTGGTACTCGGCGGGCTCCATGACCACGACTTCGCCCGTCATGCCGGAATGTTTCGTGCCGCAATATTCCGCGCAGAACAGGTGATACCGGCCGGCTTTGGTCGGCCGGAACCACAGCGTGACGTAGCGTCCCGGGATGACGTCTGCTTTGACGCGAAACGCCGGGACGAACACGTCGTGGATCACGTCCTCGGATGTCGCGATGAGGCGGATGTTCCGGCCGACGGGGATGTGCAGCTCGTTGATCTCCCGCTGGCCGTCGAGATGCTGGAACTTCCACATCCACTGCTTGCCGACGACGTAGATGTTCAGGGTGTCGTCGGGGGGATGGGTCATCGCGAAGAACACGCTGGCGCCCCAGCCGAAGATGACCATCGTGATGAGCAGCGGGATCACCGTCCACGTGACTTCGAGCAGCAGGCCGCCGTGAATCGAATCGCCGACGGCCCCGGGCTTGCGGCGGTGGAACTTGACGGCAAAGAAGACGATGAGCCCAGCGATGAGCACCGAGAAGAAACCTGAGACGCCGAGCAGGAAGAAATAGAGCGCGTCCACGCGTTCCGCGATGGACGAAGCCGCTTCGGGAAAGAGGGGAATGCCGAACCACATGATCAGGACAACCGCCGTTCGCGCCGCACCATGACGACGACGAACGCGCCGAGCAACGCCACGGTGAGGGCCCCCGCCACGCGCAGCGCGCGCATGATCTGGAGGCCGTAGCGTCCAGTCATCGGGTCGTAGTGGTAGCAGTAGAGGAGCAAGGTATCGACGGCCGTGCCGAGCGTGCCCGCCGAGGCCTCGACCAGCGCCAGCCGGAGATCGCGCGGGCCGTACTCGATGCCGAACATGTATCGCGCGAGGCGCCCGTCCGGTGTCAGCACGATGACGCCGCTCGGGTGCGCGAATTGCTGCGTGGCTTCGTCCCAGGCATAGCGGAAGCCCGCCGCCTGCGTCAGTCGATCGATGGCCGGCTGATCTGCGGTCAGGAAGTGGCTGGCCGCGGCGGCGCCCGGCCTGGCATACCGCTCGAGATACGCCGCCTTCTTCGAAGCAGCCGTCGCGGGCGTGTCGCGCGGGTCGAAACTGACGGCGACGATGTCGAGATCCCGTCCCGGTTCGAGTGACAGGACTCCGAGCGCGCTCGCGAGGCCGTTGATCACCTGGGCACAGAGCATCGGGCAGCTGTAGTAGGCGAAGATCAGCACGACGGGACGCTGCCCGAAATAGGCGCCGATCTTCACGCTCCGGCCCTCTTCGTCGCGCACCAGGACGTCGAGCGGCAGACGCTGGCCGATGTTCTGATCGAAGCCGATCTCCCGCAGTGGCGCCGGGAGCGCAGACGACGGCATGCCGACTTCGCGCTTGTAGCCCGTGTTGGGGCCGCCGGCCATCTGCGCGGCGGCCGAGCCGGCCATGGCACAGACGAGGATCGCCGCGAGCACGGCCTTCATGGCTTCCCTCGCACGGGCAGTCCCCGCTCGACGGTCAGCCGCATCGCATCGTCAATCGGAATCCGGGCGATGCCGGCGTCCTTGTCCACCCACCCGTAGCTTGCGAGCACCTGGTCCTCGGCGCGGCGCAGGTCGGCGAGATCCTCGCGCGGGTTCGTCTGGAGCCGGGGTTCGGGCGGCAGCCGCTGTTCGTGTGTGACCGCGAGCGGGAACTCGCGCGGCCCTGTCTGGGCGGTGACACCCGACAGGTAGACGACGAGCAGCCAGATGACGCCGGCCACGACGATCGTGCCCGTGGCCAGCCCCGCGCCGACCATCAGGATCGCTCTGACGTTGACGTCGCTCGTCTCGTAGCGGATTTTGCCAGCCATGAGGCTACTGCGCAGTCCCCGGCTGTTCACCGGCGCGCTGAATGATCGGGCCCATCGTCTCCTCGAATTCGGGATCGAAGACGGGCAGGATGGCGCGGCCGCGCAGCTGCCAGACGAAGCAGCCGAGCCAGAACGCCGACAGGGACACCGGCAGCACGATGTCGAGCCAGCTGACCGACAACCCGTGCGTGTGGAATTCCGGAGCGACCAGCCAGAACAGGTCGATCAGGCGGACGACGAGGATGCCCATCGCCACTTTTTCGAGGGCTTCGCCTGTGCGTTTGACGCGCCGCGACAGCAGCACGAGAAAGGGCGCGGCGAAGTGCAACACCACCAGCAGGACGCCGATGGTCCGCCAGCCGGTCTGGAGGCGATCCTGATACCACGCGATCTCATGCGGCAGATCGGCCGACCAGATGATCAGGTACTGCGAGAACGAGAAGTACGCCCACAGCATCACGAAGGCGAGCATCAGGTTGCCGGCGTCGTGGAAGTGTGCGGGCACGATGAGCTGGTCGAGCGGTTCGCGGCGGCTGAGCCAGGCAATCACCACGACGAGCAGCGCGATCGCGGTCAGCCCCTGGCCGCCGATGATCAGCACGCCGTAGATCGTCGAAAACCAGTGCGGGTCGATCGACATCAGCCAGTCAAAGGACGCGAAGGTGATCGTCAGGCCGTAGCCCAGGAGGCCGGCGGCGCTCAGCTGCTGCATCCGACGCGACAGCCGCGTGTTGCCTGTCTGATCCTGTTCGAGCGACCAGGCGTTGAGGAAATACGAGATGCCGTTCCACACGGCGAAATAGATTGCGGCGCGGACGAGGAAGAACGGCGTGTTCAGATACAGATGCTTGTGCTGGAGGATCTCGTCCTGCGCCACCACATCCGCGTGCGTCCATGAATACAAATGTCCCATTCCCAGCACGATTGGCAGGAAGAGGATCGTCATGATCGGCAGCACGCGCGTGGCGGCTCCGATGGGCCTGCGAAGCACGACGCCCCACGCGCCGCCCGACAGCTGGTGCACCATCCCGAGCGCGAGGCATCCGAGCGTCGCGCCGAGACAGAACATGTACGCCATCAGGTACGACTGGAAGAACTGCGTCGGGTTGAACGCCCCGCCGACGGCCGACAGCAGCAGGCCTGCCGAGCCGGCGGTCAGCAGCGTGCGCTGGTGGCGCCGGAGCTCCGGGATGAGGGCGTCGGCTGTCTGCTCGAAGACCATTACCGGAGCGCTCCTCGTTCGCGTTCGGGGACGTCGGCGAGCTGCGCGTGCTGGCTGAGCTGCAGCGCGCGGATGTACGCCGCGATTGCCCATCGATCGCGGGCGCCGACCTGGTCCGAGTAATCCGGCATCGCGCCGAAGCCGTTGGCGATGACGTCCACGAAGTGGCCGATGGGGGCGTTGCGGAGCCGATCGTCGTGATACGTCGGCGGCCGGCGGTAGCCGCGCTGGACGATCATGCCGTCGCCGGTTCCGGTGCGGCCGTGGCACGGCGTGCAGAAGATCTCGAAACGCTCGCGTCCGCGGGCCATGACCGCTGCGTCCACCGGGAAGGGAAAGACCGTGGCGTCGGCGTTGCCGATCTTGCCCGTCTCGAGGAACGGATCCTCGTGCAGCTGTCCCTGTGCCACGGTCCCGGCGATCAGCGGTCTGGCCGAACGGACGTCCCCGAAGAACGGCGTCGAGCGCAGCGGCGTGTACTTCGGCTGGTCGTGCATGTCCTGCCGGCAGGCGGATCCAGTCAGTGCGATCGCGATCACGACGATCAACACAGAGACGTAGCGTCCGGCTTTAGCCGGACGGGCGCCGTCCGCCTGAAGGCGGACGCTACGGATATTCCCGTCAGTGCGCAACGGTCGATACCTCACGCGGGCTCAGGGATTCGAGGAACGCGCGCGTCTTCTCGAGGTCGAATTTCCTGTCCCTCGCCTCGATGCACAGAAAGAAGCGGTTGCGGCTGGCGAGCGCGAACCGCGGCACGTTGAACACGGGGTGATACGGCATCGGCAGCCCGTTGAGCGCCAGCATGCCCAGGACGGCCGACAGCGCGGCCCCGAGAATCGTGCATTCGAACGTCACGGGAATGAACGCGGGCCAGCTGTTGAAGGGGCGGCCGCCGACGTTGATCGGGTAGGCAATCGCCGACGCCCAGTACTGCAGCAGGAACCCGCCCAGGCACCCCACCACGCCCCCGATGAGGACGATCAGCGGCAGCCGGCTGTGATGCGATCCGAGGGCCTCGTGCAGTTCTTCGATCGGAAACGGCGAGTAGGCGTCCATGCGCCGGTACCCGGCGTCGCGCGCCTGCGCGGCCGCCGCCACCAGCGTGTTTGGGTCTTCGAACTCCGCCATCAGGCCGTAGACAGGCGGGGCCATCAGCTGCTCCGCACGTCCTCGTCCACCTTCGCTTCGGGCAGCATCGTGCGCATCTCGAAGATGGAGATCATCGGCAGGAAACGCAGGAACAGGAACAGCAGCGAGAGGAACAGCCCGATGGTCCCGATGAACGTAGACCAGTCCCAGAAGGTCGGCGCGTACATGCCCCAGGACGACGGCAGGAAGTCGCGGTGCAGGCTCGTGACGATGATCACGAACCGCTCGAGCCACATGCCGACGTTCACGATGATCGAGATGACGAACAGCGCCGGCACGCTCGTGCGCACGCGCTTGAACCACAGGGCCTGCGGCGTCGCGATGTTGCAGAAAATCAGCGCCCAGTACTGCAGCGCGTACGGCCCGGTCATCCGGTTGATCGGCACGAACCCCTCGTAGCGGTCGCCGCTGTACCAGGCGATGAACGCCTCGACCATGTAGCCGTAGCCGACGATGAGGCCCGTGACGAGCATGACCTTGGCCATGTTCTGGAGGTGCCGCATCGTGATGAAGTCTTCGAGCTGGTAGATGGCGCGGATGGGAATCGCCAGCGTGAGCACCATCGCGAAGCCCGAGTAGATCGCGCCGGCGACGAAATACGGCGGGAAAATCGTGGTGTGCCAGCCCGGCACGATCGACACTGCGAAGTCGAAGCTGACGACCGTGTGCACCGACACGACGAGCGGCGTCGCGAGGCCGGCCAGCAGCAGATATGCCGTTTCGTACTGGTGCCAGTGCCGCGCGGATCCGCGCCAGCCCATCGCCAGCATCCCGTAGACCATGCGCCCCACGGGTGACTGCGATCGGTCGCGCAGCGTGGCGAGGTCGGGAATCAGGCCGACGAACCAGAACAGCAGCGAGACGGTCGCGTATGTCGAGACGGCAAACACGTCCCACACCAGCGGGCTTCTGAACTGCGGCCAGACGCCCATCGTGTTCGGGTACGGCAGCAGCCAGTACGCGAGCCAGGGCCGGCCGGTGTGGAAGAGGGGGAAGATCCCGGCGCTCGCGACGGCGAAGAGCGTCATCGCCTCGGCAAACCGGTTGATTGACGTCCGCCACGACTGCCTGAGCAGCAGGAGGATGGCCGAGATCAACGTGCCCGCGTGGCCAATCCCGATCCACCAGACGAAGTTCGTGATGTCCCAGGCCCAGTCCACCGGCTGGTTGTTGCCCCAGATGCCGATACCCTTGACGACGAGACGGCTGAGCGACACGAACAGCAGCATCGCCAGCAGGAACGCCGCGCCGAACCCCAGGTACCAGCCGCGCGACGTCCGTTTCGCCAGCACGATCGCGCTGATCTTGTCCGTCACGGACCCGAAGGTGTATCCGGGCCCCATGATCGGGGGCGTGGGCTCGAGCTGCGGCGTCGAATCCATCAGCCTTCGATCTCCGGATTCGTGTTGCGCACGGCGGCGAGGTACGTGGTCCGCGGCCGCGTGTTCAACTCGCCGAGCAGCGCATAGTTCCGCACCTCGGCCTGCAGCCGGGCGACGCGGCTCTTCGGATCGTTGAGGTTGCCGAAGACAATCGCGTCCGCCGGGCACACCTGCTGGCACGCTGTCTTGATCTCGCCGTCGCGAACGCCGCGATCCTCGTTCTCCGACTCGATCTTGGCCTTGTTGATGCGCTGCACGCAGTACGTGCACTTTTCCATCACGCCGCGGCTGCGCACGCTGACGTCGGGATTGCGCGCCAGCTTGAGGCTTGGCGTCTCCCAGTCCTGGTAGAGCAGGAAGTTGAAGCGCCGCACCTTGTAGGGACAATTGTTCGAGCAGTACCGCGTGCCGACGCAGCGGTTGTAGACCATGTCGTTCAGGCCCTCGGCGCTGTGCACCGTCGCGCCGACAGGGCAGACGACCTCGCACGGCGCGTCCTCGCACTGCATGCACGGGACCGGCTGGAAGTACGTCTCGGGACTCTCCGGCTTGCCGCGGTAGTAAGTGTCCACGCGAAGCCAGTGCATCTCGCGGCCGCGCAGCACCTGATCCTTGCCGACGACAGGGATGTTGTTTTCGGCCTGACACCCCACGACGCACGCGTTGCAGCCGATGCACGCGTTGACGTCGATCGCCATGCCCCATTTGTAGCCGTCGTACTTGTGGTCGGCGGGATAGAGCGTGATCGTGCGTGGCGGAGTCTCGTCTCCCTCGCGAACCGACTGCGGATCGCGCACGAACTCGTCGCGGGTGACCGCGCGCACCATGCCGCGGCCTTCCATGAGGTGGTGATACTGCGTGCAGGCCAGCGGATAGCGCTCGCCGGTGCGCACTATTTCGAGGCCGTCGCCGTGCCACAGCGTGTCGGACGTCCGGATGGCGTAGGCGTTGAACCCGGTGCCGCTTCCCACGCGTCCGGCGCGGGGCCGGCCGTATCCCAGGTGGACCGTCACGGAGCCGTCGGGATGGCCCGGGACCGCGAACGCCGCGCCCCGTACCGAGCGACCGCGATACCGCAGCTCGACGATGTCGGTCGTCACCTGGCCGTGCTCGCCGCCGTGGCCATCCGGCGTCGCCGTAATCTTCAAGTCGGCAGCCGTGGCCGGGCTCATGAGCACCGCGTTGTCCCACGTGAGCCGCGTGATGGGCTTCGGCAGCTCCTGCAGCCAGCCGTTGTTGGCAAACCGTCCGTCGAGCACCGCCGGATCGTGACGGAACGCGACCTCGAGCCGGCCGCGCGCGGACGCGGGAGGGGCTGGCGCCGATCCCGCGCTCTCCTTCGCTGACACCGTGACCTCGGGAAATGCCGTGCCGGGAATGACACCGTCGTGGAGCCACCGGCGCCACGCCAGGTCGAAATCGGGCGCCTTCGCCTGCGCCCGCCAGTGGTCGCGCACGATGTCGTATGCGGATCGATCGGAGCGGTCGCTCATCGCGGCCAGGAGCTCGTGAGCCGATCGGCCGCCGTAGAGCGGCGCGATGAGCGGCTGGATAATCGATGCCGTCCCGTCGTATCCGCGCGCGTCGCTCCAGGCCTCCAGGAAGTGCGCCTCGGGCACGTGCCAGTGGCACAGCGCCGACGTCTCATCGTCGTACTGGCTGAGGTGGATGCGGAGCGCGACCTTGTTGAGGCCGTCCACGAACGGGATGTCGGCGGGCGCCGTGTAGACCGGGTTGCCGCCGATGACGACGAGGGCCGCGACGCGGCCGGCCTGCATGTCGGCGACGAGATCCTTGAGCGACTCGACCTGATCGACGGGGTTGGCCTCGATCGGGTCGGTGTAGACGAGCGTCCTGCCGGCGTTCCCGAGGATCTCGTTGAGGCGGTGAACGAGCGCGTGGACGGCAGGCGGTTGCGCGTCTCCGGCGACGACCAGGCTGCTCCCGCGGCGCGCGTGGAGATCTTTCGCAATCGGGTCGATCCACGGAGCCGTCGATCCCGGCGTCGAGCTGCCGGCGCCGGAGCCTCTACCGGACAATGCGCTGACGGCGGCGGTCAAGCGCCTGGCGATGTCTTCGATCTCCATTGGTCTGACGGCGAACCGGTGATCGGCGCGCGAGCCCGTCAGCGTGGGCGTGCTCTCGATGGCGTACAGGCGGCTCATCCGCGCGGCGTCTTCGGGCCGGCGCCGGCTGGCGAAGTCGCGCGCGTATCGAAGGCCGCCGGGTCCGGCGCCGAGGAGGTCGGCGTCCAGCGTCACGATGACGTCGGCGCGATCGAGGCGGTACTGCGTCTCGACGGCCCGGCCGAACGCGAGGCGCGCGCCCCGCTTGACGTTCTCGCGGCCGAGCGGGTCCCACTGATGCCATTTCGCCGACGGAAGGCGCTGCAGCACGGCCCTGATCTGTTCGGCCAGCGTCGGCGAGCTCACCGACTCGGTGAGGATGCGAAGGCCCGCGCCCGCGAGCGGCCGCTGGGCCGCAAGGACGGTCTGGAGCATCGCGAGGAAATCAGGCCACGGACGGATTTCGCCGAGGTTCGTGATCGTCTGCGATCGGTCTGGATCGTAGAGGCCGAGAATCGCCGCCTGCGCGAACACGTCGGACGCCCCGAGGCTGCCCGGATGCGCCGGGTTGCCCTCGATCTTGGTCGGCCGCCCCTCGTGGCTTTCGACGAGGAGCCCCGTGGCGACCCCGCCGAGCGGCATGGCCGTGGCGTAGAAGAGGGGCCTGCCGGGGACGAGGTCTTCGGGCTGACGGACGTACGGGACGATTTTTTCCGGGGGTTGCCGGGTGCACGCGCCGATGCCCGCGAGGGCGATGGAGGCCCCCATCAGCTTGAGGAACGACCGTCTGGCGACCGGATCGGTGATGGCTTCGATCTGCGACGGGAACTCGTTGTACAGCCGTTCCTGGAAACCGGGAGACTCGGCGAGCTCGTCGAGCGTGCGCCAGAACGCGTCGCGATTCGTTGGCGTCATCGGTGGCATGTCGAACAGCTCGTCAGTTTCTGGATGTGATATTCGGCGACCAGGCGGCGTCCCACTTCGAGCTGGTTGGCAGGCGGCAGATAGTCCGTGCGGAAGACGGCTTCCCTGGGCCGGACGAATGCCTCCGGACGGTTGTGGCACTCGAGGCACCAGGCCATCTGCAGCGACGCTTCCTGCCACATCAGCGGCATGCGATCGACGGGCCCATGGCACGTCGTGCATCCGACGCCCTTGTTCACGTGGATGCTGTGGTTGAAGTACACGAAATCGGGCAGATCGTGCACGCGCGTCCACTCGATGGAGCGGCCGGTCCTGAAGCTCGCGCGCACGGGCTCGAGGAACGGGCTCGTCGAGAAAATCTGCGAGTGGCAGTGCATGCAGGTCTTGGTTGGCGGAATTCCGGCAAAGGAAGAGCTCTCGACGGACGTGTGGCAATACCGGCAATCGAGACCGTTGCCGGCGACGTGGCGCTCGTGGCTGAACTGAATAGGCTGTTCGCGCGCGACGTGGACGTCAGTGACCCAGGACGAGCGGTTGATCTTGTCGAACAGGCCGAGCAGTGCGGCCACGGCGAACACGGCGCCGAAAATGCTGACCCGGGAGATGGTGTTGGTGCTGCGATGGAAGATCTGCGACATCGGCGTGCACGAGTCCCTCCGAGCTTACCTTTTTGCACGCCGGTGCGCGAGTGGGTCTCTTGGGACGGTCGTTATGTTCGCTACCGGGTCGTCCCGGACGGCGCCTGTTCAGGCACGTAAGACGCGCCGCCAAGCGCGTAGCGCGCAAACCACGCGAGCTCGGTGTTGGCCTTGAAGATCTGATGCCGCAACTCCTGCCACTGGTGGCCTTCGCGCGGCGCCACGTACAGATGCGTCGGTACGCCGTGGCTCCTGAGCGCCCGGTACATCTCGATGGACTGGCTCAGCGGAACGCGGACGTCGTTCTCGCCCACGAAAAACAGCGTCGGCGTCTTCACGTTCGCAGCGTCCTTGACCGGCGAGTGGTTCCAGAACGTGGCGATCGGCGCGTTCTTCTGCCAGGGCGTCCCGCCGAACCACACCGTCCGATCCGTGCGGGTATCGGTCTGCGCGTACATCGACGTCCAGTTCGCCATGCCGGCTCCGGCTGACGCGGCCTTGAAGCGCGTGGTCGTCGTCACCAGCTTGTTCGTCAGGTGGCCGCCGGCGCTCCAGCCCATCGCGACGAGCCGGTCGGGATCGGCGAGACCGCGCTTGACCAGTGCGTCGACGCCTGTCATGACGTCGAGGTGCATGTTCCTGAAATAGGCGCCGATGATGTCCCGCAGGAACGCGTTGCCGTAACCTGTGCTGCCGCGATAGTTCGGCCGGAGCACGGCGTAGCCGTGTCCGGTCAGGACGGGAAAGTAGTTGAGGAGCAGCCCCGCCCCCGCGCCGAACTTGTCCGAGTCGCCGGGCCCGCCGTGCATCTGCACGACGAGGGGATACCGCCGCCCGGCCACATAGTCGGTCGGATAGA
>Ga0070665_100008058_pt1 | contig 10667 bp, 12 predicted proteins | sample KBSS13metaG_FD_65862 | JGI IMG/M metagenome (GOLD analysis project Ga0070665, IMG submission 65862) | Switchgrass rhizosphere microbial communities from Kellogg Biological Station, Michigan, USA - KBS S1-3 metaG | ecosystem: Host-associated > Plants > Roots > Rhizosphere > Soil ...
ATCGCGACCACCTCCGGCGACATGACCGCTGATCAGGTGGTCATCGCAACGGGCGGTTATGACAACCCCATCCTGCCCCCCTACGCTGGCGATCTGGATCCCTCCATTCTGCAGATACATTCGCGCGACTACCGGCGCCCCGCGCAATTGCCGGACGGCGGAACACTGATCGTCGGGACCGGACAGTCGGGCGTGCAGATCATGGATGATTTCCATCTGGAAGGTCGGCCCGTTCACCTCGCTGTCGGTCCGGCCCCGCGCAGTCCCCGCAAATACCGCGGTCGGGACGCAACCGACTGGCTTTACGATGCCGGCACCTACGCGGTCACGATCGATCGACATCCAGATCCGGTCAAGGCTCTTACCCAGACTAACCATTACATGTCGGGACGTGACGGCGGCAAGGAAATCGACCTGCGCAAGTATGCGCTGCAGGGCGTGCGCCTGTACGGATCTGTCGCGGGTGCTTCGGGCACAATGATGACTTTCCTGCCGGACCTTGAAAAGAACCTCGATGACTCTGACCGGAGCTATCTGAGCATTCGCAAACAGATCGACGCCTGGATCGCCGCGCAGGCAATCGAGGTTCCAGAGGAGCCCCCGTTTGAAAAGGTCTGGCGCCCCGCTCAAGAAATCACCGAAGTTGATCTGGCGGAGGCAGGCGTAACGTCGATCATCTGGGCGATCGGATTCCGGCCTGATTATTCCTGGCTGAAGGTCGATTGTCTCGACGAACGCGGCAAACCGCTTTTCAATCGCGGGGTCACTAAAGTGCCCGGCCTGTACTTCATCGGTCTTGGGTGGCTGAACACCTGGGGATCTGGACGCTTTCTGGGCATTGATGAGGACAGTCGCTATCTGTCCGAGCAGATCGTTGGCCATCAGAAGAACAAGCTGGCGGCATGAGCACCCTTACTGTCTCACGCTCTCAGACGTCCGGTCTTGAAGAAAGACATGTCCTCGGAATGGCGGAAATGGGCTATCGCGGCCTGTCGGAGCAATGGCTCAAGCGACGGGCCGGCGATTTGCACTGGCAGCTTATCGCACGAGCTATGGGGCAGCGGGAGGCTGTCTTTACCTGCTCAGATGGCGAGCCGCTTTATGCAGCTTTCTGCGCAACCAGCGTCAAACTCGCAAGGCCCGAGCTACCTCGTCTCGGCGGGCAGTTGACCCTATCTGCAGACTTCTACCGCGTCGGTCATGGGCGCTTATCGTCCCTTCTCACAATCAGCGCAGATGGCGTCGAGGTGGGGCGGATGGTTTTAGTCTCGATGTTCGTAGGGCGCACAGAACCGGGCGTTAATCGCTCGGTCGTCCGCCGGAGCCCACGAGCGTTGGCGATGCCGCCAGAGGCCCCTCTCGCAATTCGCCGCGTTGCGGAGCATTCGTCAGTCGTAGCGCGCGACATCCGTAACCAAGCCTTCATGCGTGCCAGCCTGCCTGAAAGGCAGCGTGTTCTCCCGTGCCCGGCGACGGATTTCAATGCTGCCGGCCTTCTCTATTTCCCAAGCTTCAGCGCTTTGGCAGATCGAGCGTTGTTTCAAGCGGGCGAGACGCAGATCGGTATGCTTGCGTCACGACATGTAATCTATCTTGGCAATGTGGAGCCTGGAGAGTGGACAGATATTAGTTTTCGAAGGCTACCGTTGGGTCATGATGTCGCTCTGTTCGGCTCGGACGAAAGACCACTCGCTCTGATGCGGGTCCGTTTTCGTCACAACAGATAGATCGACCTTCCCCTCGAAGGCCGGGTAGCAAGCGGGCAACATCTCGCCTTGAAAAGGATCTGAACCTACGACCCGCAGCCGTAAAGTCCCAACCGACGGATATATTGATATTTTCTTCTAACGACTGCGGCTGGAGGGTCTTTCATTGCAAACTGTCAGAAAACTGCATATATTTCTGACAGGAGAATGACCATGCTACGACTGACAACACACATCATGGCCCATGCGGAACAGCTGCCCGAAGGAACGGCGCTTTCGGCGAAGGTCTTCCTGCATCTGGGAAACCGTGCCGCGGTAGACCAAGCATTGTCACGTCTGCATGAACGCGGCGAGCTCGTTCGGGCAGGTCGTGGGGTCTATCTGAAGGCGATCAAAAGCCGCTTCGGAATCCGACCGCCGACGGTCGAGCAGGCCGTAGAAGCTGTTGCGCACCAGCGCGGTGAGGTGATCGTTTCGAATGGTGCTGCTGCTGCAAACTCGCTGGGACTGTCCACTCAGGTGCCGATCCGGTCCGTCTTTTTTACATCCGGCCGCAGCAGAACCATGACTGTCGGCGGCCAGACGGTCGAGTTGAAGCATGTACCACGCTGGCAACTCGCCCTGGGGAACAAGCCTGCCGGCCTAGCTGTGCGCGCGCTGGCCTGGCTTGGTCCGGAAAAGGCCGAAGAAGCACTTCCGAGCATCAAGCGGACGCTTTCCGCCGAGGCGTTCGGCGAACTCGTTGCCGCCGCCCCTCAGTTTCCCAGCTGGCTTGCCCGCAGTGTAGGAAAGGCCGCTTATGGCTGAACAGTTTTTGCAACTCTCCCGAGACGATCGGAGAGACGTTCTTGCGATCGCCGCGGAGAAAGTCGGGCGTCCGATACACCTCCTGGAAAAGGACGCATGGGTCGTCTGGGCTCTGCAGACCCTCTATGGGAGACGCTCGGCGAGCACCTCGTTTTCAAAGGTGGCACGTCCCTCTCTAAAGCATACAAGGCCATCCGCAGGTTTTCGGAGGATGTCGACCTGACCTACGATATTCGTGAGCTCGCTCATGATCTCGTGAGCGAGAATGATGAGGCGTTACCGAAAACCAGAAGCGAGGAAAAGCGGTGGACGAGCGAAGTCCGCAAACGTTTGCCCGTCTGGGTATATGAGACTGTCAGCCCACTCATTGTCGATGCGATCAACGCACAGTCGCTTCCGGCCATCGTCCGTGTCGAGGCCGACAAGCTCTTCATCGACTATGAAGCAGTTGCCGGCGGATCCGGCTACGTCGCTCCAAGCGTCATGCTGGAGTTCGGGGCTCGATCTACGGGAGAACCGGCAAGCGTTCGCGACATTGCATGCGATGCTGCAGGCCTTGTGGATGGCATCGAATTTCCCACCGCGAAACCTCGGGTCATGCATGCCGAACGCACCTTCTGGGAAAAGGCGACGGCGATCCACGTCTTCTGCCTGCAGGAACGGCTGCGCGGGGAGCGCTTTTCACGCCACTGGCACGATATCGTTCGTCTTGACGATATCGGCATCACCAACAGCGCAATCGCTGCTCGCGACCTAACCAAATCGGTGGCGCAACACAAATCCATGTTTTTCGCCGAGAAAGCGGCCGATAGAACGCCGATCGACTATGAAGCGGCCGTGGACGGTGGGCTGCGGCTTACTCCTTCCGGCGAAGGAAAGGCAGCTCTCGAACAGGACTACGCCCGGATGCTTGAAGACGGCCTTCTTCTCGATGAGGCCGAGACTTTCGATGAACTCCTCGCTCGATGCGAGAAAATTCAAGATCAGGCCAATGCTGGCGGCTGATTGAGGCGTCGCTGGTGCTGGCAAAGCGCGCAGTGTTTTGGCGCTGGCGCGCTAAGGCGCTATCCTCTCTTGGCTCGGTGTATAGCCGTATTTATGCGTAAACGATCTGGAAAAGGCCTCGGCGCTACCAAACCCGACAGCAGCGGCAACTGTTTTCACGCTCCGGCCTGAACGCAGTTGCGACCTGCCCAGCGCAAGACGCCAATCCGTCAGATAGTATACGTGGCTGCCCTTCAACCCGATAAGGGCGAAAGTCTTGCGGAGATCAGCAGCCGCTTTCCCATGGGCATCGATCGAAGATACTTGATGATAAGAGGTTCGTTCCCAATCCAGCGAGCTATCATGAGATGATCGGCGCGTACCTTCCGCGCGACGTCACCGATTTCATGGCTGCGTCGGCCAAACCGATGCGGGTGGATACATTCCAGATGCGGTTCCAGAATGCTGCCTGGCATGACAAGCCTTCGTTCGGCATCGTGACCACCGAAGACAAGGTCCTACGGTGTAGAACGGCTTTGATTTAAAGTCCCTGTTACCGAGCGCGTGTTGCTGTACCCGACCTACTTAAGATCGGGTACAGCGTTTCGGTGGCTCCCTAGACTTGCCGCAAGCCGCCGTCAACGCACAGTTCCGCGCCGGCGATGTAGCTCGCATCATCGCTCAACAAGAACAGGGCGGCTGCAGCCACTTCCGAAGGCCGTGCCATACGACCCATTGGAATCGGAGCGACAATTGCCGCGCGTGTGTCTTCCGCGACAGCGGCCATCATATCCGTATCCGTTGGGCCGGGTGCAACGACGTTGATCCGAATACCTTTGGGTGCGAGTTCTGCCGTCCAGGTTCTGGCATAGGATCGGACAGCTGCTTTGGTTGCGCAGTAGGTTCCATAAGCCGCATAGCCCGCGTTCCCGGCTATGGACCCGATGAGGACGACTGAGCCGCCTTTTGTCATCGCGGGGAGCGCTGCCTGGAGGCCGAACACCATCCCCCGGACGTTGACGTCGAAGTGGCGGTCGAAGTACTCCGGCGTAATCTCGGCGATCTGCGAAGGCTCGGAAAGACCTGCATTCAAAACAAGCGCGTCGATACGACCGTATCCTTCTCGGACTTTTCCGACAGCAACCACCATGTCTTCCGGAGAGCTGGCGTCAGCAGTAATACCAACCGCGCCATTGCCGATGCCTTTGGCGGCCTGTTCAGCATCTTCACCTCTACGACTGGTGATGAAGACGTTTGCGCCTTCGGCAGAGAGACGTTTAGCAATCGCCAGGCCGATACCCTTTGCGCCCCCGACAACCAAGGCCGCTTTGTTATTCATTCGAGCCATCGTAAATCCTTTCACTAAATGGTCTCGTCATGATATACGACGTAAACCTGATATCAATTACGCACCTGGAATAGCCTAGATATGGACGAGTATACTGACCTGGACGCCCTCTCTCATCGTGCGCTTTGCGACATGGCGCAGGTTCGCCCGGTGCTCGACAAGATCGCTGATAAATGGACCATCTTGATCCTGACAGTAATCTGTCCGAGACCTGCGCGTTTCAACGAACTCAAGCGGCGTCTCGATGGGATCACGCACAAGGCTCTGGCCGATGCCCTGAAGAGACTTGAGCGGAACGGTCTTGTCACGAGAACGGTACTCCCGACGCAGCCGATTGGCGTGGAATATGCAATTACTCCACTAGGCCATTCGTTACGGGAGCCGTTCGAAGCTTTATGCTTATGGGCAGAGGCCAACGGCGACAAGGTCGAGGCCGCCACGCGGAGCTATGACACCACTGGAGATCGTCGCTGACGGCATTCCTTTGTCCGCTTCCTGCGCGAAGCTGCCGTAGCCTCTGCCTTGACGGGATTCGAACCAGCGACCCTATCGGCATTGGTGAGCCACGAAACTGCTAACGCTTTACGCAGAAACGCCAATTGCTAATCCGCGCAGGTCCCGAGGATCGGCGACATCAGCTTGATGTGGGCATCAACCCGTTCCAATACTTTATTGGGGAGAACAGCTCGTTCAGGCAGAGACCACCAAGACTGGTTGACGCGCTCCACCGTCTCCATAACAGCCTTCAGCACAGCGGCTTCCGGCATTCGCGCACGATGAGCGAAGACTTTCCATCGCTGGGTGTTCATTGCCTTGAACGGCCTTTCACCGGCCAGCGACAGTGCCATGGCATCCGACGGAATGTATGGGACGGTCGATAGCACATCATAGACTGGGGCGAGTGCAGGCTTGTCGCCCTTCCCATGATAAATCAGCGACCAATTCTTGAGGTGCATGTCGCCATTTCCTGTCAGCACAGCCAAAGCCAGTCGTCGGACGAACTCGAGGGCTGCCGCTGAGGAAACGGCGACCCCAAGAGCCACAGCGATATCATGATAGGCGGCACCCTCATATTTTCGAGACGGATAGACGCCGAATACCTGAGCGAAATCTTCGATATGGACGCGCTCACCACCGGCTACCCGATCGAAACGTTTGACGAGAAGTACTTTGCCGTCGGACAGCGTCTCAAACTCCGCCGGAATACCCTCGAACTGCGATTGCTCCACGAGCTCGCGTTCCGGCACTTCCATTCCAATCGCTTCGGCCAATGCGAGATTTGCAAATTCGTTTTCCGAGACAGCGGGGAATGATGTCGATGGAAATTTGGCGATATATGAACCCTGCTCGTCGCCTAAGGGGATCGTCAGACCGCCACCCTTTCCTGTGTTCTTGATGACAGAAAGTTTCATCTGCACACCGGCGAGCGAAAACCGGGCCTTCGGTCTGGGGGTTGTCAAACCCTCATTACGAACAACGGTGCCTTCGCTCGGCACAATTCGGACAGCCCCCGGCAGATCCGATCCAAGTGCTGCAAGCAAATCGAAATCATTTCCTGCCCGCACGCTACCTGAATGGTGCTTCTCCATCGCCTCGCGCAGTTTATCCTCTGGAAGAAGGTTCGCAAAGAACGGTGGCAAAGCCCTCGCGACAGGCTTCGGGTCCTTCCGCAACCCCCCATGTGCGGCGCGAAATGACAGACTGAGCACTGGGAAACCACCCGTCTGTCGATAGCTCTCCTCAAAGCTGAACGCGTTGAAGTCTCCCGGCGTCCTCACGATCATGCCTACCTTCAGGTCATTCAGCAGCACGTCCAGCGAGATTATAGATCTTGGATCAAGAGGCGCATCATACATTGCCATCACCATCAGGACTGGCGGTGAAAGCAGGAAGGTCATCTTCGGCGCCACCTGGCTGCAGCAAAGCTTCAACCGCCGGGACCATCGCCTGCGGGATGAGCATCAGTTCCAGACCAAGCGCACGACCGATGTTGATCAGTGTGGTCGTACGGGCAGCGCTGGCTCCGGCCTCAATCTCGCGGTACCGCGGACGCGATAGACCCGCCATATCCGCAACCTGCTCCTGTGTGAGGCCCAAAGTCTTGCGTGATGTCTTGAGCAGCCGCCCTATCGCCTGAAGAGCCTCCGAATCCGACTTCATTTGATACCTTAATGCTTCATCTCGCTCACTCTGATATGTTTACGTATCTCATAACCTCTACCCATGTCAAACCAGATGCCGCCAATAGGGATCATCTGAGACCAAAAGATCTTCCTACAGATCAATTTTGCTTCCTCTACTGAGAGGACGTTAAGCAATCTGGGCACCGAAATTGGGAGAACACCCGCAATACACGCTTCTTTAAAATGTCCGCTCCTACCCGCCCGCGCTCGGCACTGGTGCCGAGAAAACGGAATAAGAGCATGGCAAAACACATTCTTTCATCTCATCACGTTCAACGAAAAATCTCGGATTTCTGCGAGGTACGCGTCGCGCCAATCGCCTCAAAGCGAATGCTGCAAAGCATTAAGACCTTTCTCGTCGGTCTCGTCATCCATCGCCAGCCACCACCGATCGTCAATGGTCGCATGGACTGGACAGCAATCGGGCAGTCTAGCGGGATCGAAAACCACTTGACGACCGAATTGAAGAAGGCGCTCCGTCCGGGACTGGACGCGATTATCCGCTGGCTCGGAACGCCACCTGTCGCCGACGAGATGCAGTCGATGAAAGCACGCACGAAATCGCGCAATACCGCTCGGCGCAAGGCGGAAACTGCGGCGCGTACCAGGCCGCGACAGATCCTTTGCGACAACACCCCGGCTCCATCTTCGTCAGTGCCGAGAGGGCCACAATCGAAACCGATTAGTCCTTTTCCTGAACCATTGTTCGAAGCGACCGTTGATCCGGCCAGCTTCCACGATGCACCCGTTTATCAGATGCGGCGGTTCGGCGAGAGCTACTGGCAGCTTTATCGCGCCGTCGTTCGCCTGGGCGAGACTTTCGATGACAAAACTCTGCTGTCATGGGTTAAGGGCGATCTCTGACGAGCTTCGAGATCCTATCCCGTATCGAGCGGCGTTATCGACTGGCGCCAGACTATTTCAAGACGAAGTTGCCGCACCAATCCCGCTCCCTTTACGGCCATGATATGGGTGACATCAGCGCTGCGGAACGGCGGCGCCTTGCATGGCGTCTTCCGGACGATTTCAGCAGCTTGCCGTTCTCCACCGTGATCCAACGCTATGGCATCTACAACCCCTATACCGGCCGCGGTGCCATCAAGGGCCTGCTGCCGCACGGACCTCATAATCTCAGGGATATTCTGGCAACGCATATCCTCAAGCAAACCGGATCGTATGAGCAGGCGAGTCCACGCGCGATCGGAGACATACCGCACGGCTCAAGCGTGCATCACCGATGCCCACACCCAGCATCCGCATTCGCGCCTTTGGGGCAATGGCACAACGTCATCGTCCGATGGCCAATTCTTCCGTGCGAGCGACCGGGCTGCAAAGCGCGGCGACATCAATTTGCATTACGGTAGCGAGCCCGGATCGAAATTCTATAGCCATCTGTCAGATCAATACGGCTACTTCAGCATTTTGCCCATCAGTCCCACCGAGAGCGAGGCGGCCTATGTGCTGGACGGGCTCTTCGATCAGGACACGGTCCTCGATATCCAGGAGCACTTTACCGACACTGGCGGTGCCAGTGATCATATGTTCGGGCTGTTCGCCTTGATCGGAAAGCGGTTCTCACCAAGACTGCGTAATCTCAAGATCGGAAGTTCCATACGTTCGAGAAGGGTGATGCATATCCGGCGCTGTCGAACCACATCGGGGCGCCGATCAATGCCAATCTGATCCTCGACCATTGGGACGATCTGCTCCATCTTGCGGCGTCGATCACGACGCGGTCCGTGGTGCCGTCTACGATCCTAAAGAAGCTTTCTGCGTCTCCGAAGCAAAGCCATCTCGCAAAGGCGCTCCGCGAATTCGGCCGTATCGAAAGGTCGCTCTTCATGATCGAATGGTACTCAAGTCCGGCACTACGGCGGAGATGCCAAGCCGGTCTCAACAAGGGTGAGGCCGCCCATAAGCTGAAACGCGCCGTCTTTTTCCACGAGCGCGGAGAAATCCGTGACCGCTCCTTTGACAGCCAGGCATTCCGTGCTTCGGGCCTCAACCTGGTCGTCAGCGCCATCGTGCACTGGAACACAGTCTATCTTAGCCGGGCCACAACCCACATGCGACAGCAGGGACGGCATGTCCCTGACGAGTTGTTAAAGCACGTTTCGCCGCTCAGTTGGGAGCATATCAATCTCACCGGCATCTATTCATGGGACGCTGAGCACCAGATGCCCGAAGGCTTCAGACCCTTGCGGCTGCCCGGTCGACTCCTTCGTGCGGCTTGATCGAAGCCGCTATTTGCGTCCCATGGCTGGTGCGAGCAACTCCAGTTCACTTGTCATGAGCCCGCCAGACCAGTCATCAGGAAGCGATTTGAGGTCGGCAATTGTATCGACGCCATTAGAATAGTTTCCGCCATGGTAGGGTCCGATAATGAAGACCTCGCTGCCGGCCCCTCTAAACCGGTCAAGCAGGCGATAGGGCCAGCCCCACATGTCAGGCGCCATATTGATCGGAATGTAGACGACGCCGTTCCTGCAGGGCGATGGCACTATGCTGGCCCATCCCCATTGCGCATACTCCTTCAGGCAAGCCATTGCTGACACTCTGGTCGTTGTCTTCAAATCCGGCATCAATGCCTTAAGCTTTGCAATCGGGCGTTCTCCGCCATAGACGAAAAGCTTGCCGGTTACCTCCTGAGGAAATGCCTTAAGATAGGAAGCAAATAGGTCCCCTTCCTTCGGATCATTGCTCTTGATGTTCACGAGAAAGCTTTTTCCTGGAAAGGCCTCCAGCACCTCTTTCAGCGTTGGCATCAGGCCTATTCCCTTACCTCTGAACGGAAACGTCTCTCCGCCATCCGCAGTGTAGCCATATCCAACATCGAGCTTTCGAAGGTCTGCCATCGAATGCTCGCGGGTGACACCATGGCCGTCTGTTCGGCAATCGAGGGTCCAATCGTGAAATACCGCAAATTCTCCGTCCGTCGTCGGATGAATGTCAAACTCGACTGCATCCGCACCGGCCTCGAAACTGGCTTTCATGGAGGCGATTGTATTCTCGATGAAAACGTCGCCGGACGGCAACATTCGCGTTGCTGTGCAGGTGTCAGATTTGACGTCGGTCATATCATATCGAGGCGCGATCCCGCGATGTGCAAGGAGGATGGGTTCGCCTTCGGGCCGCGCGGCGAGAAGATTGGTGTTGAGAAGGAATATCGTCGATGAAACGACGGCAGCCAGAATTAACAAACTGATCGAAATCTTCTTCAATGCTTTCGACATAACGGTTGGGTCCCCAAAATACCGAAGCTCGTTAGCGATCATGACCGATTTACGGCGAGACTACCGCGTGGGGACGATGTAAGTGGAAAGTTTCCCCCAGTCGGTGATACACATTCATGCTTCGTGCTGCCTTAGCGTGTCTGTGGGAACAAACCTTGTTCTGACCCCATCTAGGGTCTGAAGGGCTCGTGTGCCTCCTCGGCCAGACACCGCTGGACTTCTTGCGGCTTCTGGCGATCGGCTACGAGGACATCAGCGAGGACTGCCTTGGCGCGCCCGGCGAGCGCCCGGCAGATGGCGGCGTTAACGCCGCCTATCGGTCCTGGCTGATCGAGCACTACGGTGTCACGATCCCTGCCATGGCCTCTGAAATATTGGGCGAGATACCAGACGTCCTTGCCGAAGC
>Ga0070665_100008059_pt1 | contig 10667 bp, 10 predicted proteins | sample KBSS13metaG_FD_65862 | JGI IMG/M metagenome (GOLD analysis project Ga0070665, IMG submission 65862) | Switchgrass rhizosphere microbial communities from Kellogg Biological Station, Michigan, USA - KBS S1-3 metaG | ecosystem: Host-associated > Plants > Roots > Rhizosphere > Soil ...
GGGAGCTCTTGCACCGAGAACACATATTCACTGCTGAAGTGCATCGACCAGGGCGCCACGTCCAAGGGTTCCCCCTTGCGGCGAATAGTCGTGTCACCCACCATCAGCGCCGAGGTGTAACGCGCATCCATGTACGAGACTTGCGCACCCAGCGTCAGCCCTTGCGTCGCCAGCATCAGCAGAGACAAATCGACACCATCGATCCTGGCTTCACCGAGATTCATGGTGCTGCTGACTCCGCACAGCGGCAGCAACACGTTCGTCTGCACGTTGGACCATTTCTCACGGTAGGCCGATGCATCAATGGCGATGCGTCCGCTCGCCAGCTGGTTCTTGCTGCCGACCTCGTAGCTCCAGAGCGAGTCCGCGTCGATCTTGCGCGGCGTCAGCGGATCGAAACCCAGGGTAGCGCCGTCCTCGGCGCAGCTCGAACCCACCGGGTCGGCTACGCTATTGCCGCGCACACCCTTCGCGGCATTGGCGTAGAACAGGTTGCTGTCGTTTGCCTGAAATGACACACCGAACTTCGGCGTCAGATCATTGCTATCCGGCTTCAGCGTGGTGAGGGTGCCGACGTCGGTCGCATACAGCGGACCGGCAACGAAGTTCTGATAATCGAAGCTCGCATCGGTATAGCGCAAACCGGCCGTCAACTTCAGACGCGGGACGATCTCGTAATCCGCTTGCGCGAACACGGACTTCTGCACATCTTTATAACGCGATCTCTGACTGACGACGTAGAGGCCCTGGTAAAGATCCGCACCCAGAAAATCCGCAATCGATGACACAGGCTCCTCACCTGCGTTCGCCAGACCGAAGTTGATCATCTGCAGCAGATCCGCGTTACTGGCGTCGAATGCATCGCGGACGGTCGAGTTCGAATAGAACACGCCGGCCACCCAGTTGAAGCGCCTGTTCGGATCCGTGCTTTGCAACCGGATTTCCTGCGTCCAACCCTTCTGGGAGGTCGCATTGTCGGTGTGCGCGCGATTGTCCGCGAACTCCGGCGGGATGTTCGCTCCGCTATAGGCAGCCCACTGCGCAATATTCAGGCTGGTGTCGTCGCTGACCGTCGCGGTCTTGCGCGTAAAGTAGGACGTGTTCGAGATGAGCGTCGCACTGCCGAGTCCGACCTCCGCCTTCAGCGCGGGCAGCCAGAATCGGTCGGTGTGAGGCTGCGGCATCGCATAGAGACTGTTGCGATAGTTGTTGCGCTCCATGTCCGATGTCGCCACTTCCAGAAGCGATGAATCGTCAATTTGGACTCGCTGGAAGAAGACGGACGGTGTGATTGTGAGGTTATCCGCCGGTTTCCAGCCCAGGGCGACTCGACCGACGTTGCTGTCCTCGCTGTTGATGTCTCGCTGCGTCACTTCCTTGGTCACGCGATCCAGTCGATCGATGTAGCCGCCCTCCTTCTGGTGCCAGAAGCTCGCCCTGAATCCGAGAACATCGTCGATGAGGGGAGTACCACCCGCGACGCCGAGCTCATAGCCCATGGCGCCGTGCTTGGTCGAGTTCACCTCGGACCGCGCATAGAGATCGGGCTCGGAATACACCGGGTCCGGGGTGATGAAACGCACGGCACCGCCCATCGAACCGGTGCCGAACAACGTCCCTTGCGGACCGCGCAAGACTTCCACCCGATCGAGATCGAAGATCTTCGGATACGGATTCGTGAGGCTGGGGCTGACGCCGGTACGGCTCTGGATGGGCGTGTCATCGATATACACACCGGTGGTCGGCACGCCGGATGTCGACTGGACACCGCGGATGGAAATCTGGGTCTGACCCGTGCCGTAGAACTGTCCACCCTGCCCGAAGGTGATGCTGGGTGTCAGACGCGTGAGATCGTCGGCGGAACGAACGCCCTGCCGGTCGAGCGTTTGCTGGTCCGTCGCCACCACGCTCAAGGGCACTTTGCTCAAAGGCTGCGCCTGCCGTGTGGCCGTGATCGTGATTTCCTGCAGCACGTCGTCCGTGTCAGCGGGCGCGGAGCTCGCGGAACCGGAAGCCGGCTCGGCAGCGGCGAAGGCGGCGAGACGCTTCGCGCGGCCGTAAGAAGTCTCGCTGGCCTGCTCGGAGCGCTTGATCATCAGCGCGCCCGACGGGGATCGCTCGGCCATGAGGCCGGTGCTCGCAAGCAGTCGCGCGAGCGCGTCCTGCGCCGTGTATTCCCCGCGCAGGGGCGCAACGGTTATTCCTTCGACGAGGTCCTTCGTGAAGATGATTTCCTGCCCGGAGACCTGGCCGAAGCTGCGCAGCGCCTGCGCAAGCGGTTGCGAGCCAATATCGAAGTGAAGGCTCTGAGGCGCACTCCCGGCGCGCGCGCTCACCGCGGCGACCGAGAGACACGCGAGAGCGACGAGTGCGCAGCAATTCTTCTTCTTCGATCTCATACGGGCATGACACTTTCTTGTGGTGAACGCACCGGCGTGCGGGAGCTCATTTCGGAGCGACCTGAAGGCTCGAACCGCCTTGCGCATCGACGCTGTAGCGGTTGTTGTCGCAGATGTATTCCAGGATCCGGTACTCGGGGTTTCGCTTGTAGCCGAACGTGAACGTATAAGGCTTCGCGAGAATGGCCGGATCTTCGATGGTGAGCTGGTTTTCGAGAAGGTTCGGCGCCGTGAGTCGCAACCGCTCGGTCACCTTCATCTGCGGCGAATGAGGAATATCCACGAACCTGACGTCCTCGCGGACGCCAATCGTCTGCACGACGAGCGTATCGCCCTGCCAGTGCCCCACCGAGTAGCCGTTGTAGCCGGGTGAGACGTCCTCGAGTGCCGGCATTTTTTCGTTGAGATAGATGCGGCGGGTCTGCGTGAGAAACTCGGCGAGAACCACGAGCTGCTGCGGTGTCTGCAGAATCTCGATCGGGTGGACAGCGGCCATGATCGTCGGCACGCCCTGGGGCATACATTGCGTGGACGGGTCCGCGAGGGGCACGCCTTTTCGGACTGCCTCTGCCTGCCGCTGAGTGAGCTTGCGGTACGCGCTGGCGTACGGCTCCTTCAGCTTCGGCCCGCCCGCCGGCGGCGGGGGCTCTTCGGGAAAGCGGTCATCTGCCGGATACGGATCGGGGTATCGCTCCCACGTGCCGGAGAAGTCCGGCGCGGCAGCGCTCGCCCCATGAGCAGCAAGCCAGATAAGCGCGCCGAGGACGAGTTGCAGGCAACGCCGGCTCATCCCTTGATCTTCCTGCCGTCGGGCAACGTCACCGTGTCGAGCAGCCCGCCAGGCTGACCGTTTCGCAACGGGTACAGTCCAACGGTGACGGCATCGCCGGCCTTCAGCATCGTGGGCTTCCAGCCGGTACGCATCAGGACGTTGGGGCTGTTGCACTCGAGCGCGTACTGAGTCTTGCCGCCTTTCGCGTCCGGCACGTCGACGAAGATGTAGACGTGCGGATTCGTCCATTCGACCTTGCTCACCTTCCCTTGCACCGTCACGAGGCGGTTCTTGTCGAACATCGCGAACGAGTGATGGGCGTGGACGGGGCCGGCCAAGGCCAGAACAGCCGCGGCAATGCTCGCAAACGGGATATATCTGGATCTCATATGGAGATTGACGGAACTTCCGTCGAAATCCTCCACCAACAGCAACAGTCTCCACCTGTTGGCAATTACTGTTGCGTGCTGTATACAATCCGAAACATGACCCACGATAGCCCCATCGCAGAGCGCGTCACCGATCCACTGCGTCAGGCCGCGCTCGACTATCACGCGCGGCCGACACCCGGGAAGCTGGCGATCACCGCGAGCAAACCGCTCGAAGACGCCGGCGATCTCGCCCTCGCCTACTCACCCGGGGTCGCCGCTCCCTGCGAGGCAATTGCCAGCGATCCGCGCCAGGCGTCTCGATATACCGCCCGCGGCAACCTCGTCGCCGTCATCACTAACGGCACGGCCGTCCTCGGGCTCGGCGCCATCGGCCCATTGGCCGCGAAGCCTGTGATGGAAGGCAAGGCGGTGCTCTTCAAGAAGTTCGCCGGCATCGACGTGTTCGACCTGGAGATCGACGAGCGCGACCCGGCGCGCCTGGTGGACATCATCGCGGCGCTGGAACCGACTTTTGGCGGGATCAATCTCGAGGACATCAAGGCACCCGACTGTTTCCAGATCGAGCAGCAGCTTCGCGCCCGCCTGCGCATCCCCGTTTTCCACGATGACCAGCACGGCACGGCCATCGTGGTGGCCGCTGCGCTCCTCAACGGCCTCGACGTCGTGCGAAAGAACCTTGCCGACGTGAAGCTCGTGGTGAGCGGCGCGGGCGCGGCGGCCATCGCCTGTGCGGATCTGCTGATCGAGCTCGGCCTGCCGCGCTCGAACATCTGGCTGACCGACACCGCCGGAGTCGTCTACGAAGGGCGCCGCGAGCGCATGGACGCGACGAAGGCCCGCTTCGCGCAGAGCACCGAGCTGCGCACCCTGGCCGACGTGATGAGAGGCGCCGACGTGTTTCTGGGCGTATCTCGCGCGGGATTACTCACGCCCGCGATGGTTGCGAGCATGCAGCCCCGCCCGCTGATTTTCGCCCTTGCGAATCCTGTCCCGGAGATGATGCCCGAGGACATCCGCCAGGTGCGGGGCGACGCCGTCATCGCTACCGGGCGCAGCGACTATCCCAATCAAGTGAACAATGTGCTGTGCTTCCCGTACATCTTCCGCGGAAGCCTGGATGTCGGGGCCACGACGATCACTCGGTCGATGGAAGTCGCGGCAGTCCACGCGATCGCGGCACTCGCGCGGGAGGCACCAGTCTCCTTCCCGGCGGGTGGCGCTCACGCCGGGATGAAGGCATTCGGATCCGACTCCCTCATTCCAACCCCCTTCGATCCGCGGCTCATCGGGCGAATTGCACCGGCGGTCGCCCGGGCGGCGATCACGGCGGGGGTGGCGACGCGTCCGATCGATCTGGACGACTACACGCGCCGTCTCGCGCGCTGGAGTCAGCCGGGCCCAATCTCAAACGCCGCTGACGAACCCTATCCAGCGGCCAAATACAACGACGCCAATCCATAGCAGCAGCGAGGTCGCGCCCGCTACACGCACCGGTAGCGGAGCGCGCGGCGCGTCGTCCCATGCACCGACACTTCTGTAGGTCACCAGATGGAACACGAGCATGTTGATGCCCGCGATCACGAGCAGGAGCATCTTCATCTGCATCGGCCCGTTGTGCGCGTAGTCGACCGCGCTTGACGTGAACAGCGTCATGCCGGTGAGCACCGCGACGGTGAATGAGATCCAGGTGAGGGGCAGGATGTCATGGATCACCCGCGTGACCGGCTGCGAGCGGGAAGCCACCCCCAGAAGGCGCAAATCGACTGCCGCAATGGAACCCACGACGAGGGTGATCGCGAGCACGTGCACGCTCTCGACCCAGGGAAACATCAGCGGATTGGCGCGAACCGTCTCGGCGAGGCCGGTGTCGTGCAGCCACTGAAAGAAAGTTTCGAGCACAGCCGTTGCTCCGCTGGATGAAGGTCAGAAGCTCGCGACGTACGCGATCCAGCGCCCCGCGAAAACGATACCGGTCCAGAGCAGGAGGGACAGCATCGCTCCCGCCTGGAGGTACATCCGCGGTCTCGCGCTCGCGTCTGCCGCATGCCGCAGCGGGCGCCCGAGTGCGAGCGTGAGAAGCGCCGCGACCACGAGCATCAGCATCTTCGCGCCAAAGACGGGATTGAGCAGCGAGCGACCCGGCTCGCCGATGATGAGAATGGCACCGCTCGCAAGCAGGACCGGCAGCAGATACCAGATCCAGGGCAGATAGCGGTGGCTGAGTGTTTCAAGGGACTGGGTGCGCGCCAGAACGCCGAGGACTCGCAGATCGACGACGAAGACGGCGGCCATGACGAACGCGACACACAAGATGTGGATCGACTGGGTCGCCGGAATGATCCACGGAACATTCTGGATCGTGGTGCTCAGGGGCGTGCCGCTCAGCCATTCCCCAAAGTGGCGTAGTGTCTCGACCATCATGCCGTGCGTTCGGCTTGCGGGGCAGACACCGTGACGCGTCGATTTTCAGCACGAATGCCGGCGAGCACGATTACGAGGCTGACCACCAGCACCCCGGCGCTGAGCCACGCGACCGGCGCGAAGTCGTGATCATGCAATACCAGCGCGGCGAGCGCAGGCCCTGCGCCGAACCCAACGGTCTGGATACACCCCATGGCAACGACCACCCGGCCATGCGAGTCCGCTTCGGCACACAGGCCTGAGAGAAGGGGCTGCGACAGATTCCAGGCAAAGTTGAAAAGGATTCCGGCAATGATCAGCGTGCCCGCCGCCACGTGCCCACACAGCAGGTAGAAGCTCACCAACGAGATGACGCCACTGACCATCAGCGGCCAGGCGCGTGCGCAGCGCGACGATAAGAGGACTGCCACAAGGGAGCCGGCACCGCCTGCGAAAGAGGAGATGGCCAGCGCCCGCCCGATCAGCAGCGGATCGATGCCACTCGCGTTGCCGATGCGCTCGAAGTAGCTCCACATCGCGCCTTGCGCGATGAAGTAGAGAAACACTCCCATCAGTCCGCTGAATGCCAGCGGGCGCGACCAGGTCGTCGCGACGAGAGAAGCGGTCGTGACCCGAGGACTGCAGGCAGGCAACCACGGGAGCAGTAGCGCAGCCAGCATCGCGACACCCGCAATGCCCGCGAAGGTCACCGATGCGCCGAATGCGGACTCCAGCACGGGAAACAAAGCGAGCGCGGCCGCACTCACCACCAGACCGACGATGAGATAGACGCCGAAAGCACGATCAGGATTGGCTGCGCTACCGAGCGCGGCAAACGACACGGCGATGGCGAGCCCCTCACCGAACCCCACGCAAACGCGCGCCGCAGTGATGCTGAGGTAACCGTGGCTCGCTGCAGTCGCGAGACTGCCCACCACGATGAGCAGCACGCCCACCAGGGCCAGGATTCGCCAGTTCACGCGCGAGATGAAGAGCGTCGCGATACCGATTGCCACGGCGGTCGCGTTGATATCCCAGGCTGCGACGAATCCGAGCTCGCGGTCGGTGAGCTGGCTCTGGGAATGAAACAGCATCACGAATCCCGGCACGGCCATGATCGTGAGCGCGCCGAGTGTGCCGAGCACGACGGCCGCGATCAGACCGCGCCTGTCGAGCGTTCCGACGCAGGGAGTGGGGGCGTTCAAGCGGCCGTGCCTTCCGTACTCTGTCTGAAAATCATCATGCCGTAATTGTCAATCTTGTGCAACAGCGCCATCTATACGACTGCATTGTTTAACTTCTATACTCCTGCGGACCGCCTCCCACTCTCAAGACTGGAGCCGAAATGGCCGCACGTCCCGCAAACTTCCATGGCCTGCACGTCCGCAAGTGGTACGAGTATCTCGAAGATACCCTCGCGCTCGAGAGCGGCCCCCTGGCCGATGGCGCATCACTCGTGAAGGTCGTTATCGCCGCGGCGGTCGCCAACCCGCATGCGGGGCAATACGTAGAGCGCTTCGACGAGGTCATCGAGCTGTCCCGCGAGCTCGGCATCGAGTTCGGGCGGCGCTTTCAGCGCGTCCTCGCCAACACGAAGATCGAAAGCTATGGCAAAGCGGCGCTCGTCGGCGTGAACGGCGAGTACGAGCACGGCAACGCGTTCCTCACGACGACATTTGCGGATCCGATCCGCACGGCGCTCGGCGGGGCGAAGGCCTGGATTCCCTCGACCGGCAAACGCGGCGCCCCGGGCGCGAGCATCGATATTCCCCTCGCCCACAAAGATGCGCTCTATGTCCGCTCGCATTACGACACGATCTCGGTGACGTTTACGGACGCGCCGGCGCCGGATGAGGTGCTGATCGCGGTGGCCGTCGCCACCCGGGGGCGCTTGCACGCACGGCTTGGCGGCCCGCGCACCGCGGACATCATCGGTCAGGACGGCCTGCGCTGACATGCCGCACGGGATCAGCATGAGGTGCCGCGGTGAATAACGAGCCCCCTGCCCCGCCGGCGTGGCTTGCCGACGAGCGGACGGAAACGATCCGCAGCAACGGCCTGCGAATTCTGTGCAGGCTATGGGGCCGCAACGATGCGCCCTCTCTCGTGCTGCTACACGGATTGCGAGGTTTCTCCGGAACGTGGCGCCCACTCGCCGCGGCGCTCTCGTCGCAGTATCGGCTCATTGCACCCGATCAGCGCGGTCGCGGTCACAGCGACTGGGATCCGGACTGCAACTACTACACCGATGCCTACCTCGCAGACCTCGAGGCCCTCGTCGCCCACTTCGGCCTCGGCCGGTTCGCACTGCTGGGTCACTCCATGGGTGGCACAACTTCTTATGCCTATGCGGATCGACATCCCGAGAAGCTCACGGCGCTGGTGATCGAAGACATCGCCCCCGGCTCCTCGACCACCGGTGCGGGTGCGAAACGGATCGTGGCGGAGATGGCCGCGCTGCCGCGCGACTTCGCTTCCTGGGATGCCGCGCGCGAATACTGGCGCGGACGACGCCCGAGTGTTGGCGCGGAGGCGATCGAGGAGCGGGTCGCCGAGAGCCTGCGCCTGTCCGCTGACGGCCGCATCACCTGGCGCTACGACTCGGAAGGCATCGCGCGGACCCGACTCCATCCCGATCCGGCGCGACTCGTCGATCTATGGCCGCTGGTGGACCGGCTGAAGATGCCCACGCTCATCGTGCGCGGCGCGCGGTCCGACTTCTGCCCCGCCGATACCGTTGCGGAGATGTGTCGGCGCAATGCGCGCATCGAGGCCGTCGAGATCCCCGACGCCGGGCACTACGTGCACGACGACAACGCCGCTCCGTTCATCGCGAAGGTGGCGGACTTTCTCGCTACCACATCTTCGACAGAACGTCGTTCTCCCGGTTGCGATCGAGGAAGCGGTGCTTGAGCGCCCCGGCCACGTGCAACACGACCAGCACCAGCAGCGTGTACGCAAGATACCGATGCAGCAGCTGGAAAACCGCGAAACGAGCGTCGTTCTTCGGCAGTAGCTCCGGCACATCGATGCCGAAGAAGGTGACACCGTCGCTCTGAGTGAAGGAGCTCGACATCGCATATCCCATGCACGGCACGACGATCATGAGCGTGTACAGGAGCGCGTGGCCGACCTTGGCACTCGCCTTCTCCCAACCGGCAAGCCCCGGGGGCAGATCCGGCCTGGAAGCGCTCAGCCGGATGACCAGGCGAAGCAGCACCAGGAAAAGAATGAGCAAGCCGAAGGATTTGTGCCACGGGTACAGAAAATCGAACTTCGACAGGGTCTTCTCATCCGGGGAGATCATCACCCAGCCGGCCCAGATCATCGCGAGGATGATCACCGCCATGCCCCAGTGCAAGATGCGCATGCGCAACGGATACTTCGTATTCAAAGGAAGATTCCTCGCGTGATACCGCCATCCACCGCGAGGGACTCTCCGGTGATGGATGCCGCCTGATCGGAAGCGAGGAACGCCACCGTACTGGCAATTTCTTCTGGCTCCAGGATCCGTCGGGTGGGCGTCTCTTTGACGAAGCCCTCCTCGATCGCCGCCGCCGTCGTGCCGCGCTTGTGGGCTTCTTTCGCAAAAAGATCGTCCAGATGCGGCGTGCGGATGACGCCCGGGTGCACCACGTTGACCGTGATCCCGAACGGGCCGAGCTGATCCGACAGCGTTTTGGTCAGATGGCAGATCGCGACATTGCGCAGGCCGCTCAGCAGATTCGAGCTGCGCCCCGTCAATCCGCCGATGTTGATGATGCGACCCCAGCGCTGCTGCTTCATCGTGGGCACGACGGCTCGCGCACAGCGTGCGTAACCGACGACCTTGGTATTCAGGTCTTTGAGCAGCGCATCGCCGTCGAGATCCTCGATGCCACCGCGCACGAGCCCCGACGGACTCGCCGCGCAATTGACGAGAATGTCGATCCGGGCATGCCGCCCGAGCACCTCGGCCGTCATCCGATCCACCTGTAACTGATCGGTGGTATCGGAGGGGAACGCCAGCACTTCCGACCGGCTCTCGTCAGAGAGCTGCTGGGCCGCCGCCTCGAGCGCCTCGACTCCGCGCGCGGTGATGATCACGTGCGCGCCCTCGGTGGCAAAGAATCTCGCGATCGCAAGCCCGATACCGGAGCTTCCGCCGGTCACGATGACGACGCGCTTGGCGAGTTTCAGATCCATGCGCGTGCCCTACGTCAGTTCAGCTTGAATCAGATACGGCCCCTGCATCGCGAAGCCGTTGTCGAGCGCCACGCCGAGCTCCTCTGCCGTCTTGACGCGCACGCCGGCGACACCGTATCCGCGAGCCAGCGCGACCCAATCGACACGGGGCGTGAGGCGGGTCAGCGAAGCAATCACCGGCTCAGCGATGTCTGCGCCAGAACGCGTGAGCTCCGTCTGCAGGATTCCATAGCGATGATTTGCCGCAATGATGAGCGTGACATTGAGCGCCTCTCGAGCGAGGGTCCACAGCGCCTGCAAGGTGTACTGCGCACTGCCGTCGGATTGCAGACAGACGATGCGTGATTCGGGCTGAGCGAACGCGGCCCCGACGGCACAAGGAATTCCCTGCCCGATGGCGCCCCCTGTGTTCGTCATGAGGGCATGTCGGCGCGCGCGATGTGCGATCTTCAGAAAGGGCCCACCGCAGGTCGAGCCTTCGAGCGAGACGATCGAGCCTTCCGGCAGCTTCGCGACGAG
>Ga0070665_100008060_pt1 | contig 10666 bp, 8 predicted proteins | sample KBSS13metaG_FD_65862 | JGI IMG/M metagenome (GOLD analysis project Ga0070665, IMG submission 65862) | Switchgrass rhizosphere microbial communities from Kellogg Biological Station, Michigan, USA - KBS S1-3 metaG | ecosystem: Host-associated > Plants > Roots > Rhizosphere > Soil ...
TTCGCGGCGCTCCGATCCGACCGCCGGTATCCGAAGGGAAAATAAAGCCAGGCAACCGGTCCGGAGCTGCGCTACCATCGCCAGCGCAATGTCAGCCAAACAGCCGCAACATTTTCTCGTCGAGACCCTGGTCTTTACGATACCCGGCTCCAAGCCACGCGTGGTGTCGTACTGGGATCCGAAGACGGACATTTCCGGGAAGCCGCTCAAGGCCAACGTTGGCGATCGGATCGCGTGGACCGTGATCCTGGTGCAGTTGAACGGGCGCAACCAGATCCCGTACACGGTGAGCTTCTTCAAGGACGGCGCACCTGACAGTTCGTTCTTCGGCGTGAGCTCACTGGCCGTGCCGCACGGCGGTCTCAGCGAATTCCTGACGGTTCGATCTTTGAAAGGGCAGATCTCGTACCGGATTGACGCGCCGGGCTACGGCTGTCTGCTCGATCCTGATATCCAGTCCGGCGACAGTTCGCCCGTTCCCAATGTCGAAGATGCATCGGACTACGTCGTCTCGTGGGACACTCACTCGAAGGACATGACCTGCAAGAAAGATGGCGTCAACACTGCTTTCCCGATCACGGTACGCCGGGGGGACAAGGTCAGCTTCACAATCACCCAGGGTTCCGAGTTCGAAATACTGTTCGCGATTTCCGACAACGGTTGGGGAAGCCCATTCGAGGAACTCCAAGTCAAATTTCCGGCGACGGCGGCGTCCCCTCTCAAAATTGGTCCGTTGGTGGTAATGGACGACCTGGATTCGGCAGGAGCCCGCTTTCCATTTTCGGGTACCGCCACCAACGCGGACGGGGACTCGGTGACGTCGAATTCGTACGAGATCCGTCTCGGATAGGTTTCGCCGGGGCTCTTCGGTGTCAGCGGATGATGAGACCGGTTGGGGCCGAAGGCACCCCCGCTCCTCCCGCGAGAATAGCGATGTATCGCTGGGTCGCGGGTAGGGTGTAGAGCTGAGTCGCTCCGGTCGGGTCAACCCATGGCCACGTGCTGGTGCCAAGAATCCCGGCTTCGCGGTCGGTAGAACGTGAGGTCGATCGCGTTGCCGTGGGTGAAGTCATTGTCCGCGTTGGGCGAATAGTTGCCTTCGAAGAGGACGTGGTGAGGGTAAGTACAACGGCGGAAGTGTCTATCGTTCGGCCACCACGGCGTCGGGATCGACTTTGCGCAGGAGTTGCTGGAATCGCGGCTCGGGTCGGAGCACGTCGAAGTCCGGCTCCACCATCGTATTGACCAGCGCGGAGCAGCGCCGGAGGGAACAGGCCTCGAGCAGCGCGAGCGCCTGGCCGGTGTCGCCGCTCTGGGCGTAGCACCGGGCGGCGATCACGAGCGATCCGCTGTCCCGATAGGCCGCTCCACATTCCCGCAGGAGCGCCGGGAAGCCGTCGCGCTCGAACGTGCGGGCAATCATCTGCGCCCGCTCCGGCGTGGACACTTGTTGTCTCAACGCCACGGCTTCCTTCAACAGGCCCTGGTGACGAAGCGAACCCTCGAGCCAGAACAGCGCGATCCCGAAGCGCGGATCCAGTGCGAGCGTCCGCCGCGCCTGCGTGGACGCCTCGTCGTAGCGGCGGGCCCAATAGAGCGCGCGTCCCAGGTTCGCGTTGACGATGAGCGAAAGCGGGTCGAGATCGCGCGCGCGCTCGTGTTCGGCAATCGCTTCCTGGTGGCGCCGCCGCAGCGACAGATAGCCACCGTGCCAGTTGCGGCCAAGCGCGTCGTTCGGATCGAGCTGCACTGCCCGGTGAAACTCCCGCTCCGCGCTCGCCCAGTCCCAGTCGTACCAGGTGTGCGCCGTGGCCAGCGCGTAGTGGGCGCCGGCGAGTCCTTCGTCGAGCTCGAGCGCCTTCGCCGCGGCGGCCTTTCCGCGCGTCAACGCCTCGTCGGCCGGGATGGCATCGTAGGCGCCGGCGACCACGTAGGTGTCCGCGAGACCGGAGTAGGCCGACGCGAATGTCGGGTCGCGCTCGATCGCGCGGGTGAAGTGTTCGATCGCCCGCTGCCAACCCTGGCTGGTGTACTGGTAGAACGCGTAGCGCCCCTTCAGGTAAAGACCGTAGGCCTCCGGCTGGACGACGCGCGGCCGATCGAGCGGCCGGACCACGACGTCGATGCGCCGGGCGATATCGGTCGCGACCTCACGCTGCAGCTCGAGGACCTCGCTCACGTCGCGCTCGTAGGTCTCGGCCCAGAGGTGCATGTCGGTGGAGACCTGGATCAACTGCGCGGTGATCCGTACGCGGCTGCCGGCACGCGTGACGGTCCCCTCGACCACGGCGTCGACGTCGAGCTCACGCCCGATGTCCTTGATCGTGCGCTTGGTCTGCTTGTACCTCATCACCGACGTGCGGGACGTGATCCGAAGACTGCCGATCTTGGCGAGATCCGTGATCAGCGCATCGGTCATGCCGTCGGCAAAATACTGTTGCTCGGGATCGCCGGAGAGGTTGTCGAGCGGGATCACGGCCAGCGATGCAATGTGCGGCGCCGCCGCCGGCCGGCCGCCGATCCAGCGGCGGACCCCGCCGACGTCGACCGCGAACGCGACGCCGATCGCCGCGATGAACGCCGCCGCCGTCGGGAGCCACAAGCGGCTCCTCGTGCGAGCCGGCGGCGCCGCTTCGACGGCCGTCTCCCCGTCCTGCGCATCCAACGTGACCGGGGCGATGAATCGATAACCCTTGCGGGGCAGCGTCTCGATGAACTGCGGATGGTCGGCGGAGTCGCTCAGCGCCTCGCGCAGGTGATTCATCGCCTTGTTGAGACCGCGGTCGAAGTCGACGAACGTCTCGGCGGGCCACAGCCGCCTCGTCAGTTCTTCACGCGTGACGAGCTGGCCAGGCCGCTCGAGGAGCGCCAGCAGTAATTGCAGAGGCTGATCGCGCAGCGGGGTCCGCTGTCCTGCATTGGTGAGCTCGCCGGTCCGAACGTCGACGGCGAACGCCCCAAAGCGGAAGACGCGGACGGTAGGCGGAGCGGTGGCCATCGCTTTCCACGCCAGGAGGAGGTCCGCAGTCTATCACCCGTCGGGAACAAACATTTCACCGCAAAGGAACATGCCGGGGATTGATCGCGCCGGGGCCTCGCGCCATATCTGCCGCCTGCACCCGAAATCCGCTGTGGAGGCGAAGGAGCGATATGGAGCCAAGTTACAAGCGATTTGGAGCACGGATGGCGATGGCATTCGTCCTGGTTGTCGTCGCGCTCGCGTCGATGACGAGAGCGCACGATGGACGGCGAGATCACGACGGGCAGCGGGCGCCCGACACGCTGTACGTCTGGGCGGGCGACCAGGCCCGGGTGGCGCCGGACTTTCTGGCGGTCATCGACTTCGACCAGGACTCACCCCGTTACGGCAGAGTCATCAGCACCGTGCCGGTCCCCGGACCCGGCAGCGCCGGAAACGAGCCGCACCACTGTCACCTGTCGGCCGACAAGAACATCCTGGCGTGCGGCGGGCTGCTCGCGCTGCTGCGCGGGCAGAACAGCATCTTCTTCTTCGATGTCTCGAAGCCCCGCCGTCCGAAGTTCCTGTTCTCGACCAGCGGCACGCTCTCCAACATCACCGACGACTTCCTGCCGCTGGATCGCGGCGGCTTCCTCGTCACCCAGATGGGCGACCACGCCGGCGGCACGCCGGGCCGCGTCGCCGAGTTCGACGCCAAGCTGCGGATGGTGGCCGAATGGCCCACGGATCCGCCGCAGCACGATTTCAACCCGCACGGCATCGCGGCGCGTCCCGATCTCAACCTGATGGTGACCTCCGACTTCATGATGCCGGCGAGCTCGTTGAACGTCGTCCCCGGCGACCCGCTGCTGCGCGGAAGCATCCGGGTGTGGGATCTGAAGCGACGATCCATCTTGCGCACGATCACCATCCCGACCGCGATCGGCACGATGGACGTCAAGCTGATCCCCGGGGATCCGCAGGGGCGCGCCTTTACCGCAGGGATGTTCGACGGCTTCGTCTACCTGGTCGACACCCGCGCCGGCACCGCGAAGGCGGTGTTCGACTGTGAAAGCATCGTTCCCCACGTCGACGTTCCCGTGCGTGGAGGGATGACCCAGCTGATGGCGATGCCGCGATCCGGCGACCGGCTGATCTTCGGGCTGTTCCAGGCGGGCCAGGTCGGCATGCTCGACGTCAGCGACCCCGAGCATCCGGTGCAGAGCAGCATCGTCAGCCTGGGCGTGGATGCGGGGCCGCACATGGTCGCGCTCACCGACGACGACAAGCGCCTGGTCGTGAGCGATTACTTTCTCAACGAGGACGACTTCGGCAAGGTCCACTTCGAGGGAGACCACCACGTTCGCGTGATGAATGTCTCCAGGCATCGCCTCGCGCTCGATCCGCGCTTCGACGTGGATTTCAACACCGCGTTCGCCACCGGGCCGGCCCGGCCGCATGGTGTGGCGATGAAGTGACGGACGACCAAGAAGAAACCGCGGAGCTCGCCGGCCCGCCGTCAGTGGACGAGCGGGATCTTCGACGCGATCTGAAGCTGGTAAACCAACGACAGGCGCCTGTCGATCTGAATCGCTCGCACGGCGACCTTCGTACCCACCGCTTTTTGAAAGTCGCCGAGCGCCTTCTGTCGCAGCGAGTTCATCTTCGCGTCGCGATCGAGATGGGCCCTGATCAAGGCCAGCGCGCCCGCATCGTCCACGGTTTCGACGCTCTCGATGTACTGCTGGACACCCTTCAAATGGGCGTCCATGATGACGTTCTGCTCTTTCTGGTACGCATCGTAGACGGGCCAGAATCTCGCCGCTTGCTCGGCGGTCATCGACAGGTTCTTCCCCATGATGCCGGAGCGATCCGTCTGCATGTCTTCGCGGACGGCCATCAGCACCTCGTCCATCGATGTCGGCGCCGTACTGACCGGGCGGGCCTGCTGGGCGGCGATCCAGGAGGTTGAGGCCACGCTGAGAAGACAGGCAGTTGCCAGAAGCGCGCGAGCGTGACGCATGGTTTCCTCCAGAGAGACTTGGGCCCGTTTCGGGAGCCTGCGAACGACACTTGGGAGCACGTACCGTGCCGGTGGCGCCTGGCGAGCCGATTCGAGCCGCGGCACGGAAATGCCCATGTGATTCCGACATGTCGGACCTGCTCCGATATGTCGAAGGCGGGACGGATTGGAACACGGGACCGTCTGCTGCAAGCGCAACACGCCGGCCGCGGCTGGCGCGGCAGAACGGCAGCCGTCGTGCGATTCTGATATTTTTATCGCACCGGCGCGCAGCCTGCTGGCAGGAGAGCGGTGATGGCAAACACGACCTCATGGACGACGGCGGCGGCCGGGGTGATGGTGGTGTCGATCTCGGCGGCGCTGCTCGCGCAGACCGTGATCAAGCTGCCGAAGAACAAGTTCACGCCACAGCAGGACGTCGAGCTCGGCCGCGAAGCCGCCGCTGAGATCCGCGGACAGTACCCCGTCATCAACGACGAGCAGATGGCGCGATACCTCACGACGCTCGGCGAGCGGCTCGTGGCCGCGGCCCCGCCGGATCTGAACCAGTCCGTGTACCAGTATTCATTCACGCCGGTGAACCTGAAGGAGATCAACGCCTTCGCGCTTCCTGGCGGGCCGATGTTCGTGCACCGCGGCATGTTCGACGCCGCGGCGTCGGAAGGCGAGGTCGTCGGGGTGATGGCCCACGAGCTGTCTCACGTCCTCCTCCGGCACGGAACGGCGAACATCACGAAGGCGCAGAATCCGTGGCTGCAACTGGGTCAGGTGGCCGGCGTCGTGGGCGGGGCGGTCGTCGGCGGAGCGGCCGGATCGGCCATCGCGCAAGGCAGCCAGTTCGGGCTGGGGACGGTCCTGATGCGATACAGCCGCGACTTCGAAAAGCAGGCGGATCTGATGGGTGCGCAAATCATGGCGCGCGCCGGCTACGATCCCCGCTCGCTCGCGCACATGTTCGAAACGATCCAGAGCGAGGCGCAGAGCAGCCGCGGGAGCACGCCGCAGTGGTTGAGCGACCATCCGGATCCCGGCAACCGGACGCAATACATCAACCAGGAAGCCAGCCTGCTGACAATCGCCGCCAAGGCCGACGACAGCGAGTTCGGGCGGATGAAGACCCAGATCGCGTCGCTGCCGAAGGCGATGTCGATGAGCGAGCTGGCGCGAGCGAAAACGAGCTCGAGCGGCGGCAACGGGGCGCACGCCGTCGGCACGCCGGGGCAGCCGGTGCCGCCTCCCTCGTCACAGTATCGGAGCATCAGCGGCGGGAAGATTTTCCAGGCCGCGGTGCCCTCGAACTGGACGACGGTCGCGTCGGCCGGCGCGATCAAGGTGGTGCCCGAGAACGGCTACGGTTCGCTCGACGGGCAGACCGTGTTCAGCCACGGCGTCGAGTTCGGAGTCGCCAAGGCCACGTCGCGCGATCTGCAGGAGGCCACCAATTCGTGGCTGCATGCCGTCGCTCAGAGCAATCCGGAGCTCCGCCTCGCCGGGACGCCGCAGCCGCTCAGGATTTCTCAACGCTCCGGCCTCGGTACCCCGCTCACGAATCCCTCGCCGCTAGGTGGCCAGGAGCGCATCACCGTCTACACGACGTTTCTGGCCGACGGCACCTTGTTCTACTACCTGACGGTTGCGCCGGAGAAGGACGCCGACGCATTGCAGAGCGCGTTTCAGCACGTGGGCGAGTCGATCCGACTGACGGACGCACGGTGAACACAACACGTCATCTGCTGGGGGCGATGAAGTGAGCTACGATACGGCGACGAGGGGGTTTCAATGGCCTGGACCAACGTACCTCTGAGCCGTATCACTTTCGGTCTGTTCGCCGGCTCCGCCCCGGGAGCCACGGTCAGCGTCGCCGCAGCGGATCTGCTGCTGTTCCGCTACAAGCTGCTCGCCCGCGACACCATCGTGGTCGACTTCCGAATCGGCAAGGCGTTCTTCAGCCCGTCGAACGCCGCCGTGTCCGGCATCACGATGACGCTGGACATTCCGTTCAGCAGCGTGCACTTCCCCGCCCTCGGGAGCCCCAGCTCGTTCAACGATGGCGGCCAGAGCTACTCGAACGATTGCGTCATCGCGCTCGACCCGGGCGGCATCCCGCACGCCGCGGGATGCGTCGCGCTGCTGAACGACGGCACCCACAAGATCATCCTGCTGATTCGCAAGGCGTCCGGCGACAACGTCAACTCGGTAGGCGTCGTCGGCGCGTTCGGCCAGATCACGTTCGAGGTGACGCGAAGGAAGCGTCTGCCGCTCAAGCGCGGCAAAGCCGGGCGGACTCGCCGGCCGTCGGCGGGTCGTCGCTGACGAGAGCGGATGACTTTTTCCATCCGCACAACCGACGTTCCAGACGAGGCGTCCCGCGAGGCGATCGTGACGCCACTGGTCGCGTACAACCAGGCGAAAACCGGGAGAAATGACCACCGGCCGCTCATCATCGTGGTCGAAGACTCCGAAGCGGGCATGGTTGGTGGCTTGTGGGGACGCACGGCGTACGACTGGCTGTTCGTGGAGCTGTTGGTCGTGCCGGAGTCGCTTCGCGGACGCGGCCTGGGCTCCGAGCTGATGAAGCGCGCCGAAGATGAGGCGCTTGGGCGGGGGTGTCACAGCGCATGGCTGGACACCTTCGAATTCCAGGCTCGTGGATTCTACGAGCGCCTCGGTTACACGTGCTTCGGGGAACTGCCGGACTACCCGGCCGGCTTCGCGCGGTATTTCATGAGAAAAGCACTGAGGCTGCCCTGATTCGCAACGCGTCGGTGGGCACGGGATGTGGAATCTGGGGAGGCATTGCCGCAGGGCTCTCCGCCGCCTGCCTCATTGCCACGGTCATCCTCATCCACGCAGCGGGTGCGCCGCGTTCCTACACGATCGACTCTGCACATAGTCGCGCCACGATTGACGTCGGCAAGTCTGGAGTGTTCAGCTTCGCTGCGGGCCACACGCATGAGGTCGAGGCCCGGACGATTGCCGGGACGCTGACGGTCGATGTGGACGACCCGGCTCGCTCCACGGTGCACGTTACGGTCGACGCCTCAGCGTTGCGGGTGACTGGAAAGGGCGAGTCGGCCGGCGATGTACCCAAGGTGCAAGAGACGATGGCGGGCGCACAGGTCCTGGATGTCCGGAGCTATCCGACGATCACGTTCGCGAGCACGAGCATCGCGGTGAAGAGCCATACCCCGACCACGCTGGACACCATCGTCAGCGGTCAACTGACGATTCGCAACGTGACTCACCCGATCAGCGTGCCGGTCAGCGTGCACATCGATGGCCAGACGCTCAGCGCCACAGGGCGGTTTCCCGTCAAGCAAAGTGAGTTCGGCATGAAGCCCGTGAGCGTTGCCGGCGTCGTCTCGGTCAAGGACACGGTCAACGTCAGCTTCGCCATCGAGGCTCGGTAGTCCTTGTGGTGCGGTCGTTTCTCCGGTCTGCTGTCGGTCTCCCTGTACCGCGAGGCCCGAACATGAGCATGAACACGCATCGAGCGGCCATCGTCAGCCTGGTGTTCGTCGTCGCAACCACGTGGCTGGCTACCGCACAATCGCCGATTCAGTCGTGCAGCGCGAAGCCGCAGCCCGCCTGGTGCAGCGCCGTCGAGGGCGATCGGTCGGAAGGGTGGCTTTCTCAGCATCGATCGGAAGTCATGGGGCGCAACGGGATGGTGGCCGCGAGTCAGCCGCTCGCCGCGCAGGCGGGTCTCGACATCCTGAAGAAAGGCGGCAACGCCATCGATGCCGCGGTCGCCACGTCCGCGGTGTTGAGCCTGGTCGAGCCGATGAATGTCGGCATCGGCGGCGATCTGTTCGCCATCGTCTACATCGCGCAGGACAACAAGCTGTACACCTTGAACGCGAGCGGAAAGGCGCCGAGCGGGCAGACCCTGGCGCACATGAACGAGCTTGGCTATTCGTGGAACCAGGCGAACTGGGGCCCGGGCTCGGGGATGCCGCCTGCCGGCATCTTGTCGGCAACGGTGCCGGGTTCCGTCTGGGGCTGGGACGAGGTGTTGCACCGGTTCGGCACGATGACCTTCAAGGAGACGCTGCAGTCCGCCGTCGACTACGCCGACAACGGGTTCCCGGTGTCGGAACGGATCGCCAATGACTGGCGCCTTCCGCGAGGGCTGCCGCCAACGCCGAGCGACCCACGCAAGTGCTGCAGCCAGCTCGATCCGGACTCGGTCGCGACCTGGTACGTGAATGGGCAACCGCCGCGGGCCGGCCAGCTGTATCGCAGTCCCGACATGGCCAAGACATTCCGCATCCTGCAAGCCAAGGGACGTGACGGCTTCTACAAGGGTGACGTGGCACGCGCGATCGTGGCCAAGTCGCGTCAGCTGGGCGGGACGATGACCGAGGACGACTTGGCCGCATATCGCGGCGAGTGGCAGAACGTGGCGACCACGAACTATCACGGCTACGACGTCGCGACGCTTCCGCCGCCGGCGCAAACCTGGGCCGCCGACGAGATGCTGAACCTTCTCGAAGCGTGCGTCCCGGTCTGGGCGCCGGGACAGACGCTGGCGACCCTCGGTCCGGCCAGCCCGAAGTACTGGCACTTCCTCATCGAAGCCAAGAAGCTCGCGTACACGGATCTGCTCGCCCATAACGGCGACCCGAATTTCGTCCCGGTCCCGCTCGACAGGCTGCTGTCGAAACCCTACGCGCAGTCGCTCTGCAGTCACGTGGATCCCAATCACGCGTCGCAAGGCAGGCCCGGCGCCAACATCTCCGGCGCAGGCGATACGATCGTGCTCTCAACCGCGGATCGCTGGGGCAACATGGTGTCGTGGGTGAACAGCAACTACGGCGGCTTCGGATCGGGGATCACCGTGCCCGGCTACGGATTCGTGCTGCACAATCGCGGCGCGCTCTTCACGCTCGATCCCAAGAGCCCGAATGTGATCGCGCCGCACAAGCGACCCTTCAACACGCTGTCGGCCGGCTTCGTGATGCACAACGATCGACCGCTGATGACGGTCACGCTGATGGGCGGCGACATGCAGGCGCAGGGGATCGCGCAGGTGCTGATCAATGTGCTCGATCTCGGCGCCAACCTTCAGGCGGCCACCGACATGGCGCGGTTCCATCACAGCCAGGTGCCCAACGCCCTGACGCTCGAATCCAAGCTCTTCGGCCTTGTGGGGAAGAATCTGCTGGCCATGGGCCACAAGGCGCAAGCGACGAATGGCGGTGCCATGGGCGGGTATCAAGCGATCATGTTCACGCCCGATGCGGATGCGCCGGCGCGGACGACCGACGGCCCGCTCGGCGGCTTCTATCGCGGCGGATCCGATCATCGGAAGGACGGTCAGGTCGTCGCCTATTAGGCGACCGATCGCCGCATCCTCGAGGCCGGCTGAGATGAGCCGCTTTGACCGTGGCGTGGGCCTGGTACGATCGCTGGCGATCTACCATGCCGTCCCTTTCCGTCAACGACGCCTTCGACGTCTGTACGGCAACTTCGTCGGCGCCGGCGATCTCGTGTTCGACATTGGCGCGCACGCGGGGAATCGGGTACGGGCGTTCGCCGCTCTTGGCTGTCAGGTGGTGGCGCTCGAGCCACAGCCGGATTTCGCGTGGCTGCTGCGCACGCTCTGCGGCCGATCGCTGCGGGTCAGCGTCGTCGAGGCGGCGGTCGCCGACCTATCCGGGCGACGGCGGCTGTCGGTCAGC
>Ga0070665_100008061_pt1 | contig 10664 bp, 7 predicted proteins | sample KBSS13metaG_FD_65862 | JGI IMG/M metagenome (GOLD analysis project Ga0070665, IMG submission 65862) | Switchgrass rhizosphere microbial communities from Kellogg Biological Station, Michigan, USA - KBS S1-3 metaG | ecosystem: Host-associated > Plants > Roots > Rhizosphere > Soil ...
GATGCGAGCGCCTGTGAAGGACCCCAGGCTGTCGCAGGACCTCTGCGGTGAGGTGTCGGCCACGGCGTAGCCGGCCAGAGACGACTTGGCGTTCGCGAACGGCTGCGCCAGAGCCGGCGTGACGGTCGCGCAGACAGTGACGAACAGGATCAATGCACGCACGAAACGGTCCTTTCAGTTGCACGTGACGGCTCAGCGGGCCCGGCTGCCGGTCTCACCGAATCGGGTTCGTGTCCTCGCCTTCCTCCGCGAACCCCCCGCCGAATCCACCGCATCCGCTGAGGCACTTCGTCGCCGGATGAGGCCCCGTCCCCGCCGCGAAGGCGCGCTCGTCGGCCCGAACCCCGGTGAGCATCGCCACCATCCCGTAGTTGCCTTCGTGACACCGAGGCTCGGCGTAAATTCGATTCGCCTTTTCGTCCTGTTTCTTGAAGTCGACGACGGCCGTCCACGGCCTCGTCCACACGGTGGGATCCTCTATCGTCGCGGAGTACTGAAGCGTCTCTGCGTCGATGCGCGTCCAGCGCTCCACGAGGTGCAGATGCTCATGCGCCCCCTGGTAGCTTGACTTCGGCGAAAAGTTTGTGACGTCGACGACCAGCGTGTGTCCCTCCCAGCGGCTCCGCGAGTCTCCCCACCATTGACGGATGCTGTCGGACAGATGCGGCGCTGTGGTGATGGGAATGATTCGCTGCCAGGCTTGCCCCTGACCCACATCGTAGGACACGGCAACTTGCCCCCTGGACTGCACGATCCGGCGGTATCCACCGAAACTCGGCAGGCCCGAAGGCAGACAACGCTCGCTGAGATTGCGGTCCTCCGGACCGTCGGCGCGATTGATGGCACCGCCGCCGCTGAAGCCGGTAATCCCATCCATGACGTAGTACGGGGGAGGCTCGCTTCGCCGTGGGGACGGCGGCCCGTACTTGACGTTGACGCATGTGCTCGCTTGGTTCCTACATGCGTCGGTCGCTTGCAGCAGCGCAAACGCATAGTCCCGCATTTCGCCGCGCCTCTTCTGCTCCTGCTGTGTCAACGGCGGAATCCGCCCATCTGGCGGGTCGACGATCATCGAGGTTCGCCGTCCCACCGGCAGGTGAGACGTGAAGATCGCCGTGCTGTACGCACCGGCGACGTCCTGTTCGGTGCCTCGCGGCCGGCGATTCTCGTCGGATTCGCGACCGACGATATCTGCTATCTTCTTGTTCAGTTCCGCACGTTCCTCGTCCGACAGTAGCGCCCGGTCCTTGTACCGCGCCGGCCGCTGCAGAGGCTCATTGGTTGTTGCCGTCCAGATGCCCTGGAGATCCGGCTCTCCCCACGGAGTTTGCCCGGCGGCGGCTGTCCCCGTCGCGTTGCCGACGACTGGCACTCGAACCAGTTTCAAGAGCAACACCACAACCAGGATCGAAGCTGCCACTCCGACCCCTGCGATCACGTTTCTGTTCATCACGAACCTCTTACACTCGTCGCTTGGGAACCCGGCTACTTATCCGGCACGCGTTGCTGGTTCAGTTCCTCAGGCGCGCCTGATCCAGACGAGCCGAGAAATAGCTTCTTCCCATCTTCCAGGGTGACGCTTCGACCGTTGGCTCGGCGAGCGCCGTCCTTCGCCCTATACCCGTCGACGATAACCTCGGTGCCGGGCGCAATCGACTTCCTCGTAAAACCGCGGCGGAAGAGCACGTTGGGGGTGCCGCCTTCGATCGCCCAGGCCTCGGTCTTGCCGTTTGGCATCTTGACGTCCACGTGCAGCCAGACGTGCGGGTTGACCCACTCGACACTCGTGATCGTCCCCTTCATCGTCACAGGCTGCTTTGCATCAAACTCGGCCGCGAAGGCGTGATGTGCGGCGACTGATGTCGTTACGAGGATCAGACAGAGAGCCGAGCTGCCAACAGCAACCAGTTTGTGCATCATGGGACTGAGCCTCCTCGTCTGATCTTCATTCCTCCCGGCACTCACCTGCGATACCACTCATGGACCTTGGCGCCTTCGGGAACCTTGCGGGTGATATCAACGATGAGCGTTTCACCCTCCCAATGACGAACGAGCGGCTGCTTCCGAAGGTGCCCGTACATGAACTCCTCAGCGAATTCCGTGCATCGGTATTCGAGCACCTGTGCGTTCGGTTCCAGCCGTCGATAGAGCGGCATCGAAATCTTCCACGGCCGCACGAACACCGCTGGATCCTCGATGGTGACTTCGTAATGGATGGCGTCCCTCGTGATGGGCGTGAAGCGCTCCGTCAATCGGAGCGCGTCGCTGTGATAGTTGCCGGCTCGGTCGAACCAATTCTTCCCATTGAAGTCAGTGACGTTGACCACCAGCGTGTCGCCATCCCAGCGGCCAACCGAATGCCCCATGTACGTCAGATCGGGCGGTTCCTCGACCTGGTCGAAGTGGACCGTCCGCGCTGAGTTCGCGAACGGGAACACCAGCTGCAACTTGTTCGTGCTCTGCACGATCTGGAAGGCGTACGGCATGTACATCACGCGCGGAGTCCCCGGCAGGTAGCACTTGAGCTCTGGATCCCGGTCGATCCAGTGTTCGGCATTCTCTTTCTTCACGATGAGCGCCTCTGGCTTGTACGGGATCCTGCCGTCTCCTTCGACGACCCCGACCGATCCCGGCACGCCCGCCGCCGCGCCGAGCGCAACCACGGGGGCGGCCGGAACGCGTGCGTACTCGTAGGAATAGACGCCTTGCTGCGTGACCGCCGCCGGCCGGGCCTCGTGCGCCTCGAGATCCCAGTAGGCTTCGTTGAGCGCCTGCCAGATGCCGCTGAAGTCCGGCTTACCATCGGCAGTGCGCGGAGCGACCGCGGTCGGCGATGACCGACCGCTGGCTCGAGTCATCACGGACCAGGTAGCGAGAGCGCCGAGCGCCACCAATCCGAACGCGGCAGCAATCGTCGATGCTCTGGACTGACCTGCCATCAGGCACTCCCTCTCTAGTCAATAACCGGCCGGTGTCGTGAAACCGCCGAATAGTGGATCCGTGGCTCGGGTCTCAGCTGGAAATCCAACGGTGCGCGCCGAGTGTCACAAAGGCGCGGCTGAATGATGGCCGTCGGCCGCAGGGGAAGTCCTGAAAAGGGCTCTTAATTTGTATTAATATTCTTAATTCCTGTTCAGGTTCATCCATGAGTGAGGCCGGACACGTCGGCGACGCCATCTCTTTCGTTTTTGGCAAGTTTCAACTGGACGTCGCGGGGCGCAAACTCTGGCTGGGAGAGCACCTTGTCGAGCTGAACTGGCGGGCGTTGGAGGCGCTCGTGATGCTGGTGCGCCACCGCGATCGGGTGGTCACCAAGGAGGAACTGATCAAGACCATCTGGCGCGACTCCTTCGTCAGCGACGACAGCCTGACGCAATGTATCTGGTCGTTACGGCGCGCGCTCGGGGACGACGCCAGCCAGCACCAGTTCGTTGCCACCCTGCCGAGGCAAGGCTACCGGTTCGTTGCACCGGTTCGAATCGTACCGGCGGCAGGCGAAACCGTCGAACCAACACCCCCGCGGCTTGCCCCCCAAGAGGTCGAAGCGCCTGTTGCCCTGCCGACGACGACACCGGTCGCGAACGATGTCGCCGTTCTGCCGCGCCGATGGGGCCGGGCCGCAGTTGGTACCGCGGCGGCCGGCGCGGCGGCGCTCGTGGTTGCGTTGCTGTGGGGAGCTGTTGCGCTCACACAGAGGCCTGCTGCCGTGTCGCTCGGCAGTATCCGTACCGTGCTGGACAGCACTGCCGGAACGCGGATGATGTCGGACGCCGTTGTTTCACCGGACAGCCGGCAGGTGACTTTCACGGCGCAGGACGAGGATACCGGCCGCACGAGACTGTGGGTGCGAGTACTGAGCTCCGGTGAAGCGCGGGCCCTGACCGGGACGGACGGCGCCTCGCGTCCGTTCTGGTCTCCGCGCAGCGACGCCATCGGCTTCTTTGCCAACGGGCGCCTCAAGATCGCGGGGCTCGAGGGCGCGAACGTACGAACGCTCGCGGACGTGGGCCTCAATCCGGCCGGTGGGTCATGGAGTCGAAACGGCGGAATCCTCTTCGCCCGCTTTCGCTCAGGCCTGACGCTCGTGTCCGATCACGGCGACCAATCGGAGCCGGTCACCACGCTTGAGGTCAAAAGCGGCGACGTCGGTCATCGCTGGCCCCAGTTCCTTCCAGACGGACGCCACTTCATATTCACGATCGTCAGCAGCGACAAGGGGCGGACTGGAACCTATCTCGGGGCGCTCGACGGCCCGGCTCCGACGCGCCTGCTCGACACGCCCAATACGTTCGCGCTCTTTGTCGATTCGGGGCACTTGCTCTATGTCCGCGACGACACCCTCTTCGCCCAGTCGTTCGACCTCGCCGCGCTGCGGCCGCTCGGTAGCGGGCGGGCCATTGCAACCAACGTCCTGGCCCCCGGCGTCCTGGACACGGTGGCCATCTCGGCGACGGCCGGCGGGCTCCTGACGTTCCATAACGGCTATGCCGGTGGCCGGCTGGTATGGTTCGACCGGCGCGGTACGCGGCTGGGAACGGTGGATACGCCCGTTCCCCTCCACAACCTGTCGCTCTCGCCAGACGGCCGCGAGCTGCTGGCCGAAACGATTGAACAGAACAGCGGTGCGCTCGACGGCGTCTGGCGGCTGGACCTCGTTCGCGGCACATCGACCCGGATCCGCACCGGCGGATCGCCGCTCTGGTCCAAGGACGGCAGCAAGATTGCGTTTGTGGCGCCTGCGCGATCGACGCACAACATCTACCTCGCATCGTTGACCTCCGGCTCGGAGGACGAGTTGCTCCTCCGCACTCCGGAGCCCAAAACGCTCGCGGACTGGTCCGGTGATGGCCGCTACATGCTCTATTGGAGCAACGGAAATGCGTGGCTGTTCCCGCTCTTCGGACAGAAACAACCATCGCCATTCGTCGTGAACTCGTCGTCACAGCTTCAGCTGCGACTCTCACCAGACGGGCGCTGGCTGGCATACACGTCCAACGAATCGGGCAGATGGGAAATCTACGTGCAGCCGTTCCCGGCGGCTGGCACCAAGTCAGTCGTGTCGGCGGCGGGCGGGTCGGAAGCGCGGTGGCGGGCCGACGGACGGGAGCTGTTCTTCGTGGCCCCGGATAACACGCTGATGTCCGCTGCGGTCCTCCCGGGACCGACATGGCAGAATGCCGAACCGCGGCCGCTCTTCAAGGTGGCCCTGAACGGTGGGGAGTCGATGCTCTTCCGATCGCGGTATCAGATCACGGCCGACGGCAATCGCTTCCTGATGGACACTGCAGACGACTCGAAGACCCCGCATGTGACCCTGGTCGTCAACTGGCTCGCGGCGTTCGAACGATAGATTCAGCCTCCGATCACTGACGCTGGAACACGGTCGCGATCGCGACCGGCACCTCCAACCCGGTAGCTCAGCTAGACACGCGGCTTCCGCTGCCCGAAGAATTCAGAAGATTAATATGAATTAAGAGACCTTTTCAGGACTTCCCCGGCAGCCTCGATTACGGTGTGCTCGTTGTTGCTCGGAGCCGTCTCTCGGGGACGAACTCGTTTCAAGGCAGCAGAAGAAGGCGCGGGAGCCATGAAGACAATTGCGTTCGCTATCGTGATTGCGGTGACGGTCGGTCTGTCTGCGCAGAACGCGAGGTGGAACGCGCCGAGGACGGTCGACGGTCAGCCAGATCTGCAAGGCACGTGGGCGAACAACACGGTCGCGCCGCTCGAGCGACCGCTCGAGTTGGCCGGCAGGCAGACGCTGACTGACGCGGAAGTCGCAACCTTGAAGGCACGTTTGGATCGCCTTTTCGATGGGGGGGGCGACGCGGCGTTCGGGGATCAGTTGTTCGCGACGCTCCTGGCCAATCCCGACAAATTCACGTCGTCGGATGGGAGAACGGGTGACTACAACCACTTCTGGGTGTCTGAGCGCGTCTTCGACAACCGGACCTCGCTCATTACTGATCCCGCCGACGGTCGCATTCCGCCGATGCTGCCAGCTGCACGGCAGCGGCTCGCCGCAACAACCGCCGCAAGGCCAGCGCTACCGCGCGGTCCTGAAGATCGATCGATGTCCGAGCGCTGCATCACATTCGGCGTGCCTCGGGTGCAAGCGGAGTTGAGCTACTTCGACATCACGCAGTCGCGGGACGCCGTGGTACTCCGGATGGAAAGGATTCACGATCCGCGCATCATCTGGCTCGACGGCCGGCCGCACCTGGACAACAGGATTCGACAACTGCTGGGCGACTCCCGGGGCCACTGGGACGGCGACGCGCTCGTCGTCGAGACCACAAATTTCGCACCGCGGAGCGAATTCTATGGCTCGCACGAACATCTGCGTCTGACCGAGCGCTTCCGCCGCGCCAGCCAGGATCTACTGCGCTACGAGTTCACCGTGGACGACGACACAACGTGGGTTCGACCTTGGAGCGTGATGATTCCCCTGCAGCGGTCGCGCGCGCCCATTTACGAGTATGCATGCCACGAGGGCAATCTCGGGCTTGCCGGCATCCTTTCCGGCGCCCGCGCAGAGGAGAGAGACCTAAACCGTTAAGCGGCACACTTGGCCGAGATGAGGATGCGGCATGCGCGACAGCGGACGGATGGACGCAACGGGGCAGACAACGGCAGAACACGGTACGGCGGGCCAACCCCTGACGTGTCGTCGAGTTCTGATTATGATGCTGCTTCTGACGACACTTGCTGTTCCGGCCTGGTCTCAGTTGTCCGCTCCCAACGCGACGGGCGTGGCGATGGGGCACATTCACTACGTCGTGCGTGACGTTCAGGCAAATGAGAAGTTCTGGATCGCGCTCGGAGGACGCCCACTGAAGGTGGGTACAGTCGACGCCGTGGCGTTTCCGGACGTGTTCGTGTTTCTCAGCCAAGGCGAGTCGTCCGGTGGCAGCAATGGTTCGGTTGTCAATCACGTGGCATTCACGGTACGGTCGCTCGCCCGGCTCGAAGCCTCAGGCATGAAGGTCACCTACGCCAGGCAGTATCCGGGTGTCGCGTCGGTCGTGTCGCCGGAGGGCGAGCACATCGAGCTCTTCGACGAAACGTCGGAGAATCTTGCGTTCGCTCTCGATCCCGGATTGACCGACGCGGCCGCCGAGCGACATCACCGCAAGATGACTGTGCCGATTGTCGTGCATCACATACATCTGTATGTGCCTGCCGGCGCCGAGGTCCAGGCGAAAGAGTGGTACGCGCGGCTGTTTGGAGGCGCGAACGGAAAGCGCTGGCACTATGAGGCCACCGATTTGCCGGGAATCAACCTGAATTTTTCGAGCGCCGAGGCGCCAGCGGCGCCGACGAGGGGAAGAATGCTCGATCACATCGGCTTCGAGGTGGCCAATCTCGAGGCCTTCTGCAGCCGGCTCGAGGCGAATGGCGTGAAACTCGACGCGCCGTACTCCACCCACGCGGACGGCATTGCGAGCGCACGGCTCACTGATCCCTGGGGCACATCGATCGAATTGACGGAAGGCCTGAAGCAGATGTCCCGATAGTTGCTCCTGGGGTACGGCCATTCAGTGCGCGCCGCGAACCAGATCGCGCGCTATTTATAGCGGCGGCCGTGCTTGATGACCAGGCGGGGGTCCCGGAGCACGTCGATGTGCCGCAGCGGATCGCCCCGGACGGCGATGACGTCTGCGAACTTCCCCTCGCTGATCGACCCGGACTCCCGATCGGCCCCCATCAGGCGCGCCGCGTCGAGCGTCATCTTCCGGATGACCGTCATCGGATCCAGGCCGAGCTCGTGGACCCAGAGGTCGGCCTCCATCCAGGCCGCCTGTCCCGTCACCTCGCCCCAGCTCCCGACGTCCGTCCCGAACACGATCTCGACGCCGAGCTCGCGGATCTGCGCGATCTTCTGTTTCACGATCGCGTTGATCTCCTCCTGCGTCTGGACGACGCCTCCGGGGCCTCCGCGGCCTCCCCCCGTCCGGGCCGGCCGCGCCGCAATCGCCTTACGAACGTCGTCGACAATGGATGGCGGCAGTCCCACGAAATTCGCCGGGTCATCCAGGAACTCCGGGTTCGACGCGAGATAGGCTGCGTTCAACTGCCCGTTTCCGCCGGCCGTCACGGTCCAGTACAAGGGCGGACCGTTCTTGACTCGATCCCGGATCATGTTGACGATGTCGGCGGGATAGACAGGCGTTTGCGTGCGGAGGTGCTGAAAATCGTCGACACCAGCCATCAGCCCCAGGCGAATCTCCGCCTCGCTGAACGCGTGGGCGGCGACTTTCCGGCCGTGCGCGTGCGCCTCGTCGACTATCGCCTTCATCTCATCGAGGCTCAACTGTTCGGCGTTGATAATCTTGATCCAATCAACGCCTTCGTCGATCAACTGCCTGGTCTGGTTTCGTGCGTCAACGGCGCCTGAGACGTTTCGCGTCTGAACCGCGCTCGGGTTTGCGCCCTTCGTGAGAGCCGGCCCGGCGACGTAGAGCGCCGGCCCGGGAATCTCGCCGTTGGCGATGCGCTTTTTCACCGCGACGATCTCGTGCACCGGCGCCGCCAGGTCACGGGCCGTCGTCACGCCGGCCATCAGCAACTGCTCGGCAGAGGCGGGCATGATCACCCGCTCGAACTGCGACGTGTACGTGTCGAACCAGTAACGCCCGTTCGGATGGCCCGCGTACATGAGGTGGACGTGGAGATCCCACAGCCCCGGGAGGACGGTCATTCCCTCGGTCGAAATTCGATCGTAGCCGCCGGGCACCGGGAGCGAGTCGACGGTCCCGATCTTCTCGATGCGTTCGCCGCGAATGAGCACGACACTGTTGCGGACGGCTGCGCCACCGGTCCCGTCGACGAGCGTCCCGCCAACCAGCGCGATGGGCCCGCCTTGCGGCGACGGTCCGGCGGACCGCTGTTGAGCGAGCGCCGTCATTCCGAGAGCGGCAACAACTGCGAGTGCCGGGGCGGCCAATCGAACTCGTTTCATAAAGACCCCTCTAAGGCCGGTTTCCCGGCAGTGCAAATACGAACAGGTTGTTGCCGTTCGCAGGCTGCACTTCCGGCGTCAGCGCATTCAGCCCGCCGGTCAGCAGCGACGGTCCGGTGCTCGCGGCCACGAACTGGCGGCCGCCGACCGAAAAGGTGACCGGATAGCCGGTGACGGGCGCGCCGAGGTTCGTCTCCCAGAGCACCTTCCCGTTTTTCTGGTCGAAGGCGCGAAACCGGCCGCTCGTATCGCCGCCGAAGACGAGGCCGCCGCCCGTGGCGACGAGCGACAACATGCCCGACCGTTGTTCGTACTTCCAGATGATCGCGCCCGTCTCGGCCGAAATCGCCTGCACGGTTCCGACCTTGTCGGTCCCCTCAGCGATGCGGCCTTTCGTGGCGATGGCGTAGAGCGACTTCAAACTCGGTTTGTCATCCGTTGACGTCGCGGCCATGCACATGTTCTGGAGGGGGTAATACATCGTGTTGGTCTGGGGACTGTAGGCGCCCGCCGGCCAGTTCTTGCCGCCGTTGACCCCGGGGCAGATCAGGCGCTCCTGGCCCGCGGCGGTGAAGACCGACGCCGGATTCACGGTGACGGCGCCGGCGCCGTCGATTCCGCTGATGACGTTCTGGCTGACCGTCGGCGTCGCCCAGAGGAACTCGCCCGTCTGGCGGTCGAGCGTATACACGACGCCCGTTTTGCCGGGAATGCCGGTGACGACCTTTCGCCGCTCACCGGACTTGAGCTTTGGATTGATCCAGCTGACCTTCGCAGGGTCCGGGCGCACGACGGTGTCCACAAGCAGCCGCTCGAACGGATGATCCAGATCCCAGTGATCGACGATGTGCTGGTAATACCAGACGATCTTGCCGGTGTCGGCGTTCAGGGCGAGCGTGCAGTTGTGATAGAGATACTGCCTGTTGTTGCCGGCGAGCATGAACTTCGGGGCCGGCGACGTGACCGACGTGCCGACGTACAGGAGGTTCAGCTCCGGATCGTAGCTTGGCACCATCCAGGCGCCGACGTGCCACCGGTTCTCGTAAGGAATGTCGCCCCAGGTCTCGTTCCCGGGCTCCCCAGGCCGCGGAATCGTGTAGCTGCGCCAGAGTTCCTTCCCGGTCTTCGCGTCGTGGGCCGTCAGGACGCAGGCCTCCGGACCTCCCTTCGGCTCGCAGCCCCGCGTGGAAATGATCTTGCCGTTGGCGATAATCGGACCCGACGTTTCCTGGGCGGCGTTCTTTCTGAAATCGACGATCGGGGTCTCCCAGAGCAGGTTGCCTGAGATGGCATCGAGTGCGAATACGTAGTCGTCTGCGCTGGTGTCGATGATGGCCGTCCCGTAGATGGCGAGGTTCCGGTTGATACCCGGCACCGGAAACACCTTCGTCACGTCGTCCGGCCATTTCCGTCTGTACTCCCACAGCACGTCACCTGTCGCCGCGTCGATGGCCTGTATGAAGTCGGCGGGGTTCGGCATGAACATGACGCCGTCGTGAACGAGCGGCGTGCCTTCCTGGAGTCCCGGCCCGAGCGGCCGCGACCAGATCAGCTGCAGGCGCGCGACGTTGCTGCGATCGATCTGATCGAGAGGACTGTATCCCCAGCTGTTCAGAGTGCGACGCCACATCAGCCAATCCGCGGGATCGGGATTGCGGAGCATCGCATCAGTGACCGGTGTCAAGGTACGTTGCGCCGCGGC
>Ga0070665_100008063_pt1 | contig 10662 bp, 5 predicted proteins | sample KBSS13metaG_FD_65862 | JGI IMG/M metagenome (GOLD analysis project Ga0070665, IMG submission 65862) | Switchgrass rhizosphere microbial communities from Kellogg Biological Station, Michigan, USA - KBS S1-3 metaG | ecosystem: Host-associated > Plants > Roots > Rhizosphere > Soil ...
GAGACGGCTGGGGTGACGCGCCTGGCGAGGACGGCGCTGGCGGCGCGCCGCCGGAAGTCGAAGCTCGAACGGATCTGCTGTTCGAACGTGACATCGAGAAAAAGGTCCGCCTTCAAATCGAACGCCTGCGGCTCGCGGTAGGTTCCCGCGACGCGATACTCGGGCACGGTGGTCACGTCCGGAGCGACGGGTTCACCCGTATTCAGCGGAAGGCTGCCGCTGGCAAAGAACGTCGCCGATCGGTTTCCGCCGAACAGGTTGCGCCGGTTGAGCTCCACCGACGCCCGCGGCGCGACCTGGAAGCGTTCGCCGGCCACGCCGTCGGGCTCCTCGACGACCTTCCGGCGGCCTTCGAGGCCGCCGCCGTAGGCGATCGTGGTCATGGAGGCCTCCTCCACGGACACGAGGAGATCGCGCCGCCGCTCGTCGCCGTGCGCGACCGCGGTAACGTTGACACGCCGGAACAGGCCGAGCGCTGACAGGCGGCGCTGGCTCTCGAACATCGCCTCTCGTCCCAGCGGATCGCCGGCGTGCAACCGCAGCTCGTGTTCGATCGTGTCCGTCCTGGTCCTGGCGTTCCCCACGATGATCACGTGGTCCACGCGCACCTGCACCCCCTCGCGCACGGTGAAGAGCAGGTCGGTGCGCGTGCCGTCCCGGCTGACGTCCGGCTTGATGTCCACGGCGGCATTTTCGAAGCCGAGATTCGCGTACCGAATCAGAATGGCATCGCGATCGGCGGCCAGCTGCGCGGGCACGAACGGGGCGCCCGTCTTCAGGCCGACCAGCTCGCGCATCGCGGCCTCGTTCACCGCCTCATTGCCGGTGAAGGTCACGGCTCCTACGAGCGTCTGCACGCCCTCCCGGACGACGATGCGGACGATGACGGGAATGGGGGCGCCGGAGGGCGCGGCCTGCGGCTCGATGGCCGAGTCGGCCTTGACGCCGACGAACCCGGATCGCCTGTAGGCGTTCTCGATCGCGGCGATGTCGGCGTCGAGTCCCGCGGCCGAGTACGGCATGCCGTCACGAAGACGGAGGCCCGATTCGAACGTCGAGGCCGGCAGGGCCGTGTTGCCCGTGATCTCCACCCGCGCGACGCGAAACATCGGCCCCCTGGTGACGTTGAACGTGATCAGCAGCTCGCCGTCCATTTCACGGCGGGTGTGCGGCGCCGCGGCGTCGCGGTATCCCTGGGCGCGCAGGAACTCCTCGATGCGGTTGGTCGAGTCCTCGAGCAGATCCTCGCTCGCCGACGCCTCCCGCTCGACCGGCACGAGGTCGGCGTGCCGGTTCGACGGCAGCTGGTCGCCGGCGAACACGACGCGCACGTGCGCCCCCCGGTCCACCGCAACCGTCAGGTTCGCCACGCGTTCCCCGTCCGCCAGGCTGACGGCCGGCGTCACCTTCGCTTCGTAGTAGCCGCGGCTCCTGACGCCCGAGAGATACTTCTCGATGCGCTCGTTCAGCGCATCGCGCTCGTACGGGCCTCCCGTGACCAGCCCGAGCTGCTTGAGCAGGTCCGCCGCCGGGACGCCGGGCGAGCCCGTCACGTTCAGCGTGCCGAGCACGGTGCGGGTGCCCGGGTCGATGGTGAAGATCAGCGTGGTCGTATGAGGCGTGTGCGCGATCTGGACACCGGGCGTCACCGCGGCGTTGAGGTAGCCGCGCTCCCTCACCGCATCCTTCACGGCCACCGCCAGCTCGGCGGCGCGGCCGACACGCAGCGAGTTGCCGCCTCGCTCGGCGATCGCGCGCCGCAGGCGATCGTCGTCCACGCCCGGGGCGGGCGACTTCCAGTCGAACGCGACGCGCGTCACCGGATGGACGGGGCTGAGATCGTACCGGACGCTCACGCCGGCGCCGATCAGGACCGCGTCCACGCGCACGTCGTCGAACCGCCCGAGGCTGTAAAGGTGCACGAGGCTCTCGCGCACGTCGGCCATCGACAGCGGCATGCCGACGCGCGTCTCGATCACATCGGACAACGACGCATCGGTCGTGTCCCGCCCCTCGATGACGAACCGGACAGCGGCGACGGGTTTACCGACGTAATCGGCGATCGCCGCGAGCGCCGGCGAGGCGCCGGCGATCGCAAGTGCACAGCCCATGACGGCTGCGCGGATGCCATCCTTCACCGCGGACATGCCACTAGAACGCGTGCCTCACGCGGAACTCGACGGAATAGGTCTGCTGGTCTTCGTTGCGCGAGATCAGCCAGTACAGCCGGTCGGTCTGATCGAACTCCAGCTGGATGATCTGATCGTTGAACGTGGTGTTCAGGCTTCTCGAGAACGTCACGAACGCGCGATCGGAAATCCGCTTGCCGATCGTCAGCCGCGCCGTCGGGTTCAGGCGCGACGCGTTGGTCGGGTCGACGAAGGAGGGAGACAGCTGGAACGTGTCGAGGCCGACCGTTTGCTGCAGGACCTTCGTCATTTCGGTCGAGATCGGACTGGTCAGCGCCTGCGTCGCGCGGGCCGTGATGATGTCGCTCTGCATCTGCGTCGAGCCGCGCAGCTTGCGCAGTTCGGGCACGTCGTTCCGCTGCACGTCGCTCAGCAGCAGGGCGAGGACGTCGGCGGTCGGGAGCGGCGGATCGGACTCGAACTTGAGGTTGCTCATCCGCTCGGTCGTCCCGGCCGCGCCGACCGTGACGCGGTAGGCCTGTCCGCCCGCCACGCGGACGTTGGTTTCGGCTTCGACGTCGAAGAACGGCTCGATGCGGTTGGGGTTGGTGAAATCGATCGCGCCCCGGGTGACGCGATACCGCCGGCCCTCGAAGGTCACCTCGCCGCGCCCGATGTCGGCCCGGCCGAACAGCACGGGCTTGTCGTACGTGCCACGCAACGTCAGATCGGCGCTGGCCACCAGCCTGAGGAGGTTCGTGTTGACCTGGAGCGTCGACGGCACGGAAATCTGAACGTCGAACCGCAGCGGAACCACGGCCGGCGACGCGGCTCCGGCGGCGCCATTTGCAGCGACGGTCGACTGCGCGACCAGATCGAAGATGTTCCCGTATGTGTCGATTTGCCGGGTCCAGACCGCGCTCTTGACCGTCACCATCCCCCCGAGCGTGGGCGCCCGGAAGTTGCCGCGGACGGACAGGTCGGCGTCCACGACCGAACGGATGCCCTCGGGATAACGGAGGTGCATGTCGCGGCCGCTCATCGTGATGTTCAGTTCGCCCGGCAGGAAGCCGTCCAGCCCGATCCGGCCGCCGAACTGCACCGGGCCCTCGCCCATGCGCGCCGTCACCTCGTCGAGGCGGATGCCGCGCGGGTCGAACCGGATGATGCCGTTGATGCCGTCGAGCGCGTTCGGCATCGACAGGTGGCGGACGCGGCCGTTGATCACCGACGCGCTGCCGGAAAACACCGGCGCGTCGAGCGGGCCGTCGACCGACGCCGTGAGCTCGGCGCGGCCCGATCCGAACACGTCGCGGGAGAACCCCTGCAGGATGCCGAGGTTCGCGTCGCCCGACGCCTGCAGCGAGATCTTTCGATCGCGCAGGCCCACGCGCCCTCCGAGCCGCAGGCGCGTGTCCTCGCCCACCAGCTGCAGGTCCTGCACGTTCACGTCGAGCTTGTCGAGTGAGATCCGGATGGGCGCCGCGTTCTTCAGCGCGTAGTCGAACAGCCGCAGGTCGACCGTGTCCACCGTGGCGTCCGCCAGCAGGTGGTCGAAGTCCGCCAGTTCCCCGACGATGCGAATCGACCCGCTGGCGACCGCGGTGGTGAACGGCGAGAGCCGCGGCTCGAACAGCCGCACATACGGATCGAGCGAGCTGTCGTGGAACCGGAACGTGAGCTCCGCGTCGGCCTGCGGCGTCAGCGCGACGCGCCCGGTCCCGGTGATCGCCAGCCGCGGCGACGCCGCGTCGAGATCGCCGCTCAGCTCCTTGCCGCGCAGCGTCAGCGAGCCGCTCACCTGCCCGACGCCTTCCTCGCCGACGAACAGGTCGTTCACGCGGATCTTGAAATCGTTCCGCGGCATGTCGAACGTCCCGTTGCCCTGGGCCGTGAACTCGGCCAGGCCGGACAGCGGGGCCTTGGGAAACCGCAGGAGCGAGAGACGATCCACGGGAATCCGCCGGCCGTCGGCGTTGAACGAGTAGGTGGAGTCCCACCCGACAAACGCCGCGCCCGTGATGCTCCCGCCGCCCTTGTCGATGTTGATGCCGTCCAGGCGAATGCCCGTTCCGTCGAACCGGAGCGACGCTTCCATCTTGTCGAGCGACTCGCCGTAGGCCACCGCGTTGTCGATGGTGATGCCGCCGAAACCCATCGGCCGCTGATACGCGCCCGTCAGGTGGAATTCGCCCGAGAGCAGGCCGCTCACGGGGTACTCGTCGATCTGGAACGCGTGCCGCAGGCCGGTGAGGTCGCGGCGCGACACGCGGAACCGCGCGTCGATCTCCTGGCCGCCGTCGTCGCGCGGGAACCCGAGCGAGAACCGGCCGTCGGCGCGGAGTTCCGAGCCCGCCAGGCGCATCACGCTGTTCTTCACGTCCACGTACTGGTTTTCCACGACGATGTGGGCCGTGCCATCCCCCCAGAGCGTGTCCCAGGCCCAGAGGTCGGTGCCCGTGAAGTCGCCTTCGACGCGCGGCCGCCGGAAGGGGCCCGTCATCACGCCGTCGAACTCGCCGCGGCCGCCGAACGCCACCGGGCCGGTCCGCGCCCCGAAGGCCGTCAGGATCCCCGCCATCACCTCGTCGCTCTCCTGCCAGTCGCGGCTGACGACGTGAAACGCGATGCGGCCCTCCGAGCCCCACGCCGTCTGGCCCTGGAACGTCACGTGCGTCTGTGACGTGTTGAAGCGGCCGCCGGTGAACTCCACCTTGTCCGGATCGAACTGAAAGGTAAGGTCGCCGCCAATCGGCAGGTGCGCGGGCAGTGGCCGCGGCGCGAACGGACCCCACTCCCGGCGGCTGTCGCGAGCCGTCCGGGCATCGAGGGAGGGCCCCGCCAGCGTGACGCCGGCAGGCGGCGACACCGCGAAGGTCCCCTGCCCCGTGCGTTCGACGAAACGTCCGAGCGGCCACTCAATCAGGACGCGGCCGGTCGCGGCGCCGCCAAAGCGGACGCCGTCGAGCTTCTCCGCGTCCGTGAACGACCCGAGGTCGGCGCCCGACACCGACGCGTCGAAGCGCGCGATCGGGCGCGTGGGCTTGCCGAGCGGCTTGATCGAATAGGAGAACTTCGCCGGGCCGCCGTGGAAGACGGCGCCGGCGTCCCACACTTCGAACGCCTGCGGCGTCCAGCGGAGCGAGCCGTACAGCTTCGAAAACGGATAGCCGTTGACGCCGGTCTGCGGGCTGGCGAACGTGCCGCTCAACTCGTGACCGCCCTTGTACAACCGGAACGTCCCGGCGAAATCGCCGTCGCCCGGGATCGTCCACTTCTCGTCCTTCCAGAAGATCTCGCGCATCCGCTGGAAGTGCACCGCGGATTTCACGTGATACACCTGCTCGGGCCAGTGCGCGAAATCCACGACGCCCGTCGCGACCGTCCGCGCCCCGTCGGTGTCGAGATCGATTCGATCGAGGTTGACCTTCGGGCCGTCCAGCGTGAACTGCGTCTTGAAATTGACCCACATCGGCAAATCGTTCTGGACCCGCACGATGCCGCCGTGGAACGCGGCGTTGCCGTGGTACTTCGGCAGGTTGGTGATGTCGAGATCGATGTTCGGCGCCGAGACGCTCCACGGCACCTGGTGATCCTCGTACACGAACTCGCCGCGCCACGCCCTCAGATACCGGAGCGTGGTGGTGAACCGGCGCGGGCCCGGCGGCCGATCGTTTTCGGGGACGAACCTCGGGAAGCTGGTGTGGTCTTCCCACCGTTCGACGAGCATGTGCCAGTCGGTCATCTCGACGGACGTGATCGTGAACTCCGGAACGCGCCTGAACGTGGTGAGCCAGTTGAGGCCGAGCGACAGCCGTTTGGCGACGAAGAACGGCCGGTCGCCCGGCGCGATGCCGCCGATGGAGAAATCGTCCAGCACGATCCGGCCGCGCAGGATGTGGATCGACAGCCGTCCGAAGCGCACGTCCCGCTTGAGGAATTTCGACGCCTGGCGCTCACCGAGCCCGCGTACCGACGGCCCGAGATCGATGGTCACCGACGCCACGATGGCCGCGACGAGCAGGGCGATGGCGATCGTGATCGCGCGGAGGCCGAAGCGGACAGCCCAATGCGCGCGGAGGCGGGCGAGGAACTTCACCGGATGACCGCCAGCAGCTCGCCGGCCACGACGGGCGCGCCTTCGCGTGCATGGAGCTCGGCGACGATGCCGTCGCGGGCCGCGCGCAGCTCGTTTTCCATCTTCATCGCTTCGATGACCACGACAGTCTGGCGCGCGCGGACGGCCTCGCCCGGCCTCACCGCCACGCGCACGATCTTCCCGGGCATCGGCGCCACGACGTGCTGCGGGCCCGACGCGCCGTGATCCCGTTCCTCCGGCCGGCGGCGGCGGCCGTTGAACGCCACCGCGCACTCGGCGGCGCCGACCCGGACGCCGAGCACGCCAGTCGCGGCGTCGGGCACGATGCCGACCTCATACGATGCGCCGGTCCCGACGATCAGGGACAACGTGCGCCCGTCGACCCGTCTCGCGTCGACGTCTCTGGTCCGGCCGTCCACCGACACGGCGAACCGATCGCCGGCCCGTTCAACCGAGACCTGGCGAATCCGGCCGTTGACCTCGATTTCGTACTGCACGTAAGGCGCCTGTAACTATTTTACAGTCTTTAGTTACGGCGTTACCGGACCGATTTGTCCTAGAGCGGGAGGTTCCCGTGCTTCTTCGGCGGGTTCTTGTCGCGCTTGTTCTCGAGATTGCGCAGCGCCGTGATCAGCTTCCGCCGGGTCTCTCGTGGACGGATGACCTCGTCGACGAAGCCGCGCGCAGCGGCGACGTACGGCGTAGCGAACTTCTCCCGGAACTCGGCGACCTTTTCGGCTCGCGCGCGCGCTGGATCGGCGGCCGCGTCGAGCTCGCGTTTGTAAAGGATGTTGACGGCGCCCTCGGGCCCCATCACCGCGAGCTCTGCCGTCGGCCACGCGTAGTTGAAATCCGTGCGAAGGTGCTTGCTGGACATCACGCAGTACGCACCGCCGTACGCCTTCCGCGTGATCACGGTGACCTTGGGCACGGTAGCCTCCGCGAACGCGAACAGGAGCTTGGCGCCGTGCCGGATGATGCCGCCGTGCTCCTGGGTCGTCCCGGGCAGGAAGCCGGGGACATCCTCGAACGTCACGAGCGGGATGTTGAACGCGTCGCAGAACCGGACGAACCGCGCGCCCTTGACCGAGGCGTTGATATCGAGGGTCCCGGCCAGCACGGCCGGCTGGTTGGCCACGACGCCCACCGGCCGCCCGTCCAGCCGCGCGAAGCCGACGATGATGTTCTTCGCGTAGTGCTGATGGACCTCGAGGAAGTACCCTTCGTCGGCGACCGCGTGGACGAGGTCGAGCATGTCGTAGGGCTGGTTCGGCGACGCCGGCACGAGCGCGTCGAGCGCGGCCTCCTCGCGGTCCGGTGAATCGGCCGTGGACGTCCTCGGCGGATCGTCGAGGTTGTTCGACGGCAGGAACGACAGCAGGTCGCGGACGAGCGCCAGGCACTCCCGGTCGTCGCCGGCCGCGAAGTGCGCCACGCCGCTGGTCGCGTTGTGCGTCATCGCGCCGCCGAGGTCTTCCTTGCTCACGTCCTCGTGCGTCACCGTCTTCACGACGTCGGGCCCCGTGACGAACATGTAGCTGCCCTTCACCATCAGGACGAAGTCGGTGATGGCCGGCGAGTACACGGCGCCGCCGGCGCACGGGCCCATGATGGCGGAAATCTGCGGAATCACGCCCGAGGCGAGCGTGTTGCGCAGGAAGATGTCCGCGTAGCCGCCGAGCGAGGCCACGCCTTCCTGGATGCGCGCGCCCCCCGAGTCGTTGAGGCCGACAATCGGCGCGCCGAGCTTCATCGCGAGATCCATGATCTTCACGATCTTGGCGGCGTTGGTCTCCGACAGCGAGCCGCCGAAGACGGTGAAGTCCTGCGCGAAGGCGAACACCTGGCGGCCGTTGACGAGGCCGTGCCCGCTGACGACGCCGTCGCCGGGCACGATCTGATCGGCCATGCCGAAATCGAGACAGCGGTGCGTGACGAGCTTGTCGAGCTCTTCGAACGTGCCGGGATCGAACAGGAGATCGATCCGCTCGCGGGCGGTCAGCTTGCCGGCCTCGTGCTGGCGGCGCAGCCGCTCCGCCCCGCCGCCCTCCTCGGCCCGGCGTTCGAGTTCCGCGAGCGTCTCGGTGGGATCCACTACGCCTTGACGGCCTGGGACTTCTCCCAGTCCTTCAGGAACTTCTCGAGACCGCTCGTGGTGAGCGGGTGGTTGTAGAGCGCGTCGATCACCGACACCGGGCACGTGCAGATGTCGGCGCCGATGCGGGCCGCTTCGACAATGTGCATCGGATGGCGGCAGCTCGCCACGAGCACTTCGGTCGTGAACTCGTAGTTGTCGTAGATGCCGACGATGTCGCGGATGAGATCCATGCCGCCCGACGCGATGTCGTCGAGGCGGCCGACGAACGGGCTCACGAACGTCGCGCCGGCTTTGGCGGCCAGAATCGCCTGCGCGGCCGAGAACACGAGCGTCACGTTCACGGGAATGCCTTCGCCCGACAGCGCCTTGCAGGCTTTCACGCCGTCGCGCGTCAGCGGCACCTTCACGACCATGTGCGCGTCGATTTTCGCGATGTCGTGGCCTTCGCGCATCATGCCCGCGAAATCCGTGGCCGTGACTTCGCCGCTCACCGGGCCCTTGACGATGTCGCAGATCTTCTTCAGGTTCGCGCGGAAGTCGCCCGCTTCCTTCGCGAGCAGCGACGGGTTCGTCGTCACGCCGTCGAGGATGCCCAGCGCCGCGATCGTTTCGATTTCCTTGATGCTGCCGGTGTCGGCGAATATCTTCATGGAATGCTCCTGATCTGCAGATGATAGCTCAGCGCGCCGTCTCCTCGACGCGGTTCGAGGGAGGGCTGGTATTGCCGGCCTTGTCGACGGCCTGCACCGCGTACACGTAGCGCGTGCCTGACTGGACCGTGTCGTTGTACGACGTCTCGAGAACGGGCGCGGTCACGAGCGGATCGAGCCGATCGGCGGGCGCCAGCGCGCGCAGGATGACGTATCCGGCCAGGTCGCTCTCGGTGTTGGCGTCCCAAATGAGGCTGATGACGCCTTCGGTGGACACGGCCTTCAGGTCCTTCGGCGCGGCCGGCGGAAACATGTCCACGAGCTTGATGCATCGCGGCTCGCGCGCCTCACTCTCGACGAACAGCCCGTTCGACGGATCCACGGCGCGAACGCCGTAGCAGCGCTCCGCGCCCCACTCGATCCGGTTGTCGGCGAAACGCGGCTCGGCCACCGGCATCGGCGTGAGCAGCGCGCCGCTGGTGGTGTCGTACACGTTGTATCCGAGCGCCGGACGCATCGGCCCGATCGTCCGCGATTCGAGCACCGGAACGTCGGGCTCGTTTCCCGCGGACGCGGACGGTGGTCCCGGCGTCCCGGCCGGCGCCCATACGACCGTGATCGCCTTGTCATCGTAGGTGATCGTCGGCGACGGCGGCGGAGGCGGCGCCGGCTGAAGCGAGACGGCCGCGCGCCGGGACGGCCGCCCCGGCTTGCCCTTCGTGTTGACGCCGACGCCGACGTACAACCGAACGGGGCCGAGGCCGGTCACGCCGACGAGGGGGCCCTCCGGCTGGACGGGGACGGCGGCCGCCCGCTTCGCTGCCGCTCCCAGATCCGCGGGCACCAGCGCAGCAGAGCTCAATTCGTCCCGCACTGTCGTTCCCGTCCCCTGGTCGAGGCCGTCGCCGATCGGCGCCTCGACCTCTTCGACCGGCTCATCCTGTTCCGCGACGTCGTCCGGGTTGCGCGGCGCCTTCACGGGAAGGCTGGCGACGCGCGTGCCGTGCTTCAGGAGATCCGCGTCGCTGATCGTCACCGGGGCGGTGATGGCGTAGATGTCCACGCGCGAGATGTTGGCGGGGCGCGAGCCGTCCGCGTTGGCGCCGGGCACGACGACCGCGAGCTCGACGCTCGATCCGCGCCGGTTGGCCTGCACGTCGGGCGGCGCGGGCAGCCGGATGAGCGGCGGAAGCGGCGGCCCCTTCTTCCCACAGGCGACGGTCGCCAGTGCGATGGCGATCACGACGATCAACGCAGAGATCGCGGAGAGTTCCAACCTCTGCGTGCTCTGTGTGCTCTGTGTTGAATGTCGTGTGGCGAGGTGCCTCACAGAATGTACCGCGACAGGTCTTCGTTCTTGACGATCTCGGCCAGCATCTTCGTCACGTACGCCTCGTCGATCGTGACGCGCTTGTTGACCAGATCCGGTCCCTCGAACGAAATGTCGTCGAGCAGCTTCTCCATCACCGTGTGCAGCCGGCGGGCGCCGATGTTCTCGGTGCGATCGTTGACCATCGTCGCCAGCTCGGCGATGCGGTCAATCGCGTCGTCGGTGAACGTGAGGTCGATGCCCTCGGTTTCCATGAGCGCCCTGTACTGCTTGATGAGGGCGCTGCGCGGCTCGGTGAGGATCCGCACGAATTCCTCCTTGCCGAGCGCGTGGAGCTCCACCCGGATCGGAAAACG
>Ga0070665_100008064_pt1 | contig 10661 bp, 9 predicted proteins | sample KBSS13metaG_FD_65862 | JGI IMG/M metagenome (GOLD analysis project Ga0070665, IMG submission 65862) | Switchgrass rhizosphere microbial communities from Kellogg Biological Station, Michigan, USA - KBS S1-3 metaG | ecosystem: Host-associated > Plants > Roots > Rhizosphere > Soil ...
TTCTACTACCAGACAAAGCGCGCCGAGCCCCAACTGGCCGCGATGCTGATGGGCGCGAGTTTCCTGTGCTTATTCTCCGCCGCCGCCAGCATGCTTAATTATTTCTTCCTGACACTGCATGGACCGCGCATCGACGATATCCTGGTGGCGGCGGATCGCGCGCTGGGCTTCGACTGGTACAGCACGATGATCGCCATGGCGCGATATCCGCTTCTCAACGAGGTGTTTTTCCGCGTTTACAACATGGTGCTGCCGGAAATCGCGCTGGTGATGGTGGCGCTGGCCTGGACCGGCCAAGTCGAGAAAGTCTACCGCTATTGCCTGGCGCTGGGAGCCGGCGCGCTGATCGCCATTGGGTTATGGGCGCTGGCGCCGTCGCTGGGCGCCAAGTCTCTTTATATGCTTCCACCCGAGGTGGCGAGCACGCTGACACTGTCGGTTACGGGCGAATACGGCCAGGCGCTTGTCGCGCTGCTGCGCGACGGGCCAGGTTACATCACGCCTTCCGATTTGCGCGGACTGATCGCTTTTCCTTCCTATCACGGCGTGTTGGCGTTGATCGTGGCCTGGTATGGTTGGCATTTGCGTTGGCTGCGCTGGCCGCTGCTGCTGCTCAATGCGACGGTCATCGTCTCTTCACCGATTCAAGGCGGTCACCACATGGTGGATCTGCTGGGTTCGTTTCCCGTCACGGCGCTTGCGCTTTATCTGGCGACGCTGGGCGAGACCAAGGAAAGTTCAGTGAAATCGCCCGCGATGGTAAACAAAAAGCAAAAATTCAAAATATGGCAGGTTCCACAAGGGCTGTTCGCGCGCGTCCAGTACAACATTAAGAAACTGCCGCCGGTAAGATTAAGCCGGCATTAAGCCGCGCCCCCTTAGTGTGGCACCGTCCGCATCGAGCGAAAAGATTTCGTCCGGGGTTGGGCATCCTAGGGTGTTACTAAAGTTGGAGACTGAAATGAATCTCATCTCGCGTTTTATCCGCGATGAATCGGGCGCCACCGCCATCGAGTATGGCCTGATCGCCGCTCTCATCGCCGTTGTCATCATCACGGGCGTGACCGCCGTCGGCACCAAGCTGTCGTCGACGTTCGACAACCTGTCGGGCTCGCTGAAGTAAGGCTGCACGACTTTTTTTTCCAGAGCGGCCGCCTTTCAAAAAAAGGCGGCCGTTCGTTTTTTCGAAGGCTCGCGAATGTTCGCGGAAATTCTTGTTCTTGGCGCCTTGCCGCTCCTGCTGGCCATTGCCGCGGGCTGGGATGTCGCCAGTTTCACCATTCCCAATTTTCTCACCCTCGCTTTAATGGCGGTTTTTGGGGTTTTCGCGCTCGCGACCGGCCTCTCCCCCGCCGATATCGGCTGGCATGTTCTGGCCGGTTTTGCGGGCCTTTTCGTCGGCTTCACGCTGTTCGCCCTGGGCTTTATCGGCGGCGGCGACGCCAAGCTCTTTGCCGCGGTGCTTTTGTGGCTGGGGCTGAAGGATTTGCTGCCCTACGCCGTGGTGGCCAGCCTGTTCGGCGGCTTGCTCACGGTTGCCATCATGATTTTGCGTCAATATCCAGTGCCGGCCTTTCTCTGCGGCCAGCAATGGATTTTAAAGTTGCACGATGCGCGCTCGGGAGTTCCCTATGGCGTGGCGTTGGCGGCCGGCGCTTTCTTCCTGCTGCCCTCCACGGAAATTTTCCGTCTGGCGGCAAGTGCTTAACGCACACTGAACGCGTCCCTCGCGGTTCTTGAGTTAGATTTTAAACAAGTTCAACGCGAAACAATTGTTTTAAAAGGCAATTGCGAGGCTCCGTCTTAAGCAATTTCTAAAGGGTTGCATGGTGAATTGTCACCAAAGGAGCTGCCCTCATGAACACCCAACGCATTATCGTGCTTGGCTTTGCCCTCGTAGCGGCAGCCGGCGCTGCATTTCTCGTGCGCGGCATGCTGGGCGGCGGCGCCACGCCTGCCGTTCAAGCCAAGGTCGCGCCGGCAATGGCAATGAGCGAAGTTCTCGTCGCCAGCACCAACCTCTCGCCGGGCCAGGCGCTCACGCCCCAACAAGTGCGCTGGGAGAAGTGGCCGTCTTCGACTGTCGATCCGTCCTTCATGACGCGTGCGTCGGAAGGCGATGTAGAGAAGATCGTAAAAGGCACCGTCGTGCGCATGATGATTTTGCCGGGCCAGCCTATTACCAGCGCCGCGATCGTGCATGGCGATGAGTCGGGCTTCATGGCGGCGACATTGGGAGAAGGCATGCGCGCGGTTTCGATCGCGATCTCAACCGACTCCGGCGCCGGCGGATTCATTCTGCCCAATGATCGCGTCGACGTCATCCTGACTCGCAAGCCCAACGGCAACGGGCGCGGCTCCGCCAAGACCATCTTGTCCAATCTGCGAGTGCTGGCGGTGGATCAAACCTTCCGCCAGGAGAAGGATACAAGAACCGTGGTCGGCAAGACCGCCACCGTCGAAGTTTCTCCCGAGCAGGCGGAAGCGATCTCCGCCGCCGGCATTTCCGGAAGCCTGTCGCTGGCGCTTCGCCCCCTGAGCGAGGCCAGTGTCGCCAGCCTCGACAATCCGGCGCGCAAGCGCAGCGCCACGACTTCCGACGGCTTTGTTTCGGTAATCCGTTACGGCATGACCGGTGCCAATCGGCAGGAGAGTGAGCAGTGATGTCCCCCCGCAAGATACTTCTCGCTTTCATTTTGGTGCTGGTTGCACCTTGCGCCGCTTTCGCGGCGTCCGCGCGTCCCGTGCTGGATGAAGCCAATGCCAAGGTGATGACTATATCCACCAAGGGCACGTCGCATCAGCGCCTGACCTTGTCCCTGGATAAGGCGGCGGTCGTGCAACTCGATACCGATGCGCGCGACGTCCTGGTGTCCAATCCCGATCTGGTGGACGCCGTGGTGCGCACGCCGCGGCGCATCTTCCTTTTGGCCACCAAGGTTGGCCAGACCAATGCATTCTTCTTTGATGCCCAGGGCAAGCAGATCCTGGCGCTGGATATCCGCGTCGAGAAAGACACGGTGGATCTGGCCGCCCTGATGAAGGCCGCCATGCCCAACTCCGCCATCCAGGTGCAGGCCATGAACGACAATGTCGTGCTGACCGGTCAGGTGTCGAGCGCGCTCGAGGCTTCCCGCGCCGCCGATCTCGCGGCCCGTTTCGCAGGCGACCCCAAAAAGGTCATCAACATGATCGGCATCGCCGGCGGACAGCAGGTAATGCTGAAAGTCCGCATCGCCGAAATGAATCGCAACGTTGCCAAGCAGTTCGGCATCAATCTGGCGGGCGTCAAGATTGCCGGCGGCTCGACTCCGTTGGCCTTTTCAACCTCCAACCAGTTCAACCTGGTCGGCCAGGCGCTGAGCGATCTGTCCGGCGGGCAAGCAGGACGGGTCTGTGGCAACGGAAGCACCAACTCCAATCCTTTTGGCGTGCTGGCCAGTGCCGGCGGCCTCTGCAACATCGACAACAATGTCCAAGGCCAGCTCAAGGCGCTGGAACGCATCGGCCTGGTGCATATGCTGGCCGAACCGAACCTGACCGCCGTCAGCGGCGAGACCGCGAAATTCCTCGCCGGCGGCGAGTTTCCGGTTCCCGCCAGCCGCGACCGCGACGGCAACGTCACAGTGGAGTTCAAGCCGTTCGGTGTCGGCCTCAGCTTCACGCCAGTAGTGGTGGCGCCAGGCCGCATCAGTCTGCAGCTTTCCAGTGAAGTCAGCGAATTGTCCAACACTGGTTCGTTCACTTTGTCCTCAGCTGCCAGCGCCCAGGGCCTCACCATTCCTGCTTTGACCGTGCGCCGCACCGCGACCACCATCGAATTGCCGTCCGGCGGCAGCTTCGCGGTGGCCGGCCTTATGCAGCACAATACCAAGCAGGTGATCGACGGTTTCCCCGGCGTGAAGGACCTGCCGGTGCTGGGTGCCTTGTTCCGCAGCCGCGATTTCGCCGACGACACCACCGAGCTGGTGGTGGTGGTAAGCGCCTATCTGGTTGAACCCACCACGGAAGCCGCTTTGAGCGTGCCGACAGAGGGCTTCATCCCGCCGTCCGATCCGGAAACCATTCTGCTGGGCCGTCTGAACGCGGTCTACAAGAGAAAAGACGAAAAGCCCGTCTCACCGCAGGCCTCCGCGCCTGTCGGCTTTGTCGTGCGCTAGGAGGTTTTGATGAAACCCGAATACATACTTCGCGCCGCCGCCCTCTCCGCGGTCCTGATGGCGGGCTCTTGCTCCACCACCGACCCCAATTCCGTGGTCTGGGAAGACGGCGCTCGCAATCATCCGATCATGGTGGAACCCAGCTATCGCGACTTGAAGGTTCAGTTCACGGGCGGCGCCGACGGCATGAACTCCGATGATGCCATCAAGTTCGAAAATTTCCTCGCCGATTATCGCGTTCACGGTAACGGCAGCTTGGGCATCAGCGTTCCCAATGGTTCGGCCAGCCGCGCCGCCATCACCTATTTCGGCGAACGCGCTGCCGCGACCGGTATCAGCCGCGACAAGATCCTGGTCTCGACCCGCGACGTCGCCAATGGCGATACCCGCGTGGATATCAGCTACATCGCCTACTCCGCCCGCACCCAGGCTTGCGGCGACTGGTCCGAGAATGAGTCCTTCACCTTGGACAACACCACGCCGAAACGTTTCGGCTGCTCGGTGCAGCAGAATATCGCCGCCATGGTCGCCGATCCGCGCGACCTGCTGGGCCCCGGCCGCATGGGACCGGTGGACACAAACCGCCGCGCCACCGTGATGGAGAAATACCAGAAGGGTGAAACCACCCAGGCTGTAAAGCGCTCCGCGGATAGCGGCAGCGAGCAGTCCGCCAATACTTCCGATGTCCAGTAAAGCGTGAAACGGAACCAAACATGAGTAAGCCCCCGCAAGTCGAAAGTTTTGGCGCCTCGCCGCACGAACGTCCGGTGCCGCGCATTTCCATTCATGCCTTTTGCGAGTTCCCCGATACGGGAGCGGCGTTGCAGCGGGCCAGCGGCGATCGCCGTCTGTCCAAGGCACATCTGCAGGTGCAGCTCGGCGGTATCGATGCCGCCGTCCAGCATTATACCGGCCAAATCACCCCCAACCTGCTGGTGGTTGAGACCAAGTTGCACGGCGAGGAAGCCCTGTTGGAGCTCGATCGCCTGGCGGAAGTCTGCGATCCCGCGACCAAGGTGGTCGTGGTTGGCCGCAGCAACGACGTGGAGCTGTACCGCGAACTCATGCGCCGCGGCGCATCGGAATATCTGGTGGCGCCCTTGTCGCCGCTGCAATTGATCGAAGTGATTTCGGGCCTTTATCTGGACCCCGGCGCCGCCCCGATCGGCCGCGTGGTGGCCGTGGTGGGCGCCCGTGGCGGCTCGGGTTCTTCGACCCTGGCGCACAATATCGGCTGGTGCATTGCCGAGGAGATGCATATCAACACCACCATCGTGGACATGGACCTGCCCTTCGGCACGGTAGGCCTGGACTTCAACGACGAGGCCAGCCAGGGCGTTTGCGATGCGCTCAGTTCGCCGGAGCGCTTGGATGACGTGCTGCTGGATCGTCTACTGATCAAGCGGGGCGAACATCTTTCGCTGTTCACCGCGCCCGCCCTTCTGGACCGCGATTATGAAACCTCACCCGACGCATTCGAGACGGTGATCGACTCGGTGCGCCAGACCATTCCCTGCGTTATCCTGGATTTGCCGCATGGCTGGCAGCCCTGGATCAAGGCATCGCTGCTGGCGGCCGACGAGGTCGTGATCGTGGTGACGCCCGATCTCACCAGCCTGCGCAATGCCAAGAACATCATCGATCTGGTCAAGGGCGCCCGTCCCAATGACGCCCCGCCGCGCCTGGTGATCAATCAGGTCGGCGTGCCCAAGCGTCCGGAGATTCCCGCCAAGGATTTCGCCGAAACCATGGGCCTTGATCCCTCCGCCATCATCGCTTTCGATCCCGCCATGTTCGGCCAGGCCGCCAACAACGGCCAGATGGTGATGGAAGTGGCGCCCAAGGCGCCTGTCACGGAAGCCTTGCGTCAGCTCTGCCGCGCAATCACGGGCCGCACTTCGCAGACCGCGGTCGCCAAAAATTCTATTTCGATCTTCAGCTTCTTAAAGGCAAAGAAGCGCGCGTAAGGACGTTCCATGTTCGGTAAGCGTAACGCCTCTGAGTCCGCCGTCGCCAAGCCCGCCGTCCCGCGCGAGCCGGCAAGCGTGGCGCCGCGTGCCGCTGCTCCCGCCGCCGCGGCACCCGCGCCGGCGTCGTCCGCCGCCCCACCGCCGCAAGTCGCGCCCCAGCCTTCCAAGCCTGTCGCGAAGGCGGTGACCGACACGCGTTCGGAAGACTATTACCAGATCAAATCCACGATCTTTAATGCCCTGATCGACACCATCGATCTGGCGCAGCTGGCGCAGCTCGACCCGGATTCGGCGCGCGAGGAAATCCGCGACATCGTAAACGAGATCATCTCGATCAAGGCGGTGGTGATGTCCATCGCCGAGCAGGAACATCTGCTTCAGGACATCTGCAACGACGTCCTGGGCTATGGTCCGCTGGAGCCGTTGCTGGCGCGCGACGACATCGCCGACATCATGGTCAATGGCGCCAACCGGGTCTTCATCGAAGTCCAGGGCAAGGTGCAGCTCACCAATATCCGTTTCCGCGACAATGCCCAGCTGATGAATATCTGCCAGCGCATCGTGTCGCAGGTCGGCCGCCGCGTCGACGAATCTTCGCCGATTTGCGACGCGCGCCTCCTGGACGGCTCCCGCGTCAACGTCATCGGGCCGCCGCTGAGCCTGGACGGGCCCACCCTGACCATTCGTAAGTTCAAGAAAGACAAGCTGAAGCTGGAAGATCTGGTCAAGTTCGGCTCGATCAGCCCGGACGCGGCGCGCGTGCTGCAGGTGATCGGCCGCTGCCGCTGCAACATCCTGATTTCCGGCGGTACCGGTTCGGGCAAGACCACCCTCTTGAATTGCATGACCGCCTATATCGACACCGAAGAGCGCGTCATTACCTGCGAGGACGCCGCCGAACTTCAGCTCCAACAGCCGCATGTGGTGCGTTTGGAAACCCGCCCGCCCAACCTGGAAGGCCAGGGCCAGATCACCATGCGCGACCTGGTCAGGAACTGTCTGCGTATGCGTCCCGAACGCATCATCGTGGGCGAAGTGCGCGGACCCGAGGCGTTCGACTTGCTGCAAGCGATGAACACCGGCCATGACGGCTCGATGGGCACGCTGCACGCCAACTCCCCGCGCGAAGCCATGGGCCGTTTGGAATCCATGATCACCATGGGCGGCTTTTCGCTGCCGATGAAGACCATCCGCGAAATGATCGTCGGCTCCATCGACATCATCATTCAGGCCGAGCGCATGCGCGACGGTTCGCGCCGCATCACCAAGGTCACCGAAGTGATCGGCACCGAAGGTGACGTCGTCATCACCCAGGATCTGGTGACCTACGAAATTACCGGTGAAGACGAGGCCGGCAAACTGCGCGGCAAGCATGTCGGTACCGGCGTGGTGCGCCCCAATTTCTGGGAGCGCGCCCGCTACTACAATCTTGAAAAAGAGCTGGCCGACGCCCTCGACAAGGTCAACCAATGATCTTTGCGGTCGGTATCCTGTTGATGCTCGCGCTTGGCGGCGTGGGGTTCGCTTTTGCCGGCGGCAACGATGCGACCAAGAAGCGCGTCGCCGCGGTGGCCAAGCCGCTGGGCGGTGCCCGCGGCCGTGGCAGCAATCCGGTCCAGGACGCCGCCCAAAAACGCAAGAATGTCGCGGTCATGCTCAAGGACGTGGAGAAAAACCGCGCCGCCAAGAAGGAGCGGCCCACCTTGCGCCGCCGGCTGGAACAGGCCGGCTTTCCCAAGGCCACCCCCCAGACCTTCTGGATCATTTGCGGCGTCGCCGGCTGTTTCGCCGCTGCCGTAGCGTTTTTCACCCACCAGACGCCGCTGGTGATCGCGCTGGCGGTATTCGCGGTGGGGCTGGGTTTGCCGCGCTGGGTGCTGGGATTCCTCACGGCTCGCCGCAAGAAGAAGTTCACCGAGAATTTCGCCACCGCCATCGACGTGATTGTACGTTCGGTTCGGTCGGGACTTCCAACCAACGAAGCGCTGCGCATCGTGGCGCGAGAGATCCCAAATCCGGTCGGCAGCGAGTTCCACGCCCTGGTGGAAAGCATGAAGGTCGGTGTCACCCTGGATCAGGGACTCAAGCGCATGATGGAGTCCATGCCGACGCCGGAGGTGGGTTTCTTCGCCATCGTCATGACCATTCAAAGCAAGTCGGGCGGTAACCTCTCGGAAGCCTTGGGCAACCTTGCCGCCGTGCTGCGCGACCGCAAGCGGCTTCAGGGCAAGATCAAGGCGATGTCTTCGGAAGCCAAGGCCAGCGCCATGATCATCGGCTCGCTGCCGCCGGGCGTGATGGGTATCGTTTATCTCACCACCCCAGCCTATATCGCCAAGCTCTTTACCGAGCGTGCCGGCAATTTGATGCTGGCGGGCTGCGTGATCTGGATGGGCATGGGCATCATGGTGATGCGCAAAATGATCAACTTCAAGCACTAGGCGGGCAGGCATGAATACCGTCATGAACCTGCTGTTCGACAAGGCCTTCCTGGCGACGCTTTTTGTCGGCATCCTGGCTTTCGCCACGGTCTTGACCTTGGGCATCCCCTATCTGGAGGGTAACGGCCTCAACGAACGCCTCAAATCGGTGGCCGCCCGCCGCGAGGAGTTGCGCGCCAAGCATCATGCCGCCCTGAACGCCAAGCGCGGCAGTCTGCGTATCGAGCCCGTCTCCTACATGAAAGCGACCCTGGATCGCTTCAAGCTGGGCAATATCCTGGAAAGCGAAAATACCCGCGAAAAGCTGGCCAGCGCCGGTTATCGCGGCCAGGCGCCGCTTATCGCGTTCATGTTTTTCCGCTTTGTCATGCCGTTCATCGTCTTCGTGGTCGTGCTGTTTTACTTGTTCTTGATCATGCATCTGAGCTGGTCGCCGGTGCAGAAGGTTGGCGCCGCCTTTGTCGGCGCCCTGATCGGCTACTTCCTGCCCGACATGTTCGTCAACAATATGATCCAGCGCCGCCAATCATCCATCATGCGCGCCTTTCCCGACGCGCTGGACTTGATGCTGATCTGCGTGGAATCGGGCATGTCGATCGAAAGCGCCTTTACCCGCGTGGCCAGTGAAATCGGCTCGCAGTCGGCGGAACTGGCCGAGGAACTGGCCCTGACCACCGCCGAACTCAGCTATCTGCCCGACCGCCGCCAAGCCTTCGACAATCTGGCCAAGCGTTGCGGTCATTCCGGTGTCAAAGCGGTCGCCACCGCGCTCAATCAGGCCGAAAAATACGGTACGCCCTTGGGCGCCGCGCTGCGCGTCACCGCCACGGAAAATCGCGAGATGCGCATGCAGGAGGCGGAGCGCAAGGCGGCTTCGCTTCCCGCCAAGCTGACGGTTCCGATGATTATCTTCTTCCTGCCGTGTCTGTTCGTCGTCATCATGGGCCCGGCGATTCTGACCATCAAGAAGATGATGTGAGAGGAGCGGTCCGCCGTCAGGCGGACGAAATGGTCAGGTGGACCATTTCGAGCGACGAGCGCCGCGAGCTTAGGCGAGCGGCCGCGGCAACAAGCTCCGCGCGTTGCCTACGCTGCCGCTAGGCAACCCTGCTCGGATGGCCAAAATCCCTCGCGCTGAGCTTCCTTCAAAAAGATATGCGGCGTCGCTAGGCGCGTCTGAAAATGCCCAGTAAACGGTGTGCCAAGTCAGCATCATATGCTGAGTGACCAGGTAGGTCCGCTTTTGACCCAAAGCGGACATTCTTAAACTAGCCGCAGCGACGAGTACGGCGCGGTCCGATAAGCTGTTTGCCGGAAGCCAGGCCCATCACGGCGGTGAAGCGATCATTAAGCGACACCGCCGGGAGCGTTCCCAATTGTTCGGGCTTCACGCCCCGGCCCGGACAGAAGAAACACGCTGCGATTAATCGGGCCGCGTCGGCCAGAAGGATTCAGGCATTCGACGCTCCCTCGATCGCGAAGTCTACACCTCAGCCGGTCCGACGCATTGCTCCTGGGCGCCTGGCTCAACGCCGACGGGCGTTGGTCCCTCCCGTCGGCGCCGGCGGCTGGGCCGCGACATAGGTGGAGATGTTGAGGATGTCCTCGTCGGTAAGATTCTGTACGGCCCCGGTCATCAGCGGAGCCCACGGTCCGCGGCGGGCCCCCTGACGCAGGTCGTTCAACTGGCGTGCGATGTAGCTGGGCGAGCGCCCGGCGATGCCCGGGATGGGCCCGATCCCGTTGAGGTCCTCGCCGTGGCAGGCGCCGCAGGCGACGGTGCGGCCGCGACCGCCCGTGGTGACCAGCGCCTTGCCCTTCGCCAGTGTGCCGATTGGCACATAGGCGATGAACGGGGAATGCGGATCCCGAAGCTCTGTGCGCTCGCCGTCCTCCGTCACCTCGAGGATGCGTTTGCCCAGGGGCTCGACACCTGCCTGCGCGCCCTCGAGCGGCAACAGCAGGCCGCCTAGGTTGCGGACCTTGGGGCCCGTCCGGGACTCGACCACCTTCACGTGAGGGGTCCAGGGAATGGAGGCGTAGTAGGTCGCCGCGGCTTCCATCTCTGCATCGGTCATGGCCTTGGCGTA
>Ga0070665_100008065_pt1 | contig 10660 bp, 13 predicted proteins | sample KBSS13metaG_FD_65862 | JGI IMG/M metagenome (GOLD analysis project Ga0070665, IMG submission 65862) | Switchgrass rhizosphere microbial communities from Kellogg Biological Station, Michigan, USA - KBS S1-3 metaG | ecosystem: Host-associated > Plants > Roots > Rhizosphere > Soil ...
TAGCCTTCATTCGCGGTGAAGTGCGGGTCGAGGCGGGGGTGCATCGCGGCGAAGGCTTCGACCAGCGGCCGCTCGTTGCCGAGGAAATGGTCCTGGACGCGCTCGTCGTAACCCGGCTCTGGATGGAAGGTGAAGGTCGGGAGGTGCTGGTCGGGCGGCAGGGCGGCGAGGGCGCGGAGAACGACCTGAGGCGTGTCCAGCCCGCCGGAAAGGGTCGCACCTGGATGGTGAAAGCCGGCGAGGCAGGCGCGGACGCCTTCGTCGAGAAGTTCGCCGGCGCGGGCGATATACGCCTCGTCGCTGGCCAGTCGGACCGTGGGACTCGCGAACAGGTCATAATATTGGCGAACCGCCGCCGCACGGCCGCGCTTGAGCTCGACGATATGGCCCGAGGGCACCTTCAGGACGTTCTCGAAATAGGTCGCCTGGGGGTCGCTGAAGTTGATCAGCGCGCTGTCGGCGAGGCGTGTTTCGTTCAGCTTCCGCTCGACGCCGGCAGCAAAGAGCGCGCGCGGGACGGACGCGGCCGCGATCAGCTCGTCATCGGCGAAGTAATGGAGGGGTGGCGCCCTCAGCGGACTGCGCGACAGGCGGACGCGCGCCCTCGCCGGATCGGCGATGATCGCGCAATATTCGCCGATGATCCGGCGGTCGGCCTCGTCGCCCCAGCGATCGACTGCCTTGCCATAGAGCTCCGCCAGGTTCGCTTTGCTCGCGCCCAGCTCGGTGGCGATGGTTGCGGCGTTGTCGAAATAGCCGTGAAATGCCGCAACTCGGCCACCCGGAAGGGTGGCCGGTCGCCACGCCCGGGCCAGCGCCGGCGAGGAGCGAAGCTCCCGATGGGCGAAATGCATCCCCTCGACCGCGGCCGAGCCGGCGTGACCGCCGATGCCGGCGCAGAGTGACGATGCCAGACGCTTGGAGAGTTCGTTCGGCCCACCGAGGCTGGAAAGGCCTGTCGGCCACGCAAAAGCGAGCATTATCGAGCAGAAGCCGAAATCGAATGTTCAGCAGGCGCCAGTCGTCCGCCCGCTGCCAACGGGCGAGAGTCAGCTCTTGGCGTTGACGGCCTGCGACACCGGAGTCTGCGCACCGGCGACGTCCTTGATTTCGCCTAGACGACGTACCTCGGGCTTGGTCCACGGCGTCGAATTGACCGCTTCCTTCTTCATTCCGAGCTCCCTACGCCAGTGGCGGCAACCACATGAGGCCGCCGTGCGCTTAATGCGCGACTAGCACCGTGGTTGCAAGCCGGAGGGGCACATGCGCCGTGTCCGTGGCTCAGTCAGCCGAGGCGAAGGGTTTCCACCCACGGACCGGGCAGATCGCCGAGGATCGTCTTGCCGGCGACTTCGACCCAGGCATGGAGGTCGTCGGCGGTCCCGCGCATGTGCGGCGGGCGGACGGCGAAGACCAAGGCGTGGCCGATGCCACGGCCGCGAAGCTGCCAGCTGAGCGCCATCGCCCGCGCGAGGCAGCGAGTCGCGAACGGCAGCCGCCGCGCTGCCCATTCGACATGGGCGGCAAGCAAGGTCGCCTCGATCATTCCTCGATCGTCCTCGGGGCGACCGGCGCCGCCGAGCGACCTACGCCAGCGCTCGAACGGCACAGCGGCGATTGTCAGCCGCGCCCTGCACAGGAGGGCCGCGGCCTTCGCGGTCCGCCACCGCGACCGCCACCGCTCAGTCGACAAGCAGGCCCATTTCCCGGAGCGTCGCGAGGAATTCATCGAGGTCTTTGGTGACCGCCTGCTCTTCGCCGTGGAATGCGCCCGTCAGCGATGCCAGCACCGCGGCGCGATCGCGCTGCCCGTCGATCAGCCGCCAGATTGCCGCCGACGTTCCGCTCAGGGAGAAAAACTGGCCTGTGTCGAGCATCATGACGACGATTTCCTCGTCGATGTCGGCCTCGCTGAACCGGTCGGTGCGCTTTGCAAGTGCGGCCATGGCAGTCACGATCGTGGTTGTGCGACATGGCGGGCAGCGAGCGCAACGCCTTCATCGAAGCGGTCGCGGTCCAGCGGGCGCACGAACCGGGCCATGGCGATCTGCCGCGCAAGCCGCGCGAGGTGCGCGAACTGAGCCGCGCGATCGAATTTTCGAGCCGAGTCGAACAGGCGCGCGGTGTAATGGTCGTCCTGCAGCCTGACGAGCCGCTCGGCTCCGGTGATCGGCATGATCGCGGGCTCGGGCCGCTCCTCGAGGAAGATCAGTTCGCCGAGCGGCAGCGCAACACCAACCTCGCCGGTCGCCGGCAGCGCATAATGCTTGTCGACCGTCTTCGAGACCTTCTCTTGGGGCATCGCGCCAGTAAGGCCGATCGCGTCTGGCCGGAGCTTCAGCCGCTTGTGCCCTGGAAGGCAGACGATCCGCTCCGGATCCGACAGGTCGAGCACCAGGGTGTCGTCGCAGAACAACGGCAATCCATGTCTCCCGAGCGCCGCCACCAGCGTCGACTTGCCTGCGCCAGCCGGCCCACTGAAGGCGAACACGCGGCCGTCGTGCGCGACCGCTGACGCGTGGATCGGGAGCAGCCCGTTGAGGCTCGCGACCGCGGCGTAGACGCTCCCGTTGAGCCACAGGCTCTCCTCGCTGACGTCCGCGTCCGGGCCGCGCTCCACGGTGACGCCGTCACCCTTGCGGTAAAGGAAATAATGCTCGCCTTCGCCGCGAAGCAGGAACGCGCCGCCGAGCATTTGCCAGCTCATTTCGGCCAGCGGCTCGCCCGACAGGCTGTGGGGCACGGGGCCGTACTGGACCGCCGTTTCGCGCTGCATCATCAGTTCGGCGGCTGATCTGTCCATCTCGACCTAGCGGAACGCGAACTGGTGAGCCCTGCTGGATTCGAACCAGCGACCTACTGATTAAAAGTCAGTTGCTCTACCGACTGAGCTAAGGGCCCACAGGCAGTGGCGGTTAGCCGCGTGGGGCGCGGCGGGCAAGGCGGTGCGCGAGATGGCGGACGGTGGTGCTGCCTTCGACGCGCCAGGCCGGAGCGACCGCGGCAAGCGGGTGGAGGACGAAGCTGCGCTTGCCGAGCTGGCGATGCGGGATGGTGAGCGCGCGCGATCGCCACCGGCCGCCGCTCCACAGGACGACGTCGAGATCGAGCACCCGCGGCCCCCAGCGCCGCCCGCTGCGGCGGCCGAAGTCGCGCTCGATTCCCTTGAGCGTGCCAAGCATTTGCGGCGGTTCGAGATCGCTCTCCACCAGCGCGACCGCATTGGCGAAGTCGCGGCCGGCGCCCCCGTGCGCGGCGTTGAGCACGATCGGCGAAGCATCGAACAGGCCGAAGTCCTGATCGAGCCGCACGATCGCCGCTTCGACCACGCCCGCGGGCCGGCCGTGGCGGCCGTGCGGCCGGTTAGAGCCGATGGCGATGGCGTAGAGGTAGGACACGCTTAAGCGTTACCCAGTCCGTCACCCTCGCGAAAGCGGGGGGTCCCGCTGTTCTTAAAAGAGAAAGAAGAAGCGGGATTCCCGCTTGTGCGGGAATGACGGTAGGGTCGGCATGATGCTCCAGCCCGCCGACCTTTCGCCGATTCCCCAGGCCGAAGCCCCGCGCGACTGCCCGTTGTGCCCGCGCCTGGTCGCGTTCCGGCAGGAATGCCGCGCGGAGTTTCCCGAGTGGTGGAATGCGCCGGTCCCGGCGTTCGGTGATCCCGATGCCTGGCTCGCGATCGTCGGCCTCGCGCCCGGCAAGCATGGCGCCAACCGCACCGGCCGGCCGTTCACTGGCGATTATGCCGGCGAGCTCCTCTACGCGACGCTGCTCAAGTTTGCCCTTGCGACGGGCGAATATCGCGCCAGCCCCGGCGACGGCCTGCAGCTCGAGGGCGCGATCATCCTCAACGCGGTCAAATGCCTGCCGCCGGCGAACAAGCCCGAGCCGCGCGAAATCTCGACCTGCCGCAATTATTTCGAAGCTGCCCTGGTCGCGCTTCCGACGGTGCGCGTGCTGCTCGCGCTCGGCCAAATCGCCCACGTCGCGGCCGCGCGGGCGCTCGGCCTGCCCCCGTCATCGACCAAGTTCGGCCACGGCGCCGAGAACACCGCCCCCGACGGCCGCATCCTGCTGTCGAGCTATCACTGCTCGCGCTACAACCAGAATACTGGACGGCTCGATCAGACGATGTTCGAGAGTGTATTCGAAAGGGCGCTGCAACTCAGATGAATGTTGAAACTGTCACGTTGTGGCGTCCAGTCGGCCCCGATTAGCTCCAGCTCATCAGAGACGCAGGAATGCGTGCTTTCCCGCCGCGGCTTCCCGAGCAGCCGATCTTCTATCCGGTCCTTACAGAAGAGTATGCGATCAAGATCGCCCGCGACTGGAACGTTGCAGCGAGTGGCGTTGGGTTTGTCACCCGATTCAAAGTCCGCAGCGATTTCCTCGAAAAGTATGACGTTCAGCTTGCGGGCGGTCGTGCGCATTCTGAATATTGGATTCCGGCCGAGGACCTCGACGCGTTCAACGAGGCGATCATTGGTGCGATCGAGGTAACGGCGGAGTTCCGCTGATCAAACGTCCTCGACGAGCCGCCCATAAAGCTCGGGCCTGCGATCGCGGAAGAAGCCGAAGGCGGCGCGGTGCTTTTTCGCTGCCGCAAGATCGAGAGTCGCGGTGATCACGCCCGTTTCCTCCCGGCCGAGCTCGGCGAGGATGTCGCCGCGCTCGTCGGAGATGAAGCTCGAGCCGTAGAAGCGCTGCCCGCCTTCGGTGCCAATGCGGTTGGCTGCGACGACCGGGACAACGTTCGACACCGCGTGGCCGATCATCGCCCGGCGCCACAGCCGCGAGGTGTCGAGCTCGGGATCGTGCGGCTCGGTGCCGATCGCGGTCGGGTAGAACAGGATCTCCGCGCCCATCAGCATCATCGCGCGCGCGGTCTCCGGGTACCATTGGTCCCAGCAGACACCGACGCCCAGCGTCGAAAGATGCGGCCCGTGCCACACCTTGAAGCCGGTGTTGCCGGGGCGGAAATAGAATTTCTCCTCGTAGCCGGGGCCGTCGGGGATGTGGCTCTTGCGATAGACACCGGCGACCTTGCCGTCGGGCCCCACCATGGCGAGGCTGTTGTAATGGTGCGGTCCCTCCGCCTCGAAGAAGCTGGTCGGGATCCAGATCTTCAGCTCGGCCGCGAGCTCCTGCATCGCGAGGACGGACGGATGCTCGGCGGTTGGCCGCGCGTTGGCGAACAGGCTCTCGTCCTCGACCCGGCAGAAATATGGCCCTTCGAACAGCTCGGGCGGAAGCACCACCTCGGCACCCTTTGATGCGGCCTCGCGCACCAGCTCGCCGACCGCCCGAATGTTCGCGACCGTATCGTCGGTGAAGGCGAGCTGGAGCGCTGCGATGGTGAGCTTGGTCATGCGGGAACCTGCTGGCTGATGCAGTGGAAGCTCCCACCGCCGGTCAGGATGTGGTCGGCGCGCAGGCCGATTGCAACGCGGTCGGGGAACAGCGCCTGGACCACTGCGACCGCAGCGCGGTCGTTGGCGGCGCCATACTGCGGCACGACCACGACCGCATTGCCGATGTAGAAGTTCATGTAGCTCGCCGGGATCACGTCGCCGTCCTCGTCGGTGATGCGGCCGGGCGAGGGCAGGCTGACGATGTCGAGCCGGGCTGCGCCGAGCCGCTTTGCAGCATCCTTGTAGACCGCCTCGTTGGGATCGTCCTTCGCAGCCATCGGGATGGCAACGCGTCCAGGCGCAACGAACCGCGCGAGATTGTCGACATGGCCGTCGGTATGGTCGTTCATCAGCCCCGACCCGAGCCATACCACCCGCTCGAAGCCGAGGTCGTCGAGCAGCTTCCGCTCGGTCTCCTCGCGGGTCAGCTGGTTGCGGTTCGGGTTCAGCAGGCATTGCTCGGTCGTCACCACCGTCCCCGAACCGTCGCCGTCGATCGCTCCGCCTTCGAGCACCCAGTCGGCGCGCGCGAACGGAAGAGACGCGCTGGCCGCAAGGCGCTCGCCGATGTCCTGATCGCCATCGAGATCGTATTTCCCGCCCCAGCCGTTGAACCCGAAGCCCTGCGCCCGCCGCGACTTGCCCGACCCGAGCACGATCGGCCCGGTGTCGCGCAGCCAGATGTCGCCGAACGGTTCGACGATCACCTCGGCGAACGGCGCGAGCCTGCGCGCGCTCTCCGCAGCGCCTTCGTGCGCCGCGACGAGCCGGACGGTTTCACCTTTCCCGCCGGCGTGCACCGCCGCCGCAAACGCGGCCACCTCGCGTTCGGCGGGCTTGAGGTCACCCAGCCACAGCTCGGGATCGCTCGGAAATCCGATCCACACCGCTTCGTGCGGCGCCCATTCGGGCAGGGGAGGGGTCGGCGGGCTCATTGCCCCGCGCGCCTAACGGACGGCTTCGCAACTTCCAAGACGACGTCTTGTCTTTGTCGCGTCCGCATGCACTATGTGCCTGCCGAGAAAGGGGGAATTCCATGACGTTCCGAACTGCGCTGCTCGCTTCGGCGATCGGCTTGTGCGCTGTTGCGCCCGCCGCTGCCCAACAGAGCCTCGAGGCTGACGCGAAAGCGTTCGGCGCTCGTCCGTCGGTCACGGCCGCCGGCCTGTCGCGCGACGGCAATAGCGTCATCTATCTCACCCCCGGACCCGGACGCAGCACCGCAGCGGTCATCGGCGATCTCAGCAGCGGCCAGTTCCACACTTTGGTCCGCACCGACGGCAAGCCCGAGTCGCTCGACTGGTGCACCTTCGCTTCGAGCTCTCGCACGATTTGCCGCTTCGGTGGACTCGTCCCATGGCAGGGAGGGGTGAACAATGGCGCGCCCGTCGGGTTCAGCCGTCTCGTCGCACTGGACCTCGACGGCGGTCATCCAAAACTGATGGGGCAGCCGGAAACGGCAAATGACGAATGGCTCCGTCAATATGATGCCCAGGTGATCGACTGGCTGGTCGACGCGGATGGGCAGGTCCTCGTCAACCGTCTTTACGTTCCCGAGACGAATACCACCGGCAAGCTGGTCTACCGGACCAAGAAGGGTTGGGGAGTCGACCGGCTCGACGTCACGTCGCTCAAGAGCGATCGAGTCGAGGAGCCGCGCGAGGCTGCCGGATATCAAACCGACGGCCGTGGCCATGTCCGCCTGATGTATATCGTCGGCGAGCGGCACAGCGGCGTGCTGACCGGCCAGCTCAAATATTTCTACCGGACCGCGGCATCACGCGACTGGAAGGATTTGACGATTGTCACGAATACCAACGATCCGGACTTCGTCCCGCTGGCGATCGATAGCACCGTCGACTCTCTCTATGCGCTGAAAAAGAAGGGCGGCCGCTACGCGCTCTACTCGATCAAGCTCGACGGCAGCCTGGGCGAAACGCTGGTCGCGGAAAATCCGCGTGTCGACATCGACGATGTCGTGCGGGTGGCCGAGGGCCAGAAGGTCATCGGCTACACTTATGTCGAGGAGAAGCGGCAGACCGTCTACTTCGACCCCGACTTCAAGCAGCTTGCGGCATCGCTTTCGAAGGCGCTACCCGATCTGCCGCTGATCGAATTCAAGGACGCAAGCCGCGATGGCCGCAAGCTGCTGATTCTTGCCGCGAGCGACAGCGATCCAGGCCGGTATTTTCTGTTCGATCGGGATCACAAGACCTTGACCCCGGCGATGATCGCTCGACCGGAGCTCCAGGGGCGGTCACTCGGAACGGTCAAGTCGGTGACGATCGCTGCGTCCGACGGAGCGTCGATACCTGGTTACCTGACCGTTCCGGCTGGAAAAGAAGCGAAAGGCTTGCCACTGGTGGTGATGCCGCACGGCGGTCCTGGATCGCGTGACGAATGGCGTTTCGACTGGCTCGCTCAGTTTCTCGCGGCCCGCGGCTACGCCGTGCTCCAACCGGAATATCGCGGCTCGGCCGGCTACGGCGACTCCTGGCTCGACAAGAATGGGTTCCGCAACTGGCGGACCGCGATCGGCGACATCAACGCTGCCGCCCGGTGGGCCAGTGCGCAGGGCATCGCGGCTCCGGGCAAGGTTGCAATCCTTGGCTGGTCGTACGGCGGATATGCGGCGTTGCAATCGGCGGCGACCGATCCCTCGCTGTACAAGGCGGTGGTCGCGATCGCGCCGGTCACGGACCTTGGGCTCCTCAAAGAGGAATTCAATTTCTACACCAACGCGGATCTCGTGCGAAACGAGATCGGCAGCGGAGCGACCATGATCGAGGGGTCGCCGCTCCGGCACGCCGGGTCGATCAACGCGCCGGTGCTTCTCGTCCACGGCACGATGGATGCCAACGTGCGCTACGAGCAATCGCAAAAGATGGATGCAGCGCTCCGCGATGCCGGCAAGCAAAGCGAGCTGCTGACCTTCGACGGACTCGACCACCAGCTCGACGATTCGGATGCCCGCACGCAGATGCTGACGAAGATCGGCCAGTTGCTCGATCGGACCATCGGGCATTGATACGAAAAAGGGCGGCCGCGACGGGCCGCCCTTCGTTGAATTCGCCTGGTTCGCCGATCAGCGCGAGTAGAACTCGATCACCAGGTTCGGCTCCATCCGCACCGGATAGGGCACTTCGTCGAGCTTGGGCACGCGGGTGAAGGTGACCTTCGAGGTGCCGTCGGGAACGACGTAATCGGGGATCTCGCGCTCGGCGAGGCTCTGCGCCTCGATCACCAGCGCCATCTCCTGCGCCTTCGGGCCGAGCTCGACGACGTCACCGACATCGACCTTGCGGCTGGCAATGTTGCACTTGCCGCCGTTGACGCGGACGTGGCCGTGGCTGACTAGCTGGCGGGCGGCCCAGATCGTCGGCGCGAACTTGGCGCGATAGACGACCATGTCGAGCCGGCGCTCGAGCAGGCCGATGAGGTTTTGCGAGGCGTCGCCCTTCATCGCGGTCGCTTCGGTATAGTTCCGCTTGAACTGCTTCTCGGTGATGTCGCCGTAATAGCCCTTGAGCTTCTGCTTGGCGCGGAGCTGGATGCCGAAGTCGGAAATCTTGCTCTTGCGGCGCTGACCGTGCTGGCCGGGCCCATATTCGCGGCGGTTGACCGGGCTCTTGGGCCGTCCGAAGACGTTCTCGCCCATGCGGCGGTCGAGCTTGTATTTGGCGCTGGTGCGCTTGGTCACGATGCAATCTCCAATTTGCTTCTGTCATGTGCGCCCGGACCGCACCGCCAGACCTTGCGCCTGACGCGACCACCGCTTCACCGGGCATGCGGGATCAATTGCGAGCGGCGCACCTAGGGGGGGCCGTGAGAAAGGTCAAGTTTCCGAGCGGTTTCGCTGCGGGCCGACGAGCGCGCGAATGATCCCCCGAACCGCTTTCACCTCGCGCGACGACCAGCCGGTCTTGGTGAAGATCGTCCGAATGGTGTTTCGGGTAGCCTGGGTGCGCGACGGCGGGTGGAAATAGCCTTTGGCGACCAGCTCGGCGTCCAACTGGCCGATTAGCCCCTCGATCTCCCCGTGCGGCGCTGGATCTTCGAGCTCCTTGCGGGTTGGCGAAGCGAGCTCGGACCGCTTCGACCATTCGTAGGCGAGCAGGATCACCGCCTGCGCGAGGTTCAGCGACGCGAACTCAGGGTTGATCGGCACGGTCACGATCGCGTTCGCCAGCGCCACCTCTTCGGTCTCGAGCCCGGACCGCTCGGGTCCGAACAGGATCGCGCTCCGGCTGGTCGATGAGGCGATGCTTTCGGCCATGTCCTGGGGGGCCACGACCGGCATCACCAGATCGCGCCTCCGGACGGTCGAAGCGAACACGGTCGAGCAATCGGCGATCGCCGCCTGGGCGGTATCGAACACCTGTGCCCGCTCGAGCACGACGTCCGCGCCGCTCGCCGCCGGGCCCGCATCCGGATTGGGCCAGCCGTCGCGCGGCGCCACGAGTCGCATCTCCGTCAGCCCGAAATTCAGCATGGCGCGCGCCGCCTTGCCGATATTCTGGCCAAGCTGCGGACGGACGAGGACAATGACTGGCTTGGGTGGGCTCACAGCAACTTGTCGTGCCCCGGGGGGACCGATTCCTTCTCCACCCGTTCGGCGATTTCGGCGAACTCGGCCGGGTCGCTGAAGTCCTTGTAGATGCTGGCGAAACGGATGTAGGCGACATGGTCGAGCGCCTTGAGGCCGGCCATCACCGCTTCGCCGATGCGGACCGAGGTGACTTCGTCGCCGAGCGTTTCCATCTGCCGCTGGACGCCGCTGATCAGGCGGTCGATCTTGCCTGCGTCGACATCGCGCTTGCGGGTCGAATGGCCGATCGCCCGGGCGAGCTTGTCGCGGTCGAAGGGCTCGCGCTTGCCGTCCTTCTTGACCACTGTGAGGTCGCGCAGCTGGACCCGCTCGAACGTCGTGAACCGCGCGCCGCACGCTTCGCACTGGCGCCGCCGCCGGATCGCCGCCCCGTCCTCGGACGGGCGGCTATCCTTCACCTGGCTGTCTTCATGGGCGCAAAACGGGCATCGCATCAGCTATAGATAGGGAAGCGAGCGCAAAGCGCACGCACGCGCTCGTTGACCGATTGCTCGACTCCGCCGTTCGCCTCGAGCCCGTTGGCATTCAGCCCGTCGAGCACGTCGGCGACCATGTCGGCGATGTCGCGGAACTCCGCTTCGCCGAATCCGCGCGTGGTGCCGGCCGGCGAGCCGACGCGGATGCCGCTGGTCTTGACCGG
>Ga0070665_100008066_pt1 | contig 10660 bp, 10 predicted proteins | sample KBSS13metaG_FD_65862 | JGI IMG/M metagenome (GOLD analysis project Ga0070665, IMG submission 65862) | Switchgrass rhizosphere microbial communities from Kellogg Biological Station, Michigan, USA - KBS S1-3 metaG | ecosystem: Host-associated > Plants > Roots > Rhizosphere > Soil ...
GCGAGTGCGCGACCGAGCTCGACCACACCCCGCTTGTCCGAAACCGAAATCAATGCGCGGCGAACCATGCCGCGCGATCTACCACACCTCTGTGATCTTAGTTCGCGTCGTCCTTCGCGAGGGCGGCTTGCGCGAGCAGCTCGGCGCCGAGCTCGTCGGGCGACGGCGAGCCCATCTTGAGCTTGAGGAGGCCTCGCACCTCGACCTGGCGGATGCGCTCGCGCGTCAGGTTCATGATCTCACCGACTTCTTCGAGCGTGATGCCGCCGCGCTCGGCGACATCCAGCGCGCACGTGTGCTTGAGCTCCCACGGCTCGAGGTCGGGGAAGTTGATCTTGATCGACCCGGTCTCCGGGTTGATGTCGAGATAGAGGTGGTGCTTGCAGGCGACCCACGGGCACGGGCGCATCTCGCCACGGCATTCCTCGCGCGAGGTCGGCCGCGGGATATCGACGGGCGGATACATCAGCGCGCCCTGGCGAAGCTCTTCGCGCGTGAGCCGCTTCATCGCGATCGTCTTGCTCCGCGGCCGCGTGCGGCGACGGCGCCGCCGGATCTTGCGGCTGATCTCGGGCATCTCGCCCGGTTCGCCCTCGCTCTCCTCGACATCCGCCGAGGTCTCGAGCTCCATGTCGTCTTCGTCGTCGCGATCGTCGTCGTCGTGCATGTGATTCCTCGGTTTCAGTTAAAGAAGGTCTTCGGCGCCACCAGCGGCGCCGGCTAGACGAAGCGTGTCGGTGCGCGGCGCCGCGACGCGGCGCGCCAGCTCGGTGAGACGACCGACCAGGCGGTCGCCGTCCTTGCGCGCGTCGGCGAGCTCCTTGTGGAGGTCTTTCCGCGCGTGGGCTTCCAGCTTTTGTGTGTCGGAGTCGAGCCGCTGCCACAGCTCGCTCAGGTGCTCGGCGACGCCCTCGACGAGATCCGTGTAGAGCAGGAACTGCCCCTGGATCTCTTCGATGGTGTAGCCGTCCACCATCAGCTGCTTCACGGCGTTGATCCGCCGGATCGTCTTGGCCGGATACACGCCCAGCGAGCCCTTGTGCTTGCCCTTGCGGCCGACGCGCTTGGAGCGCGGCAGCAGGCCCTGCTGGACGTACTTGCGAAAGCTCGCCTCGGAGAACTTGATGCCGCGGCTCGTGAACGCGTCCACGACCTGGACGGCGGTCAGGCCCTCGGCGTGCGCGGTCTCGATCGCGCGCAGCTCGTCCTCGCCGAGAAGCGTGGTGCGCGACGGCTTGTGACCGGCGGTCTGCGCGTCATCGTCGCCGCGTGCCGCGGCATCGGTCGCGAGCAGCGCACGGCGCCCGCGGAACGGAACGACGGTCCCGGTCGACGGCTCGGCGTGCTCCCAATTTCGATGGCGCGTGAACAAGCGATTCCCCTTCGCTGACACGTGTGGCGATGAGATCGACGACGGCGGCGCCCCTCGCGCAGCTCGTCATCTTCGAGATCCCAAACACCAGTGTCCGACGATGTATCGTGACGATATTCGTCTGAATGGAATCGGTCAACGATATCAATCGCGAAAGAGTCCACTTTTTGACTGTGATTCCGTTCAGGTTCACGGGAGTGCCCTGCTCTCGCGCTCGCGCTCGCAAGCGCGCTAGCGTCGTCGTCGCAGATGCGAAGGCTCGTCGGTGGATGCGTGCTGGTGACGACGCTTGTCGTCGGCGCCGTCGTGCACGCCGACCTCGAGAACCACGTGTTCACGTCGCGCGAGGACAACGTGCGGCTCGTCGTGCCGCGCGGCTGGCGCGAGTCGGACGCGCCGAGCTATCCGAACGTGCTGCTGTGGATGATGCGCGGCGACGCGAAGATCGTGATGACCGCCGAGCCGCTCACGCACACGCTGTATTGCTCGTGGCCGGTGCAGTGCCGCGCGAGCCACGACCTGACGTCGCTCACGCAGCGCTACGCGTGCGCGCTGCGCGACAAGCTGCAGCGCGATCACCACATGCACGTCGGGCTCGTCGAGGCGGGCCCGAAAGAGAACGCCGATGCCGGCCTGCCGTCGGTGTGGTTCGAGTACGACGACGGCAAGCACTTCCTGCGGCAAGCGATCGCCGTCGCCGACGACGATTTCCGCGCGGTGAGCCTCGTGCTCGCGGCCTCGACGAACGATCAGCGGTCGGCATCGGTGCGCCCGTTCGAGCAAGCGCTGCGCACGCTGCGCCCGCTGTCGAGCGAAGAGCTCGCCGCGACGCCGCCCGCGCCGGCACCGACGCAAGGCTCGGACGTCGCGCCGAGCGACGCGGCCGAGATCGTCGACGCGGCGACCGGCTCGGGATCCGCAGCCGCCGCTGCAACGCCGGCGCCGAGCTCAGGGCTGGTCGTACCGCGCAGCGATCCGACCGGTCCGTGCAGCTAGCCCGACGGCCTCGCCGGCGAGCTGCAAGACTTCCGACGTCTCGGCCTCGCGCTGCGCGAGCAGCTCCATCGGCCCGAGGTCGACGCAGCCGTACGCGCGATCGGCATGCGAGCAGTAGATGCGCACGTGCAGGTGATCGTCGTGGCGCGCGCTGTCGCCGGGTTGCTTGAGCGCGCGACGCGCGCGCACGATGACCGCCATCGGCTCGCCGATCTGCTTGGCGTGATCGATGAGCAGCTGCGCGATCGGCTCGTACATGAAGATCCACTGGACCGGCGCCTCGGGCGCGGAGACCAGCTCCTTGACCAAGAGCCACGTGCGCGGGACGTCGATGCGAACGCCGCTGCCGTCGCGCGCGATGCCGCGACCGTCGAACACGTGCATCGCGTCGGGCTCGAACGGATTGCCGTCCTTGTCGCGCATGTAATAGAGCAAGTCGGCATCGCGGCCGCTCTGGTGCGAGCGATGGAACTCCGACGAGCCGTTCGCACCGCCGCCGCGCGAGCTGATGTCGGCGACGACGAGCTGGACGTCTTTGACGCGCGTGGCCATCCGGCGCGCGACGCCTTCGATCATCCCGATCATCTCGTCGGTGCCGAACCGGTTGTTGCGCGCGATCCAGATCGGGCGCGTCATGAAGCCGTCGCCGTGGTCCGGGAGCTTGGCGCCCTTCACGAGGTAGCCGCCGCTGACCTTGCCGACCGAGATGCTCGTGCCGTCGGAAATGCCGAGCTCGGCACATCCGGAGGCTGCTACCAGCGCAGCAAACAGCAGCCAGCGCATTCGCCGAGTATGACATGGCCGAAAATGAAAGAGCCCGCTTTTTGAAAGCGGGCTCAGCTCAGTCGTGCGATCTACTTACGACTTGTCCTCGAACTCGGCGTCGATCACGTCGTCCTTGGGGCCCTCGCTCGGCGGCGGGCCACCTGCCCCACCCTCGCCCTGACCGGCCGACTGCTTGTACATCGCCTCGGCGAGCTTGTGCGCCGACGCCTGGAGCGTCTCGAACCCGGACCGCAGGTCATCCGGCGTGGTCGCGTCCTTGTTGCGCTCGAGCACGGCTTCGGCGTCCTTGATCGCCTCTTCGATCTGCAGCTTGTCGGCATCGCCGAGCTTGCTGCCGCTCTCGGTCACCAGCTTCTTCGTGCTGTACACGAGCGTGTCGAGCTGGTTGCGAGCCTCGATGGTCTCCTTGCGGGCCTTGTCCTCCGCCTCGTGCTGCGCGGCGTCGTCGACGGCGCGCTTGATATCGGCGTCCGACAGACCGCTCGACGCCTCGATGCGGATGTTGCGCTCCGTGCCCGTGGCCTTGTCCTTGGCCGAGACGTTCAGGATGCCGTTCGCGTCGATGTCGAACGTGACCTCGATCTGAGGCACGCCGCGCGGCGCGGCCGGGATGCCCGTCAGCTGGAACTTGCCGAGCGTCTTGTTGTCCTTCGACATCGGGCGCTCGCCCTGCGTGACGTGGACCTCGACCGACGACTGATTGTCGGCAGCCGTCGAGAACGTCTCGCTCTTACGGGTCGGGATGGTCGTGTTGCGCGGGATGAGCACCGTCGCCACGCCGCCCAACGTCTCGATCGAGAGCGAAAGGGGCGTCACGTCGAGAAGCAGGATGTCCTTGACGTCGCCGGCGAGCACGCCGCCCTGGACGGCTGCACCGAGTGCGACGACCTCGAGCGCGTTCACGCTCTTGTTCGGCTCGCGGCCGAAGAACTCCTTGACCTTGTTCTGGACGAACGGGATGTACGTCGAGCCACCGACGAGGACGACCTGGTGGATCTCCGCCGCCTTCTTGCCCGCGTCGGCGAGCGCCTTCTTGCAGGGCTCGATCGTGCGGTTGACGATGTCCTCGATCATCTGCTCGAACTTGCTGCGCGACAGCTTCTTCAAGAGGTGCTTCGGGCCGGTCGCGTCCGCCGTGAGGTACGGCAGGTTGACCTCGACCTCTTGCACGTTCGAGAGCTCGATCTTGGCCTTCTCCGCCGCCTCTTTGAGGCGCTGGAGCACCATCTTGTCCTTCGAGACGTCGATGCCGGTGTCCTTCTTGAACTCGGCGACGAGCCAGTCCATGAGCCGGTTGTCGATGTCGTCGCCACCGAGGTGCGTGTCGCCGTTGGTCGAGATGACCTCGACGACCTTGTCGCCGACCTCGAGGATCGAGATGTCGAAGGTGCCGCCGCCCATGTCGAACACGGCGATCAGCTGCTCCTTCGTCTTGTCCAGGCCGTACGCGAGCGCGGCGGCCGTGGGCTCGTTGATGATGCGCTTGACGTCGAGGCCGGCGATCTTGCCGGCGTCCTTCGTCGCCTGGCGCTGGCTGTCGTTGAAGTACGCCGGGACGGTGATGACCGCTTCGGTCACCGTCTCGCCCAGATACTCTTCAGCCGCCCTCTTGAGCTTCATGAGGACGCGCGCGCCGATCTCGGGCGGCGAGTAGCGCTTGCCGCGGATGTCGAACGCCGCATCGCCGTTGCCGGCCGCGACGACCTTGAACGGGACGCGCTTGACCTCTTCCTGCGAGATCGGATCGGAGAACTTCCGACCCATGAAACGCTTGGCCGAGAACACGGTGTTCTCGGGGTTGGTGATGGCCTGACGACGGGCGATCTGGCCGACCAGGACCTCGCCCTTCTCGTCGAAGGCGACCACCGACGGGGTCAGGCGTGCGCCTTCCTCGTTGGAGATGACTTTTGGCTCCTTGCCCTCCATGATCGCGACCACGGAGTTGGTGGTGCCAAGGTCGATGCCGATGATCTTGCCCATGATGTGTTGGTTTCCTTCAGGTCGGGCAATGCGCCCGACAGATTTGTTTGCTGGCCAACCTAAGGACGAGGCAACACCGCGTCAAGGTTCGCACCTCCAAGATCAGCGCCTGAACCAACGGGCCAGCCAGCTCGGGCGGGGCGGCGGGACCGCTGCGGCCAGGAGCCGAGACAAGTCGCCAGCGTAGAACCACACGCCATGGGCGGCGCAGCGCTCGATCGTTTCGCCGAGGACCGGCTGGCAGATCGTCGGCTCCCGGCACACCGGGCAGGTCGCATCGCCCGGCTCGCGCGTCTGGCCAGGCGCCTCGACCGGGGGCAGCTCGCACGGCGCGTGCGTCATCTCGCCGAGCATCGCTTCGAGCGCCGGCGTCTCGACGAACGCGCCGTCGCAGCGCTCGCACTTCCAGTGATCGCCGCGTTGCTCGAGCGGGTCGTGACACGCCGGGCACGCCAGCGGCTGGCCGGCGTAGGGGCTCACGTACGGCGCGATCGATCGCGGCTTGGGTTTTCGCTGGCTGATCCTGAGGCCGCGCTCGCCGACCGCGCGCACGCCGCCGCGCCCGACGCTGAGCTTCGCGTTGATCCGCGCGAACACGCCCGCGAGCAGGCCGCGCGCGAACCACAGGCCGTGCACCGGGCAGCTCGGGAACGTCGTGTCCCGGCCGATCGCCTCCGCCCGCACCAGCTCCGTCGACAGCGCGCTGAGATAGCGGCCGCGAAACGCGTTCGGATGATCGCGCATCTCGATCCGCGCGCGATCCATCGGCCGCGTGCACGACGGGCATGCCTCGGCCGCCTCGGTCGCGACCACGACCGCCTCGAGCTCGCCGCCGCCCATCTCGGCGATCGCGTGGCGCAGATCGTCGAGGCCGATCAGGATCCCCGTGCAGTCGTCGCAAACCAGCCGCGCACCGTGCTCGCGCAACGGCACGCCGCAGTCTGGACAGGCGACGTTGCCGGCGGTGCGATACGCGCTCATCGCGTCACGGCGGCGCGTTGAACTTGCCGTACGAGCCGAGTGGGCCATCGCCGGGCTGAGCATCGGACGGTCCGCGCGTCCCGCCGTGCGAGCCGAACACGCGCTCGACCGCCAGGAACACGTCGGCGAGCTCGTCGGTGTCGAACCACACGCCGTGCGAGGCGCAGCGATCGAGCTCGACCTTCGGCGCGACGACCTTGTCCATCATCGCGAGCTCGATGCGACAGCGCGTCATCGCGGCGGTGCACGTCGGGCACGGCCGATGGCCGGCCTTGTCGTGGCCGAACGTCAGCGCGGGCTCGAGGTGCGTGAGCTCGTCGACCGCACGCGCGAGATCGGCTTCGGTCAAGAAGATGCCCTCGCAGCGATCGCAGCACAGGCGCTTGTTGAACGCGCGGAGCGGCACGCCGCACTCCGGGCACATGTTGACGCGCTCGCGATAGGGCTCGGTCATGGCAGGGAAACGCTCGAGCTGAGATGGCTATTTTGCAGCGATCAGAGCTGCTTGACCAGCGCCGCGATTTCGGCGAGCCGCGCCGGCGGCAGCTCGTAGTCCTTCGCGAGCTTGGCGACTCGCGCGTCGAACCGGCGCGCGACGACGGCGCGGCCGATTGCGCGTCCGAGCACGAGCATCACGAGCCAGGGCACGACCACGCCGACGCCGACGTTGATCAAGAGGAGCGCGGCGCCGTTGTGGCGGAACTGGAAGTCCTGCACGACGTCGTACCCGAAGGCGGCGGGGATCAAGCCGGCGAGCGCGAACACCAACAAGATCCGCGTGCGCACCGCGTCGCGCCAGCGGCCGAGCACGCGCATGGCCTCGCCTTCGCGCTCGTCGGCACCGAGGCGGTCTTCGGTCTCGCGATACGGCTCGATCACGTCCGGCTTCCGCGACTGCTCGTCGCTTCACCGAGCGTGACGAACATGGTCGCGAGCGCATCCTGGCCGATCCACACGCCGTGCTCGCGGCACGCGAGAGCTTCACCGAGCTCGACGGTGTGCGAGCGCAGGAGCTTCGCCGGAACGCCGGTCACGCGAACGCCGCAGCGGACGAACGCGTTCGCGCAGCGCGGGCATGTGCGCGAGCTCGGCTCGCCCTCGACAAGCTCGACCGCCTGACCGCCGAGCTCGAACAGCGCCTCGTCGAATTCGCCGCGCGGGATCAGCAGATGATGGCACTGCTCGCACACCAGCCGCTGCCCGACCGCGGTCAACGCGACCTTGCACGTCGGGCACTCGAACGACTCGGTGCTGCGATACGGCGCGGTCACGCTTCCGGGCGGTTCTCGGCTTGCGCGGCCTTCGCGAGATCCAGGATCGACGGCGGCGGGTCCTTGAGCGCGAGCCCGAGGACCTCGTCCATCCGCTTGACCGACAGGATCTCCATCTCGCTCTTCACCTCGTCGGGCACGTCGATCAGATCCTTCACGTTGCGATCCGGAATGATCACGCGCTTGATGCCGGCGCGGTGAGCGGCGAGGAGCTTCTCCTTGACGCCGCCGATCTGGAGCACGTTGCCGCGCAACGTGATCTCGCCGGTCATCGCGACGTCGGGCCGGACGCTGACGCCGGTGAGCAACGACACGAGCGCCGTGTACATCGTGACGCCGGCCGACGGGCCGTCCTTGGGCACCGCGCCTGCCGGCACGTGGACGTGCAGGTCGGTGTTCTCGAGGAAGTTGCCCGGATCCAGGCCGAGCGCCGCGGCGCGTCCGCGCACGAACGACAGCGCCGCCGTCACCGACTCCTTCATCACGTCGCCGAGCTGACCGGTGAGCGTGAGCTTGCCTTTGCCCGGCATCTTGGTCGCTTCGATGAACAGGATGTCGCCGCCGACGGCGGTCCACGCCAGGCCGGTCGCGACGCCGGGCTCGCCGACGCGCTCCGCGACCTCGCTGACGAACTTCTTCGGACCGAGCACTTCCTCGACGACCTCCGGCGAGATCACTTCGTGATCCTTGGCCTGGCCCTCGGCGACCTTCACCGCGACCGCGCGGCACACGCTCCCGAGCTCGCGCTCGAGGTTGCGCACGCCGGCTTCGCGCGTGTAGCTGTCGACGACCTCGAAGATCGCGTCGTCGGTGATCTCGCAGCGCTCGGCCGTGAGGCCGTGATCGTCGAGCTGCTTGGGCACCAGGAACTTCCGCGCGATCATCTTCTTTTCCTGCCGCGTGTAACCGGGCAGCTCGATGATCTCGAGGCGGTCGCGCAGTGCCCACGGGATCGGGTCGAGCTGGTTCGCGGTCGCGATGAACAGGACCTTCGACAGATCGAACGTCACCTCGAGGTAGTGATCGCTGAACGTGTTGTTCTGTTCGGGATCGAGGACCTCGAGCAGCGCCGAGGCCGGGTCGCCCCGAAAGTCGTGGCCGAGCTTGTCGATCTCGTCGAGCACGAACACGGGATTGTTCGTGCCCGCCTTCTTGATGCCCTGGATGATGCGACCCGGCAGCGAGCCGACGTACGTGCGCCGGTGGCCGCGGATCTCGGCCTCGTCCCGCACGCCGCCGAGGCTGATGCGGCCGAACTTGCGCCCGATCGCGCGAGCGACCGAGCGGCCGAGCGACGTCTTGCCGACGCCCGGGGGACCCGCGAGGCACAGGATCGGGCCCTTCTTGTCGTTCTTGAGCTTGCGGACCGCCATGTACTCGACGATGCGCTTCTTCACCTTGTCGAGATCGTAGTGGTCCTCGTCGAGGCACTTGCGGACCTCGGCGAGCTCGATGTGATCTTCGGTCGAGATCGACCACGGCAGCTCGACGAGCCACTCGAGGTACGTCCGCGTGACCGTGTACTCCGCGCTCGACGGCTGCATGCCCTTCAGGCGATCGAGCTGCTTCTTGGCGACCTTCTCGGCCTCCTCGGGCATCTTCGACTTGGCGATCTTCTCGCCGAACTCGTCGAGATCGCCGCCACCGTCGTCGAGCTCGCCGAGCTCTTCCTTGATCGCCTTGAGCTGCTGACGCAGCACGTACTCGCGCTGGTTGCGGCCCATCTCCTCTTGGACCTGCGTGTTGATCCGCTCGCGGACCTTGAGGACCTCGAGCTGACGCGACAGGAACTGGAGGACCTTGCGAGTCCGCGTCTTGAGATCGAACGTCTCGAGGACGTCCTGCTTCTCGCCGACCTCGAGCTCGAGGTGGCTCGTGATCAGGTCCGCGAGATGTCCCGCTTCGGTCACGCTGTCGACGAGCGCGCCGGCCTCTTTGGGCAGCTCGGGCATCAGCTTCACGACGCGCTTGGCGATGTCCTTGAGGTTCATCACCAGCGCGTCGAGCTCGACGTCCGACGTCGTCGGATCGGGCACGCTCCGGATCTTCGCCGACAGGAACGGCTCGTTGCCGTCGAACGTCGACACCTCGAAGCGCGAGACGCCCTGCAAGATGACCGAGAAGTTGTCCTTCGCGAGCTTGATGACCTTCAGGATCCGCGCGGCGCAGCCGACCATGTACAGGTCGCCCGAGCCCGGATCTTCGGTGCGCGCGTCTTTCTGCGTGAGGATGCCGATGACCGGCCGCTCCTTCGCGATCGCGTCCTCGACGAGACGAACACTCTTACGGCGGCCGACGTCGATCGGAATGATCGCGCCCGGAAACAGCACCGAGTTGCGCAGCGGGAGTATCGGCAGCGTGTCGGGAATCTCGACCGGTTGCTCTCCCCCGGCCTTGGCCTTGGTCATGATCGGAACCTAGCGAGGGCGATCGATGATCGTCAAGCCGACCTGCCCGTAATGCCGGGCGGTTTCTCGTCGGCCGTCACGCCTACATGCAGCTACTGGATCAGCTGGCCGCAAAATCCGCCGATGCAGAGATCGGAGCAGCACTGGGCATTCATGGTGCACGCCGACCCGACGGCGGAGCAGGCCGATCCGAGTCCCTGGCAGGAGCCGTTGATGCACACGCTGCTGCAGCAATCCGCGCCCGTGGTGCAGGCTCCGCTGGTCGCGGTACAGGGGATCGTGCACACACCATTGGTGCACACACCTTGACAGCAGTCCGCGTCTGCGGTGCAGGCGCCGTTCTGATCGCGGCACGCGTCGCTGCCGAACACGCAGCGTGAGGTCTGCTTGTCACAAACCTGCGAGCAGCAGCCCATCTGCGGGCCGGAGTTGCAGGTCTCGCCGATGCCGCGGCACGTGGTGTTCGCGCTGTCGAGCTGGCACTGACCACCCATACAGAGGTTCGAGCAGCACTGCCCGTTCGCGGTGCACGGCTCGCTCTCGACGCCGCACTCGGTGCCGCCACATTTCCCGCCGTTGCAGTCGAGGTTGCAGCAGTCGGTCGCCTTGGTGCACGCGACGCCGTCGGCGACGCAGTCCGGCAAGCACTGGGTCACGCCGCTCATGCCTTCGACCGGCTCGCACCGCCCGCTGCAGCACGTGTTGGTCGGGCCGTCGGTGCACGATTCATTGCCGGCGGTGCACACGCCTCCCGGCAAACACTGTCCGTTGTCGCAGCGGTTCGAGCAGCAATCGCCGTCGGCGGCGCACGCTTCCGTCAGCTGGTGACACCCGGGAAATCCGTCGAGCGGCAGGCCGTTCGAGCC